>Ga0070737_10002880_pt1 | contig 19632 bp, 12 predicted proteins | sample Coa_R1_10_FD_66438 | JGI IMG/M metagenome (GOLD analysis project Ga0070737, IMG submission 66438) | Surface soil microbial communities from Centralia Pennsylvania, which are recovering from an underground coalmine fire - Coalmine... | ecosystem: Environmental > Terrestrial > Soil > Unclassified...
CGCTCGGCTCAGCGCGCACCCCAAGCGCGACAGCTGTCGCGCTTGGGGTATCTTCCCCCATCGAATTTGCATGCTGACACTCTAATCCGAGTGTCACCAATCATTCTGAACGAGAACAGCCGCTGCACTCGTCCGGATGATTAATGACTCGGCTTTCGAGATATGCAGAACACAGGATGCTCTCTAAATAACGAAACGAAAAACGGTAAATGGCCCGGAGGGATTGGAACATGTCCACAGCCAGCGACCCCAAAGCAAAAGTTGTCTAGGATAGCTCGTTGATTCGGCGTGCAGAGCCGACTGACTGCTCGGCATGCCCCAAATCCGCCAAACGCTGCTCAAGTTCCGCACGAAATATTTCCGCGCGCTCGTAAAGGCGCGCATTCTGAATGGCCACTGCCGCAGGAATCGCAAGCGACTTGGCGAGACGCAAATGCTCCCGGGTAAATGCCTGCGCGCGGATGTCACCGAGCGACAGAAAGCCAAGCACGCTCTGCGACGCTACGAGCGGAACACACAACCAGGAAAGCAAATGGGAGAGGCCGCGGATTCCCGACCACCCTGGTTCCTTACTTGTATCAGGGAGCAGGAGGCTGTCCTTCGTTTTTAATACATGCAACAACGGACGACATTCGCGCGCATCAAGAGTTGTCGCGGTCTCGCGAATACCGCTGGTTCCGGAATTTCGAATTTCACGCGCCAGGAACAAGCGTGTACCTGCCTCAACCAGAAGAACCTGGGCCGACTCGCAGGGAATCAGCTTTACCAGAGATTCGAGCAGCGTATCCAGCACGTAATCCATGCTCAGGTTCTGCGTCAGGGCCAAACCCGTTTTGCGAAAAGCCTCCGCTTCCGCCCAAGCCGATTCGGCCAGATCTAGGTTGCGAGCGATCTGTTCTTCCGCAGACTTTCTTGCGGTGATGTCTTGCACGCTGCCCACGAGTCGCCGAACCGCCCCGCCAGGGTCCCGCACCGGAAATCCGCGAGCCCACACCCAGCGGACCGGACCATCCAGGGTGATAATACGGAACTCCTCGTCGAACTGACCGGTCTGCGCGAACTCTCCCAACCGCGAGAGGACCCGAATGCGGTCTTCCGGATGAATAATCTCCTCATACGATTTCGGATTCTCGCTGAGCGACTCGCAGCTGCGGCCGGTAATGGATTCGTAGGCTTTATTGACGTAGATGACCTTTTTGCTCTCCACCTCGAGCATCCAGAAAATTTCCTGAATGTTATTGGCCATCTGCTGGAACCGCTGTTCGCTCTCGCGCAGCGCCGCTTCGGCCTGTCTCCGTTTGGTGACATCGCGCAGCACGGCAACGTGCCGGCCAAGCAAATAGTTCGCTTTCACGGTATATTCAACGAACAGCGCTGTTCCATCGGGGCGGAGAATCTTCATCTCGTTATGCGCGCACTTCCCATCGACAAAATCCTTCCACGTACTCCGAAAGTCCCGCGCTCCCGCGAACAGTTCCCGGATGGATTTACCGGCAAGATCCTCGTGCCCATTGCCCAACAAGGCCCGCGCCGCCGGATTGGCTTCGAGACAAATCCCGCGATTCTCGAAGACCAGAATTCCGTCGAGCACGCTATCAAAAAGCGATTTATATTCCATCTCGGTCGCGTCGAGCGCTCGAGCCGTTTCACGATGCTCCTGACGCACCACAAACAAAAATCCAACATGAAGAGCGATGGCCAAAACGAGAGCAACGAGAACCGAACCTAGCAGAACCGCGGCGGGGAAAACGTTCAACAAGCGCGAACTGAATGCCGCGGCGAGCAGGATAAGCGCCGCAACAAAGATGAGGATGGAGCCCGCGCGCAGCCAACGTTGTGGAAGAGCTTTAAAGGAGAACATCCCTTGCCCCGCATGGCCTTTTTGCCGGCGAGCTCAGCGGGAATCTTCGTAACTGAGCTTTGACGGGAGATGCTATGCCCTTGCCATCTGACAGTCAATAGGCAGGCGTCATTTTCCGGCGAAACAAAATTCTCGAGACTGTGCTGTGCAGATGGTTTTGCGTCGCGAACGCGACGACATTGCAACGAAGTCAGCGATCGACGACAATTGAAAAAGTCAGCGATAGGCGACATTCGTGAATGTCAGCGATTGGCGACACATCGAAGAATGCGGAGGCTATGGTTACGACTTGAAATGTGATGATTGCAGCCTTTACAGTTTTCGGATGCGTAGTGCTTCGCCTTTTGAACGATGCCTCTTTTCTGCTGTGGGGCCGACTACGGCATCCGCCACGATTCCACAACAAGCCTCGCCCTATCCCCAGCGCCGCTTTCGAGTTAGCTTCCTTCGATCCCCGATGCACGCCGCGATTTTTTCTCGCGAACTCCAGACGCGAGTTTTCGCTTGGCTGCGCACTTCCTCAGACCCGATTCCGTTTTCAAAGAGCTATGCCTGAGCACCCGTCACGAGCGCCCGGCCTGATTTTACTGTCCGTCTCCGCAAGCCAAGGTGATGTTCTTCGTTCCCAAATCGGATGGGAATCGTCTTTCCCTGATTGATGGCGTGTGTAGCAAAGCGTCGTGTCTTGTCCAGCGAGGCGTGCGAGAGCCGCGTCAACCAACTTCATGCTGAGGATCGGAGCGGCGGGGAATGCACAGCAGAATGTTCGTATCGACCAGACACGAAGCAATCGTGATTTAGTTAGCTAGTTGCGTTCCTAATCCTAACTGGCGGAAGCCATTCGGCCGCTTTCTGTCTCGGCAGCAACGTGCCTTGAGCGAATCATCAGGGCGATGCTGGCTGCGAACCACCAGAGAGCCTGAACGGCGGCGAAGGCGGTCACCGCGTTCGGCAAAACAAGGTCTTGGATTGTCGCCAGGCCGAGCACAGCAAAGGTCGCGCCGAGCGCAAGCGCCAGCCATGCGAATGTCTTAGGCAACAAATGGCTCCGTAGGAGCACGAAGCCAAGCGGCAGGAACAACGCCGGCGCTGCCACATAAAAATAGAGGTGCTGAATCGCGTATCCGAACGTGTTGGCAATGCGAGGCATGTCGGGCGGATCGACAAACAGACCGCCGATGTAGCAGGCCACTTCCATGAGGCTTGTCGTCATGAGCACGCCGGCTCCGAAAATCGTCAGCAGCCCGGAAACACGACGCTCGCTGCCCGAGAGACTCACGAGCGTGAGTGCAAAGGCGATGATCAGCGCCGGCCCGGCTGCCTGCAGGAAGGAACCCAGCAGCACGGGCGCGCTGTGTGTGCGGGCGTAGGCCAAAAATACCGCATCGCTCGAGGACAGCGGCGGCCCCTGATTGATCTTGAAAGATTCGCCGATGAAGAGGACGCCAAAGATTCCGGAGACTCCGGCCAGCAGGCAAACCAGCTGCGTTCTATCCTTCATCATGGATTTCTCCTCTAATATATCCATTCGCGGGAGATCGTCTCTGGCAAAGGCGGAATCTTGTCAGAGAACTGTGCGAGCGAATCCAGCCATGCGCGTATCTCGGCTGCGGTTTGTGGCCGACGAATTTCCGAAGGCTGCGCTCCCACTTGCTGCCCAGAATCTCTTCGATATATGCCTCGACCCTCAACCCGCGCGCCTTGGCTCGGGCAGCGATTTCGTCGGGTATCTGTTACGGTGATTTCCATACACACAATTTAATACGAATCGCGAGCGGCGGGAATGCCGGTTGAGCGAGATTGGAACCAGCAGCCCTCAAATTGTATTCGTCGGCTTGCCATCCGTGCCGCGAAGATTGGGTCCGAAGCCGACTTCCTACTGCGGACCGATGGCAACTCAAAACGGCGGCCGCTATGAGGGGCGCGATGGTGCGGGGTGCGCTTGCCCTGTTCGGTGCCGTCGCGCTGATCGGGGGCGGCTTCTTTCGTCGATTTGCGACAGGAGTGGTGACTTTGAACCGACGCGTGGGTGATCAAAACAGACTCATAATCCGTTGGTCCCAGGTTCGAATCCTGGCGGGCCCACCAGAATTTGGCTATTCTTTGCTCCTGTAGTCGCGTCTCGTGCGCCGTGTCAGAGCGGCACAGATGTTTTTAGGGTGGAACTCACCACGCTTGCTCAAAACATTGGAGACGTCTCCGGTTTGATCGGTATTGCTGTGATTCGCGGCACTCCGGCTTTGTTCAACGCTTGGTTTAGCCTCGCCAAATCAATCGAGACGATTGCATCCAGCGAGCGCAGGGCGGCATCCGTTTCTTTTGTCAATTCGGCAATGCGTGCATTTTGAGTTGTGCTTGGAGCTGCGCTGTAACTATCGAGGTCGTACATCAACTGGCCGATCTCCGTCGGCAGCGGCGGCGGCGGTCTGTGCAGAATGTAGGCCGCGAACCCGCCCGCCGGGCGTGCCAACATGAATTTCCCTTGAAGGTCGTTCACCTTTTTCGACAGGGTCTCGGCCTGGCTGAGGATCGCGCCGGGAATCTTTGGTGCGCCCTTCTGTTTCCAAGATGCGAGCGCGGTATCGATGGATTTTTTCAGCCCGGCGATTTTCATTGCGCCTGTGTGCGCGTTCTGAAGCAAGCGATAGAGCCGCATCACGGCGGCTTGGCGCGCGGCCAGAGCGGCCGGTGTAATCTCGATGCGCGGGTCCTGTTGCACCTTCACCGGTTCGGTTTGCGACTGGCTGCCCAGATCGATCTTCACCGTATAAGTGCCGGGCTCAACCAACGGGCCCGGCACTCCTCCACCGAAAACGCCGTAAATTCTCTGCAGTTCAATTTGTTCCTTCGTCAGCTTGACGGGAGGGTTGTATCGCAGGTCCCAGTTGATGCGATTGACACCGGGCCGAGCCTTGACGTCGTCCGTGTTCCACACTGCTTTGCCGGACGAATCGAGCACGCTGATATTCAATTTCTCTCCCTTCGCCGGTTTCGATTTCAGATAGAAATCGATTAGAGCGCCGTAGGGCGGGTTCGTTCCCGCGAAGATTTGCTGGCCGGGGAACCAGATTCGGTGATCCATCCGCCATTCGGTTGCCGGACGCATCGGGAAAAGATGTAGCGAGTCGCCCAGTACGCTGCCGAGCTGCTCGATCGGAGTCAAGTCGTCAAGGATGTATATCGATCGGCCGTATGTGCCGACGATTAAGTCGTTCTCCCGGGGTTGAACCTGAATATCGTCGACCGGAACCGTCGGCAAACCCATCTCCAGCCGGTTCCAGTGCTGGCCGCCGTCGAGCGAAAAGTAGGCGCCAAATTCCGCACCCACAAACAGCAGACTTGGGTCGCTCGGATGCTCACGAATTACCTGTATGGTGCCGGCACTGGCGGGCAGGCCGTTCCGGATCGATTGCCATGTCCGGCCGTAGTCGGTGGTTTTATAAAGGTAGACGTGAAAATCGTTGGAGCGGTGTCCGTCGAAAGCGACATAGGCGGTTCCAGCCGCATACTTCGAGGCCAGAATCGAGCTTACGTAAGTTCCCTTCGGAACGCCCGCAACGTTTGCTACGACATTGGTCCAGCGCTGGCCTCCATCGCGACTCACCTGCAGATTCCCATCGTCGGTTCCGACCCATAGTACATCAGCTGTAACCGGCGACTCAGCGATCGCGCTGATTGTGGGCCAAGAGTCGACCCCGTCGTCGAGCGAGAGCGTGGTTTCCGAGGGCAGCTTGCCGAGGATAGGCAGTTTGTTCCGGTCAGCCCCCGTGGTCAGGTCGCCGCCGAGCTTCGTCCAATCATCGCCGCGGTCGGCGGACTTGAACAGATAATTTCCGCCGAGATAGATCACGTTGGAGTGGTAACGGGAGATGGCGAGGGGCGAATCCCAATTGAAGCGGTAGCGAGGCGCCGCGGTTTTCAATGGCACCGGTGTGATGTCGCGCGATTCGTTCGTGCGCAGGTCAATGCGATGCAAGCTGCCGTCCTGCGCCTCGGTATAGACCGTTTCCGGATCGGCTGGGTCCGGTTTGACATAAAAGCCGTCGCTGTCGCCGGTCATGAACCAGTCGCTGTTCCGAATTCCATCGGTAAACAATGTCTGGCTTGGCCCGCACCATTCGCCGTTGTCCTGAAATCCGGCGCAAATGTGGTACGGCTTCCGGTTGTCGTAGCCAATCGCATAAATCTGGCCGAGCGGAATGACATTGAGATGATCCCAATCTTTCCCGCCGTCGCGGCTCACGTATACCCCGCCGTCGCATCCCGCGATGACGTAGTTCGAATCATCAGGATCGATCCAGATCGCGTGGAAATCGCTGTGGACTGCTTGCACCCGTTCGGTTGTGAACGTCTTCCCGCCGTCCTCGGAGTAATCAAGATCGACGCCGCCTAGCCAGATGCGCAAATCGTTGCTCGGATCGACTCGAATTTGGCTGAAGTAAGATGGTCGCGGATTGGTTTTGCCCATTCGCTTCCATGCTTTTCCCTGATCGTCGCTGCGGAACACTCCGCCCTTGGCGTTTTCCACCACCGCGTACACGACATCCGGATTTTTCTGATAAATCGAGAGACCGATCCGTCCTACATTGCCGTTAGCAGGGAGCCCGGTTGTCAGCTTTTCCCAGGTTGTTCCGCCGTCGGTGGTCTTGTAGATGCCGCTGCCCGGTCCGCCACCATCGAAACCCCAGACCGTGCGTCGACGTTCGTACGCGGCAGCGTAAACGATGTTGGGGCTTTGCGGATCGATCGCAACATCGGTGACGCCTGTGTTGTCGTCGATAAACAGCACTTTTTTCCAGGTCTTCCCGCCGTCAGTGGTTTTGAACAGTCCGCGCTCATCGTTCGGGCCCCATAGATGCCCCACGGCGGCGACGTAGACCACGTTCGAGTCGCGCGGGTCGATTGCGATTCGCCCGATGGCCTGCGTATCGTCAAGCCCCACGTGTGTCCAAGTGTTGCCACCGTCAGTCGATTTGTAAACGCCGTCGCCCCACGAGGAGGTCTGCCGGTTGTTGGCCTCACCTGTTCCGACCCACACGATGGAAGGATTTGACGGCGCCACCGCCAAAGCTCCAATCGAGGGATTCGGCTCATCGTCGAACAGTGGCTTCCAGGTCATTCCTCCGTCGCGAGTCTTCCAAACTCCGCCGGTGGCCGCGCCGATGTAAATCACGTTCGGATGGCCATTCACCACCGCAATATCATCGATCCGGCCCATCATGATTGCAGGACCGATGCTCCGGAATTTCAAGTTGTGTAGGGCATTTTCGTAAACCTGCTCGGGGGCGCTGGACTGACTCTGAGCTTGAAGTGTTGAGGTCGGCGCCATAAGGCCGAACATGCTAAGCACCCCAAAAATGAACAATGCCCTTTTCATCCGCGTTTCTCCTGTGATCCAAACCGACACTCGCGCTCGGGCCGCTGCGCACGCCTAGCAGTTCGAGACCACATCTTCACTCCAATACGTGCGACGCGTTCGGGGACCGCTGCTCTCTGGCTTTGATTATCGGCACGAATTATCAATTAATCCCCGCTGTACTTTGCCGCCTCACGTTGGCCGTAAATGCCCGTAAAAACTCATTCGTAAAACGAAAGGGCGCCCAGTATCAATAGAGAAATGGGTTGTCGGGAAAAGTAATCACGGGGCGATGCTCTCCGGAAAGCGCAGCGCTGAAGTGGAGCAGCCACATGCCGATGCCTGAAGCGCCCTGCATATAGCCGGTTTGGGCGATGGCGATGTCGGGCTTGACCCGCGTTTCCACCTGAACCCAACGGTAGCGGCCCGCCTTGTTGTCAGAAAGACTCAGTAGCCGCTCGCTCGCCTCCGTCGCTTCCTTAAGCCATTTTCGGCGATGGGTGAGCAGATACACATCATAGAAGAATTGAGCTTCGGCGGTCACCCCGCAGCAGACGCTGACGTTGTGCCACACACCAGGAATCACCACTTTCTCCGGGCCACCGTTTGCCACAATTGCTTCGGCAGATTTGTTCACCAGCGTCAGCCACTTGGGGTTCTTCGTGACTTGATAAAGACGATAAAACAGGCGGGCGGTACCGGCCGGTCCGTGGCACCAGCCTAAGTAATACAAGCTTTTGTTCTGATTGTCGTGGTAGATCATGCAATAGCGGTTGTTGATGTCTCCGATGGAAAGGAGGTAATTTGCCCCGGCGAGCGCAGCGTCAAGGTATTTCTTGCGACCGGTGGTCTGGTACAAGGTGGCCAGAAAGTAGGCGACACCAGCCGTACCGTGAGAAAAGTTGGGCATCTCGCGCGGATATGTGGAATCCATCATCCACTTGAGTTGGTCATGCGGTTCGCGCTGGCCGATGGCGATCAGATGGTCGCCAGCTTGAGCAGCAAGCTCTTCGGCTCCAGCCGCATGAAGGGTTTTGGCGGCCCATAGGAGGAACAGCCCCGTCCCGCTGGATCCGGCAATAATATCGGTGATATCGTTCCACTTGATACCATCCGGAGATTTCTGAGCGTTCTCTTTGAGCCAGCGGATGCACTCAAGGGCGCCGACTCGAAAACGAGGATCATGCGTGATCAAATAGGCTTCGCCAAGCGTGAAGCCAGAGCCGGCGAGACCTGTGTAGAGACCCGCCTCATCTCTCTTTGAAATGGAGGCAAGCAATGCATCCGCGCCGAGCAGGCCCTGTTGGAGGAACGCTCGATTACCGGTATAGCGGTATGCTTCGAGGAAGAACAGAATCGGCCCAGGAGTGCCAGCATACAGCGTCGTATTGACCGATTTAGGATTACCGGGATCGGCGGCCCAGACAATCCCCTCCTTCGTCTCCAGCGTGTTCATCTCAATCCAGTGTGCCGCCCCGATTGCGGCCTCACGGTACGGCTGCGGCGTACTTGCCCCGCTCAAACCGGAGCAAAACGCCATGCATCCAATTAGTCCAAGGACGAAACGTACGGGCTTCCTCATAGTTCTTCCTCATTCCTCAAATCCTGCATACGTTCTAAGATCCTTTGACCCAAGGCTGTCGGTAACTGCGCACAGATCCGCTTAGTACGGAAACGGATCATCGGGAAGGGTCATCACAGGCAGACGCTTCCCGGAGAGCGCAGCATCAAAGTGGAGTAACCACAGACCAATACCTGACGCGCCCTGAAAGTAGCCGGTCTGCGCAACGGCAAAGCCGGGCTGCACAAACGTCTCCACCTGGACCCAGCAATCCCCACCCTGGCTTTGGTCGGCCAGGGTGAGGAGTCGATCAGTGCCTTCTTTTGCCGCAACGAGCCATTTCCGTTGGTGGGTAACTAGGTAAACGTTGTACAGGAATTCCGCTTCACCCGCAGTCCCGTCGCCGAGGCTCACGTTGTGCCAGCGGTCAGGGTTCGCAATTGCCCTCCATCCGCCATTGCGACCAGGAAAAGTCAGCGTTGGCGCCGATCCTGGCGGGACTGTGGCCATCGCCTTCTCTGGCCCTCCAAATGCCACGATGGCCGCGGCGCATTTTTCGGTCAACACCAGCCACTTGCGGTCATGGGTCACCCGATAAAGCCGGTAAAACAATGCGGCCGTGCCGGCCGGACCGTGGGCCCAGTCGAGGTAATACAGGTGAGTGTTTTTGTCGTCGTGATAAATCAGGAAATAGCTGTCCGTAATCGTAGCAATGGAAATCAGGTGCCTGGCACCGGCGAGGGCGGCTTCGAGGAACTGTTTGCGGCCAGTGACTTGGTAGAGAGTGGCGAGGAAGTAGGAAACCCCCGCGGTACCATGGCAGAAGTTCGGCATCTCCAAAGGATAGTCTCCCATCATCCAGCGGAGGCCGCCGTTCGCCTCGGGCTGGCCAACAGCCGCGACGTACTGGCCCGCGCGAATCGCGAGCTGGCGCGCTCCCGGCGCGTGAAGATGCTCGGCGGCCCATAGCAGGAACAATCCGGTTCCGCTCGAGCCATAGATGATGTCGACGTCGCCCTGCCATTTAATTCCCTGAGGCGTTTTCACCGCCTTTTCCTCGATCCATTGAACGCACTGAAGCGCCCCTTTGCGGTAGCGAGGATCGTGGGTGATCAAATAGGCTTCGCCCAGAGTGAATCCCGAGCCAGCGAGGCCTGTGTATAGGCCAGTGTCATCGCTTTGCGAGATTCGGGCCAGCAGAGCGTCGGCGCCCTTACGGGCTTCCTGGAGAGCGATTCGGTTGCCCGTGTAGCGGTACACTTCCAACAAGAACAGAATCGGACCGGGGATGCCGTGAAACAAGTCGGTGCTTATCGTTTTGGGATTTCCCGGTTGCGCTTCCCAGACAATCCCCTTTTTTGTCTTTATGCTGTTCTTTTCGATCCAGCGTGCTGCCCCCATCGCCGCGTTTCGATACGTGTCATTTGCAGTCGCGCCAGAGGAAGTGAACAGCATCGTTGCGACAACAAATCCAAAGACGAATAGGATAGAATTTCTTTTGCCTTTTCTCACCGAACCTCCCCGTACGCCGGCTATTTGCGGAAAGCCATGTCGCCGTTTTTCATCACGGCCCACTCTTGCTGCTTGCGACGCGATGTACAGAGATAATCCGGAGGCGCGCCTTGCGAGTTCCGCGCAGCACCCCGATTTTGTGAACATTCAGCATCACCTCGGCTCGGTCGTTTCTCCTATGCGCCTGAGCTGTCCGGCATCACTCTATAACTGACCGAAATCTCCGCCGTTGGTCTCAGCGTCGCAGCTACGCTGCAATATTTTGAATTCGACAATTCAATAGCCTGCTTCACCGCGTTTTCCGAGAGATTATGCCCGGCAATCACGTGATGGATCTCAATTTTTCTGTAGCTGCGTGGAAAGTCTTGCCGCCGCTCACCGCGCACTTCGATGCGATAGTCCGTCACCCGCTCACGCTTCTTTCCGAGGATCTCCACCACATCCGATCCCATGCAGCCTCCGATAGCAATGAGCAGCAACTCCACCGGGCTTGGAGCTGAAGCACGCTCCCCATTGGTTTCCATCACCAGCGCCTGCCCTCCGGGACCGATACCTACGAAAAAATTGTTTCCGCCATAGTGAACCGTAGCCTTGATTTCTGCCATCGACTTCTCCTATATGCCCGGATGAATTGCTGAGTGAAGCATCAGCGAGTATAATGTCGCGGCCCGAGCTAGCTGTCCAATGAATTTGAAAGATGAAACCAATGCTTCTCAGGAAACGACCCGAGGGCGCCTCGGCTGAGACTTTCCTGATCACCGCTTGCCACTTGAGAGGGAGTCGTCATGGAGCTGCGCCAAATTCAGATTTTCAAGGTACTGGCCGAAGAGCTGAACTTCACACGCACAGCAAAGCGCGTTCACTGTGTGCAATCGAATGTGAGTGTCCAAATCCGTTCTCTTGAACGGGAGTTCGGAGTCCAGCTGTTCGAGAGATTGGGCCAGAGAGTACGGCTGACCACTCACGGCCAGACTCTGCTGCCGTTCGTCGAGCGTATTCTGAGGCTGGTGCAGGAGGCCAGAGAGGCAACGAGAGGCGGCGACAGCCCGGCAGGAACCTTGTTAATCGGAATGCCGGAATCGGTGCTGACGTATCGGCTCCCTCCCGTTCTGCAGGCCTTTCGGGAAGCATGTCCCCATGTCGACCTTGTATTCCGCGGGGTGAGTTCCGCGGAAATTGTGCCGTGTCTGGAGCGGGGAGATCTGGATCTGGGGCTGGTTATCGATGATGCTATCAAGAGTCCCGGAATTCACACTGAGGTCCTGCGCCGCGAGCCGCTGGTGCTAGCCGTGCGACCCGGGCACCCGCTGCTGCGCCTCGCGCGGGTGCAGGCTGAAGATTTGGCCACGGAGACTTTCCTACTTACCGATCAGGGCTGTGCTTACCGCGCTAAGCTGGAAGCGGCTTTGCTGCGCTCACACGTGCGTCCAAGGGCCGTCATGGAGTTCACCAGCGTGGAAGCGATCAAGGAGTGCACTGCTTTGGGGATGGGCGTGGCGTGTTTGCCCAAGATCGTGGTCGACCGCGAGCTCGGCAGCGGAAGATTGGTGGTCCTCCCGTGGAATGGTTTTGAGCTCACAATGAATACCCTGGCTGTACGGCACAAGGACAAATGGCTCTCCCCCGCAATGGAAGCTTTCCTTTCGCTCGTCCGTACGCATTTGCGCGCAGGCGCAGAAACTGAACGCGAGAGCGTAATTAAAACCTCTGCACCGCAACTTGTTACCCATAAGTCCGTGGGCGCACTTTCCATGAGCCACGGCAGCCGCGGGGTCGTCGCCAGGGGAAGAAGTCGTCTATCTGATAACTGATAACCGAGGAGTCCACGGCGGTGCGAAGCCAAGAAGCGCACCTCACACCCGGGATGGCAGAGTCGTTTCAGCCGAATTGCAGGATGTCCAGCGTTAGTGGATTGCGTGCGCTCTCCCGATCAGAATTCTAGATCCTTAGGTTCTTGGAAACAGATCTGTGCATCTGGCCCTGCTCATGGTGTGGGTGGAGCATCGCCGACCGCACTTCCTGACTATTCGTAGAAAGAATTTATTTTATCTATACAATTCATTGGACAGCTGGACATGAACGCGACAGTATGGCGCCCAGTTTTCGTCGGGCAAGCGGCAATAGGATTGGGGTGTCCAGCGGCTCGACAGCACGATGCGCAATTCCAAAGAGAGCCGGGCACCTGAAGCAGCGCCAGAGCGCTGCCGCACATGCGAGAGGAAGGAGCGATTCCATGAATGCTTTGAGGGTAAGCGCGAATTGGTTTTGCAAGGCGATCATGCTTTTGGCGATGGCAACGCTTCTCGCGGAGCCCGGCTGGGGCCAAACCAGCCCCTCGACGGGAGCTATCGAGGGCGTAGTCGAGGATCCGAGCGGTGCGGTGGTCATAGGCGCCACAGTGACGCTGGTAAATTCAGCCTTGGGACTGCGGCGAACAGTTCGCTCCGGTTCCGAAGGGAATTACGTTTTCCCTCTGTTGCAACCGTCGAACGGATATGAAGTTGATGTGGAGCATACTGGCTTTCAGAAGACGGCGATTCCGGGGATCTCTGTGCAGGTCGCACAGATTACTGCGGTAAATGTGCGCCTAACAGTGGGAAATGTGAGCCAAGAGGTTGTGGTCACCGGAGCGGTAACTCCGGTTCATACGGCCAATGCCACACTCGGCGGCACGTTGACTTCGAAGGTGATCGAGAGCATGCCCCTGCCGACACGCGACGTCCTGGATATTTTGGCCACCGACGCGGGCGTGATTTCTCAGCTGACGTCCCCGGCCGCGACCATTCTCCAGGGCTCGGAAGCCATGTTCGTCGGAGGGAACCGCGCCACCTCCAATAATTACATGATCAATGGAATTGATGCGAACAACTTCGAATTTCACACACTGGCCACGGGGATCGTGCCGATTCCGAATCCGGATGCGGTGCAGGAGTTCCGCACTGAGACGAGTCTTTACGATGCCACAACCGGTTTTAGCGGTGGTGGAAACATCGTGCTCATCACACGTCGCGGAACCAGTCAATATCACGGCACCGCCTACGAATTTTTGCGCAATACGGACATGAATGCGAACGATTTCTTTTTCAATGCGGCAGGGAAACCTCGTCCTGTCATGCAGCAAAATCAATTTGGATTTTCCATGGGTGGCCCTGTACCAAAACTCGGTAAAACCTACTGGTTCTTCAACTATGAGGGGCAACGACAGCGCAACGGTGTGACCGGATCGGCCACCGGATTACTTCCAGTCCTCCCAGCGCAGCGTACAGCCGCATCTATGGCCGCTCTTTACAACCTCCCTGTAGGGGCGATCGATCCCGTAGCGATCAAGATTTTGAACGCTCCGGGCCCATATGGCGGGTTGCTCTTTCCGAGCGGCTCGGGTGCTCCTCTGGGTGAACTGGGAACCTTCGCCTTTTCCTCACCAGCGGAGTTGGATAGCAATCAGTACAACGCTCGGCTGGACCGCGCGTTTCACACCGGCGGCGTCGATAACCAATTTAGCGTTTCTTATTTCGCGAATCCCGACACATTCACCAATTCAGGCGGAGCAAATGGAGGAACCATTGGTCAGCCTTATCAGTACCTCCTGCAGAATGAAACGCTCTCCGTTCAGGATACGCAAACCATTCGGCCGGATTTGCTGAATAGTATCAATGCCGGCTTTACTTACAACAAGCGCGACATCGGCGCAATCAATCCATTGACGCTTAGCGATTTTGGAATGACCCGCTTCAATTCCTCAATTATCAATCGCGGCCCGAACTTCTCATTCGCGGATCAGATGGCCTGTTGCGGCGCTACCGTGTCGGTCGGTGAAACCCAGCACGACGAGTCTCAGGATTTTCGCGACATGGTCTCCTATTCGCACGCCGCACATTTCTTGCGTTTCGGTTTCGAAGCTCGCACTCAGCAATTCAACTTCGGCGCTCCGCTGGATCCGGGATCGCTCTTCTTCGAGGGGGGGATTGCCGATGCCATTTATGGTTCCCCGACTGACCCGAATGCGGATCTGTCGATTCGCGATCTCCTCGTCGGTGCGCCGTTCTTCATCAGCATTGGTAGCGGACTAAACGACTTTCAATATCGCGCCCATGACTTTGGGGCATTTGGCCAGGACGATTATCACGTGACCTCCCGGCTCACTTTGAACCTCGGCCTGCGCTGGGACTACTTGGGTAACATCACCGAGAAGCACGACTTGATTTCGAATTTCGATCCGTCTCTGTTGACGCCACTGGCCATGCAAACAGGCGGCCCTGGATTGCAAGATGCGTTCGTTATTCCTGCGGGCGCCCCTAAATTCGGCATGGCCGGCGTTTCGAAATCGACCTATTTCCACCAACCGCTCAAAAATTTCGAGCCGCGCATCGGCTTCGGTTTGGATGTGCTCGGAAATGGCAAGCTTGCTCTACGGGGCGGCTTCGGGATGTATTTTATGCGTATTGGCCCGTTCGGTGTGCTGCAAACAATCAGCAATCCGCCGTTCGCGTTGAGCACAGCGACGGTGAACACTTCACAGACCCAGATTCTTGCTAATCCATTTCCCACGCTGCCGCTGCCTGACCAATTTCCGATTTTCACTCCCTTTCCACAGTTGACGTCGCTCAATTCCGATGGATCGCCGAATTTCACTGAGCCTCAGCTGAGTGTCATCGAGCTCGATCGAAATGCGCGCCCGCCCTACACTGAGCAGTGGAATCTGACAACCGAATATGAATTTTTAAAGGGTTGGACACTGGAAGTCGGCTACATGGGTTCTCACGGAGTGCATCTGGAAGACTTTCAGGGTCTCAACAATGCGCTGCTTCGAAACGCCAACAACGCCGGTCCGTTCGGCTTGGATGTAAACTCCGCGCAAAATCGAGAATCGAGAGTCCCGTACGTCGGCATCAATTCTACAGGGCTGCTCGCGCTTACCGACGTAGGCGCATCCTACTACGACGCGCTGCTGGTCACCGTAAGCCATGAGTTTTCTCATGGCCTCTTTCTCAAGGCCGCCTACACGTTCTCCAAGTCAATCGACAATGTCCAAGCCCAGGCTGGTTTCGAGCCTACCATCGGGCCCAACGGGAATCAGTTCATCCCTCAGCTGAACAAAGGCCTTTCCAACTTTGATGTTCCGCACCGGCTGGTTCTCACCTACGTTTACAACATTCCCGGACCCAGACGCGGATGGGAGAGCGCTGTCTTAGGCGACTGGACCTGGTCCGGCATAACCACTCTACAATCCGGGTTTGCAGGTGAGATTGACCAATATACCTTTGGCAATTCCTTTTCCGGTACTGACGGGTACGGGGTGGTCAGGCCAGGCTGTGCGCTAGTCAACAGCGGCAACGTGAGCGCGCACGTGAGCAATTTCCTCAATGCCTCCTGCGTTTCCACGACAACGCCACTCGTGAGTGGTGACACCTTTGGCCCACTGTCGCCCTTTGAGGGCCCCGGGAACCAGACCTACACCGTCGACCCGAACAATGCCAATGCCGTCGGATACCTCCAGGGGCCGTCCACCCGCGGCGCTTTCTTTGGTCCGTTTGAAACGCGGTGGGACATGGCCTTGACCAAGACCTTTCCTGTCCGGCAACTCGGCGAACAGGCCAATTTTCAGTTTCGCGCCGAAGCCTTTAAGGTGTTCAACACGCCGATTTTCAGCAGCCCACATAACATTGCCGGGCTCTCGAGCTTTGGAAGGATTACCAGCACCATCGACAGCACCGGCCGGCAGCTACAGGTGGCTGTGCGCCTGAACTGGTGACTCAGCATTCATTGGTTTGATGTGGTTATGGTCACGGGGCCGGTGGATTGCTCGGAGAGAAGGCAAAAATGAAAGTCCGATACAGCCTGTTGTTATGTGTGTTGTTGTTGACGGCTTGCTGTGTTGCTGCCACCCAATCAGCAGCGCAGCAAGTACCCCTAAGCTTTTACGACAGTATGCGATGGCGATTGATAGGGCCCTTTCGCGGGGGTCGTGTTGAAAGCGTTGCGGGAATTCCGGGCAATCCTCTTGTCTATTACTTCGGGGCAGTGGCTGGCGGAGTCTGGAAAACGACCAACGGCGGAAAAACCTGGCTACCGATCTTCGATAAGGAACCCGTCGCTTCCATCGGAGCGATAGCTATCGCTCCCTCTGACCCCAACGTGATCTACGTCGGGACGGGTGAGGGATGCCCTCGCGGCGACATCGACTTCGGCGATGGGATTTATAAATCGACAGACGGAGGCAAGACCTGGAAGTACCTGGGACTCGCCGACACCCGACATATTGCATCGATCATCGTCGATCCGCGCAACCCGAGCATCGTTTTTGTGGCGGCCCTGGGCCACGTTTACGGGCCCAATACAGAACGAGGCGTTTTTCGGTCAGAAGACGGAGGGAAAACCTGGCAAAAAGTGCTCTATAAGGACGCCATCACGGGCGCGATCGACTTGTCGATGGATCCCCATAATTCGCGCATCCTTTTCGCGGCGCTTTGGCAGGTGCGACGGACACCATGGAGCCTCGCGAGCGGCGGACCGGGAAGCGGACTGTACAGATCGACCGATGGCGGGGACACCTGGACGCACCTGGAAGGACACGGCTTGCCCGAAGGGGTCCTCGGCCGCATCGGAGTGACCGTGGCAGCAAATTCGAGTCGCGTTTACGCCATCATCGAGGCGAAAAATGGAGGTCTATATCGATCCGATGATGGAGGAATAAATTGGGCCCTCGTCAACGCCAACTGGGACTTGCGGGGGAGGCCCTGGTATTACTCGCATATCTTTGCTGATCCAGAGAATCCTGAGGTGGTGTATGTATTCAATTTTGGGGCGGAACGGTCCATTGATGGCGGGAAGACCTTCTCTTCCATTATCACTCCGCACGGCGATTATCATGCTTTGTGGATCGATCCCCGCAACCCTTCGCGGATGATTGTGGGGAACGACGGCGGTGCAACGATTTCGATTGACGACGGCAAAGCCTGGACCACCGAGGACAATCAGCCGACCGGCCAGTTCTATCGCATCGCCACCAACAATCGTTTCAATTACCGTCTTTATGGTTCACAGCAAGACCGTGGCACGGTTGCGATCGCCAGTCGAAGCGACAGTGTGTTCATCGGCCCAACGGAATGGTATTCAGTGGGCGGGGGCGAAAGTGGGTTCGTGATGCCTTCCCCACTCGACCCAGACGTCGTCTACGCGGGAAGTCTCTACAGTGCATTTACAAGGTTCGACAAGAAGGCGGGGCAATCCAAGGACATTTCGCCTTGGCCGGTCAACGAACTCAACCTGGCCGCGAAAGATACAAAATACAGGTTCGGCTGGACTGCACCGATGCTCATTTCTCCTCACGATCCCCACGTTTTGTACATCGGTGCCCAGGTTTTGTTCAAGACAACAGACGAAGGAAAGACGTGGACAGTCATCAGCCCTGACTTGACCCGGAACGATAAATCAAAACAGAACTCTTCAGGCGGACCCATCACCCAGGATAATACGACGGTCGAGTATTACGACATGATTTCGTCTGTCGCCGAGTCTCCGGTGCAAGCGGGCCTGATCTGGGTGGGAACGGACGACGGGCTCATTCAGATGACCCGGAATGGGGGGAACGCATGGCAAAACGTCACGCCGAAGCAAATGCCGGAGTGGAGTAATGTGCCGACGATCGAGCCGTCGCCTTTTTCCGCCAGCACGGCTTATGCGGTCGTCGACGCCCACCGGCTCGACGATTTCCGGCCGTATATCTTTCGGACCAGCAATTACGGCAAAACATGGACGCAAATTACGGCGGGGCTGCCCAGTGATTCGTACGTTCACGTTGTGCGTGAGGACCTGAAAGAAAAAGGCTTGCTTTACGCCGGAACGGAAACAGGAATTTACGTTTCGTTTGACGATGGGGACCACTGGCAGTCGTTGCAACTCAATCTGCCCAGAGCTCCTGTCTATGACCTGGCCGTCCACGGGAACGATCTAGCGGCGGCTACCCACGGTCGTGCCTTCTGGATCCTCGATGATTTGACTCCTCTGCGGCAGGCCCGCAGCGCTATGGAGAGCGGAGGTTTTTATCTTTACAAACCTGAAGCTGCTTACCGTGTGCGGGGTAACAACTTCTATGGAACCGTTGCTTCCGGTGCACCGAGCAGCCCCATCGCCGGCCAAAATCCACCACCTGGCGCTGTCGTGGATTATTATCTTTCGGAAACCTCCAATTCACCCGTGAGCGTCGAGATACTCGACGGGAAAGGCGCAATCGTCCGGGAATTCGTGGCGAAGCCGAACGCACAAGCAAAGGCGAGCGGGAAGCAGGTGGTTATCACTGCTGGCGCAGTGGAAACGGCCAACGGCGAAGAGTACCCGAGCAAGCCCACAGACTGTGCTGGCCTCAACCGGTTCGTTTGGAATCTGTCGTATACCGGACCGCGAAGCGGAAAAAATTCAGAGGACCTACCGCAGCCGTTGGTAGTCCCCGGAGATTACATGATCCGCGTCACCGTGAACGGCAAATCCAAAACTCAACCGTTGGCCGTTCGTGAGGATCCGCGAGTCCATGCATCGCTTGCCGACTTACAAGACGAATTGAATCTGCAGCTGAAAATTCGTCATCGGTTGAGAGAAGCTGACGAAGCCGTTACTGAGATGAACCAAGTGCGCACGGAATTGTCGGCATTGCGCAAGAGACTCGCGAATGAAAGCGTCTCGAAAGACATCCAAGATACTTTGAATGACTTGGATACAAAAACCACAGACGCGGAGAAAGCCATTACCGGTTGGAAAATTAAGGGAAATCGATATTCGCTCAACTATCCTCCGGCGCTCGACGACCAATTGAATTGGCTGTTCACGTTTACCGGGGCAGGGGATGGTGCGCCGGGCGAACCTTTCTATCAAGTGTTCGACGAGCTTAGCCGCCAACTTGACGCTGACCTCCGGTGGTGGCAGCAGATCAAGAACACAAACTTGCGCAAGTTGAACGAGCTCATCCGCCGGGACAAGATACCGGCCATAGCTCCTTTTCCTACTGCAAAGCCAGCACGCAACTGATGGGACGCGCCGGACCGCGTCTGCAGTTTTAGTCAGGTCTTTAAGCTAACCGGACGATTAGGCAGTATCGGTTTCGCCCGGCAGAAACAAAGCTGCGAACGACAGGCAGTCGCTGGCAAAACCGGCTCTCGGCTCCATCAAAGGTTCGCGGGGACTTACGTTCACGCCCACGCGGTCCGCGACACTTTTGCCCTGGAGTTGCGTGAGCGATACGTGAAGCCCATCTTGTTTGGGCGAGAGGAAGTGTAGCACTGTGCCTACTGGCGAGGAGGGCTGGCGCAGTGACACAGCGAGAACGAAGCAGGAAGGCGCGAGCGAAGT
>Ga0070737_10002881_pt1 | contig 19632 bp, 14 predicted proteins | sample Coa_R1_10_FD_66438 | JGI IMG/M metagenome (GOLD analysis project Ga0070737, IMG submission 66438) | Surface soil microbial communities from Centralia Pennsylvania, which are recovering from an underground coalmine fire - Coalmine... | ecosystem: Environmental > Terrestrial > Soil > Unclassified...
TGACTTTCCTCGGGCTTCCAGGGAGTGCCACCAGGTTATCCCTCTCTGCAAGAATGATTGAGGCGATCAGTACGGTTGCTTTATCCGAAGCCCTGACTGTATGCATGAGATCAGGCATCCCCAAGGAGTCTGCGCTTGAGGTTCTTGTTCATTACATTAATATCGCGGAGTTCACCGAGAGCACAGGTAGAAAGATTTCTGATGAGAAGTTCGCTCCTGAAGTCAGACTGAGGGATTTCCTGACAGACATTTATAAAATTGAGGAATTTGTGAGATTCTCCCAGTCCTCTGCTCCGCTGTTCATGACATCTAAGGCGCTGTATGAATCAGCCAGTGCAATTGGTCTCTCAAACCTTGACTACACAGCCGTCTTCAGGGTATCCAAGAGGATTGGAGGATTCTTATAAATGGAGAACGAGATTCTATATTTTTCAGTAATTGCTGTTTCCGTGGCAAGCCTCTCAATTGGCGCATACACTGACATAAGGAGCAGGGAGGTCTATTCTCTGCTCTTCCTACCGCTCTTTGCTCTGGGAATTGCCTATAACATATTTCTCGGATTCTCAATTCTTTACGTTTTGCTTGAAACGGCCATATTTGCTTCGCTCTTTCTTAGGTCTGATACTATCATCTATATTTCAGCAGGTTACCTTTTCATCATACTTTCGGTGGTTTTCGCCATAAGGGTAAATCCATACCTTGGTCTCCAGGCCTTTGTGTCAGCCCTCATGTATCTTCTGGGCTATCGTGAAAGACTCTTTGGGATTGGCGATCTCAAAGCTGTTGTCGCCACCCTCTTCGCCACTCCGGCAGTGAACGCACTGATTCCCTTCGGCCTGACAATAACATATCTGCCCGTATCTATTCAATACCTGTTTGCTATTAGCATCTCATCCATCTTTTTCATCGGACTTGCCGCTCTTGTGCTCAGAAAGAGATCGGCTGAGTTCGGTCTCAGGGGGGTTTTTGTCGTTGACGTTAACGAAGAGTTTGCAAAAACCATGAAAAACAAATATGCGCAGGTGGAGCGGGCTGGTAGGAAACTGCTCTCCTACAGGATTCCATTCATGATACCGATTCTGGCTGGATACGTTCTTCTAGTCATGGGAATAGTGTAGTTAACAGCACTAATACAGTTCTGGCTGCCTGCCTGATTATTCAATGATTTCAGGAAGGATTTCACACATATGATCGCTGAAAAATCTAGTCTGCAGAGCTCTTTCTGCGGATCAGGAAGTTACCGCGCAGAAAACAATTAATGCCACAGGTCATGTGGTTCTGATGTCCAGAATTCTTATCAGGAACGCCTCTGAAATACTGACCATGGAGGGGGCTGGCTGGGAGCCGCTCAAGGGGGAAAGGCAGAACAGGATTAGGATCAGGACGGGAGCATCTGTGCTCATCGAGGATGGGATCATCCGATCTGTCATGGATGATTCAAAGGCGGATCGCCTCGACATCCAGGATGCCCAGATAGTTGATGCCCATGGCCGAACTGTCATGCCTGGTCTGGTTGATTCTCACACCCATATCGCATACGCCGGATCCAGGGAGGAAGAATTCTACATGAAGATGTCCGGGAAAAGTTATCTCGACATACTCAACGCAGGCCACGGAATATACAGGACAGTGAGGGACACGCGAAACGCAAATGAGAACGACATATTCTCACAGACACTTCAGAGGGTCTACGATTCCGTCGTGAACGGCACAACAGCCATGGAAATCAAGACAGGATATGGGCTGGATATGGAGACAGAGATGAAGATGATGAGGGTCATTGAGAGGATAGAGTCCTTGGGCTTAGTGAAGGTGGTTCCAACATTCCTCCCACTGCATGCGGTTCCCCAGGGGATGACGGAGGGATCATACGTCCACGGCGTTATAGAGACAATGCTGCCGAGATTCAGGGGAAAGTGCAGGTTTGTGGACTCATTCTGTGATAAGGGGGCATTCTCGCCCGAAACCACCGATGAGTTTTTCAGGGCAGCTGAACAGATGGGATTCAAACTGAAGCTTCATGCCGACGAGATTGCGGAAATCGGATGCACTTCTCTTTGTGAAAAACACCGCATCTCAACCGTTGATCACCTGATCAACACCTCAGGTCCGGGAATGGAACGGATAAGGCGTTCTGGGGCCATTGCCTGCATCCTTCCAATTACTGCATTCAACATAGCCGATGGCAGGTATCCTTCCGGATCTGAGCTAATGAATCATGACATTCCAGTAGCAATTGCTTCAGACGTTTCCCCGATATCTTGCAATTCGAACATGTTCTTCGCCATATATCTTGCTGTCAGGTACTGTGGCCTTTCCATAGAAGCGGCGCTCAATGCGGCAACAATCAACGGGGCATTTGCCTGCGGCGAGGGCGAAATCAGAGGTTCAATAGAGGCCGGAAAGAAGGCAGATATACTGATTCTCACCGTTGATTCATACAGGAAGATTCCCTACCAGTACGGCTCAAGGCTTGTTGACACGGTGATACATGATGGTGAGATAGTGGTGCGCGGGGGATCTCCCGCTCTATAGTTTATATCACCGCTCAGGATAATCCATGAAGTGAGAGTCTCAATAGACGAAGCAATAGAAGGTGCCAGGGCAATAGGCGCGAAGAGGATACTGCTTCAGCTGCCTGATGGTCTTAAGCCCGATGTGTTCCATATCTACGATCGGCTGAGGTCAGAATTCAGCGTGATAGTGAGCTCTGAACCATTCTATGGCGCATGTGACATTGGGTCGCCCGAAGTGTACAGCAGGGTTGATGCCGTCATACAGCTCGGCCACAGCGAGATGCCCAATGTGGATTACCCTAAGCCAGTATTCTTTGTGGAGGCCAGGATCAATTCTGAGATTCAAATTCCACCTGACTCACTGCTACAACTGAAGGATGCCGGATACAGAAAGATAGGCCTGCTGTGTTCAATTCAGTACATCGATCTTATGAACAGGCTGGCTCTGATGCTTCCTGAACTTGGCCTAGTGCCCGTGATCGGGAAGCAGGATGCAAGGATGAAATATCCGGGACAGGTTATTGGCTGTAACTTCAGTGCCGCACATTCGGTTGCCGCTGATGTGGACTGCTTCCTTGTAGTGAGCACAGGAAAGTTCCATGGGATTGGGGTGCAGCTGTCCACAGAAAAGCCCGTCTACATTCTAGACATGAACATGAAATCCCTCGTACCAATGCAGGAAGAGACAGATCAGTTTGTAAGAAAGCGCTACGCGAGGATATCCCGGGCCCTGGATGCCAGGAAATTCTGCGTTGTTGTTGACACGAAGATTGGGCAGTTCCGAATCAAGCTGGCCAATGTGATTCTTGATCAGATCAGGAAACTGGGACTCGAAGGGGTCCTGTGCTATACAAATGATGTTAAACCTTCAGATTACGAGAACATGAGGTGTGATGCCGTGATCTTCACCGGATGCCCCAGGGTGTCCATCGACGATGAGCAGAAATTCAGCATGCCCATTCTTACTCCAGTTGAATTCCAGCTTCTGTTCGGGTTCAAGCGAAGCAACAGATACATCATGGACGAGATTGTTGCAGTTGACAGACTGGACTCAGACTGGCTTTCCAATTAGGTATGTTTCACCCGCATCCACAATTTCGCATTCAACGAAGGAATACTTCTGAAACTCACCGGGAATGACAACTGGTCTGTAAGCACTGTCCCTGCCAACCACCGTGCCCTGTTTTCCGTTCTCAGTAATTAGAACAATCTTGACCGTGTTTACCTGGCCTTCAAGTGCCTCCCTTAGTATTTCCTTATGGAGAGCTGACAGCTTCGCTGACCACTCTTTAACATCATTTGAGCTCGGCGGCTTCCTGTTGAAGTCCGGAGTGAAAGGTCTCGGCGAGAATCTAGTGATATTGATGATTTCAGGTCTTGTTCTTTGAATCAGTTCGACAGTTTCGTTGAAGTCATCCTGAGTTTCGCCAGGGTAGCCGCAGATTATATCTGTGGAGACTGTCATATCCCCAAAGGCAGTTCTGAAGGCATGCACAATGTCACTGAAAGCACTTGATTGATAGCCCCTGTTCATGAGTTCCAGGATCCTGTCACTTCCGCTCTGCACTGGAAGGTGGAGGAATTTGAACACCTTATGGGCGGAATATGAAGCAATGAGTTCGTTCAGAATCGCACTTGTGTTTGCAGGCTCCATCATTCCAACCCTGACTCTGAAATCACCATCAATGGATGAAACCCTACGGACAAGGTTGGCAAGGTTCTCCCCAATATCCTTTCCATACGCTGCAGTATCAAGTGAGGTCAGCCTCACCTCTTTTATGCCCCTTGCAAGCTGCATTTTTACCTGCTGCTCGATTTTATCAGGGCTTCTGGAGAGCAATTTTCCCCTGGCCACACGGGAAATGCAGAAATTGCATGATCCTGTACAGCCCTGGTTTATGGGTATCCCGTCAAAGACGCCAGGTTCGCGGATTTCTATTGAATCAAAGGAGCCCCTGTAAAAATTCCTGAATTCCTGTGGCTTGAGTGTCTCTATGTTTTCGGTTTCCAGTGAATTTCCTGAAACCGGGGGAAGGCATCCAATCACTCTGACCTTTCCGGACGATGAAAGCTCCTGGATCCTCCTGATCATCTTGTTCTCTGTATGCTTTACCACAACACATGTCCCAATAATTCTGAGATCAGCCTGCTCCGGCGCCGAAACAACCGTATCCTGGTCTGTAAGCAGGCTGTTTAGGTACAGTCCAGCCTCAGACTTCGAAAGTGTACAGCCGTAGGACTCAAGATAGTATTTCATTTATGGGATCACACGGTCTTAGGTATACCCTGGGCCATTAATCTGTCAAATGTAGCTTCATCGATCCTGCCTGTCTCAAGGGCAAGTGCCTTAATGGGCTTCCCGGTCTCCAGTGATTTCTTTACTATCTGCGCAACTGTGTCATATCCGAGAACAGGATTCAGAAGTGCTGCTGAACCAAAGCTCTTGCTGAGATGCTCTCTGCAGACCTCCGCCTCTGCCCCCAGGCCATCGATAAGCTTGGTTCTCAGCATTTCTATTCCGTTGGCCAGTATGTCCTCCGCCCTTGTGAGTTCATAGTCGATATGGGGCATCATAACGTTCAGCTCAAGCTGTCCTGCCTGGACTGATATGTTAAGCGCCTGCTGTGCCCCTATTACAGAGTGGCAGATCATGTTCATTGCTTCTGCTATTGACGGGTTAATTTTCCCCGGCATTATGGATGAACCCTGCTGTACAGCCGGTATTCTGATCTCATGTATACCTGCACCAGGTCCGGAATAAAGCAGCCTGATGTCATTGGATATCTTGTTCAGATCGAGAGCAGTGTTTGCCGCAGCGTTCATGAGTCTGGAGAAATCTGTCATGAACTGCATTATCCCTGGAAGGTTGCTGCTCTTCCTGAACTTGTTTCCTGTGAGTTTGTTTATTTCGTTCACAACGTTATCTTGGTAATTTGGAGCTGTATTGATGCCTGTTCCCACAGCGGTGCCCCCTATGTTCAGCTCAAGTATCGAGTCCATGGCCCTCTTTATCTCCTCATTGTCCTTGTCCAGTGCGTACGCCCACGCCGAGAGCTCCAGTCCAAGGGTTACGGGGGCTGCATCCTGAAGATGGGTTCTGCCCGGCTTCACAACATCCTTGAACTCCTGTGCCTTCTTCCTGAGCGAAGCGATAAGAGCCTCAAGATTCTTTGAGAGCTTCTTTGCCTTTTCATATGCAACCAGCCTCATAATCGTGGGATAAACGTCGTTAGTGCTCTGGCTCATGTTAACATGATCATTGGGATGAATGAAATCGTAATCACCCTTCTTCTTCCCCCCGAGTTCAAGGGCCAGGTTCGCAATGACCTCATTGGCGTTCATGTTGTATGATGTCCCCGCTCCAGCCTGGAAAACGTCAATTACGAACTGGTCATGAAGCGATCCGGAAAGAATTCTGTCGCATGCCTTAACAATAAGGTCTGACTTGTCCTTTGGAAGTTTGCCGCCAATGTAGTTTGCTATAGCGGCAGATCGCTTCACAGTTACGGCGGCCCTGATGTGGTCAGAATCTGCCGTCTGTCCTGTTATCCGGAAGTTTTCCCTGGCTCTGTAGGTGTTGATGCCGTAGTAGCAGGAGTCGTCTATCGTCACTTCTCCGATTACGTCCCTTTCTTTTCTACTCATATATGGTAATGCCAAGAATGTATATAGGATTTGGAGTTGTTTCATTGTCACAAAGCTTGCACCATTTTTAAGAAACGAGCCTGACAATGTGACTTCCTCTCATGATCATATACAATAGTTTGTCTGCAATTTCAAGAAAACGGGTCACATTTAGCGAAGTGACCGGGAATAATGCTTAATACGGTCATGAAATACACACCCGAATATCATGGCTAACGATGAGGTTATCATAAGAGTAGGAGGAGCGGCAGGTGATGGAGTCCAGTCTGCCGGTCTCATCATAGCGAAAACGTTTTCAAGAAGCGGTCTGCATGTGAACACCTACAACTATTACCAGAGCATAATCCGCGGCGGGCAGAGCTGGTACCAGATACGGGCAGGAAGCAGGAAAATAAAGAGCCAGGGCGACGGGCTGGATATTCTTATAGCGCTGAACAAGGACGCTCTGGAGAGACACACGAACCCACAGATCAATGAAGGTGGAGCGTCTCCGCTTTCGCCGAAAGGTATTGCAATATTTGACAAGAGCATCACAGGATTTCAGCAGTACAAGTTGAATTACGTATCGATGCCCCTGAACGATATAGCCCAGAAGTACAGCAAGAATGCCCTGATGAAGAACACGGTCGCTATTGGGGCTGCGATGGCCTCAGTCGGGATTAATTTCGAAACACTGGCCGGAGTAATCAGAGATCAGTTCGGAAGCAAGGGTACTGTTGCCGATGAGAATGTTAACGCGGCAAGGGAAGGGTATGAATTTTACAAGTCGAACTTCAAGCCTCTTGATATACACCTGAAAACCACCAACAAGAAGTATTACCTTATCAGCGGCGGAGAAACCCTGGGTCTTGGGGCTGTCAATGCCGGCCTGAAGATGTACATCGGCTATCCTATGACTCCCGCATCATCGGCTCTGCACTATCTGGCTTCTCACCAGAAGGACTTCAACATATTCGTCAAGATACCGGAGGATGAGATTTCTGCAATAAACATGGCAATTGGCGCCAATTATGCCGGTGTAAGGGCTATGACAGGATCTTCCGGAGGAGGATTCTCCTTGATGGTGGAAGCCCTTGGCATGGCCGGTATGATGGAGGTTCCGCTTGTTGTCTACGAATCCCAGCGTGCTGGCCCCTCAACTGGTCTCCCCACAAAGACGGAACAGGGCGATCTGAACCTTGTCCTCGGTGCCTCTCAGGGCGACTTCCCAAGGATCGTGCTAGCACCAAGGAATGTTGAGGAGGTTTTCTACATGGCAAGGGAAGCCTTCAATCTTGCCGAAAAGTACCAGACACCAGTGATACTGATGTCAGATCTATATCTCGCGGAACATTACGAGACGGTTGAGTCACTGGACCTGAACTTCAAAATTGACAGGGGTAAGATACTGACCTCTCCGGTGCAGGATTACAAGAGGTACCAGTACACAGAGGACGGCATTTCCTACAGAACATTCCCAGGAACGCCGGGATTGACACACAACGAGGACAGTGACGAGCATAACGAATATGGTGATGTCGTAAGTGACGCGGTTACCGATCCTACTCTCAGGACCGAATCAATGAAGAAGAGGATGAGAAAGCTTGAGGGATACATTAAAAGCATGCCTCCGACACCAACATATATGTATAACGACGCTGAATTCGCGGTCGTACAGTGGGGTGGAACCCAGGGGGTTGTGGAGGAGGCTGTTGACATGCTTAGGGCAAGGGGCATCAAGGTTGGGGTTGTGGAGATAAACAGACCATATCCCCTCAATCCTGATATAGGGAAACTTCTCCAGAACAAGAAGAAGATTGTTGTGGTTGAGAACAACTACAGCGGTCAGATGAACCGCCTGCTCAGATCAGAATTCCTGATCAAAACAGACCTTATAACGAAATTTGACGGGGAAGCCTTCTATCCCGGCGCTTTGGCGGAGGAAATAGAGGCAGTTATTAAGAGGTGAAGAAAATGGTGACAGTAGCTGATTACAGGGGAAAGGTTAAGCCAGACTGGTGTCCGGGCTGTGGAAACTTTGCGCAGCTCTCGGCGATAGGGGCGGCATTGGCGGAGCTCGGCATACCTCCACATGAAGCAGTTGTTGTGTCAGGAATAGGATGCTCGAGCAACCTGCCTGAATTCATCAACGCATACGGGTTCCACGGCATCCATGGCAGACTGCTGCCCGTTGCCTCTGCTATAAAGTGGGCAAACCACAAGCTCACTGTTATAGGGTACGGTGGCGATGGCGACGGGTTCTTTGAGGGAACGCAGCACTTTTACCACACTGCAAAGAGAAACGTGGACATCACTTACATTGTATCAGACAACCAGATCTTCGGCCTCACCACTGGCCAGGCGTCTCCCACATCGGAACTTGGAATGAAGACAAAATCCACCCCTGATGGCAACATTGAGAAGCCATTGAACCCGCTTACAATGGCCCTAACTGCTGGCGCAACATTCGTTGCGAGAGCATTTTCCGGAGATGCCATCCATCTCAAGGAAGTAATAAAGAGGGGCATTCTTCACAAGGGTTTCTCATTCATAGATGTATTCAGCCCCTGCGTGACCTACAACAAGATCAACACCTATGACTTCTTCAGGAAGAGGGTCTACAAACCTGAGACAGATGTGAAGGACTTCAACCGGGCCTATGCCCTGGCACAGGAGTGGGGTGACAGGATTCCCATCGGGGTGTTCTACGAGGTTGATGCGCCGAGATACGAGGACATGGATCGCATACTGAAGTCTGGGTCCTTGGTGGAGATGGAGCCGGTTAAACTCTCAGAAAAGGCACTTGAAGAATTTCTCTAAACCTATCTTTTCCTATTTATTAAGGAAATCTCTGATCCCACACATACAAATTAAGAGGAATATTTATATACATAAATTCAGATAAGGCGACCACTCTATAGGAGGATTAGAATGGATAATTCTGGCAGTAATGAACCGAAATCCACTGGTCCGGCAATGCCTCAGCCTCGCCGTCCCGGTGGAAATGGAAAATGGTATGCTGTTATTGTTGTATTGATAATAATAATAGCAGCGCTGGCAGTGTTATCGTACTATCATCCAACAGGTTCTTCCTCACAGGTAGTTTCTGCAAATAGTACGGCAACACTCGGGCAGCCATATAATCTGACGCTAAAGACAAATGGTGTCTTCAAGACCCTCACAGTGTACTGGGGAGATTCCTCTCAGCAGACTGTGAATTATGGTGGCAGTGACACAGTGACATTGAGCCATGTTTATAATAGCCCGGGAAGTTATTTTATATACTACTCGGTTAACTTTGGTGGCTCGGTATACACAAACTCCCAGCAGTTGATCCCCGTGTATATATCAGCGCCCCTATCTTCACTGCAGCCAGACACATCATACGGACTGCTTAACCTAAAGAGCAACACAACAGCTCCACTCGTCACAAACACATTCATCTTCAAGCCTTCGACGAGTCTGAGCTACATCGTTGGGTATTTCTCAGCTCCTGCTAATTCAAGCTTTGCTGTTATCGGGCAGAATGCCCTCATATATCAGAACGGCAGCCTTGTTAACACTGTGACCCTGCCTTATGTGTTCAATTTCAGCCAGGGGGCTTACGTTCTGCCTCCCAACCAGTCATTCCTGAACTTGACAAACCTCAGCAGCGGTTATTATGAAATAGGTCTTCAGACCACTACGGGCATGCCTGTTACATCGTCTGGAGTGCCAAGTGTTGTTGAAAATACAACAATGGTTGCCTACAAAGCCGGTCAGGTTGTTACCTACGGAAACAGCACATCCTTGGAATATGGAACAAGCTCGATGTTCTCTGGCGTTCCCCAGATTACATACAACAATAACACAACACTTGAAGTCATGAAGAACACGAACATAACCTTTGTAAGCGCTGGGTACGTAACATACTGGAACCAGACCACTGTAAGCATTCCAGTCTTCACTCCGCTGACTGCATACGCTGGTGCCAATTTCACGGCAACGGGATATGCCAACCTCTCCTTTATGAACAATGGTACCCTCCACACAAGTGCTAGCAGTTTCAAGAGCGGGAAGTTCAACAACAAAACAGCAGCATATGAAGTGAAGCCTGGCGAATATCTCAACTTTTCCTCAACGGCAATGTTCCAGATAGTGAACCAGAGCACCGGAAACATGTTTAAAATTGGCAAGAGCAGCAAGGTTGATTATTCTGCCAGCACACAGCTTGACGTGCTCTCTACAAACAACGAGACCATTATGATGGGCACAACACTGGAGTACACAAACCATGTTTCGACTCAGGTGAAGTATGACATGGGCACCAATGCCACAATCATCATTTATGTTTCAGGAACGCAGCAACCCATCATGGTTGGGCAGATCGATCCGTCAGCTGGTGTTTACACAACGACATACTATTACGATGTGTTCATAGCACCTTCCGCCAAGACATACTCATCACCGCTTGCTGGGGCTACCTGGACAAGCGCTGAAGTAGCGCCTGGCGGATACACTACACTTGATCCTCAGATTGCATATTACACTGTTGACAGTGAAATATTGCAGAATACAATGCTTACACTCATAACTTACAATGGATCATCATCCAGCAGCTTTGTTCCTCTCATAGCATCGGCTGTGCCTTCGACGAGCAACGGCGGAATCAACACCAACTACAACAATTACACAGCAAAGACACCTTGGGGCACCACATACACGGTCCACATACAGCCTTATGAAAACTACACCTTCCACATCCGTGCCAATGCTACCTGGCAGGATGGAACTCCAGTAACTGCATACGATGCCTATTACGGACTGGTAAGGCTACTCCTCTTCACAGACGCTTCGCCCGGTACCGGCTCCTGGCTGCTTGCTCAATATTTCCTGCCAAGCCCGTACACTAACACTATCAGCTACTACAACATAACGACAAATCTGACCTATAACAACAAGACGGACAACGTCACCATACACTTCCAGCACCCCATGCCACCAAGCCTTGTGTTCCAGATAATTTCCGACACAGAGGACGCCCCAATTGATGCCAGCTGGCTCATTGCTCACGGCGATGGAATTACCTTCACACCCGCTGGCTTCACAGCTTATGAGGCCACTGGCGATCTTTCTGACTACAATAGCTATGTTCAGAACCACATAATGGCAGACGGTCCGTATGAGGTCGTTTACAACGTTCCTGCATCTGAAATAGTCCTGGCAGCAAACCCCAATTACAACCCACCTGGACCATGGTACCCGAAGCCCACAATAACGACTGTTCAGATACAGTACCTGTCTGAGCCATCCACAGCTTATCTTGAGTTCCAGTCAGGCACTGCACAGACTGCTGAAGGATTGCCAACGAACCCATACTGGGGAGAATTCCTTGCTGCCCAGGCAAAGGGAACAGTGAAAATATACCCATTCACTACCATAAGCATATACTTCTATGACTTCAACATGAGGACAAACATAACAATGCTGCAGAGCATCGTGCACAATGCGAACCTGCCATCCGAGCTGTTCGTGAACCCCAATGCAAGGATTGCATTTGCATATGCATACAACTACAGTGAATATCTCAACCAGCAGGTCGGTAATAAGCTCTATCCTAACTCAACATTCGGTCTGCCTTACGCAGGCATGCTGCCGCCCGGAATGCTTTACTCACAGAACATAACACAGCTTGAACAGAATAAGTCGCTTGTTGTAAACCAAAATGGTACAGCATATGCACACTACACAATGGCAGAGCATTACTGGCAGATGTTCATGAACGGCACTGGTTATGTTGATGGCAAACTAGTGGCTAAGGACAACGGTACAGATATGGGTATACAGTGGTCTCCAACTAACCATGAGTATCTCTATAATGGAAAGCCACTCGTCATTCCAATATTCGTGCCACTTGGTGATACCACTGATATCAACGGTGCAACGACTTGGGCTTCTTTGCTTTCACAGGTCATACCGGGTGCAACATTCCCAATCGAAGCCGTGCCCTACACTGATCTGTTCGCGGTGTATGCTGTGCAGCCCAACGCTCCGATGCCAGTGAGCTGGGGAGGCTGGGCTCCTGACTACGTGTACCCGACAGACTACTTGGTGGCTATGGCTTTACCTGTGAATACATCGACATACATGTCGGCTGACTACTTCAACACCTTCTGGATAAGCGGTGGCAACTCAACAATTTCCAACCCGTACTACAACATGACAGAGGTTGCATTAATGAAACAGATGCTGAGTGCATTCCACAATGCGACGGCGAACTCAACAAACCCTGTACTGGCAAAGAAGTGGTTTGATGTTGTGAACGAGTACAACGCTAACCTCTCCAATGATGTGGACCTCTACCAGGCGGTTGGCCACTGGGTATTCCCGTCGAATGTCAACGGTAATGACGTGACCAAGTACCAGGAGAACCTGTTGATTGGTGCTGGTGCTGAGCTTGAGTACAACCTGCTCAGCTACACCTAAACACCAATTTTTTTTAAAATAAGAATATTTAATACTTAATTTTATTATTATTAAGTGTGAAAGTGGTAGTTTTGTTTTTAGTATCGTCTATACTGCTGTTTCCGCTCACCTCTATGGCTGCCACGACAATAAACCAGATAGACTATGCGACCTACAATACTGCTTTCAACATTACATCTCATGTTGACGAACCATATGGAATATATTATGTTCAAAGTTTGAACTCTATTGCTGTCGCAAATGACGGAAACAACACTATATCAGTATACAATTCTTCAACTGGCTCATTTCTTCTTTCGGTCAGGACTGGCATTATGCCTGTAAGCGTGGCTTACGACACCAGATCAAATGAATTAATCGCCGCTGATTCCGGTTCTAATCAAATATCCATAGTAAATATGAATGCCAGGTCTGAGCTAAACGTGAACGTCGGCCCCAACCCTCTTTCAGTCTTGTATGATCAATTGAACAATATGATATATGTTGCCAATAGCGGATCTCACTATCAGATGGTAACGGTAGTAAATGCAACCACTGACAGGACCGTTGGAAACATATCTGTCGGTTTCGAGCCGGACGGGATAGCTGTTGATCCAGTTACTGGAAATCTATATGTAAGCAGTGCTATAAATGGTACAGTGTCTGTTGTAAGTCCCAGCAACAACAGCGTGATCGACACAATCAACGTTGGTGACATTCCTGAAGGCATAGTCTACGATGAGGGGATAAATTCCATTGCTGTATCTGTCTACGGTTCTTCTGATGTTGTCATTATCAATCCCATCTCTGAAAATGTTACATCCTCAACGTTTGTACCATTTGGTCCTGCGCAGATAGCGGACTTAGGTAATGGTTATCTCGGTGTGTCTGACTTTGTATCCAGCAATGTAACTATACTAAACAGCGCAACCGGGGCGATCGTTAGCACAGTTAAAGTCCCCTCAGGACCTTCCGGAATAGCATTCGATCCAAAATCCGGGCAAATATTTGTCGCTGACTTTGCTGCAAACGCAATAACAATATTGCAACCGCACTTTATATCTAAAAGTGCATTCAGCAGTGACTACTACTTTGTCATAGGGGGAGTGCTAGTCAGTATTATTACGGGAGTAGCTATCTACAATAGACTGGCAAAGCAGAGAAAACAGCGTCAGTGACTCTTGATTGCATATCTCCTTTCCGTGGCATCCTCACCAAAGAATTTTATCCAGAAATGGCCCTCGTAATATATGGCTACAATTTCGAGAAACCCCGTCAGGATGATCGCGTAAGGCAGATACAAATTCAAATTTCCAAAATACTGGAATCCATAAAGCGTCCTGAAGTATGAGAAATTAAAAACGGGCAAGAATGGCAGTATCACTATGACATCCAGAAAAACACAGCCAAATAGGTACATCCCTCTCAAAAAATCCTCGAAAATGTAAAAAAGGAGTTGCCCCCGAGTAAGGTCTTTCGATGTGAATCTTTCCTTCTCTTCGTCATCTTGGGTTCGATCAGTTATTGGGATCCGGGGCATAAACGGGATTCTCCATAGACCTTACAGTTTCCTTCAAAGTAGTTTTACTCTCATAAATAAGGCAGGACACGAAATGGCCAGGAGAATTTTCAATGAGTCGAGGAGTGTCAGGATTCCTGATCAGCAGGCGTATTGTGTCAGGATTCTCGTTTGAGACCTTCTGAACCGCTGTAAATCGAACACCCCCTTTTTTCATAGACTCCTTGTGTATCAAATTCTTTATCAATTCTGCTGATTTATCTAGGCTGAACTTAGGTTTGGCCAGCACAATATCAACTATGTTGGCCTGTTCGTCCATAGCAACTTCCTTCACCTCACCAACGTCAGCTGCCTCGGGGTTATTGTAAGGCTCCAGCATAGCAGCAACCGGTTTAACAAGATCTCTCGGGGACCAACCGCAGTTTACCATTGCAACGGGGCATCTTGGATGGAAGTAGCAACCCTTAGGCGGATCCGCAGGACTTGGAATCTCGCCTTCCAGGATTATCCTCGACTGTCTCCTTGCAGGATCAAAGGAAGGTATTGCAGAAAGCAGAGCCTTAGTGTAAGGGTGCAACATATTAGTGAACAACTTGTCAGTATTGGCCAGCTCAACAAGCTTTCCCAAATACATTACTGCTACCCTGTCAGACATAAGACGTATAACATTTAGGTGGTGCGAGATAAACATGTATGAGAGCCCCCTCTGCTGTTGAAGATCCCGCAGCAGGTTAAGTATCTGGGCCTGGACTGAAACATCCAATGCGGAAGTAGGTTCATCCAGAATTAACAGCTTAGGTTCAATGCTTATTGCCCTAGCTATGCCTATTCTCTGCCTCTGGCCCCCACTGAATTCATGGGGAAATCTGTAAAGGTGATCTTCACTTAGTCCGATCTCATCGATAAGTTTCTTGGACTTTTCGAAAATTTGGTCTTCTGTCAAGTCAGTGAGCAATCTCATTGGTTCAGCAATTATGTCCTTTATCAGCTTCCTTGGGTCAAGGGAACTGAATGGGTCCTGAAATATTGGTTGCATATTTTTTCTAAATTCCTTAAGAGTCTTTCCCCTAGCCCTGGTAAGAGAATATTTGGCCCTCAGGTGTTCAAGCTCGTTTTCAAGCTCATTTAATTCCCGCTTTCCAGAAGCGTCCTTCGACAATAGGAGACCATGGTATCTTTCTTCCTTCTCGATTATCTCCCTCATAAGGGGTTGTGGCAAATTGAAATAGACATTGCCATCCGTGGCATCGGTCAGCCTAAGAATAGTTCGCCCTAAAGTTGTCTTGCCGCATCCAGTTTCTCCAACAACGCCTAATGTTTCCCCCTCATGCAGTATGAAAGTTACATCATCAACAGCCTTTATCTTGCCTTTACTGGAAAGAAAACTGGAGCTCACGTCAAAATACTTTTTCAGATGCGATACATATAACAGTATGTTTCTGGTATCGTTCTCATAATCAAGGAACATCTAAGCCACCTCAGAAGAATAGAGAAAACAGGCCACTTTGTGCCCTTTTGATATTTCCACAAGCCTTGGCTTCTGCTCAGAGCAAATGTCCATCTTAAACTTGCATCTTGGATGGAATCTGCATCCCGAAGGAGGTTTAATCAGGTTCGGTACAGAGCCCTGTATTGATTCAAGTTTCATGTCTCTAGTTCCCGCCTCAACCTTTGGAATCGCAGCTAGCAATCCGGATGTATATGGATGGAGTGGCTTTGAGAATATTTCATTTACAGGCCCCTCCTCTACTAGGTTTCCTGCATACATTACCCCAACTCTTGTACACATTTCGGCTATTACTGCCAGATCGTGAGTAATGAAGAGAACAGACATTCCAATGACCTTATTCAGATCCCTTATGAGGTCAAGTATTTGGGCCTGGGTAGTAACATCAAGAGCAGTAGTTGGCTCATCTGCAATAAGCATTTTTGGATTTGAAGCCAAAGCCATTGCTATCATGGAGCGTTGCTGCATTCCTCCGCTAAGCTCATGCGGATAAGAATCAACAATCCTCGCTGGCTCTGCAATATTGACCAGATTGAGAAGTTCGATTGCCCTCTTGCGAGCTTCGGCCTTGAATATGCCGTCATATCTCCTCTTCAAAAAGCGCATTTTCAACCTAAGAAAAGAATAGGAGCCTCTAATGGCCCGTTCATATTCCTTAATTTGGGACTCCAATTTTGTAGTATCCTCACCTCTCTCCTCTGCCTCAGAAAGCTTGAGATAGAGATCCAAGAGGGCGTCGCTATCCTTATAGTAATCTCTCATTAAACTGACTAACCCTAGGTTTGTCTGGTGTTTTTGTGAATTTACCAGCGCCAACAGCTCTGATTTCTTGAATTCAAAAGAGGCATCTGTGCGTAGAAGATCCAATATTGGCTCCTCAAGCTCAGGTACAGCGTTATTCCTGGTCCAAGTGTTTATGAATTTCCTGGGATCTCCTTTGTACTGCTCCAGGGCACTAAGGAAATCGACCACATCTTTTTCACCAAGGTTTTCGCGTCTAATTATAGACTCGGCGATCTCGACCCTGTTGTGCAGCATTATGTTCTCTGTAATCTGCTCCCCTATCCTGAGAACAGGGTTTAGAGCTAGGGCCGGCTCCTGAAAAATCATGGCTATTTTCTTGCCCCTGATTTTTGACATGATGTAATTATGTCGTTTCTGGAGGCGTTTGTTTCTCTTTATTATCACGTTAGTTTCGCTTTTTATAGTGATTCTAGCCAATTTTGGCAGGTCGTTTAGGATGTTGAAACCATCTATGTAAACCTTGCCACCCATTATACGCCCAGGAGGATCTGGAATAAGATCCATTATAGAGGTTGCAGTCACGCTTTTCCCGCACCCGCTTTCTCCAACAAGACCGTAAACCTCTCCCCTCCTCACGGAAAAGGAGACCTTTTCAAGGGCTTTTACTATCCCTTTCGAGGTAAAGAACCTTGTGACAAGGTCCTCAACGATGAGATATGGCTCTTCCTGCACTGTCTTTTGTTTAACTTCCTGAAGTTCCTCCAAGATATCTTACCTCCTAAGCCTCGGGTCCAAGACATCTCTGAGTCCGTCGCCCATCATGTTTACAGAAACAGTGAATATGAGGAGGAATATTCCCGGCAATACAATGGGCCACCAAACTCCTACGCTCAGGTAAGTCTGTCCAAGCGATATTATATTCCCCAGCTCATCAATGTATGGGCTCACAGAAACGCCTAGATAATCAAGAGCCGCAAAGATCTGAACGATACTTCCAATGTCAAGGGATAGCTGAATGAACACGGGTGAAAGAACGTTTGGCAATATATGCGAAAATACAGTTCTGATTCTTGAAGAACCCGCGGCATAGGCAGCTTCGACAAACTTCGTCGACTTGACGTACAGGGATTGTCCCCTTGCCAACCTTGCATAGATGGGCCACCACACAATTATGAGGGCATAAACCACATAGATCAGATATCTTCCAAGTATGAATATAAAAGCCAGTGCAATAATGAGGTAGGGAAGACTGAAGAATACGTCGGTCACTCTCATCAGTACTTCATCGAGGTATTTGCCGTAGGTAGCGCTAAATGTTCCCAGTATGACGCCTATTGCAGCCCCTGCCAGCACTATTATCAGGGAGTAGCCCATGTCAAACTTGAGGGCTCCAAGCACTGAGGGAAAGAGTGCAAATTTATAAGAACCGAGCTGTGTGGTTCCCATGTAATACCACCATCCCTTATCAAAGGTTGGTGGCAAAGGAAGAACGGAACTGTAACTAACCTGAAATGACAATAATGACGAATACGACGAGACGCCAAGGTAAGAAGGATAAACCTCATCCAGCAGAGCTAGCAGAAAATAAATGACCGTTATTACAAATCCAGCGAATGCAAACTTATTCTTGAAAAATAGCTTCGCTGTATTTTTAAAATCTTCTACCTTTGGCCTACGTTTAACCTCCCTCTGAAACTGTTTTGTTACCTGAATTTCTGCCAATATTTCCACCTCAGTATCTTATCCTAGGGTCATACAGTGCGTAAAGTATGTCCACGACAAGGTTGGTGACCATCAGTATCAATCCGAATACGAGAGTCGTACCTGCAACCCCGTATATTGAAGAGTCAAGCACTGAGTTGAGAGCCAACAATCCCAACCCCTTGTAGTTGAAGACATCCTCTATTAGCACTACACCGCCGAGCAGCGAAGCAAAAAGGAGCCCAACAACGGTCAGGGTTGGAATAAGGCCATTTTTACGTATATGGCGTTTAATGATAACCTTCTCTGGGACACCCTTTGATCTGGCTGTTTTAACGTACTCCTGATTTGAAGAATCCACCATCCCTGCCCTTATAAACCTCAGAAGCCCTGCCAGTATACCGTAAGTAAGTGTAAGAACTGGCAGCACAAGGTGCATCAATGCGCTGAATGCAAGCGGGAAATCTCCATGTATAAGGGCATCAAATAGCATAATGTGGGTGGGATAGCTGATGCCCAGGCTAGTATTAATCCATGCAGGCGGATTGAGGAAATTTATCAAGTTCACACTGTAGGGAAATGAAATAGGGAATACTCCCACTGGATTACCGGATATAACACCTCTGCCGAGACCAATCTGGAGGAGCAGACCGAGCCAGAAGGCAGGCATGGCATATCCAGTAAGTGAAAATATCCTTCCTGCCTGATCGGAAACACTATTCGGCCTTGAACCAATATAGGTACCAAGGGGCAGCGCAATCAGAACAGAAAGTATGGTTGCGAAAATTGCAAGCTGTATGGTGTTCGGAAAGAAATATGCAATACCTTGCAAAACGGGACCAGTATAATAGTTCTGGAGATTCATGGTCCCCCAGTCTCCTCTAAATAGGGCACCGATGTAATAGAAATACTGGACAGGGACAGGGTAATCCAACCCAAGCTGCGCTTTAGCCATCTGTATCTGCACTGAAACTGGAATTGCGAGTTTTCTGTTTATGTACGCGGCCACAAGTTGCGCAGTTGGAAAAGATCTCATTATAAGGAAAACCAGCAACACCAGACCTAGAAAGGTGGGTATGATTAACAGCAAGCGCCTAATGACGAAGTACTTAAACTCCATAATGCACTACCTAAAGCTAACTTTCCTATTTAAGTATTTTTTCGAAATCTAGATTAAATATATCTTAAGGAATATTATATTCCGACATTATGAAAAAAAATTAGCTGGGATTGGCAATGGGAGTTGTTATAGAGTTTTTCTTCTTTACATGAATGAACCACCATATCTTGGAAACGAGCCGGGCATCCTCAAATGGTGTCTCTATTGACGGTTCCCTGAAGCACTGGGTGAAACAGTCATTGCAGTTGTTCTCAAAGTAGTCCCACTTTGGCTTCTTGTTAAGGACTGTTTCCATTCTTGTGAAGCACGGGTGAACTTTTCCCCTGTAGTCGGTATAATAGACAACCTGGCCGGCCCTGCACTGGGAAACCGGTCTTCCATCCAGGTAGTCCACCGCCTGCTTGTAGTAGGTTCTTGTGTTTCCGAAGACATGCTTATCGTAATTTTCATAGGCGTA
>Ga0070737_10002882_pt1 | contig 19625 bp, 15 predicted proteins | sample Coa_R1_10_FD_66438 | JGI IMG/M metagenome (GOLD analysis project Ga0070737, IMG submission 66438) | Surface soil microbial communities from Centralia Pennsylvania, which are recovering from an underground coalmine fire - Coalmine... | ecosystem: Environmental > Terrestrial > Soil > Unclassified...
TGGCGAACGCGCACGGCGGCAGCGAGCACCGCGTGGGCGGCCGTCGAAGACAGCTCCCCGCTCATCTCGAGCCGGTGCACGTCGCTCTCGAGCCGGGCGACGGCGCGTCGCGCACGGGACGCCTCGTGCGCCGCGACCGCGTGCTGCACGCGGGCAACGTCGGCGACGAGGAGCGCGCGTGCCTGCTCCGTCTCGGTCGTCGTCCCGGAGGAGCAGGCGGTGAGGCCCGTTCCGGCGAGCGCCACGGCCGCGAGAACGCCGAGCGCACGGTACCGGTGGGCCGTGTTCATCGCACTGCCTTCTCGAGCCGGAGGAGCGCCCTTGCGAGCGGCGCCGGGACTCCCTTCAGCCGGACGGGCGCGATGGTGGCCGCCGGGCGGGTCGGAGCAGGGGGAGCGGCAGGCGCGCCCGGGGAGGCCGTGAGCGCGAGGGCCAATAGGAGGGAGACGGCGGCGGCGCCGACGAAGGCGACCGCAATCCGGTACCGGGCGACCAACCGGCCGGTGGCCGTGAGGAGGCGGTGGGCCGCCGCAGCGGTCCCGCCGGCCAGCCGCCGGAGCGCGCCCGCCGTTGGGTCGACGCCGCCTCCACTGGAGCCGGCGCCTGCCGGCAGCACGACCGTGGCACCGGACCGACCGGAGCCGCTCTCGAGCGGCATGACGCGGGTCTCCTCGACCCTTCCCGCCGGCAGCGTGGCGGTCGGCTGATCGGGGTCGAGGAGGCGCGCCATCTCGGCGGCCGAGGCCGGCCGATCCTCAGGCTCCTTCGACAGCGCCGCCTCGACGACCGCAACGAGGGCCGGGTCCACACCGGGGCGGAGGGCGTGGATCGGCTCTGGAGCTCGCTCCCTCACCGCCGAGATGAGCTCGAGGGTGCTCGCCCCCTCGAAGGGCCTGCGCCCCGTCAGGCACTGGTAGAGCACCGAACCGAGCGAGTACAGATCGGCCGCCGGGGAGGCCGCCGCGCCCTGCAGACGCTCGGGCGCAAGGTAGGCCGGCGTGCCGATGAGCAGGCCCGTTCCCGTGATCGCCTGCGCCTCGTCAGCGGCTGTGGCGATGCCGAAGTCAGCGACCTTCACCCTGCCGTCGGGGCAGGTGAGCACGTTCGCCGGCTTGATGTCGCGATGGACGATGCCGGCGGAATGGGCGGCCTCGAGTGCCGCGAGCACCTGGAGGCCGACGCTGCGGACGCGCGCCTCGCTCAGCGGACCGGACCGGAGCTCGTCGGCGAGCGTCGTGCCGTCGAGGCGCTCCATGATGATGAAGGCGATTCCGTCGTCCTCTCCGGTGTCAATGATCCCGACGACGTTCGGATGTGACAGGCGTGCTGCCGTCCGAGCCTCCTTCTCGAAGCGCTCGCGTACGCCGGGGTCGCTTCCGAGCGCCGGCCGGAGGATCTTGACGGCGACCTTCCGGCCGAGGCGGAGGTCGTTCGCCTCGAACACCTCCGCCATACCGCCCTGTCCAAGGAGGGGCCCGAGCTCGTAGCGCCCCGCGAGGAGCTCGAGCGAGCGCGCGGTCGTCACGCCCTTCTTATACCCGACCGGACCAGGGCCCATCTCCCCAGCTTGCCCGCTCACGGGCTCTCCCCGGACGGCGGCCCGCCCTCGGCCGCCGCCGGCAGAGCGCCGTGAGGTCGTGCGAGTCGTCCTTGCAGGTCCCCTGCATCGAGAGCCTCGCCGACGAGGCGCTCGATGCTCTCGGCGGCCGGCTCGGGTCCATGGGCACGGCGGACCGCCTCGCTGGCGTCGGCCAGGCTCCCTGGGTCACGCCGGCCGCGATCGAGGGCCCGCAGCACTGCCGCTCGCCACTCGCCGGGATCGGGAGCCCTCACGGTCTCGTTCGGTGTGAAGGTGGCCTCGGCGAGGCCGCCGCAGCCGCTCGTGACCACCGGCGCCCCGACCGCCTGCGCCTCGAGCGCCACCATCCCGAGGCCCTCCGGCCGCAGCGACGGGCACACCACGACTGCCGCTGCTGCGTACGCGCGGGCCATTGCCTCGCGTGTGGCCGGGGGCTCGAGCAGCTGCACCGTGGAGCAGGCGGCGATCTCCGCGAGCAGCTCGCGGTGCTCTGGCGTGGGAGACCGCCACGGTGCCAGGTGCCGGTAGGCGACGCAGTGCAGGCCGTCCTCGGCGAGGAGGGCCGAGAGCTCGAGGAAGAGCCGGACTCCCTTCTTCTCGAGGAGCCGGTTCGGGAAGACGACGGGCCCGCCGCCGTGCCAACGCTGCTCGAAGAAGCACTCCTCGACCTCCACCACCGCCTGTTGGACGTGATCGAGACCGTAGGCGGCCTCGATCGACGAGGCGAGGGTCCGGCTCACCGCCGCCGGGAGGCCCGCCCCGAGCGCCTCACCGACGCGAGCCTCGGTGGCGCCGCCGAGCTCCCAGGCGTCGGGGTAGTTGTGCAGCACGTGGACGACGGGGCAAGGGGACGCTCGGCCCCACAGCGGCCGGTTGTTGAGCACGAGCACGTGGCAGCCGATGCTCCTCAGCTCCTCGGCGGTAGGTCCCCCCGGCCCGGGCTCGACCGCCACGACGCCATAGCCACGCCGCCGCAACGCCAACGCCCATCCGAGCACGGCTCGCTCGAGAGCGCCCGACGCTTCGGCCAGGGGTGCCATCCCGGTGCCGCACACAGCGACGCGCGGGGCGGGCGTGACCATCACCTGCGAGCCTCGTAGGGGTCGTCGGCTGCAGAGGCGGCGCGGAGGGGGCCGGGTTCAGCTAACGTTGACGTGAAATGACACTCCTTCATCGCTCCCGCGCGACCGGATCGCACCATTCTCCCGAGCGTTACAAGTGGATCGCCCTCTCGAACACGACGCTCGGCATGCTGATGGCGACGGTCAATTCCTCGATCATCCTGATCGCCCTCCCCGACATCTTCCGGGGGATCGACCTGAACCCGCTCGCCCCTGGCAACGTGAGCTACCTGCTCTGGATGCTCATGGGCTTCCTCGTCGTGACGGCGGTGCTCGTCGTCACCTTCGGGCGGATCGGCGACATGTACGGCCGGGTGAAGATGTACGAGCTCGGCTTCGCCGTGTTCACGCTCGGCTCGATCCTGTGCTCGATCGTCTGGTTCCACGGCGGCAGCGGTGCTCTTTACCTCATCGTCATGCGCGTCGTGCAGGGGCTCGGCGCGGCGATGCTGATGGCGAACACCGCCGCCATCCTCACCGATGCGTTCCCCTCGAACCAGCGCGGCCTCGCCCTCGGCATCAACAACGTAGCGGCGATCGCCGGGTCGTTCATCGGCCTCGTCATCGGCGGGCTCCTCGGGCCGGTCGACTGGCGCCTTGTCTTCCTCGTCTCCGTGCCGTTCGGGCTCTTCGGGACGATCTGGGCCTGGCTCAAGCTCGAGGAACGGGGCGAACGCCGACCCGCCAAGCTGGACTGGTGGGGCAACGTGACCTTCGCGGTCGGCCTCGTCGCCGTCCTCGTAGGGATCACCTACGGTATCCAGCCCTACGGTGGTCACACGATGGGCTGGACGAGCCCGATGGTGATCTCCTGCCTCGCCGGCGGCGTCGCCGTGCTGGTCGTGTTCGTCGTCATCGAGCGTCGCGTCGCGGAGCCGATGTTCCACCTGCCCCTGTTCCGGATCCGATCGTTCACAATGGGGAACGTGGCCGCGCTGCTCTCGTCGCTTGGTCGGGGCGGGCTCATGTTCATGCTGATCATCTGGCTGCAGGGGATCTGGCTCCCGCTGCACGGCTACTCCTTCTCGCAGACGCCGCTGTGGGCCGGCATCTACATGGTGCCGCTCACCGTCGGTTTCCTCGTCTCGGGGCCGGTCTCGGGCTGGCTCTCCGACCACCTCGGGGCGCGACCCTTTGCCACCCTCGGCATGGTCGTCTCCGCCGCTGCCTTCCTCGGCATCGAGTCGCTGCCGGTCGACTTCTCCTATGTGTGGTTCGCGCTCTTGCTGTTCGCCCTCGGCGCCGCGATGGGCCTGTTCGCCTCGCCCAACCGGGCCCAGGTGATGAACAGCCTCCCGCCTCACCAGCGCGGCGTCGGCGGCGGCATGAGCACCACCTTCCAGAACTCCGCCATGGTGCTGTCGATCGGCGTCTTCTTCTCGCTGATGGTGCTCGGCCTCGCCGCCGGGCTGCCGTCCCACCTCGAGCACGGCCTCCTCGCAGCTGGCCTGCCCCGGGCGAAGGCCGCCGAGGTCGCGCACCTGCCGCCGGTCGGGACGCTGTTCGCCGCCTTCCTCGGCTACAACCCCGTCGGGGTGCTGCTCGGCAGCTCGATCCACCACCTGAGCCACGCCCATGCGCTCCAGGTCACCGGACGCGGGTTCTTCCCGTCCCTCATCGCCACCCCGTTCCAGGCCGGCCTGCGCAAGGCGTTCGACTTCGCCGCCGTCGCCTGCCTCGTCGCCGCCGTCGCCTCCTGGCTGTCTGGCGAGAAGTACGTCCACGAGGCCCCCGCCGAGGCTGCGGTCGAGGCGGTCGGCTCGCCCCTTATGCCGCTCGAGGAGTCCCCGAGCGAGGGTGAGGAGGAGCTCCCGCTCGTGGCGGGCAACGGTGGGCACGGGCGTGTCCCGGCATCGGCCGGTGGGAGCCGGGAGGCGCGGCCGTGACCGGTGGCCGGCGCCAGCCTGCCGGAACCGGCGAGGCTCCAACCGGCGCCGCCGCCTTCTCCATCGGCGAGGCTGCTGAGCTCACGGGCACGACGACCCGCACCCTCCGCTACTACGAGGAGCTCGGCCTCGTGAGCTCCCAGCGGTCGAGTGGGAGCGGGCAGCGCCGCTATTCGGAGGACGAGATCCAACGGATCCGGCACATCCGCGAGCTCCAGAACCTGCTTGGCCTCGACCTCGACGAGATTGCCGGCCACCTGCAGGCGACGGACCGCCTCGACGGCCTGCGGGAGGAGTACCGGGCAGGCCCCCCCGAAGAGCGCCGGGAGGCCATCCTCGATGACGCGGCGACGATCCTTGGTGCTCTCCGGCGCCGGGCTGCCGAGCGCCAGGAGCGACTCGCCGCATTTGTGGCAGAGCTCGACGAGCGGATTGAGAAGATCTCGCGCGTTCGCTCCGGCACCAGCGTGAAGAGCTAGCGCCACGGGGAGACCGCTCGGAGGGCCGGCCCGGGCGACGGCACCTCGTCCTCGCGGGAGGCCGAGCCCAGCGCGGCCTACGCTGCTGCGGTGGACCAGTTGAGCGCCTCCGGGCGGGCGGCCGGTGAGCTGCGGCGAGGGTCGTCATGCGCTTTGTCGTGATCGGTGCCGGCCCGGCCGGCGTCCAGGCGGCTCAGACCGCCGCTCGGCTCGGCGCCGAGGTCGTGCTCATCGAGCGAGATGTCGTGGGGGGCGCCGCCAACTTGTGGGACTGCATCCCATCAAAGGCGATGATCGCCACCGGCAGCCTCGTCACGCGGGCGCGCCGCGCCGAGGTGCTCGGGCTTGCGGCGTTGGAACCGGAAGTGGACCTCGCCGCACTAGGGCGCCGCGTCCGCGAGATCGAGCGCCGGCTCAGCCTCTCGCTCACCGAGCAGCTCGAGTACCAGGGCGTCCGCATCCTCCGGGGAACGGGCCGCCTCGCCGGGCCTCACGAGGTCGAGCTCCTCCCGGAGGACGGCGGGGCACCCGAGCGCCTGGACGCCGACGCCGTCCTGCTCGCCACCGGCTCGTTCCCGCGCGTGCCGGACTGGGCGGAGGTGGACGGTGAGCGCGTGCTCACGACTCGCCAGGCCTACCCGCCACCGGTCGTGCCCGAGCATCTCGTCGTCGTCGGCTCTGGAGTGACCGGGGTCGAGTTCGTCCACATGTTCCGCTCGCTCGGCGCCGAGGTCAGCCTCATCGTCTCCCGCCAGCAGGTCCTCCCTCAGAAGGATCCCGAGGTCGCGGCCGCCCTCGAGGCGGACTTCCTCGAGCGGGGCGTGCGGCTCCTCAAAGGCGCCCGGGCCGTCGGGATCGAGCGGGGCGAGAAAGCCGTCACGATCCACTGCGACGACGGACGCCGAGTCGAGGGCAGCCACGCGCTGTGGTGCATCGGGTCGGTTCCGGCGAGCGACGGCCTCGGCCTCGAGGCCGCTGGCGTGGAGCGCTCGCCGAGCGGCCACGTCCCCGTCAACCACCACTGCCAGTCCAACGTGCCGCACATCTACGTGGCGGGCGACCTCTCCGGCCGCCTCCCTCTCGCCTCGGTCGCGTTCAGCCAGGGCCACAAGGTCGCCGAGCACGCCATGGGCCTTCACACCCGTGAGCACCGCCACCTCGACTACGACAAGGCGGCCTCGGCCATCTTCACAGAGCCCGAGATCGCCGACGTCGGCCTCGCGGAGGCGGAGGCCTTCGCGCTCGGGCGCAAGATCCGGGTGACGAAGGTGCCGTACGCCGCCAACTCCCGCGCCCTCATCGACGGCGATACCCGCGGCTTTGTGAAGATTGTCTCCGACCCCGCCACCGGCGTCGTCCTCGGCGGCTCCATCGTCGGCGCGCACGCGGCCGAGCTGGTGAGCGTCATCGCCCTCGCCGTGACGGCGAACCTGCGGGTCCTCGATCTCGCCGAGAGCCTGTTCGTCCACCCGGCGCTGGCCGAGGCGCTGGCGGAGGCGGCAGAGTAGCGAGACCGGCCGACGGGCCGGCCCGACGCTCCCGCGCCCGCCACCGGCGCCGCCCGGCAGCGTGGATCGCCCGCGCGACGGCGAGGTCGGCTGCGCCGGGCCCCTTCCCTTCGACGCCGGGCACTTCCAGCACGGCCGGGAGCCCCTGGAGCGCGGGGTGCCCGAGCAGCGCGCCGAGGGCGGTGCGGCCGAGGAGGCCCTCGCCGAGGTTCTCGTGGCGGTCCCGTCCCGAACCGAGGGGCACCTTCGAGTCGTTCACGTGCACACAGCCGAGTCGGTCGAGCCCGATCGACCGGGCGAGGGCACTCACCACCGCGTCGGCCTCGTCGAGGGTCTCGAAGGCCGTTCCGGCCGCGAACAGGTGCTGGGTGTCGAGGCAGACGCCGAGGCGGTCGTCACCGCCGGCTGCGTCGAGCACCTGGGCGAGCTCGCTCACGTCCCGGCCGATCGTGCCTCCGGCCCCTGCGGTGTTCTCCATGAGGAGCCGGCAGCACGGACCGCCGAGCCGGTCCTCGGCGGCGTCGAGGGCGCTGTTGAGCTCGGCAGCGACTGCCGCCAGCCGTGCGGCGAAGCCCGATCCGAGGTGGCTCCCGAGGTGGAGCACGAGCGAGGAGGCGCCCATCCCGGTTGCGACGGCGAGGTTCGTGACGAGGGTGGTGCGTGACTTCGCGAGCAGCACCGGGTCGTTGCCGCCGAGGTTGATGAGGTAGCTCGCGTGGCACACGGTCTCGGAGATGCGCGGGTGCGACCGGACCCGGTCGGCAAAGGCCTCGAGCACCTCTCGGGGGTAGTCGTTCGGGCGCCATACGCGGGGGCTCTGGGTGTGGACCTGGATCACCTCGGCCCCGATCTCCTCGGCCCGCCCGATCGCGGGCAGCAGTCCCCCGGCCGCCGACAGGTGAGCCCCGAAGCGCACCGGGCAACGGTACCGGGTGAGGGGCGTATCCTCGCAGTGTGCGTGCCGAGAAGGAGAGCCTGCTCAACGAGGAGGCGGGGCGACCCGGGAGCGAGGGGCGCAAGTACCTCGTCCGCACGTTCGGCTGCCAGATGAACGAGCACGACTCCGAGCGGATCGCGGCGCTGTTGCGGGCCGAGGGCATGGAGCGCACCGACGACGTCGAGGAGGCCGACGTCGTCGTCCTCAACACCTGCTGCATCCGCCAGAACGCGGACGATCGGCTGTACGGCACCCTCGGCCACCTGAAGTCGCTCCGCCAGCGGCGGCCCGGCATGCAGATCGCCGTCGGCGGCTGCCTCGCCCAAAAGGACCGGGAGGAGCTCGCGGCGCGCGCCCCCCACGTCGACGCGGTGTTCGGGACCTTCAACGTCGGGCGGGTCGTCGAGCTGCTCGACGAGTCCGCGCGCGCCGGCGCGACCGTGGTCGAGGTGCTCGACGCGCCGGCCGCCGAGGGGACCGACTTCCCGAGCGCCATGGCGGTCCGGGACGATCTGCCGCACGCCGCCTGGGTGACGGTCCAGGTGGGCTGCGACAACGCGTGCGCCTTCTGCATCGTGCCGTCGGTGCGCGGACCCGAGGTCTCGCGGCCCTTCGGCGAGCTCGTCGCCGAGGTCGAGCGCCTCGCGAGGGCCGGAGTCGTGGAGGTCACCCTCCTCGGCCAGAACGTGAACTCCTATGGCCGCGACCTCACCCTCGCCCTCAGGCGCTCGGGCGAGCCTGCCACTCATGCGGCGACGGCCGGCGCCCTGTGGGCGAGCGACCCCCGCCATCCCGCCCGCCCGCTCTTTGCCGACCTGCTCCGCGCAGTGGGCACCGTGCCCGGCATCCGAAGGGTCCGCTTCACGAGCCCGCACCCGAAGGACCTCCGGCCCGAGACGATCGCCGCCATGGCCGAGACCCCGGCCGTCTGCGAGCAGCTCCACCTTCCGCTCCAGTCGGGGAGCGACCGCGTGCTCGCCGAGATGCGCCGTGGCTACACGGCCGAGCGATACCTCGAGCGGCTCGCCGCCGCGAGGGCCGCCGTCGACGACCTCGCCGTCACGACCGACATCATCGTCGGGTTCCCCGGCGAGACCGAGCAGGACTTCCTCCGGACCCTCGAGGTCGTGGCCGAGGCCGAGTACGACAGCGCCTACACCTTCATCTTCTCGCCTCGGCCGGGAACGCGAGCCGCGGCGATGGAGGATCGCTTCGTGGGTCGAGACGAGGTCGCAGACCGCTTCGAGCGCTTGAAGGTCGTGGTCGAGCGCTCCTCGCTCGCAAAGAACCAGCGCCGGGTCGGGCTCGTGGAGGAGGTCCTCGTCGAGGGGCCGTCGCGGCGCAATAGGGCGGTCCTCACGGGCCGGACCCGCCAGGGCAAGCTCGTCCACTTCGACCCCGCCGGCGAGGTCCCGGCCGGGAGCTTCGCCTCGGTGCGGATCGACTCGGCCGCCCCGCACCACCTCTCGGGCACCCTGCTCGTCCTCGAGCCGCCCTCCCTGCGGCGCCGGACGCCGCTTCGGCTGTCCGCCTCGGCCTGAGCTGCGCCCCCGGCGCATTCTTGCCGGCCCAGCGCGCCTCTAGACTGGCCGGTCGTGAGCGTCTTCTCGAAGGTGCTGCGGGCGGGCGAGGGCCGCAAGCTCCGTAGCCTCGCGGCCGTCGTACCCCTCATCAACGGGCTCGAGCCGGAGATCGAGGCGCTCTCGGATGCCGAGCTCGCCGCGAAGACCGCGGAGTTCCGGGAGCGCCTGGATCGCGGCGAGGACCTGAACGACCTGCTCGTCGAGGCCTTCGCGGTCGTGCGCGAGGCGGCCCGGCGCACCATCGGCCAGCGCCACTACGACGTCCAGCTCATGGGCGGCATGGCGCTCCATTTCGGCGGGATCGCCGAGATGAAGACCGGCGAGGGCAAGACGCTCGTCTCGACCCTTCCGATCTACCTGAACGCCCTCAACGGACGGGGCGTGCACCTCATCACCGTGAACGACTACCTCGCCGCCCGCGACGCCGAGTGGATGGGCCAGATCTACCGCTTCCTCGGTCTCAGCGTCGGCCTCGTCGTGCCGTCGATCGACGACTTCGCCGCCAAGCGGGCTGCATACCGGTGCGACGTGACCTACGGCACGAACACCGAGATGGGCTTCGACTACCTGCGCGACAACATGGCCTGGTCGCGCGACCAGATGGTGCAGCGCGAGCACGTCTACGCCATCGTCGACGAGGTCGACTCGATCCTCATCGACGAGGCGCGCACCCCGCTCATCATCTCCGGTCCCTCGGCGGAGTCGACCCAGCTCTACTACCAGTTCGCCTCCATCGCACGCACCCTCCGACCCGAGGAGGACTACGAGGTCGACCTCGAGAAGCGCATCGTCGTGCCGACCGAGGAGGGCATCGCCAAGGTCGAGCGCCAGCTCGGCGTCGAGAACCTCTACGACGCCGTCTCGGTCAACCTCGTCCACCAGCTGCAAAAGGCGCTCGAGGCGAAGGAGCTCTACAAGCGGGACAAGGAGTACCTCGTCCAAGACGGCGAGGTGAAGATCGTCGACGAGTTCACGGGCCGGATCATGGAGGGGCGCCGCTGGAGCGACGGCCTCCACCAGGCGGTCGAGGCGAAGGAGCGGGTGAGGATCCAGGAGGAGAACCACACCTGGGCGACGGTCACCCTCCAGAACTACTTCCGCATGTACGAGAAGCTCGCCGGCATGACCGGCACCGCCGAGACCGAGGCAGCCGAGTTCGCCTCCACCTACAACCTCCACGTGGTGCCGATCCCGACCAACCGCCCGATGATCCGCAAGGACGAGGGCGACCTCATCTACAAGACCGAGGCGGGCAAGTTCAACGCCGTGGTCGAGGACATCGCCGAGCGCTACGAGCAGGGCCAGCCCGTCCTCGTGGGCACGGCCTCGGTCGAGCGCTCCGAGCACCTCTCCCGGCTCCTCGACAAGCGGGGGATCCCGCACACCGTGCTGAACGCGAAGCAGCACGCCCGTGAGGCTGCCATCGTCGCCCAGGCGGGACGCCTCCACGCGGTGACGGTGGCGACGAACATGGCAGGCCGCGGCGTCGACATCCTCCTCGGGGGCAACCCGGAGGGCCTCGCCCGGGAGGAGGCCCTCGCCCGCGGGCTCGACCTCGAGACCGACGAGGGCAAGGCCGCCTACGAGGAGCTGCTGGCAAAGTTCACCGAGCAGTGCGCGGCGGAGGGGGACGAGGTGCGCGCGCTCGGGGGCCTCTACGTGCTCGGGAGCGAGCGCCACGAGAGCCGCCGGATCGACAACCAGCTGCGGGGCCGTGCCGGGCGCCAGGGGGACCCGGGCGAGAGCCGGTTCTTTTTGTCGCTCGAGGACGAGCTCATGCAGCTGTTCGCCACGGGCGCGGTGAGCTGGGTGATGGACCGGGCCCTTCCCGAGGACGTGCCGATCGAGACCCGCATGGTCACGCGGGCGATTGAGCGGGCGCAGCACACGGTCGAGGCGAAGAACGCCGAGATCCGAAAGGAGCTGCTCAAGTACGACGACGTCTACAACGAGCAGCGCAAGGCGGTGTACGCGCGGCGCCTCCAGATCATCGACGGTGCCGACCTGCGCGAGCACACCGAGGAGCTGCTCTCCTCTGCCGTCACGCGTATCGTCCTCGACTGCTGCCAGACCGACTTCGCCGAGGAGTGGGACCTCAACCGCCTCGTCGTCGAGGTCCAGAAGTACTACCCGACGAAGTTCAGCGTCGAAGACCTCGAGCAGGCGGAGTCGCGCGAGCAGATCACCGAGTCGCTGCTCACGGAGGCCTTCGAGTACTACGAGGAGCGGGAGCGCTCCTTCCCCGGCGGGGCCGAGACGGCCCGCCAGCTCGAGCGCAACCTGATGCTGCAGATCATCGACCAGCGCTGGCGCCAGCACCTCGTCGAGATGGACTACCTACGCGAGGGCATCCACCTTCGCGGCCTCGCCCAGACCGACCCTCTCAACGCCTGGCAGAAAGAGGGCTACGAGATGTTCGAGCAGCTCTGGGACGGGATCGACGACGACTACCTGCAGTACGTCATGCACGTGCAGGTCGTCCTCGAGCCGGCCCCGGAGCAGGCGGACGGGGACGGTGCTCCGGTTGACGGCGGGGCCGAGCCCGGCTCCCTCAGGGGGCCGGCGTCGGCACCGCTCGCCGGCGCGGCGTTCATCGGGCCGGCCGATCCGATGGACGCGGGTCCGACCGTCGTCGAGAGGGGGCCGGCGCCCGCGGCCGCTGGGAACGGCAACGGCACCCCACGGCCAGGCCGCGACGGTGCCGGCGCACGGGTAGCCGCCCCGCTTGCGGCGGGTGGCCGGGAGGCTGGCGCTCCACTGGGTGGCGCCGGGCCGGGTGCCAATCGCCAGAGGAAGCTCGGGCGCAACGACCCGTGCTGGTGTGGCAGCGGGCGGAAGTACAAGCTCTGCCACGGCAACGCCTGAGCCATGGCACCGGGTGCTGCCGACGCGTCGCGTCCTGACTTCGAAGCCAGGCTGAAGGAGCTGCGGGAGCGGCTCGAGGCGGCGAAGGGCTACCTGCGCATCGGCGAGCTGTCGGCTCGCCTCGCCGAGCTCGAGGCGCAGATCGCCGAGCCAGATCTCTGGTCCGACCCGGAGCGGGCGCGCAAGGTCAACACCGAGTACGGACGGGCCAAGGCCGACCTCGACCTGATCGCGGACCTCGAGCGTCGCCTCAGCGACGCCGAGGTGCTGTGGGCGCTCGCGCTCGAGGAGGGCGGCGAGGCGATCGAGGAGTCGACACCCGAGGTGGCGAGCAGCCTCCAGGGGCTCGCGAAGGCACTCGACGAGATCGAGCTGCGGAGCCTGTTCTCGGGCGAGTTCGACGAGCGGGACGCGATCGGCGAGATCCACGGCGGCGCCGGCGGCACCGATGCCCAGGACTGGGCCGAGATGATGCTCCGCATGTACGAGCGGTGGGCGGAGCGGCACGGCTTCGAGGTCGAGATCGACGAGGTCTCGCCGGGGCAGGAGGCGGGGATACTGTCGGCCACCTTCATCGTCCGGGGCCGGCACGCCTACGGCCTCTTGTCGGCCGAGCGGGGGGTCCATCGCCTCGTGCGGATGTCGCCCTTCGACGCCCAGCACCGGCGCCAGACGAGCTTCGCCTCCCTCGAGGTCACGCCCTTCATCGAGGACGCGGGCGAGGAGGTCCAGATCGACGAGAAGGAGCTGAGGATCGACACCTACCGCTCCTCTGGGGCCGGCGGGCAGCACGTCAACGTGACCGACTCGGCCATCCGCATCACCCACCTGCCGACCGGGATCGTCGTGTCGTGCCAGAACGAACGCAGCCAGCACCAGAACAAGGCAAGGGCGATGCAGATCCTCGCTGCCAAGCTGGCCGAGCGCCAGCGCGAGGAGCGCCGGGCCGAGATGAACGCGCTGACGGGTCCCCAGACCGAGGTGGCCTGGGGCAACCAGATCCGCTCCTACGTGCTCGCGCCCTACCAGCAGGTGAAGGACCTCCGCACCGGCTACGAGACGGGCAACGTCGAGGCCGTGCTCGACGGCGACCTGGACGACCTCATCGCCGCCTACCTCCGCTACCGCCGCGAGCACGAGGGTGGCGCCTGACGCATCGCCGGATCGACGCCGCCCCCTGCCCGAACGGCAAGCAGAGCTGGCGTCACCGGTTCGTAACCGGGCCTTCCTGCTACCGTCGACGGCTGTTCCGGAGCTGGCGTCCGTCGGACGGGCAGGCTCTCAGCCCCGCGCCAGAGGACCTCATGATTCGATTCGAGAACGTCACCAAGACCTACAAGGGCGGCACCGCGCCGGCGCTGTCCGGGGTATCGCTCGACATCACGAAGGGGGAGTTCGTCTTCCTCGTCGGCGCCTCGGGCTCCGGCAAGACGACGCTGCTCAAGCTCCTTTTGCGTGAGGAGGGCATCGACGAGGGCCGGATCTGGGTCGCGGGGCGGGAGATCGGCACCCTGTCGCACTGGCGGGTTCCCTACCTGCGCCGCAACCTCGGCTGCGTCTTCCAGGACTTCCGCCTCTTGCCGAACAAGACGGTCTTCCAGAACGTCGCCTTCGCTCTCGAGGTCATCGGGCGGCCCCGCCAGGTCATCTCCGCCCAGGTGCCGCAGGTGCTCGAGCTGGTCGGCCTCGGCCAGAAGGCGAAGCGGCTGCCCGACGAGCTCTCGGGTGGCGAGCAGCAGCGGGTCGCGATCGCGCGCGCCTTCGTCAACCGGCCCCTCATCCTCCTCGCCGACGAGCCGACCGGGAACCTCGACCCTGCCACGAGCCAGGGGATCATGGGGCTGCTCGACCGGATCAACCGGACGGGCACGACGGTCGTCATGGCCACCCACGACTCGACGATCGTCGACATGATGCGCCGGCGCGTCATCGAGATCGACCGCGGGCGGATCATCCGCGACCAGGCCCGGGGGATCTACGGCCTCGACCCCACGCCGTCGACGACGAGGGGAGTGCCGGTCGTTGCCGCCGCCGCGGACCGGTTCGCCGCCGGCGGAGAGCTCTCCGAGCCTCGGCATCGCAGGAGGGCGCACTGAATGGCCATCTCGACCGGGTACGTGCTCCGCGAGACCGCCTCCAACCTCTGGCGCAACCGTCTCATGGCGCTCGCCGCCGTGCTCACCGTCGGGGTCTCGCTCTCGCTCGTCGGCACGGCGCTGCTGCTCCGCCAGTCCGTCAACAACCAGCTCGCCGCGCTCGGCAACAACGTCGACCTGCAGATCTTCATGAAGGCGAACGCGCCGCAGGGCGACACGAACACGATCAGGACGACCCTTCGCGAGACGCCGCAGATCCAGTCCTGCCGCTACCTCGACCACGAGCAGTCCTACCGCGAAGCCAAGCAGCTGTTCCAGAACCAGCCGCTCATCGTCTCGGTGCTGACGCCGGCGACGACGCCCCCGGTCTTCCAGTGCACACTCGTCCACCCGAGGGATGCCGCCGCCGTCGCCGACCTGTTCAAGGCGCAGGCTGGGGTCTACACGGTGTCGTTCCCGGCCCAGTCGATCCGCAGCCTGACCGCGCTCTCCAACGTCCTCCAGATCGTGTTGTTCACCGTGGCGCTCGTGTTGCTGTTGTCGGCGGTGGTCCTCATCTTGATGGCCATCCGGATGGCGATCTTCGCCCGGCGCCGCGAGGTCGCCGTCATGCGCCTCGTCGGGGCCACCGCCTGGTTCATCCGGCTCCCCTTCATGGTCGAGGGGCTCGTGCAGGGCTTCGTCGGCGCGCTCATTGCCGTCGGCATCGTCCTGCTCGGTGACGTCGGGATCGCTGCCCTGCTCCACCGCTTCGCCGAGTTCCGCAACGCCGTCGTCCCCGGCCACGACGTCGTCGTCACCGAGATCCTCGTCGTCGTCGTCGGCATCGTCGTCGGCGTCGTCGGGTCGGCCGCCGCGGTGAGGCGCTTCCTTACGGTCTGACGGGACCAGCTCGGAGCGAGCGGCTCCGGCTCCCCGGCTACGCTGCCGGCCCGTGAAGGGAGTCCTACTCGCCGGCGGGACCGGCAGCCGGCTCTTCCCCCTCACCCGGATCACGAACAAGCACCTTTTGCCCCTTGGCGACCGGCCGATGATCAGCTACGGCATCGAGGCGCTCGTCGGGGCCGGCATCACCGAGCTCATGGTGGTCACGGGCGGGACCCACGCCGGCGAGTTCCTCCGGCTGCTGTCGAACGGCCGCGAGCACGGCCTCGAGCTCCTCGTCTACGGCTACCAGGAGCGTGCCGGCGGCATCGCCGAGGCCCTCGGGCTCGCCGAGCACTTTGCCGCCGGCGAGCCGGTCTGCGTGATGCTCGCCGACAACATCTTCGAACGGTCGATCGCCCCGTTCGTCGCCCGCTTCGCCGACCAACCGAAGGGCGCCCGCCTGCTCTTCGCCCGCATCGACGAGCCCGAGCACCTCCGCCATCTCGGCGTGCCGGAGCTCGCAGAGGACGGCCGGGTGCTGCGGATCCTCGAGAAGCCCGCCGAGCCGCCGAGCAGCTTCTGCGTGACCGGGGTGTACTTCTACGACCCGTCGGTCTTCGACGTCATCCGGACTCTCGAGCCCTCAGGGCGGGGCGAGCTCGAGATCACCGACGTCAACAACCACTTCATCTCGGCCGGGATGATGCACTACGACGTGATCGACGGGTTCTGGGGGGATGCGGGGGAGTCGATCGAGGCGTACTACGCCGTGAACGACTTCGTCCGGGCGAACGGCGCCAACCTCAGGGACTGACTCCGAGCCGGTCCATCGCGAGCTCCCGCACCGCCTTGTAGTCCACCTTCCCCGAGGGCGTCCGCCCGACGGAGTCGACGAACAGGACGTGGCGGGGCGCCTTGTAGCCGGCGTGGCGGCTCTTCACGAGCCGGACGAGCTCGTCCTCGGAGACGGTCGCCCCGGGGGCGAGCTGCACCGCAGCGGTGATCGCCTCGCCGAAGCGCTCGTCGGGCACCCCGACCACGACGGCGTCCGCCACGGCGGGGTGGGTCTTCAACGTCTCCTCCACCTCCTCGGGAAAGACCTTCTCGCCTCCGGTGTTGATCGAGACCGAGCCCCGGCCGAGCAGGTGGAGGCTGCCGTCGGCCTCCACGATGGCGTAGTCGCCCGGTACCGAGTAGCGCTCCCCGCCGATCGTGAGGAAGGTCGAGGCGGTCTTCGCCTCGTCCTTGTAGTAGCCGAGCGGGAGGCGGCCCCCGAGGGCGAGCCGGCCCGCGCGCCCCGAGCCGGGCACGATCTCGTTGCCGTCGTCGTCGATCACCTTGGTCTGCTCGCCGATCTTGAATGCCGCGGTGTGCGCCTCGGATCCGGCGGTCGAGATCGACGAGCCCATGCCGAGCGCCTCGGACGACGAGAAGGCGTCGATCAGCATCATCGCGGGGTTGTGGCGGAGGAGGCGGCGCTTGGTCTCCTCGCTCCACATCACGCCGGAGGAGATCATCCCGAGGAGGCTCGAGAGGTCCCAGCGCCCAGGGTGCTCGTCGAGCGCGTTGGCGATCGGCTTCGCGAAGGCATCCCCGACGATCGTGACGAGGTTGACCTTCTCCCGCTCGACGGTGTCGAGCAACCGAACCGGGTCGAAGGCCCGCGACGCCTCGGTCACGACGCAGCCGCCCAGCATGAGGGCGCTGAAGGCCGTGAACGCCCCCGTGCCGTGCATGAGCGGGCACGCCGGGAGCACGGTGGGGGGGTGTTCCGACAGCGCCTCGATCGCCTCCCTCACTCCGTCCATCCCCCGGTCGTCTGGCATCGGGAGCGGGCTGCCGGCATTGAGCAGGGCCCAGATGTCGTCCTGGCGCCACATCACGCCTTTCGGCATGCCCGTCGTGCCGCCGGTGTAGAGGAGGTAGAGGTCGTCACCCGAGCGGGGCACGGGGCCGGTCACGTGGGTGCTCTCGCCCTCGGCGAGGGACCCGGCCGCTTCTTCGTAGGCGACGGCCCAGCTCGGCGCGCTCCCCGTGCCGTCGTCGACGTGCAGCCACAGCTTCACGCGGCCGAGGCGGGGGCGGAGCCGCTCCACCGTCGGCAGGAAGGAGCCGTGGAAGACGACGGCCTCGGTGTCGGAGTTCTCCCAGAGGTAGACGAGCTCCTCGTCGGCGTAGCGGTAGTTCGTGTTGACGGGGACCATCGAGACCTTCTCGGCGGCGAAGACGGCCTCGAGGTACTCGTTGCAGTTGTAGAGGTACTGGGCGACCTTCGCCTGGTGGCCGAGACCGTGCTCGAGAAGGCTCCTCGCGACACCTGCCGCCCGCCGGTCGAGCTCGCGCCAGCTGGTGGTCGTGCTCCCGTGCACCAGGGCGCGCGCCTCGCCCCTCACCTCGGCCGCGATCTCCCAGTTGTCGGCAAAGTTCCAGTCCGTCACGGTCGCCTCCCGGGCAAGGACCGGAGCGTATTGCTCACCTGAGCGCAGCTGCCAGCGCCGAGGCAAGCTCGGGGTGGCGGAACTCGAAGCCCGCCTCGATCAGGCGAGCCGGCCGCACTCGCTGGCTCGCGAGGAGCATCTCGTCCGCGGGGCCGCGCCCGAGCGCGAGGCGCAGGGCGGCCGGCGGCACGGCGAGGGCGGCCGGGCGGTGCAGAGCGCGGGCGAGCTCGGCCGTGAGCTCCCCGTTGCGCACGGGGTTCGGGGCGCTCAGGTTGAACGGCCCGGTGAGCTCCGGGTCGTCGAGGATCCTCATGATGGCGGCGACCTCGTCCTCGAGGGCGATCCAGCTCACCCACTGGCGCCCGCTGCCGAGCCGGCCTCCGAGGCCCAGCCGGAACAGCGGCACCTGGGGCCCGAGGGCGCCGCCCCTGCCGAGCACGATCCCCGTCCGCACCGCCGCCGTGCGGATCCCGGCCGCCGCTGCGGGGGCGGTGGAGGCCTCCCAGGCCTTGCAGACCTCTGCGAGGAAGCCCCTGCCCGGCTCGCTCGACTCGTCCAGCCATTCGTCGCCCCGGTCCCCGTAGATGCCAACGGCCGAGCCCGTGATGAGCACGGCCGGCCGGCGGTCGAGGGCGGCGAGGCTCCGCGCGAGGAGGTCGCCGACGGCGATCCGGCTCGAGCGGATCTCCTCTTCGCGCCGGGCCGTCCAGCGACCGATGATCGGCGCGCCGGCGAGGTGCACCGCCGCATCGACGCCCTCGAGGGTGCCACCGGGGACGCGGCTCGAGTCGAGTCGGCCGGCTGCGAGGTCGACCCCCACCTCACCGGGCGTCGACGGGCGGCGGGTGAGCGCGAGGACGGAGTCGCCGCGTTGACGGAGGCGGTTACAGAGGGCGGAGCCGATGAAGCCCGTCGCCCCGGTCACAAGGACGCGCACGCCGCCAGCCTAGGTGGCTCTCGTGGTGTCACCAGAGAGCAGCACGGCCTCCTCGACGAGGGCGGCGAACTCCCGGGGGTGGCTCTGGTGGCCGCCGTGGCGGGCACCGGGCACGATCCGAAGCGAGGCGTTGGGCAGCTCTGCGGCGAGCAGCTCGGTCGCCCAGACGTGGTGGTCGCTCGTGAGCTCGCCCCGGGCGACGATGGCGGGAACCTCGATCGCGTGCGGGTCGAAGGGGGCCGGGTCGTTGCGGATGGCGGTCATCTCGGCCACGAGGGCCTCGCCGTCCTGCTCGGCTTCCTGCCTCGTGCGAAGGGGGAGCCGCTCGTAGCGGTCTTCGCCGACCATGCGCCGCAGGAACCCTGCGGCGGCCTGTTCGGCCGTGAGGCCGGCAAAGGGCGATGTGCGCGAGCCGTCGGCGGTCGGCCACCGCTCCAGCCATGCGAGCGGCGGCTCGTAGGCGAGGACGGCGCCGGCGAGGTCGGGGCGGCGGGCGGCGAGGGTGAGCACGACCGTGCCGCCGTAGCTGTGGCCGGCGAGGGTGGCCCTTCGGCCGTCGAGGATCGCCTCGAGGTCGCGCACGTGGTCATCGATGCCGCGCGCCGGCGGCTGAGCCGCGCGGGAGGCGGCGTACCCGCGGCGGTCGTAGGAGATGACGTGGCAGCTCGCCATCAACCGAGACCTCACCCGGGCGAAGCTCTGGTGGCGGTCCATCGTCCCGTGGACGAGGACCACGAGCGGCGCCCCGTCGCCGGCGTCGGAGGGCAGGTCGTCGACGAAGACTCCCTCGGGTGCCGGCATGGCGCCGTGATAGCAGGCCGGTTCGAGGCGGCTCCAATCCTGCGCTGCCGAGCGCCGAGCGGGCTCCCGCTCCTTGCTCGCCGGCGGGGAGGAACGCGACCCCGGCGGTAGCATCGAGCTTCGTGCCGAGCGAGTCGCTGAGAGACAGGACGGCCGGCGCGTTCGGGGCGAACGCGTGGCTCGTCGAGGAGATGTACGAGGCCTATCTGGCCGATCCGACGTCGGTGAGCGAGAGCTGGCGCGAGTTCTTCGCCGACTACCGGAGCGCCTCTCGCACCGCTCCCGGTGCCGCAGCGGCCTCGCCCTCCGACGAGGCCCCTGCTGCTGCGGTCCGGCCGGGCGCCCCCGGCACGTGGCCGGCGCCGGCTCCGGCGGCGAACGGCTCGCTCTCGCCGGCGGGCGGATCTGCGGGGCTCGCGGCGCCGGCGGCGAGCCAGGCTCCGGCCGGTGAGCCTGCGGCGGCACCCGAGCCGGAGCCGACCCAGCTGCTCCGGGGAGCAGCCGGGCGGCTCGCGGAGAACATGAGGG
>Ga0070737_10002884_pt1 | contig 19619 bp, 21 predicted proteins | sample Coa_R1_10_FD_66438 | JGI IMG/M metagenome (GOLD analysis project Ga0070737, IMG submission 66438) | Surface soil microbial communities from Centralia Pennsylvania, which are recovering from an underground coalmine fire - Coalmine... | ecosystem: Environmental > Terrestrial > Soil > Unclassified...
TTCGAGGTAGTCGTGCGCGACGAAGCCGGCCAGCCCCTTGTCATCCGCAACGAGCCTCTGCTCCAAGACGGCACCCCCATGCCGACGCTTTACTGGCTAGTCGGCAAAAGGGCGCGCCTTATGGTGGACCGCCTCGAGTCGGCAGGAGGCGTCAGGGCAGCCGAGGCGGCCGTAGGCCCAGAAGAGCTAGCCCAAGCCCACCGCCGTTATGCAGCCGAGAGGGACGCTGCTCTCCCCGCCGGCTGGCAGGGCCCGCGTCCGAGCGGGGGGGTGGGCGGCACGAAGAAGGGCGTGAAGTGCCTCCATGCCCACTACGCGTACTGGCTTGCCGGCGGCGACGACCCTGTGGGCCGCTGGGTCGCCGAGCAGCTCCACGGGCCCCAAGTGCGCCGCCGCGAAGCGCAGGGCGGGGCAGGTGCCGTGACGAGCGTGAACTTGCCGAAGGGCCCCGCTGGTCGTTGACGGGCACGGGCAACGTGGCCGCAGTCGACTGCGGGAGCCTGTCCACCAGGCTTTTGATCTCTGGGCCTAAGGGGGAGACGCTCGTCCGGCTCATGAGGCTGACAGGCCTCGGACGAGGGGTGGACAGCTCGGCTGCCATCTCGGCGGAAGCAGCTGAGCGTGTCGTTTCTGTCCTCGTCGAGTTCCGGGAGCTCATGGACGACTACGGGGTAGAGCGCTCGGTCATGGTGGGGACCTCAGCGCTGCGCGATGCCACCAACCGGGCCGACTTTTCCCGTAGGGCGTCCAACATCGTCGGTACAGAGCTCCGCGTACTGTCCGGAGAAGAAGAGGCCCTCTTTTCGTTCAGGGGTGCCACTGCTGAACTTGTCCCCTCCGGCGCTCCTTGGTTGGTGGCGGACATCGGCGGCGGGTCTACCGAACTAGCGGCGGGGCCGCCGGTCGTGGCGCGTTCGCTCGACCTCGGCTGCGTCCGGGTGACCGAGCGCTTCTTTGCTCACGACCCGCCCCTCGAGCCTGAGCTGCGTGCCGCCCGAGAGTGGCTGGGACGCCGTTACGCCGCAGCCCAACAGACAGCGCCGGCGCTGGGCTCGGCCAAGACGTTGGTCGGACTGGCCGGGACGGTGGCTGCGCTTGCCTGCTTCGACCAGGGCCTCAGCTCCTACCAGCGCGAAGCCGTGCACCATTACGTCTTGCGGCGTTCAGCGGTCGGCAGCGCTCTGGCCAGCCTGGCCGGACAACCTGCGTCTTTGCGGGCTGGCCGCCCGGGCATAGAGCCGGCCCGGGCGCCTTATATCGTGGCGGGGGCGCTAATCCTGGTGAGCCTGATGGAGCACTTCGGCTTCGACGAGTGCTTGGTCTCGGAGGCCGACATCCTAGACGGCCTAGTGGCCGCCCTCTCGGCGGGCCGCCTCCAGTAGCATCGGCCAGCATGACCTGGGGCTGGGGCCATATGGCGGCGGTCGCTTTGTACCCCGAGCTGAGAGGCCGGCGGGTGCTGCTTAGGCCTCTCGGCGTGGCTGACTTCGAAAGTTGGCGCGAGGTGCGTACGAGGTCGCGAGACTGGCTCGTCAAGTGGGAGCCGAAGCCCGTTCCCGGCCAGCCCGACCCCACCGTGGACCGCCGGGCGTTCGCAGCTCGCTGCAGCGCGCGCCAGCGCGAGCGGGAGCTCGGGACCGGGTACGGCTTCGGGGTGTTCGTGGACGGGCGCTTCGCCGGCGAGATCAACATCTCTTCAGTGCAAAGGGGCCCGTTCCAAAACGCCTATGTGGGTTACTGGGTTGACCAGGCACTGGCGGGCCATGGTTACATACCTGAGTCTTTCGTCGTGGTGGCGCGCTTTGCATTTGAAGACTTGATGCTCCACCGCCTGCAGGTGTCGATCATCCCCCGCAACAAGCCGAGCTTGCGGGTGGCCGAAAAACTGGGGTTGCGCAACGAGGGCACAGCCCTCCGCTACTTGGAGATAAACGGGGTCTGGGAGGACCACGTCCGCTTTGCCATGACCGCCGAGGACTGGGCGGAACGGCGAGACGAGTTGCTGCGGACGTGGGTGCTGCCGGCGTAGGGGCGCTCGGCCCGCCGATAGGTTGCGTTAGATGTTGCCGCCGGTTGTCGCTTGGGAGTGGGCCGAAGCCCGCCGCCGGCAGGTGGTGCTCACCGACGTCCGCTGGTACGCAGACGGCCGTTGCGGCCTGGAAGCGTACGAGCGTGGTCGCCCCCGAACTTCCCCTGGAAACCTGACCCAGCACCCTGGCACCTGACCGAGGTCGGTTCGGCCGGTGCCTGAGCCCAGCAGGGCTGTACCGAGCCCAGCAGGGCTGTACCGAGCCCAGCAGGGCTGTACCGAGCCCAGCAGGGCTGCACCTGAGCTCAGCTCGGGCCGCCACCTGGCGGCAGCACGTCGGCGTCGGGCTAGATCTGAGCCCCGTTACGCCGGCAAGTGCGCTTCCGCACAGCGCACGCCGACAGTGCCGACTGTCGCCGAGTGGGGGGTGCCGGCGGGGAGGTCCAAGCGTTGTCCCGGCGAGAGAGCTACGTCTGATGCCGGCGTGTGAAAAGTTATGGAACCTTCCAGGCAGCACAACAGCTTTCGGTAGCTGTGCGCGTGGCGGCCGTAAATGTAGCCGGGACCGTTGGCCCACACGGTAACGGGGTAGCCGGCGGCCCGCATCTCAGCCACAAAGCGCTCCTCGACGCCCTCTCGCCCGCTCGGAGCAGCCGCCAGTCCCACGAAAGTCAAAACTACAGCACTGCTCAGGCTGACGGCACAGGCGACCTCAGCCGCAGGCGGCCGGCAGATACTTCTGCCGCCAGTTGCACCCGCGAGCGCAGGCCGAGCTTCGTGAGCACGTTGCCGACGTGGCGTTCGACGGTGCGTGGCGACAGGTAGAGCTCCGCCGCCACCTCTTGGTTGGTCTTGCCGGAGGCCACCAAGGCCGCCACCTCCCATTCTCGGCGAGTGAGCGGCCCGGGCGCCCGGCGCTGGCGGCCGACGCGAAAACCTGCTTCCCGGGCCAAAAGTCGCGCTCGGTCGGCGGCGCGAGCCGCTCCCATTCGGAAGAACGCTTCCGCTGCCGCCTCGAACCCCTCGCGGTCCCCGAGGAGCCGGGCAGCCTCCAGCCGGCATGAAGCAGCCTCGTAAGCGTCCGTCCAGCTCGCGGCCAGGCGGGCGAAAGACTCGGCCGCGACTGCGGTTTCCCCCTTTGCTGCGGCAAGCCAGGCCCTGGCGGTCGCCAATATGAGGCCGCTCGAGTCCCAGCGCCGGGCGAGGGCCTCGAGCTTGGTGCACGCCGCTTGGGCGATGTCGGCGTTACCTCGCAGCGCGGCCAGCCGCACGGCCCGCCCCAAGCACCAGGCGGCCACGGGGTGGTCGGGTGCCTCTCCGCCGGCCAGATAGGCCTTCATGGCTTCTTCAGGGCGCCCCTCTTCCTCGTGCAGCATGCCCTCGACTTCGAAACGGCGGTAGTGCTCGAAGCCGCTCGGCGGCACAGGCGCACCTTCGAGCAATCGACGAGCCTCTTCGACGTCTCCTCGGCGCAGCAGCGTGTGGCACAACGAAAGCACCACCCTGTTCTCTGCCTGGGGACCGACCCTCGCCGCTGCTTCGCGCGCCGAGAGGTAGTGGCCCAGCGCTCCTTCCAAGTCGCCGAGGCTCGCCAAGGCGGCCGCTAGGTTGGCTTCCAGGAGGGCTTGGACGCTAGGGGAGGTCCCGCCGGCCGCCAGGCCGGCCCTTGCCCAGCGCTCGGCTTGGGCGGCGTCGCCGGCGGCGTCAGCGAAGTAGGAGAGGTTAAGGCATGCCAGGGCGCGCTCGTCCGGCAAGTTGTTGGCTTCCGCCAGCGACGCCGCCTCCTCCAAGGCCCAGCTTGCTTGGCCGGCACCCTGAGAGAGCCCTACCGCCAAGCCCAGCCTGTTGAGCGAGCGCACCGTCAGCACTGGGTCGCGCGCGTCACGCGCTATGTCTAAAGAACGGCGCGCGTCTGGGACGGCTTCGGCCGAACGGCCCGCCATCGCAAAGACATAAGCACGAGCAAGGAGGGCCTCGGCCAGGTCTGTCCTTTGGGCGGCGGCCGCGATCAAAGGCTCGGCTTCTTCGATGGCCGCCACCGCGCCGTCGAGGTCAGACACGTCTTCTTGGAGCGCGAGAGCATAACGAGTCAAGAAAGCCAGCAATTGTTGGTTAGCGCCCAAAGCCCTCAGTTGAGCGCGAAGAGCGGCCGCCGCCCTCTTCGCCTCTTCCACCGAGCCCAGCTTCAAAAGGGCTAGGGCCCGGCCCGCTTCGGCCCGATGGTAAGAGGCATTATCGGCGCCGGCGCGGGCGAAGGAGGCGGCTTGCGAGAAAAGCCTCAGAGCGTCTTCGGCGCCTGAGCGCAATAGCGCCTCCTCGCCCAATTGCGAGTAAGCCTCCGCTGCCTCTTTGTAACGGCCGGCCGCGGCGAGCTGAGGAGCCAGCAACGCCAGGGGTGCGCCGGAGAGCATCTCGACGGCGCCTTCGTGGCGGCGGAACCTCTCGGCTGCGTCCATGGCTTTGTAGCGGGCGTCTCGGATAAGGGCGTGGCGGAAAGCCCAGCGGCCCTCGCCGACAGGTTCGAGGAGCAGCGCACGGGCCAGCTCGTGGAGGTGCTCGCCGACCTCCTCTGGCGTCCCGCAGGCGGGCGAGAGCCAGCGCGGCTCGAGCGGCTCGGGCAGGACAGAAGCCCAAGCGAGGACCTCGCGAGCTTGGCTGCTCACGTGGGCCGACCTGTCTGTTACCGACCGCATGATGCTGGAGGGGACAACGTCGGTCAGCACCTCTCGCACCTGTTTTTCGTCCTCGTTGGCGGCGACGAGCCCTGCCAGCTCCGAGCTAGCGAGCGCGTGGAGGAGCTCGCCGGCCAAGAAAGGGTTGCCGCCCGAGCGGGCGTACAGGCTGCGGGCGAACGCTGCCGTCACCTCCGTTAGCCCAAAACGCCCTCTCGCCAGTTCTGCCAGTTCGTCGGGGCTGAGCGGCCCGAGGTCGGTCCTTTCGCAAAGCCCTTCCCTGCCAAGGTAATGAGAAAGTTTGTCCGTTTCGTCTGTCTGGCGCGACGCGAGCAGCCACAGGACGGGGGCGCCGTCGAGCCGGGCGATGCAGTAATGCACTAGGTCCATGGTCCCCCTGTCGGACCACTGAAGGTCGTCAATGGCGAGCACCAACGGGCCCCGGGCAGAGGCGTCCTCCAGGGCGTGCAGCACCTGTCCGAAAGGGTCGGCCCGGACGTCGGGGCCAAGGCCCTTTCGGCTGGCTCGGCGCAGGTGGCGCAGCGCTTCGAGCACGGGCTCGTAAGGCAGCGGGGTGACGAGCGGTAGGCACGCGGCGCGGGCTGTCACGGCCCCAGCCGTCTTGGACATGCTGAGCACCTCGGCAAGGAAGCGGCTCTTGCCCGCTCCCGGTTCGCCGACGACTACGAGGGCTCCCCCCCGGCCCGAGCGCAACCGTCCTACGTAGGCGCGGGCTAGCGCCAGCTCCGCCTTGCGCCCCACGAAGCTAGACACGCCCATCTCGCTCATCGCACACCGGCGTCTTCTAGGTCGCGCTCAGAAATTGGGTATTTTCACCCATGATAGCGCGTTCCCGCCTCTCTAAATTAGGTCCCGTGCAAGGGCGCCCGACGGTTCCCACCAGGCAAGGAGGGCGTTGCATGCTGACAGCCTGGCACCGCAACCTCTCCTGCCCCGGCGAGGTAAAGGGGTGGCCCAAAGAGGGCCGAGCCGAGCTCGCGTACAGCGGAGGGGACACGGTAGAGAGGTCGATCTTTGAGCCCGGCTGGCGGTGGCCTGGCCACGCCCTAGCCCTCTCAGCCGCCACCTGCGTCGTCAGTTGCTACGAAGCGTTCAAGTCGGTCGCCAAGAACACCGGCTACTGCCGGGCTCGCGCTCGGCTGAAATGGCTACAGGCTCGTGAGCATCGGCTTCTTTAGGGAGCCTCTGGCCTCGGGCGGTTATCTGACCATCGCTCATCTACTAGCAAAGAGGTGCCTCTGACAGGCTCTTATCGATTTAGATGTTTCGATGAGGCCCGTTGCCTCCTTGGGCAGTACGGTCCGATAAAGAACTACAAGCATTATAGCAAGATACCGCCGTCGTTTCGGTCTATCGGTGGCGCGACCGGCTTATGTGGGCAGTGGGGCCAAAGGTCGCAGCCGCCAGAGGACAGCCAGGAAGACCTCTCCCGCGGGCAAGCGAACCTTTACGACGTCGAGCCGCCTTCGGTCCAGTAAGGTATGCGCACCGAAGCGCGCGTAGCCCAGGAGAAGCTGCGGAGGAAGGCCCCGAGCGTGCTCGGCGGGCACCCAGATCCCGAGTAGGGCATCGGACCGCCCGCTCCGCAGCGCGTCGGCTTCGTCTGTGGAGTCACCGCACACCAAAGCGGGAGGCCACGAGCACCCTTGGCTTCTGACCGACGATGACGTGCCGGGGGCGTCGCCCAGCACGAGCACAGCGTTGCCGACCTGTCCCTAAGGGGCCTAGCCTAACTAGGGGTGAGCCCGCGGCGCCAAGCCGTGCTGGTCGACGGTCGGTGCACACTCGCAAGACCGGCCCGCGCTGCGGCGCTCATATCACCCGTTGTAGCGGCTGTGCTTGCTCGCCGGTGCCGTCATGTGCTTGCGTCCTGCTTCCTTGCCCTCGGCTGCCCGTGCCAAGGCGGTTCGACATGGCAAGGGAGCGCCTTGCCCTTGAGCCAGCCAGTTGGGCAGTGCTACCTAATCGGGGAGGCTCCCACCAGTAGTCAGGCCCGGCACGTACTCAGGCACGCCGCCCACAGATCGTCTGACAACAGCGCAGGCGACAGAGCCCGTGCCTACTGCAAAATTCCTTTAGACAAACTCTTGACAAGGGGACCTCAGATCACTATAGTGTCGGACAGATAGACTCTGGGAGCTCATGGGGAGGACATGCTGTCAAGAGACGCCAAAGCTTTGAAGTGAGGTCGCCTTACCAGTGACGAGATCTTTCACCAAGCTTTACTTGTGAACTTGCTGCTCCCGTGACCTGTCCCGGGCGGAGTAATGCCGCGCGGGCATGCGACTGGGTGGAGTTCAGGCACTTGCTTTGTAATACAAACTGACAAACCATCAAGCACACACCAACCCGCGAGCGGCATAGGGACCGGTTCTCGCGGTTGACACAGTAGGGGGTCAACGTGAAAGTACGACAAGTAACCAAAGAAGTATCCGTTGCCATTGCAGCTACGTGTCTCGCACTTAGCGGGTCAGCCATGACGGCGGGCGCATCCGCCAAGCCGATCTTGATTGGGGGGATCGGGGGTAGTACCGGCGCGTACGGCACCACCGGGGTTGCGACTGACTACGGTGCCGAGTTGGCGGTCGACCAGATCAATGCCCAAGGTGGTCTCCTCGGGAGAAGGGTCGTTTTCACTTTTTACAATGACGGTGCTTCGGCAACCGTGTCAGCGCAGCGGTTCAAGGAACTCGTGAGCAATGGGGCGGTCGCTATAGATGGCTCCCCCGACACAGGTCCGGTTACCGCGGCACTTGCCGACCAGTACCACATCCCCGTAGTGGGAGTCGACGACGACGCGGGTCTCACGATCTACCCGCACGGGCCCTCGAAGCCGCCCCTGCCATGGGTGTGGGCGACCTCGCTCAACACCTTCGCCTACGGCAACAAGGTGGCCGAGTACGCCCTCAGCCACTGGAACAGCTGCCACGGACTGGCCCTGCTCCACGACCCCGAGTCTTATGGCCTGGGCGGCGAGGCGGGGATCCTCCAGGTCCTGACACCCGCGCACAAGAAGCTGGCGGTGGACGACGCCATCACCGAAGACTGGTCCACGGGAGCCACTGTCGGGCTCGAGAGCGAGATCACCAAGATCAAAAACTCGGGTGCGCGCTGTGTCGAAGTCTGGCTGACGCCACAGGACGCCGCCACGTTTATGGAGACCATGCACACCATGGGCGACAACTTCACTGTCCTCGGGAACGATGAGATGGACTCCGACCCGACGTTTTCCAACCTCGCCCGCAAGGCCGGCAACGGGGCCATCGCTCCGATCCTGACGGCAGTGCTCCACCCGGACGCGGCACTCGAAGCGTTTAACAAGGAATACAAGGCCAAGTTCCATATCGCGGCCACGGAGTTCTCATATGCGAGTTACGACGGCATCATGATCCTGGCCAAGGCCATTAAGGTGGCGAAGTCGACTGACGCAACGGCCATCAAGAACGCCCTCAACAATCTGAAGGGCTTCAACACGCTGATGGGAGTGGTCAACTTCTCGCCCCAGCAGCACGCCACGGTTACAACCAAGCAGCTCACGATGGTCCGTTACGACTTTTCGACGAACTCTTGGGTCCCTGTCCACTGAGGACGAGCACGGCTTGGGTTAGTACCCCACATCCACCGAGGCGCAGGAGGAAGGCGGCGAGCAGTGTTCGAGGCACTTGTCACGGGTATCGCGCTAGGCTGTATCTACGGTCTTGTTGCGATGGGCTTCGCCGTCGCCTTCCTCGTCACTCGGGTGATCAACTTTGCGCAAGGCCAACTCCTTATGATCTCGGTCATGGTGGCGGCGGCCGCGGCGTCTGCGGGCTGGCCCTCCGTCGTGGCCATGCTCGCCGGAGTCGCGTGTGCAGCTGCGGCCGGAGCCCTCACTTATGTCGTGGCGGTACGCCCGGTGTTGGCGTCTGATCGTTTCAGCTTCGGCTGGCTGGTCACGACGCTAGGCGTTGCTGTAGTCATGGAAAACGTTGCTGCGATCATCTGGGGCCCTACGTCTCGGGCTTTTCCCCTGATGTTGAACGGTACCAGTGCCCACATCGGGTCAGCGACAGTTAGCTGGCAACAGATCCTAGCCGTGCTGGTGGCGTTTGCTTTGTTAAGTGCGTTCGAGCTATTCCGGAGGCGGAGCATTTATGGCAAGGTCAGTATGGCCGTCGCCCAGGACCCGGAAATGGCTTCTGCTGTCGGTGCCAACACAATGGTCATATCGGTAAGCGCCTTCGTAGTAGCGGGGCTGTTAGCGGGCGTCGCAGGTGTGCTCGTCGGGCCCATCACTTATGCGAACCCATATCTTGGGGATACCTATGGCATCGACGGCTTTGTCGCTCTCATGATGGCGGGCGCCGACCAGCCTGCCGGTGCCTTGGTGGGGGGAGTGCTGCTGGGAGTGCTCAACAACGAGGCGAACGTAATTATCAATTCGCAGGCCTCGGCCTGGTTTCCCTTCGTCGTCGTGGTGCTGGTACTTTTGGTGTGCCCGCGGGGCCTCTTCTCCGGAGAGGTGCGTAGCTGGTTGCGAGGGGTTAGGCGGTCGTTGGTGGGAGTGGGGTGATGAGCTCGATTGTGCTGCGCGCCCAGTTTTGGGTATCGCCGACGCGTCGGGCCTGGCTGGCTCGGTTAGGGTATGGTAGTTTGGGCGTTGCCTATCTGGCTGCGACGTTCGGTGTTGCCAGGGGGAGTCTTTACTTGCAAGGCCTGGTGCTGGTCGCTGCTTGTTTTGCGATTTGCGCCTTGAGCCTGGACCTGGTCGCGGGGTCCACTGGTCTTTACTCTCTTGGCCACGCGGGCTTGTTTGCTGTTGGTGCCTATATGACAACGATTATTCAAGCTCAAATGGGGTGGAACATTTTCGTTCTCCTGCCGCTGAGCATGGTGGCGGCAGCTGTTTGTGGTCTGGGGCTCGGCGCGCTTTCGCTGAGGGTGAGCGGTTTGTACTTCGCGATCTTGACTTTCGTGTTCACCTTGGTAGTGGGAGTTTTGTTGAGCGACCTCGCGATCACGGGTGGGTATGCGGGGCTACCGAGCCCGTCCTTTCCCAATTTTCGCGGTGCCCTTTCGGGTCTTGGGTCGGCGTTGGCGTGGACGGTCATGCTGGCTCTTTTGGTTGCAATCGTGGTGACGTGGAGCATCCGCAAGTCCCCTATGCACCGGGTTCTTCTAGCGATAAGGGACGCGGAACCGTTCGCCGAGGCGGCTGGTGTCCGCACCCGCGTCGTAAAAGTCATGATCTTCACGTTGTCCGCTGCGCTTACAGGGATGGCCGGTTGGGCCTTCGCTTTCCTAGGGTTTGTCTCGCCGGGGCAATTCAGCTGGTCAGTATCTGTCAACATGCTGGTCATGGTGATAGTCGGGGGCATGAACACTTTTTTGGGGCCGATTATCGGAGCTGCTTTCGTGAGTATGTTCCCGGCTTCGTTGAGCATCGATCCACTGTGGCAAGAGGTTGTCTTTGGTGCTATTTTTGTGGTGGTAGTGGTCTTTTGGCCAAGGGGGTTTATGGGTGTCGTCTCGAGTTTGGGGCGACGGCTTGCTCCAGTACAGCCGGTTCAGGCTCTGCGGTCTGGCGCCAGCGGGGCGTCGGGTGAAGTCTCGTCAGTGCGAGAGGAAAGTGCGCTTTCACTGTACAACGGAAAGTGTGTGGTTAGCCGGGTCGGCAGCGGGCCGCACGGTGTAGCCGTGATATGTAGAGGTCTGACGTTTCACTACGGGAAGGGCCCCGCAGTACTAAAAGGGGTCGACCTGACCGTGCGAGCGGGCACCATCCACGGCTTAATAGGTCCCAATGGCTCAGGCAAGAGCACCTTAGCCGACTTGATATCAGGGCGCCTGAGGCCGGATAAAGGGACGGTGGAGGTCAACGGAGTAAGGGTGGAGCAGCTGCCAGCAGCAGAGCGTGCTCGGCACGGCTTTATGAGGACGTTCCAGTCCGCGACGCTAGTGTCCGAACTGTCCTGCAAGGACAATGTAGCAGTTGGCTACTACGGCCGCGTCGGGGGGATAGGGTCGCGGTCCTTAGTGTGGCCGCTGTGGCCTGGTGCGCAGCGGGACGCTGAGCTGCTGAGTGCGCGGGCCAGAGCTGCGCTTGCTTCAGTCGGGGCTGCCGCGTGGACAGAAGTCCGGGTGGCCGATCTGCCCCACGGGGCAGCGCAACTGACGCAGCTGGCAGCTGCCCAGGTTAGTGAGCCGAGGACGCTTATCCTGGACGAGCCTTTGACTGGCCTTTCTGTGAGGGAAGTGGACCACGTTGGCAATGTTCTGCGGTCTCTAAGGGACTCGGGAGTCACCATAATCCTTATCGAGCACCAGGTACGGTTCGTCTTCGCGTTGTGTGATGAGGTCACGGTGCTTAGCGCCGGCGAGGTGGTCGCCAGCGGCGAGGCGTCGCAAGTGCATGGAGATCCGCGCGTGCGGGAAGTGTACTTGGGGGTGTGATGATGGCGAGGTGTCCGGCGCTCCAGCTATGCTCAGTTTTTGCTGGGTACGGGCGTTACGACGTGGTGCGGGGCGTCAATTTGGCGGTGGAGGCAGGTGAGGCGGTGGGACTGCTCGGGCCGAATGGAGCTGGGAAGACCACGTTGCTTAGGACCATTATGGGCATGGTAAAGCACTGGCGGGGAAGGATTTCGGTCAACGGCGTTGAGCTTGGGGGAATGAAAACCCATGCAATAGCGCAAGGCCACGTCGGCATCGTGCCCGAGGGGCGCCGCCTCTTCGTTGACCAGACGGTGGAGGACAACCTTCTGCTGGGAGCGTTTCGGTTTAGGCGCGACAGGGCACGTGTTCGCGTGTTGCTCGAGTCGGTGTACGAGCTGTTCCCGGTGCTCTTCGACTACCGCGTCCGTCGGGCGTCTGCGCTGAGCGGGGGCGAGCAGCAGATGTTGGCCATCGGGAGGATGATGATGAACGACCCCGAGGTGATGCTTCTAGACGAACCGTCCCTGGGGTTGGCGCCGATAGCTGTGGAAGCCGTGGCCAGAGCTTTGAGAGAGCTGCGGGGCCGGGGGCGGTCGCTGGTGATCGTGGAACAGCGCATCGACCTTGCCATGCAGGTCTGTGACCGGCTGCAGGTTCTGTCGGCCGGTGAGATTGTGAGCGAGCAACAGGCGAGTTCGCTGGACGTGGAAGGCCGTGACCTCATCAGTGCGTACCTGGGTTGAAGTGGCGGGGTCTGCTAGAGTTGTGTTTCTTGGCCGCTGCGACGTCCCGCTCCGCTGGGTTGCGCCTGGTCGATTGGCCAGACTGTCTACGGAGCCCGTGGAGGAGGCGGGTAGCAAGAGCGGTGCACAATGCCAGTGGCGGTCGCTCGAGAAGCTAAGGGTTAATGGGCTCTTGACAAGGCATTCAGTTGGCCTTAGATTGTTAGACGTTGAGTTTCATTGCCGGCTTCTTTTTGAGTCATATACCGCCGGGTCTGTAGCTCGGTGAGGCATGGCGCCTGGGGAGAGGAGGAAGAGTGGCAGCTGCAACTGTTGAAGCGGTATGGTCGGTGAAGTACGGCGAAAGAGTCGTACGGAAAAGCGATGTTTTCCACGACTACGGGCAATACGGACTGCCCGATGGCAACTTGGATATGGACTACAACTTCTGGGTGATAAGAGCTGGTGGGTCGGTAGTGCTGATGGACACTGGTTATGACATTGGCAAGCGCGACTGGCTGGGCGAGATCAGCGTGACGCCTACGCCGGAGGGACTAGCGAAGGTTGGGATAGATCCTCTGGAAGTGGAGATGGTGATCACGAGCCATTACCACTACGACCACATCGGGTACCTAGGCCTGTTCGAGCGGGCCACAATCGTGTCTGGGCGCAAAGAGTACGAATACTGGTTCGCTAAGCGTGATGCTAGCGCACTGGAAGGTGAGTTCACGACGGCGGAGGACCTCGGACCTGTCGAGAAAGCACAAAGGGAGGGCCGGCTACGGCTGGTGTCGGGGGCAACAGAAGTTTTCCCGGGCATCACCGTGTACCAGGTAGGAGGGCACTGCCCGGGTGAGGCGATCGCTCTCATCGAGACCGAGCGCGGCCCGCTGATCCTTGCCAGCGATGCTGCGCATTTCTATGAGCAACTCGAGCACGGATGGCCTTTCTTTGCCTTCACCAGCCTCGACGAGATGCGGGCAGCCCTCGCTTTCATGAAGGACCTGGCCGAAGGTCGTGGAGCGACGATCGTACCCGGTCACGACGGGCGGACTCGCCAACGCTTCCCCGCCGCGCCAGGCGAAGCGGGGGCTGTGGCGACGGTGCTGGCGTGAGCCATCTTGGGGGGCCAACGGTGCACGGCACGGACAGGTTAGTACGTGAGCGAAGGACGGTGCCGTGATGTCTCCAGCCGACACTTATCAGGTGACGGTGGTGAAGTACGCCACTCGAACTACGACTAGAGGCGAGGTGTTCCTCAACTTCGCTTTGTACCACGAGGAGGACGGCCCTCTGGAGATGGACTACTTCTTCTGGGTGGCTAGGAACCGGTGGCGGACCGTCGTCATCGACACCGGCTTTTCGCCCGAGGGAGGAAGAAGCCGCCGCCGGTCTTTGCTGGCCGACGTCGGCGACCTCCTCGCTCACTTCGGGGGTGACGCGTCGCAGCCGCCTGTCGTACTCCTCACCCATGCCCATTACGACCACGCTGGGAACTTGGGCCTGTTCCCGGAGTCCAAGGTTTTCATGGCCGAGCGTGAACTGGCGTTTTGGACGGGGCGCCACGCCAGGCACCCTTTGTTCTGTCACTCGGTGGACGAGGAAGCGCTGGCCTACCTCAGAACGCTCGAGAGGGAGGGCCGGCTAGCGCTTTTTGACGGAAGCGTGTCGCCAGCGCCTGGGATCGAAGTCGTTGAGGTGGGGGGGCACACGCCGGGCCAGTGCGTGGTGAAGGTGAAGACCTCGGAGGGCGCCGTGCTGCTGGCGAGCGATGCCGTGCATTATTACGAGGAGTACGAGCGCGGGATGCTGTTCAGTTCTGTGACAGATCTCGTAAAGATGTACGAAGCGTTCGACTACATTCGAGAGATGACAAGGTCGGGTGAGATCCAGCACCTGGTCGCAGGCCACGACCCGTCAACGCTGGCGCGGTTCCGGCCCGTGAGGGGGCAGTATGCCGAGTTGGCAGCAACTATCGGGTGGCTTGATGCCTAAGGCCCCGGCCGCCGTCCAGGGGTCTTTCGAGGGCATGGTCGTGGTGGTGACGGGTGCGGCGAGCGGGCTCGGGAAAGCGTCAGCCGAGCGCTTGGCGAGCGAAGGCGCCCATGTCGTCGGCGTCGACATCAATGGCCCGTCCTTGCGAGATGTGATCGGGTCGTTGCCTACGCGCTCGCTTGCCGTGGAAGGCGACGTTGGTGACGAGGAAACCGTCGAACGTTATATGGCGGCGGCGGTCGAGGCGTTCGGGCGGGTAGATCGCTACCACCTGAATGCCGGCATCTTTGGGAGCCTGGCCCCCCTACCCGACGTCGCAGCCGAGGAGTTCGACGCAGTGGTGCGTGTTAACCTGCGCGGACAGTTCCTCGGCGTGCGTTCGGCGTTCCGCCAATACCTCACTCAAGGCGGTGGTGGCGCCATTGTGCTCACTGCCTCAATCGCCAGCCTAACTGGGAGCGCGGACCTCATCGCCTACCAGACTTCCAAACACGGCGTTGTCGGGCTCATCCGGGGCGCGGCGGTCTACGGCGGCCCCATCGGGGTGCGGGTCAACGGTGTGGCGCCGGGCATCGTGCCCACCGATCTGTTCGCCAGGGCCGGGACCGCTATGGGCGGCAAGGAGGACATGGAACAGCGGGCTTCCACCACGCCGCTCAGGAGGGCGGGTACGGCGCAAGAGATCGCTGCGGTGGTTTCTTTTCTCCTTGGCGACGGCTCGTCGTACATAACCGGTCAAGTGATCTCCGCTGATGGAGGGGCTACTGCGGTCAACACGGTGCGCCCATCGGGGGGTGCCGGCGCATGGGACACGCGAAAGGTCGATGCTGCCCTTTACGGGCCGGCAAGAAAGGAGTGAAGTAGTATGGAGCAAGGCGTTGGGTTCATCGGCCTCGGCAACATGGGTAGAAGGATAAGCCGCTGCATCGTTCGTGGCGGGGTACCTGTGCTCGGTTTCGACATCAACCCTGATGCAGCACGGGAAGCCGGGGTCAGTTCGGCACCATCGATCGCAGCGGTGGCGTCTTCCTGCGAGGTCGTCCTCATGTCTTTGCCCGACAGCCACGCCGTCGAGGCGGTCGTGTTCGGGGAGAACGGGCTACGTGCGCACGCCCGTAAAGGTCAAGTGGTGGCTGACCTCTCGACTTCGGCCCCCGAGTCGACGAGGCGCATACACGAGGCCTTGGCGGAAAGAGGGGTGGCCTACCTTGACGCGGGAATATCGGGCGGGGCAGCCGCCGCAGAGGCGGGAACGCTGACCCTCATGGTTGGGGGCGACGAAGCCGCCCTCGACAGGGTACGCCCCGTGTTCGGGTACTTCAGTGCCAACCTTTATTACATGGGGGCGTCGGGCGCCGGCCATACTGCCAAGCTGCTGAACAACTTCTTGAACGCCGTCTCTCTCGCCGCGACCGCGGAGGTGATGGTGACGGCCAAGAAGGCCGGTCTCGATCTCATGCTGCTCTTGGAAGTCATTAACAAGAGCTCGGGCGTCAACTTTGCCACACTGAATCGCTTCCCAAAGATCGTCACCGGCGACTACCTGGAAGGTGGGCTCACCAACACCTTAATGATGAAAGACGTTGTTCTCTACAGCGAGCTGGCTTCTAGCCTTGGGGTCGCTAGCCTCAACTCATCTGGCCCGTTAGCATGTTTCGGTTTGGCCCAGGCACTGGGTTATGCAGATCAGATCAGCAATAGAGTGGTGGATGCGATCGGGGATATCTCGGGTGGCGTGCGGCTCCACGACGGAAAGGTGTCTTCATGATCATTGTCCCCCCCAACAAGCAGCTTGGCGCAGTCGGCAAACCAGGTTCGCGGTTTACTGGCGATACCTTTTCGTACCTTACGATGCCGGCGACCGACGGCGTCACGATTAATACGGTCAATTTCACGCCGTGCGCTCGCACCTACTGGCATAGCCATGAGAAGGGACAGGTCCTGCTGGTCGTCGCCGGCCGAGGGCTCATACAGGCTGAAGGAGGGCCTGTTTTCATCATCCGTGCGGGTGACACTATCTGGGCACCGCCGGGCGAACGACATTGGCACGGTGCTTCCCCGACGTCTTATGTAACCCACGTCGCGATCTCCCTGGGCCTGACGTCTTGGGCCGAAGAAGTCACTGAGGAACAGTACAACAGCGCGCCGAGCACCCAGGAGCATTGAATGCCAGAACCACCAACGAGCTCCGAGGCACGGAGCGACCACAAAGGAGGGTCGATCGCCCCTGACGGCACCCACGAGGCGACCTATCGCCAGGGCCTCAAGGTCCGCCGAGAGGTCCTGGGTGCAGAGCACGTGGACCGGTCACTCGCGCGGGCGAGCGAGTTCGCCCAACCGATCCAGCAACTCGTCACCGAGTACTGCTGGGGGATCGTGTGGAACCGCGATGGCCTGGAGCGCAAGATACGGAGCCTCCTCAACCTTGCCATGCTGACCGCCCTCAACCGACCCCAGGAGCTGAGCGCCCACGTGCGCGGTGCGCTCGTGAACGGCGCTTCGATCTCCGAGATACAAGAAACTCTTCTCCAGACAGCCATATACGTGGGCGTCCCAGCAGCGCTTGAGTCCTTCAGGGTTGCCGATGCCGTGTTGAAGGAGGTCGAAGGGGGTGACTAGCGGTAATAGCCAGGGGTTGAGGATCGGCTTCGTGGGCCTTGGGCGCATGGGCAGACCCATGTCAGCGCGGCTTGCCGCCGCTGGCTACCACGTTGCAGGGTACGACGTGTCAGGCGAAGCACGGCGGCAGGCCTCTGTCCTCGGCGTGGTCGAGGCGGCTACTCTCGGGGACGTGGCCCGAGGCTGTGACGTCCTCGTCCTCATGCTCCCCGGTTCCGAGGCGGTGGAAGGCGTCCTAGCTGAGCCCACCCTTCTGCATAGTCTGAGTCGGGGTGCGCTGGTAGTGGACATGAGTTCGTCACAGCCCCTGAGGACGAGGGAGGTGGCCGCTTCGCTCGCAAGTAGGGGTTTTAGGATGCTCGACGCCCCGGTTTCGGGGGGAGTGTCTGGTGCCCAGGCAGGAACCCTCACGATCATGGTCGGGGGAGACCCAGCAGACCTCGCGGCGGTAAGGCCGTGCCTCGAGGTGCTGGGCCGGGTTGTCCACACGGGTGCCATCGGTTCTGGGCACGCAGTCAAGGCTCTAAACAACCTGCTTTCGGCGACGCACTTGTGGGTGACGAGCGAGGCGATGGTCGCCGGCCAGCGCTTTGGGATCGACCCTAAGGTGATGCTCGAGGTGTTCAACACCTCGAGCGGGAGGAGCGGCTCTACAGACAACAAGTGGCCTAACTTCATCCTTACTGGCACTTTCGACTCTGGCTTCGGCCTGAGCTTGATGATAAAGGATATAAAGATCGCAGTCGAGCTGGCCCAGCAGGTCGGTGCGCCGAGCCTACTCGGGCCCGAAGTCCTTGATCTCTGGGCCCGCGCTGCTGGGGACCTCCCGTCTGGTGCGGACCACACCGAAGTCGCAAAGTGGCTTCTAGCGGAGGGAGCGACCTATGCCAGCTAAGGAGCTGAGCACGAGGCGCGAGCGCTCGCGGTCGCTGGCCTATAAGGGTACACTGTCGAAGGGCATGGACAAGTCCTCGGGTAGGAACTCGGGAAGCCCCGACTCCGGCTGGACGGCTCCGGAGGTGGCACCGTTCGAAAAATCGCTGCGTCAGCAGACTGTCGATGTACTGCGCCAGTCTATCCTCAACTTCCAGCTGAAGCCGGGCCAGCGGCTAGTGGAGCGGGAGTTCATCGAGCGCCTTGGCGTGTCGCGCACAACGTTTCGCGAGGCGATCCGGGAACTGGCTGCGGAAGGCCTGGTGACGGTGGCCTCGCAAAAAGGTGCCCGAGTGAGCGCACCTACCGCCGAAGAGGCCGCAGACCTTTACGAAGTCCGGTCGGCGCTTGAGTGCCTCGCTGTCACCTGGTTCGTGCAGCGCGCCGAAGACAAAGAGGTTCGTTTGCTCACAGCCGCGGTCAAGCATTTCAAACGTGTGGCGGGGATGACTAGCGATACCTTGGAGTTGCTGCGCGCAAAGGAGCTCTTCTACGACGTGTTGATCCGAGGAGCGCGGAGCAACGCTCTCCAGCAGCTGCTCGAAGGGATAAACAGCCGGGTGCATGCACTTCGGGCTACTTCGCTCTCCCAACCCGGCCGTGTTTTCCAGACCGTCCGCGAACTTGAGGCCATTGTTGACGCCGTCTCTGAACGCAATGCAGCTTTGGCCTCTCGGCTGTGTGAGCAGCACATACGAAATGCCTGCCAAATCGCGCTCGCACACCTTCAGGAAGAAGACAGCATTAGGCAGTGACGGCCTCCTTGGCCCCCCGCCTTAACTAGTAGTAAGGAATACGATCAACAGAAAGGAACCATCGTGGGATTGACAGCCGAACAGCGGCAGATAAGAGAGGAGTTCATAGAACTTCGGGGTACATGGGACCCGGTGTGGGAAACGGTGCTAGAGCTCGCTCCCGACTTCATGCGCGCTTACCTCGACTTCTTTGCCGTACCGTGGCGGAAGAACCATCTTGACGCCAAGACCAAAGAGTTCATCTACATCGCCGTCGACGCAGCTGCCACGCACCTGTACGTGCCCGGCATACGTCAGCACATCCGCGCCGCATTGAAAACTGGTGCCACACCGCAGGAGATCATGGAAGTGCTACAGCTCACGTCCACGCTTGGGATTCACGCCATGAATATCGGTGTACCTGTATTGGCGGAGGTGCTCGTCGAAAAGGGATTGCGGACTGGGCCAGCTGAGCTCACTGACTACCAGAAGGAACTAAAAGAAGAGTTCACCAAGACTAGGGGCTATTGGCACGCTTTTTGGGACGAGATGCTTGAGCTCGACCCGGAACTGTTCGCCGCCTATACCGAGTTCTCCTCCGTGGCTTGGCGGACTGGGACACTGCCGCCTAAGGTGAAGGAGTTCGTCTACATCGCCTTCGACGCGGCGGCCACTCACCTGTATGTAAAGGGCCTAAAGCTCCACATCGAAAACGCGATCGGCTACGGTGCCACCCCCGAGGAGATCCTTGAGATCATGGAGATCGCTAGCGTGATCGGTATCCATGCGGTGACCACGGCCGCGCCGATCTTAGCCGAGGAGGTTACTCTGGCGCAGGCCGGCAGTTGAGCGGCGGCAGCTTGTCGGACAAGATATGTCGCGATACTGGGGCCTATCAGATGCTTGCGGACCTGGAGGGCGGTCGGTTGGCGTGGGGCGGTCTCGGGGTGGGCGTCTTGCGGACCAGTGCCGGTTGGAGAGGAAGCCAACCCTCTGCTTCGGCGTAGATCTCGGACTGGCTCGAGGGGTTGCCGTACGTTTTGAGGCGCTTGTGTTGCTCGGGCGAGGAAGCAGTCAGGAGGTACCGGGCGCTCGAGAGGACCTTCCCACTGGGCCCGGGCAAGGGGTGCCGCTAGTCGGTCACGGGCGCCCAGGGCCCCGTCGTGGCGACGCAGACGTTGTAGGCTCGGAGTTTACGCTGACGCGCTTGCGAAGCGAACGCTGCGGGTCATCCGGAGCGGTGCTTGCGGCGGGGTCGGTGACAACCGCTTAGCTCGCCCAGGGGGCTGCGTACCCAGGCTCTTCGTCCCTTGACGACGGCTCCTCGCGGAACTTGTCAGGAGTGGCCGCCCGGAGGCAGACTTTGGGCACAAAGGGGTGCAGAGACCCGCAAGATGTCAAGGACTGCCAAGAACTGACATGCCTGTCCAAGGCTGATTTTGGGGCAACGGCGCAGGTTGCCCGGCTCCGTTTGTGATTT
>Ga0070737_10002885_pt1 | contig 19616 bp, 17 predicted proteins | sample Coa_R1_10_FD_66438 | JGI IMG/M metagenome (GOLD analysis project Ga0070737, IMG submission 66438) | Surface soil microbial communities from Centralia Pennsylvania, which are recovering from an underground coalmine fire - Coalmine... | ecosystem: Environmental > Terrestrial > Soil > Unclassified...
GAGCTGGTGAGAGCGAGGGCTGCGGCGCCGTGAGCAGCCAGGGCGAGAGCCGGCTCCTGCGCCTCCCGGGCTTCGTGAACGCCCACTCGCATGCCTTCCACCGCGCGCTGAGGGGGCTGAGCGAGCTGCGCTCGGGCGACTTTTGGACCTGGCGCCAGCTCATGTACTCCGTGGCGGACCGGCTCGACCCGGACTCCTACCGGGAGCTCGCCACCTACGTCTATGCCGAGATGGTGCTCGCCGGGTGGACGGCGGTCGGCGAGTTCCACTACCTCCACCACGGTCCCGGGGGCACCCCGTACTCGGACCGCAACGAGATGACCTGGTCCATCCTCGAGGCGGCGCGCGTTGCCGGCATCCGCCTCACCGTGCTCGACGCCTGCTACCTGCAGGCCGGCGTGAAGGGCGAGGAGCTGAGCGGGGCCCAGCTCCGCTTCTCGGACGGGGACGGCGACAGCTGGAGCCGGAGGGTGACCGAGGCGGCCGAGTCGGGGCGCCTCGCGGCCGGCGAGGGCCGGGCGCGCCTCGGCGCGGCGATCCACAGCGTCAGGGCCGTCCCGCCCTCGGCGATGGGCTCGGTCGCCGCCTGGGCGGCCCACAACGACGCGCCCCTGCACGTGCACGTCTCCGAGCAGCGCCGCGAGAACGACGAGGCGCTCGCCGAGCTCTCCATGACGCCGACCGAGGTGCTGGTCGCGGCGGGAGCCGTCACCTCGGCGGCGACTGCCGTGCACGCCACCCATCTCACGGCGAGCGACGTCACCCGCTGGGGGTTCGCCCGGGCGAGCGTCTGCGCCTGCCCGACGACCGAGCGCGACCTCGGCGACGGCGTCGGCCCCTTCCCCGACCTTGTCGACTCGGGAGCTCGCCTTTGCCTCGGGAGCGACTCGCACGCCGTCGTCGACCCCTTCGAGGAGGCGCGCTCGCTCGAGACCCACTGCCGCCTCGTTGCCGAGCGCCGGGGCGTGTTCGGCGTCGACGCCCTCCTCCACGCGGCGAGCGCGGGCGGCGCCCGCTCCCTCGGATGGGATCCCGCCGCGATCGAGGGCCGCGACTACGTCGAGCTCCGCCTCGACGGCTCGCTGCCGCTCGCCGGCGGCGACACCTCGGAGGACGAGTCCCGCGCCCTCGCCGTGTTCGCGGCCGGGCCGGGCGACGTCGAGCGGGTCGTCGTCGGGGGCGAGACCCTCGTCGAGGGGGGCGAGCACGTCCGCCTCGGCCCGCGGCGAGCCGTCGCGGCCGGCCTGCGCCGGGCGATCCTGCGGGTGATCGAGTGAGCCGGCTCCTGCTCCGCTCGGCCCGCCTGTTCACCTCCCGCGAGCCCACCGGCGGCGTCATCGCGTCCGGTGCGCTCCTCGCCGAGGAGGGCCGCATCGCCGTCGTCGGCGAGGGCTCCGAGCTCCGGGAGGCGCTTCGAGCGGGCGGGACGGGCGAGATCGAGGAGGTCGACCTCGAAGGGGCCCTCGTGACACCGGGTCTCGTCGACGCCCACACCCATCCGGTCTACGGGGGGCACCGCTTCGCCGAGATCTCGGCACGATCGAGGGGCGCCTCCTACTCCGAGATCGCCCGCTCGGGGGGCGGGATCGCCTCGAGCGTCGCCGCGACGAGGGCAGCCGCGCCCGCCGAGCTCGAGCTCGGGGTGCGCTCGCGCCTCGAGGCATGGCTCGCCGGCGGCACCACGACGGTCGAGGCGAAGACGGGCTACCACCTCGACGAGGCCGGCGAGCTCTCCGACGTCCGGCTGCTCGCCGGCCTCGCCGAGCCCGCCTCCCGGTCGAGCGAACGGCTCCCGGCCGTCGAGGTGACCTACCTCGCCGGCCACGCCGTCGGGCCCGAGTGGGAGGGCGATCCCGACGGGTACGCGGCCGAGGTCGCGCGCTGGTCCGGCCCGGCCAAGGCGGCCGGAGCCCGCCACGCGGACGTGTTCTGCGACGCCGGCTACTTCACGGTCGACCAAGCACGCGTGATGCTCTCCGCCGCGAGGCAGGCCGGCCTGATCCCCCGCCTGCACGCCGACGAGCTCGCCCGCAGCCGAGGCGCCGAGCTCGCCGCCGAGCTCGGCTGCGCCTCGGCCGACCACCTCCTCTGTGTCGACGACCCCGGCATCGCCGCCCTTGCTGCCGCCGGGGTCGCGGCAACGCTCGCCCCGGTCACGGCCCTCGCCATGGGCAGGACACCGCCGGCCCGGGCGCTGCTCGACGCCGGAGTGACGGTCGCGCTCGGGAGCGACCACAACCCGGGCACCTGCGGCACGACCTCGATGAGCCTCGTCGTCGCCCTCGCCGTCGCCGAGCTCGGCCTCTCGGTGGACGAGGCCCTCGTGGCGGCGACGGCGGGCGGGGCCCGCTCGTTGCGCCGGCCCGACCGCGGCCGCCTCGAGCCCGGCCTGCGGGCCGATCTCGTGGCCTGGCCGGTGGACCACGAAGGCGCCTTTGCCTGGTCCTACGGGCTAGAGCCGACGGCCGTCTGGGTCGAAGGGACGCGGCGAGTCTGAGGGCTCACCGGAGCCGGCGCTCGACCCGTCCCGCGAGCGAGCCGGCGAGCTGCTCCCAGGACCGGTTCCCCTTCACCCACAGCCAGATCTCCCGCCTCGCCGAGGCGAAGGCCGCCTCGACCGCTTCCCTCGCCGGCCCCGCCCCGTCCTGCCATGCCCTCGCGGCGTGGGCCGCGAGGACGCGCGGGGCGCTGTCACGAGCCTGCGCCGGTGCCTGCCGGGCCGCCTCGCGCAGCACAGCGAGCAGCCCCGCCGGCTCGGCGAGCGGAGCGAGGCGGGGCGAACGCCGCCCGGCGAGGCGACCCGCCGTGCTCATTGCATCCAGGCCGGAGCCCGGTCAGTGCCCCCGTAGAAGGCGAGGTGCTCGTCGTAGGGGACGAACAGGGGCCCCTCGGGCTCGAAGGGCCGGTGCAGGGAGCCCCTCGCGACCTTCGCGTCGAGGCGGTCGAGCCGCTCGAGCGCCTCGGGAGAGTCGGGCTCGCGCACCTCGAGCTCCCCGGCCACGAGGGCGAGCGCCCGCGTCCCGGCGCCGGTGCGGGCGATGACGGTCGAGAGGCCCGGCCCCGACCCCACGCTGCCGACGGAGAGGTCGGCCGCCCGGCCGAGGAAGTCGCTGCACTCGTCGCACCCGGAAAGGGCGGCGCCGTGGAACGCCTTCACCGGCTCGTCGACGAGCACCTCCCCGTCGCGGTCGGTGACGACGAGGCGGCCATGGACCACGTCCACCTTCCCGACCCGGGCGAGGTCGACCCCGCGAGCGTCCTGCAGCTCGCGCACCATGAGCTTGGAGTAGTCGAAGCTCTTCGTGCAGTACAGGGCGATCGTGAGCACGACCGAGTCGACGCCGGAGCCGTGCGCGCCCCGCCGCCAGCGTCTCGCCTGCAGCGCCCGGAGGCCCTCGATCTCACACGGGGTGCCGACGAACGCGATCCGGGCGGAGGGATCGAGCCCCGCCCGGGCAAGGTCGAGGACAGAGAGGGCGAGCGTCTGGTTGTAGAAGCTCCCGGCGGCCTCCCGGATCTCCTCCGGCGTCGTGGCGAGGTGCGCCACACCCTTGCACGGCTGGGCGGGATCCTCGCGGGCCACAACCGCGCCGTCGATCTCCCCCGCCGCAAGGCAGGCGAGGAGGATGGCCGTGACGACGCCGCCGTCTTGGGCCGAGGGGGCGAAGCGAGGGCTCTCGGGGCGGACCCGGGCGGCAAGCAGCTGCTCCACCCGGCCGAGGCCGGAGACCTCAGGTCCTGGAGCGACCGTCGCGCATGCTCGCTCGTCGGGGACCTCGTCCGCGGCCGCGGCCGTCTCGCCAGAGGGCAGCCACGTCGCCTCGTAGCGGAGGCCGCCACGGGGGCAGAAGTCCCAGCAAAGGGAGCAGCCGGTGCACATCTTCACGAGCTCGGGCAGGTCGTTGCGGCCGATCCCGATGGAGTCGGTCGGGCAGGCGGCGACGCAGGCCCCGCAGCGGACGCAGCGATCGGCGTCGATCACGGCTGACGCGAGCTGCCAGAACCAGACCTTGCCGGGGGCCTCGGCCATCCCGCTCATCCGGGCCCTCTCCCGGGGATGGGAGAGCGCGACCGGCACCGGAGCGGTCATCGCGGTGAAAGGGCCGAGCCGGCCGGGCGGGGCCGGTGGTCGTGGTCGGGGCTGATGGCGGCGTGGACCTCGTCGAGGGGCGTCCGTCGGGCCCACTCGTGGAAACGCTCGTTGCCCGAGCGCTGCTCGATGAAGCGCTCGACGACGCGGGCGAGCGCCTCGGGCACCTCGGCCATGGGGAGGGCGCCTTCCACCCAGTCGCCAAAGCCGGCGTCCCTGCCGAGGCTCCCCCCGAGGCAGATGTCGACGGCCTCCACGATCTCGTCGCCGACGTGCGCCGTCTCGCCGCGGAACCCGATGTCGGCGATCTGGGGCTGGGCGCACGAGGCCGGGCAGCCCGAGAGGTGCAGGCGGATGACGTCGTCGAGGCGCCGGTCCCGGGTGCCCTGAGGGCCCCCGAACCGCCCGGCGAAGCGCCGGTCGAGCTCCCGGGCCCAGCCGAGGGCCCGGACCTTGGTCTCGACGATCGCGAACCGGCAGAGCTCGCTCCCGGTGCAGGCGACGACGCCGCGCTCGAAGGGCCCGGGGAACGGCGAGCACCGCTCGAGCAGCTCCTCGGCGAGGAGGTCGTCGAGCCGATCCTCGGCCACCCCGGTGATCACGAAGTTCTGGTCGTTCGCGAGCCGCACCTCACCCTCGCCGTAGCTCTCGGCGAGCCGGGCGAGCTCGATGAAGTCGGCCCCGGCCATCCTCCCGACTGGCACGGAGCAGCCGACGTACGAGCGGCCGGGCCGGTGCTCGGCGTGCACCCCGATGTGGTCGCCCCGGTAACGGCGGGTGAGCTCGGTGCCCGCCGGGCGGAGCTCGACCGCCGCCCGCCGCGCGAGCTCGAGTCGGATCCTCTCCGGCCCGAGCTCCTCGACGAGGTAGCGGAGCCTCGCCGTCCCGCGGTTCTCCCGGTTGCCGAGCTCCCCGAACAGCTGGGCGATCGCCCGGCAGAGCTCGACGGCCTCGTGCCGCCCGACGAAGACGTCGAGATCGGTCGCCATGCGGGGCCCGTCAGACAGGCCCCCGCCGACAAGGAGGTTGAAGCCGAGCTCGCCGCCCGGGCCCTCGGCGGGCCACAGGCCGACGTCGTTGATCTCGGCCTGGGCGCAGTCGTCGAGGCAGCCGGTGATCGACAGCTTGAACTTGCGCGGGAGGTTGGCGTACTCGCGGTTGCCGGTGAAGAAGTCGGAGACCGCACGGGCCACCGGTGAGGCGTCGAAGGCCTCGTCACGGTCGACACCTGCGACCGGGCACGAGACCACGTTGCGGGCCGAGTCGCCGCAGGCCTGCACGGTCGTGAGGCCGGCCGCCTCGAGACGGTCCCAGATCTCGGGCACCGTGCCGATCCGGACCCAGTGGAGCTGGACGTCCTGGCGGGTCGTGAGGTCGCCGTACCGGGCGCCCCAGACCGGGTGCTCCGCCGGCGCCTCGGCGTACTGCTCGATGAGCTCGCCGATCACCCGCACCTGGGCGGCTCTGAGCCGTCCGGCCGGGACCTTCACCCGCAGCATGAAGGCGTCGCCGCCCTGGCGCTGGGGGTAGATCCCGACCCACTTCAGCCGCTCGGTCTCGCCCGGCACCGCCGCGATCGCCGCCGGGCCCTCGTGGGCGTACCGGCTCCGGACGGCCTCGGCCACCTCGAGCGGGTGCCGCTCGAGCTTCCACTGCTCGACCTGGTTGAGCGGCTCACCCCGCCGCAGGAGGAATTCCATCGTCGCGCTCGCTGTCGCCAGGGCGTCAGAGGTGCAGGCCGCACTCGGTCTTGTCCTGCCCGGGCCACCGCCCCTCGCGCGGGTGGTGGCCGGCGGCGACCGGCTGTGTCGTCGGCGCGCAGCCGATGGAGACGTAGCCGACGTAGGTGAGGGGGTGCAGGGGGAGCCCGTGCTCGGCGAGGTACTCGTCGACGTCCTCGTCGGACCAGGTGGCAAGCGGGTTCACCTTCACCATGTCCCGAGCCGCGTCGACGCCGGCGATGGGGGCGCCGGCCCGCTCGGGGGTGTCGACCCTCTTCAGGCCCGTGACCCAGGCCCCTCGCCCGGCGATCGCCCGCGCGAGCGGCTCGACCTTGCGGACCTGGCAGCACCCGTCACTCCCGCAGGGCTGGACGTCGGGCGCAACCTCGGGGTGGGTGACCGTGAGGTTGAGGCCCCAGCTCGTCCGGAGGTGCTCGACGAAGGCGAGCGTCTCGGGGAAGTGGTACCCGGTGTCGAGGAAGACGATCTCGGCATCGGCCTTCACCTTGCGCACGAGGTCGACGAGGACGACGTCCTGGAACGAGCTCGCCACGATGGCGTCGTCGCCGTAGCGCGCGAAGGTCCACTCGACGGCCGCGGCGGCGGCGTCCCGGACCGGGAGCGTCTCCCACTCCGCCGAGAGCCGGGCGAGCTCCGCCTCGAGCCCATGCTCCGGAGCCGGGCCACCGTCGCCCTCGACCTGGCCGGTCCTCGCCGGGGTCGTGCCGTCGCTCACCTCACCACCTGCCTTCCCTCTCGGCCCCGCCGCTCTGGCACGCCGCCTGCTGCTCGCGCCTTTCCGCCGGGCACTCATCCCACGGTACTATACATGACTAAACTGATCATATTTTGCGACTTTCGACACCCATGCCCGAGCCCACCTCGACCCGACCCCTGCGGCTGTTCCACGTCGCGCTCCGGCTCGAGGGCGAGCGTTGCCTCGTGGTCGGAGGAGGGGCCGTGGCGGCGCGCAAGGCCGGAGCGCTCCTCGAGGCCGGGGCGAGGGTGACCGTCGTCGCCCGCTCGACCGGCCCCGACCTCGAGGCCCTCGAGGCGGCGCCGACCGGGGGACGCCTCGAGGTGCTCCGGCGGGCCTACCGGGCCGGCGAGGCGGCCGCGCTGCCCGCGAGCGCTCCCCTCGAGCCGCAGGCGTGCGCCGGCGAGCGCCCGGGGTACCGCCTCGTGATCACGGCGACCGGCGTCGCCGAGGTCGACCGGGAGGTCTCCCTCGACGCCCGGCGCGCAGGGATCCTCGTGAACGCCGCCGACGACCCCGACCAGTGCACCTGGATCATGCCGTCGGTCGCCCGGTGCGGCGACGTCTCGGTCGCCGTCTCGACCGGAGGGGCGAGCCCCTACGGCGCCCGGTGGGTGCGGGAGCGCCTCGAGCCCCTCCTCGACGAGAGCGTCGCCGAGATGGTGGCGCTCCTCGGGCGGGCGCGCCGGGAGATCAGGAGCGCGAGGCGGCCGACCGAGGGCCTCGACTGGGAGGGGCTCGCAGCGTCGCTCTGGCCCCTCGTCGAGGCAGGGCGGTCGAGCGAGGCCGCCGACAGCCTGAGCGCCTTCGTCGCCGCCGCGGCCGAAGCGAAGAGGCCCTGAGGCACTATCTTCGGCCGGCGTGACCGCCGACGGGATCGACCTCGCCCACGTCCCGCGGCACATCGCCTGCGTCATGGACGGCAACGGCCGCTGGGCGCGAGCCCGGGGCCTCCCGCGCACCGAGGGCCACGCCGCTGGCGAGGAGGCGATGTTCGACGCCGTCGAAGGCGCCCTCGAGGTCGGCGTCGAGTGGCTCACGATGTTCGCCTTCTCGACCGAGAACTGGCGGCGGCCGCCCGACGAGGTCCGGTACCTCATGAACTTCAACGAGCGGGTCCTCTCGGCCCACCGGGACGACCTCGACCGCAAGGGGGTGAGGATCCGCTTCGCCGGGCGCCGCGACTGGCGGGTGCCCCGCCGCATCGTCCGCCACATGGACGAGACGGCCGCCATGACCGAGCGCAATCGGCGGATGACCCTCACGATCTGCTTCAACTACGGGGGCAGGGCCGAGATCGTCGACGCCGTGCGCTCCCTTGTCGCCGAGGGCGCCGACGCCCGCCGGATCGACGAGCGCTCGATCCGCTCCCGGCTGTACTGGCCCGACCTGCCGGACCCCGACCTCGTGGTGCGCACCTCCGGCGAGTACCGGATCTCGAACTTCCTCCTCTGGCAGCTCGCCTACTCCGAGCTGTACTTCACCGACGTGCTCTGGCCCGACTTCCGGCGCGAGGACCTCTTCGCGGCGATCCGGGAGTACCAGCGACGCGAGCGCCGCTATGGCGGTGTGAGAGGGTGAGGGCATGAGCGAGGCCGGCCCCGGCGGCGACGACGGCTCGGAGGAGGTCCTTCCCGAGCTGCAACCGGTCGTGATCCGCTGGCGCCTTCGCGACCACATCGGCGTCGTCTCCGGGGTCGTGCTCGGGCTCGTCGCGCTCGCCGTCCTCGTGCTCATCGCGGCGGCGGGGGACCCCGGGGCGCTCGGGATCCTCGTCGTGATCGTGATCGGGGTCGCCCTCATCTTCTTCGGGAGCCAGCTCCACGGTTCGCGCGGCCGGCGCTGAGCGGCCCTAGCCTGCTCGCGGTGGCGACGTTCAAGGACGACGGCGTCGTGCTGCGCACGATCAAGCTCGGCGAGGCCGACCGCATCGTGACCTTCGTCACCCCCGGCCACGGCAAGGTGAGGGCCGTCGCGAAGGGCGTGCGCAAGCCGAAGAGCAAGCTGGCGGGCCGCCTCGAGCCCATCACGCACGTCTCGATGATGTGCTGGAAGGGGCGGGAGCTCGACGTCGTCACCCAGGCCGAGGTGGTCGACTCGTTCCGGGCGATCCGCGAGGACCTCGACCGGATGCCGGCCGCCTTCACGATGCTCGAGACGGCCGACCTCGTCGCAGTCGAGCGCCAGCCGGCGCCAGAGCTCTTCCGCGTGCTGACCGGGGCGCTGCGCGCTCTCGAGGAGGCCCCGGCACCCGTCCTGCTCGGGGCCTTCCTCCTGCGCATGCTCGCCGTCGAGGGTGTTGGCCCGGTCGCCGACCGCTGCACCTCCTGCGGCGGGGACGGCCCGCTCGTCGCCTTCGACGAGCAGGTGGGCGGGTTCCTCTGCCGGGAGTGCCGCAGCGGCCGCGCCGTCGACGCCGAGACGGTCGAGCTCGTCCGGCTGATCCTCGGCGGGCGGCTGAGGGCGGCCCTCGCGGCTCCGGCGAGCCGGGCCACGGCCGAGGTCGAGCGGCTCGCCACCGTGGCGATGGAGCACCACCTCGACCGCAGGCTGCGATCGGCGCACCTCGCGCCGGGCACCCGCTGACGGGGCCCGGCGCCCGTGCCCGCCGGCTCCGCCTGGACCCTCGTCGCAGGGCGCGTCCTCACCCCCGACGAGGAGCTCGCCCCCGGCGCCGTGACGCTCGACCGGGTGGCGGGGGTCGTGACCGAGCTGACCGCGCTCGACCCGTCGGCCGGCCGGGGCGGCTGGCCGGCCGGTGCCGTCGATCTCGGCGACCGCGTCGTCGTGCCGGGTTTCGTCGACGTGCACACCCATGGCGGCGCCGGTCGCTTCGTGAACGGCGACGACCCCTCGGAGGTGGCGGCCGACCTCGCCGAGATCGGCCGCTTCTTCGCCGCCCACGGCACGACCGCCTTCGTGGCGACGACCGTCTCCGACAGCCGGCGGCGGACGCTCGCGACGTTGCGGGGCATCGCCGAGGCCCGTGCCAGGGACGCAGCAGCGGCGGCCGGACCGGCCGGCGCACGGGTCGTGGGCGCGAACCTCGAAGGCCCCTTCATCGCTCCGGCGAGGATGGGGGCGCACACCCGGACCAAGCTGCGACCGCCCGACCGGGCGGAGCTCGACGAGTGGATCGACGCCGGCGCCGGCGCGGTCCTGCTCGTCACCCTCGCACCGGAGCTGCCCGGTGCCCTCGAGCTCGTCGAGCACGCCCGCCGGCGCGGCGTGCAGGTGGCCGTCGGCCACACCGACGCCGACTTCGCCACGGTCCGGCGCGCCTTCGAGGCCGGCGCCACGCACGTGACCCACCTGTTCAACGCGATGTCGCCGCTGCACCACCGTGAGCCGGGGGCCGTCGGCGCCGCCCTCGTCACGCCGGGCGTCACGCTCGAGGTCATCGCGGATCTCGAGCACGTCCACCCGGCCGCTCTCTGCCTGGCGGCGCGCTCGGCACCAGGGCGGCTCGTCGCCGTCACGGACTCGGTCCCGGCCGCCGGCCTCGGCGACGGGCGGCACCCGCTCGGCGACCGGGACGTGGTGGTGGCGGGAGGTCGGGTGGTGCTCGCCGACGACCCCGCCACCCTCGCCGGGAGCGTGCTCACGATGGACCGCGCCCTCGCGAACCTGGCCGGTCCGGCCGGGCTCGGCTGGCACGATGCGCTCCGGGCCGTCACCTCGACCCCGGGCGCCATCGTCGGCGGAGGGCATGGGCGGATCGAGCCGGGAGGGCCGGCCGACCTCGTCGTGCTCGAGGCGGACCTGCGGGTCGCGGCGACGATCGTCGGCGGCCGGCCCGTGCACGACCCGGGAGGGCTGTTCGCCTGAGCCCGAGCGGACCGATCGCGCACGCTCGGCGGGAACGGGGCAGGATGGTGCGATGGAGTCGCTCTTCGGCCGCTACGAGGCGGCCACCCTCCTCGCCGTCGAGCGAGCCAACGGAGGCGAGGCGGCTCCGCTCGAGCAGGTGATCGCCGCCTTCGAGCAGCTCTTCGGGGCACTCGCGACGGCGGCGACGATGGCTGAGTCCACCTCGCTCCTCGTCGATGCCGGCCTCGTCGAGTGGGGGGTCGGCGGCCTCGGCCTCACCGTCGAGGGCCGCCGGGCGATCCGGCGCTCCGGCGCCCACTTCGATCCCGAGCTGCCCGAGAAGGTGGAGGCCCGGCTCTCGCTCATCGAGGAAGAGGACCTGGCGCCCGAGGGAGAGCTGGCGTCCCCCAGCGAGGACGACTTCATCGAGGCGCTCCGGGCCCTCGGCCGGGGCGGCTTCGAGGTCGCCCCTCCTGCCGAGGAGGGCCCGACCCTCTCCCCGAGCCGGATGGCCGGCCACCTCACGCTCGCCCCGAGGCTCCTCTCGGGGCTGCCGGGCGGCTTCGGCATCAAGGTGGAGGTGCCCGGGATGCCAGAGCCGAGGCCCGCGCCGCCACGGCCGGAGGCCGCACCGGCCACACCGCCGTCGCCCCCTTCGGTCCGACCCGCCGAGCCGGCGCCGGCGGGAGAGGACGGAGGGGCTCCCGAGGTGTGAGCGATCCCCACCTGAGCGGCGCGCGCTGCTCAGCGCCGGGACACCGGGGCTGGCCTCTCCCTGCGCCGTCGGCGTGATCCCGGGCGCCCGCCCGGTGCGCCCTCCGCCCTACGCGCCGACGAGGGCCGGGTCGTCCGGCCGGGCCTCGAGGTGGAGCTGGCGCCCTTCGACGACCGTGCGGTAGGCGGCCTCGTAGCCAAGGACCATCCGCGACAGGTCGAAGTGCTCCTTCGCCCACGCCCGGCAGCGGCGCCGGTCGAGCTGCTCGGCGATCTCGACAGCGGAGACGAGCCCGTCGAGATCGTCCACCACGAGGCCGCTCAGGCCGTGGGCGACGACCTCTGGCACGCTGCCGCGCCTGCACGCGACGACGGGCGTCCCGCAGGCCATCGCCTCGACCATGACGAGGCCGAACGGCTCGTCCCACTGGACGGGGAAGAGCAGTGCGCTCGCACCCGCGAGCAGCTCGCGCTTGGTGGCGGCGTCGGCCTCACCGACGAACTCGATCCCGTTCCCGAGGCGAGGCGCGACGGCGGCCTCGAAGTATGCCCGCTCAGGCGCCTCGTTCAGCTTGCCGGCGAGCAGGAGCCGCCGCTTGGTCCGCCGCGCCACCTCGATGGCGAGATGGGCGCCCTTGTCGGGGTGGAAGCGGCCGAGGAAGAGCAGGTAGCCGCCGTCGCCCTCGCCGAGCGGGAACGAGGCGACGTCGACGCCGTTGTGGACGGTCGCGAGCCAATTGAGCTCGGGACGGATCCGGCGCTGGGCGTCGGAGATCGCGACGACCTCGACGGTGGCCCCGAGCCGGGCCAGGTAGTCGCCGGGCTCGCCCGTCACCGGCCCGTGGGCCGTGACGACGGTGGGGACGGGCCACGCCCGGGCGAGGAGGGGGCCGGCCAGGGTGTGGTCGTGCACCACGTCGAGCTCGGCCTTCTCGAGCGCCGCGGCGGCCGCCGCCGCGTGGAGCACCTCCGGCATCGGCTCGCCGAGGCGGGAGGACGGCGGCTCGGGGAAGACGGCGACGTACCGCTGGGCGTTCGTGCCCGGCGCGCCGGCGCCGACGAGGGTCACCTGGTGGCCCCGGGCGACGAGGCCGTCCACGAGGCCGGCCACCATCGCCTCGATCCCTCCATAGCCGACCGGCGGGATCGCGAACCACGGAGGGGCGATCATGCCGATGCGAAGTGGCGGGCCGCCCGCGTCCTCCGCCCTCTCGTCGATGAGCTCTGGGGTCGAGACCTCCATCACGATCGCCCTCCTTCGTCCTCCGTTCTCTCGTCCTCTCCCGCCGCCCTCCCGGCGGCCGGCTCCGCCACGGCCCGCCGGCTCGCCGCTGCGCCGTTGCGCCGCTCGCGCATCTCGGCCAGCTCCACCTCGAGCGCCGCCACCCGGTCGCGAAGGTCGAGGACCTGGCGGACCCCGGCCACGCTCACCCCTTCGCGCATGAGGCTGCGGGCGTCGATCAGGCGCTCGAGATCTGCCCGGCTGTAGAGGCGCTGGTCACCGCCGCTACGCGTCGGCGTGACGACACCCATGGCGTCGAGCCGCCGGAGGAACCATGGCTGGACTCCGAGCAGGCTCGTCACCTGGCCGACCGTGTAGCGAGGCGCCCGGTCGTCGCTGAGCGCAGCCCCGAGGGCAGCCCGCTCACGGCGGCGGGCGTCGTCGCCGCCTTCTGGCTGGGGCTCTCGTCTGCGCACCTGCTGTCTCGCCGGCATCGACATGGCAACACGGGTTCGGGTCGTCGGGATCGGTCACGTTCCTATTACCTACCTTCTTACTTTTCTGTGAGCTATCTTGTCAACATGGTCGAACAGCGTGCGGCCCGGCGGGAGGCCGCCACGGCGGCTCCCCTCCCCGGCAGCGAGCACCGGGGCGGGGAGGCGCCCGGCCATTCGGGCTTCGGCGCCGAGTCGCCGGACCGGGCGGGCCAGGTCCTCGTCGAGGGGACGACCTTCGTCGTGAGCGGGCCCGGCGGCGACATCGACGGGCCGGGCCAGGGGCTGTTCGTCCGGGACGCCCGCGTGGTCTCGCGGTGGTGCCTCCGGATCGACGGCAAGCCGGTGGGCGCCCTCGGCGGGTTTCGCTCCGAGCCGTTTGCCGGGGTCTTCGTCGGGAGGGGCCAGGTGCGCGACGGCCACCTCGAGCCGACGCTGCTCGTCGAGCGGCGGCGGTACGTCGGCACCGGCATGCGTGAGGACCTCGTCCTGCGCAACTTCGGCGGAGAGGCCGCCGGGGTCACCGTCGCCCTCGAGGTGGGCGCCGACTTCGCCGACCTGTTCGCGGTGAAGCTCGGCGAGGCGGGCGAGGGCTCCCGGGTCGAGGTGACCGCAGCGGGCGAGGAGTGGACGGCCACCGGCCGCCAGGGCTCCCACGACCGCGCCGTGCACGTGAGGGCGCTCGGGGCGACGGCGACCGCCGAAGGGCTCGTGTGGCGGGCGGTCGTCCCACCCCATGGGCAGTGGCGGGCCTCGATCGCGGCCGCCACCGAGCTCGACGGCGAGCTGCTCCCGATGCGCTTCCCGCTCGACACCCCCGTCGAGCACGCCGCTCCCGTGCGCAGCATCGCCGAGTGGCAGCGGGCGACGGCGAGGGTGCGCTCAGACTCGCTCGCCCTCGACCTCACCATCAAGCGGAGCGAGGACGACCTCGCCTCGCTGCGCCTCGCGGACCCGACGGAGCCCGACCTCACCGTCATCGCGGCGGGGGCGCCGTGGTTCATGGCCCTGTTCGGGCGCGACTCGCTCATCACGAGCGCCCTCACGATGGCGCTCAACACCGAGATCGCCACCGGCAGCCTGCGCGCGCTCGCCCGGCACCAGGGGAGGGCCCTCGACCCGCTGAGCGAGGAGGAGCCGGGCAAGATCCTCCACGAGCTCCGCTTCGGCGTCGACGTGTCCTTCGCCCTCGGCGGGGCCGAGCGCTACTTCGGGTCGGTCGACGCGACGCCGTTGTTCGTGCTCCTCCTTGGCCAGCTGGCGAGGTGGGGGGCGGACCCCGAGGTGGTCGACGCCCTGCTGCCGGCCGCCGACGCCGCCCTTGCCTGGATCGACGCCTACGGGGACCAGGACGGCGACGGCTACGTCGAGTACCGGCGCAGCACGGACCGGGGACTTCGCAACCAGGGCTGGAAGGACTCGGCCGACGGCGTCAACTTCGCCGACGGCACCCTCGCCGAGCCGCCGATCGCTCTCGTCGAGGTCCAGGGCTACGTCTACGGCGCCTTCTGCGCCCGGGCCGAGCTCGCGGCGAGGCGGGGCGACGAGGAGGCGGCGTCCCACTGGGCAGAGCGGGCGAGGGGCCTCAAGGCTCGTTTCAACAAGGATTTCTGGCTCTCCGACCGGGGCTATTTCGCCGTGGGTCTCGACGCAGCCAAGCGCCCCATCGACGCCCTCGCCTCGAACATGGGGCACGCGCTCTGGGCCGGGATCGTCGACGCCGAGAAGGCGGCCTCCGTCGCCGGCCACCTCTGCTCGCCGGAGCTGTTCAGCGGCTACGGCATCCGCACGCTCGCCACCTCGATGGGCGCCTACAACCCGGCCAGCTACCACAACGGCTCGGTGTGGCCGCACGACACCGCCATCTGTGTGGCCGGCCTCGTGAGCTACGGCTTCACCGAGCTCGCGACGAAGGTGGCGACCGGCCTGCTCGAGGCGGCGTCCTACTTCTCCGGCCGCCTGCCCGAGCTGTTCTGCGGCTTCGACCGGAGCGAGGTGCCCGGTCCCGTGCCCTACCCGGCGAGCTGCTCGCCGCAGGCGTGGGCCTCCGCCGCGCCCGTCGGGGTGCTGACCGCCTTGCTCGGCCTCGAGCCGGACGTCCCCGCAGGGGTCGTCCGCCTGGCACCGGCCCTCCCGCCGGAGTGGGGCGCACTTACGATCGAGGACGTCCCCCTTGGCCGCGAACGCCTCAGCGTCGCCGTGGGAGCCGACGGCACGCTGCGCTGCTCCGCTCCGGCCGGCCTGCGGCTCGACCTCCGTCCCAGGTAGCCGGGCAGGTGGTCCGGCCTCCTGGTCGTGCCGGCGCACCCTCAACGAGGAGCTGAGGCCACTGGCAGGTCCAGCCAGCCCGTGCGGACCCGCCAGTGGCGCCCGGCCCGAAGGTGCGCAACGACTGCCCGCTCGAGCGTGGTGCGCTGCGCGAGGCGGTCGAGAGGATGGTCGGCCGCCACCCTGAACACGAACTCGAGGATGCTCGCGTCCCCGTCGAAGAAGCCGGGGAGGAGCTCGAAGCGACGCTGGAACATGACGATGTTGGACGTCTCGGGAAGGTAGTCGGCGAGCTGGTCGTCGAGGAGCCAGGAGACACAGGTCGCCACTCGACGCTGCCCGACGGGGTAGTGGCGCCCGAAGTACTCCGCGGCGCGCTCGAGTGAGGCCTCCACCGCCGCGTGATCGAGCGGCGCTCCCTCGGGGATGTGGATCCCGAGGCAGGGGTCGCCCGGGCGGAAGCCAGGGCCCATCTCGGCGGCGACCTCAGGCGGGTACCAGGGCGGAGCCTGGTCGCTCACCTGCAGGGTGAGCCGGTTGAACTGGAGGCGGCCGAGGTCGGTGAGCTCGGCCCGCAGCGCCAAGGTGACCCACCAGGCCGCCTCGATGCCCGTGCAGCCGTGCACTCTCCGGTGGATCGCCATGTGGCGGGCGACGTCGGCGAGCGACTCGATCGCGGTCGCCTCGGGCTCGCCTCGGGCCGCCCGCCAGGCCAGCGTGAAGGGCATCGTGGCGAGGGCGACGTGGATGAAATGGCAGCGCAGCGCCACCGGATGCCGCTCGCCCTCGAACGAGGGCCAGACGCCTCGCCTCGCGTCGGGATCCCCCATCGCGGCCACGAGGCGATGGACCTCGCGCTCGAGGCACCACCAGCTCTCGTCGCCGGGGTGGGGAAGGGTGGCGAGCACGTCGGCGGCGTCGGCCTCCGGCACCCCGAGGAGGGCGAGCCGCTCGGCGGCGACCGCCTCGGTGAGCGGCTCGGGCGCCAGCTCCGGCGGAGGGGGGCCGACCGCCTCGAGCTCAGCGAGCCACAAGTGGGCGAACGTCCCCGGCCGGATCCCGAGGCGATCGGCGACCTGCTCGGCGCCGGGCCCGAGCGAGGCGCTCACGGGGCCGGGGCCGCTTCGGCCCCCTGCCAGACCCTCGACTGGCCCGGCGTCGGCCCGGAGAGCGGGCGGTAGTTCACCCCCATGGCGCGAAGCCGCCCGAGGTGGGCGGCGAGCCGGGCCTCGAACTCGGCGAAGTCGCGCTCGGGTGGCGACCACGCCACCTCGGCCGAGGCGCACAGCCTCGGGAAGTAGAGGTACTCGGCGTGCTCGGGAGTCGAGACGTACTCGGTCCACAGCTGCGCCTGGAGGCCGAGCACGTGGTGGCGGTGCTCGGCGGGGATCGATGCGACCGGGTCGTAGGAGTAGACGCGCTCGAGGCTCGTCGCGGCGAGGATCGCGACCGGCTCGGCCGGGCTGTCCTCGTAGGCCCAGTCGAAGTAGAGCCACTGCTGGGGGGCCATCACCACGTCGTGGCCGGCGGCCGCGGCGGCGATCCCGCCCTCCTCTCCCCGCCAGGACATGACGACCGCGTCCTCGGGGGCGCCGGCATCGAGGATCTCGTCCCAGCCGACGAGGGTGCGCCCGAGGCGGCGGAGGTGCCCGGCGATCCTCGCGGTGAACCACCCCTGGAGCTCCGCCGGCGAGCTCATCGAGTGCTCCGCCATGAGCTGCGCCGCACGCCGGTTCTCTGGAGCCTCCCACTCCTTGGTCGGGCACTCGTCGCCGCCGATGTGGAGGTGGGTCCCGGGGAAGATCCCGGCCACCTCGGTCAGCACCTCCTCGCAGAACCTCACCGTCTCCTCCTCGAGGTTGAGCACGTGCGAGGAGATCCCCCAGCGGGTGCGCACCTCGAGCGGCCTGCGGCCGTTGCCGAGCTCGGGGTAGGCGGCGATCGCGGCCGCCATGTGGCCCGGCATGTCGATCTCGGGCAGCACGGTGACATGCCGCTCGGCGGCGTAGGCGACGAGCTCCTCGAGGTCCTCGCGCTGGTAGAAGCCCCCGTGCGGCCGGCCGTCGCCCTGGGGCGGCTCGCTCCAGTGGTTGAGTGGGGACTCCCGCCGCCACGCGCCGACCTCGATGAGGCGGGGGTAGGCCGGCACCGGCACCCGCCAGCCCTGATCGTCGGTCAGGTGAAGGTGGAGGACATTGAGCTTGTGCACAGCGGCGAGGTCGACGAGCCGGAGGAGGAAGGGCAGCGGCATGAAGTGCCGCGCCACGTCGAGGTGGACGCCCCGCCAGCGACAGCGCGGCCCGTCCTCCACGACGGCCTCCGGCACGTCGATCGGAGGACACGGGTCCGGCGGCAGCGCAGCGGAGCGGTAGAGCGCGTCAGGAAGGAGCTGGCGCAGTGTCTGGAGGGCGTAGAACGCCCCCGCGGGGGCTCCGGCCGTGACCCGCACCCGGCCTCCGCCGACCTCGAGGCGGTAGGTCTCCTCGACGCCGCCGAGGGCGCTCGGCCCGCACCCGGGGACGGCGACCTCGCCCGCCCGCAGCTCGATGGTGGCGGCCCCGCCCGGAACGAGCGCGGAGGTCTCGAGGCCGACCTGCCAGCCGGTGGCGGCCTCGAGCTGGCGGCGGAACCAGCGGGCGACGGGCTCGAAGCCGGCGCCAGGCTCGCAGCCAAGGGCGAGCCCATCCGCGAGCCTCGCCCCTACGCCCGACCCCCAGGACACCGAGCGCGGGCGGGGGAGGAGGGCCGGGTGCGTCACGTGGTCCGAAGGCGGCATCTCCTCACGTTGGCACACTCGAGGGCTCGAGGGGCCGGACCGGCGGCCGGCCCGAGCGGCCACGGGACGGCCCGCGGCGCCCGACTAACCTTCGCCCATGACGAGCCAGGCCTCTGCGTCCGCGCCCGCACCCGAGCCGCAGACCGAGCAGGGCGGCGAGGCAGAGCCGAATCCCGAGCTGTTCGACGCCATCGTCAACCTCTGCAAGCGGCGGGGGTTCGTCTTCCCCTCTGCCGAGATCTACGGCGGGATGCGCTCAACCTACGACTGGGGGCCGCTCGGCGCCTTGCTGCTGCGCAACGTGAGGGAGGCGTGGTGGCGGGCGACCGTGCAAGAGCGCGACGACGTCGTCGCCATCGACGCCGCCATCCTCACGAACCCGAAGGTCTGGGAGGCCTCCGGCCACCTCGCCACCTTCGCCGACCCGATGGTCGACTGCCGCAACTGCAAGGAGCGGTGGCGGGCCGACCACATCGGCGACACCTGCCCGAAGTGCGGCTCCCACGACCTCACCGAGGCCCGCCCGTTCAACCTCATGTTCAAGACCTTCGTCGGCCCGGTCGAGGAGGAGGCCGCGATCGCCTACCTCCGGCCCGAGACGGCCCAGGGCATGTTCGTGAACTTCCTCAACGTCCTCCAGACGACCCGCAAGCGGCCGCCGTTCGGGATCGCCCAGATCGGGCGGTCGTTCCGCAACGAGATCACGCCCGGGAACTTCGTGTTCCGGACAAGAGAGTTCGACCAGATGGAGCTCGAGTTCTTCGTGCCGCCGGCCGAGGCGGCGGGGTGGTTCGAGTACTGGTGCGACGAGCGGCTCGCCTGGCACCGGCGCTACGGGATCCCCGACCGCCTCCTCAGGCTCCGCCAGCACGAGACCGAGGAGCTCTCCCACTACTCCGCCGCCACGGCCGACATCGAGTTCCTCTTCCCGTGGGGCTGGGGCGAGCTCATGGGCATCGCCAACCGCACCGACTACGACCTCACGGCGCACTCGCAGCACTCCGGCCAGCGCCTCGAGTACTTCGATCAGTCGACCGGCGAGCGCTACGTGCCCTACGTGATCGAGCCCGCCCAGGGGCTGACCCGCACGGCGATGGCCTTCCTTCTCGCCGCCTACGACGAGGACGTCGTCGCCGGCGAGCGCCGGACGGTGCTGCGCCTCCACCCGCTCATCGCTCCCTACCAGGTCGCCGTGCTGCCCCTCTCGAAGAAGGAGACGCTGACACCGCTCGCACGCGAGGTGCTGCACCGGCTCCAGCGGCACTGGATGTGCGACTACGACGAGACGCAGGCGATCGGGCGGCGCTACCGCCGCCAGGACGAGATCGGGACGCCGTACTGCGTCACGATCGACTTCGACTCGCTCGACGACGATCAGGCCACGGTGCGGGAGCGGGACTCGACCGCGCAGGTCCGGGTGCCGATCGCCGACCTCGTGAAGGTGCTCTCCGAACGGCTGGCCGACCCCGGGGCCTGACCTGGAGACGGCGCGGCGCCGGGATCGCCCAGGCGTTGGCGAACTGGGGTGGTCGTTAGCATCGGCCGGGTTCGGATCGCGGAGGAGAGCACTGATGTCCTACGTCTACGACTTCGACCACTCGCACCCACGGCCGCCGATGGAGATGAAGGATCTCCTCGGGGGCAAGGGGGCCAACCTGGCGGAGATGACGTCGGTGCTCGGTCTCCCGGTGCCCCACGGCTTCACGATCTCGACGGATGCCTGCCGGGCCTACATCGAGCGGGGATGGCCGGACGGGCTCTCCG
>Ga0070737_10002888_pt1 | contig 19607 bp, 24 predicted proteins | sample Coa_R1_10_FD_66438 | JGI IMG/M metagenome (GOLD analysis project Ga0070737, IMG submission 66438) | Surface soil microbial communities from Centralia Pennsylvania, which are recovering from an underground coalmine fire - Coalmine... | ecosystem: Environmental > Terrestrial > Soil > Unclassified...
GGGGTAGATTGGGTTCCCGCTGGGGTCGGTGTATCCCCCGGGAAACCAGCATCGGTCGGTATATCTAATCCGATATGGATAACAATATATCTCCGCCTATCCGAGAAATCCACCATACAGCGCTCATCCATGTCCACCTCCAGAACTAGGAAGAGAAAAAGAGCCTCTCATTCAGGGTTTGACTTTCACAGCGGAGGCTCTACGATGCGCCCGCAAGGAGCGCCGCGGGGCCTCCTCTTCTACTACATCCTCCACAAGATAGCATCCAAACCGACTCACGGCTATGAGATCCTTCAGGATATTGAAAGCAAGACCGACGGAGCTTGGAGACCGGGGCCGGGATCGATATACCCGATGCTCAAGAAACTCCTGGATAGGGGATTCATCAAATCCGATTCGGTAAAGGGTACCGCCACGGCTCAAAGAGTCTACCACATCTCTCCAAAGGGAGAGAAGAGGCTGCGCGAGGCCAAGGAAATCTTCTCGCACGCCGGGAAAAAGTGGGGTTCATTGCGTCGAATCTTCATGGAGATGATAGATCCCAAAGATCTCGGGAAATTTTTCGTCGATGGCTCCAGATTGCAGTTCCAGATCGCCCAAGAGACGTTTGAATCAAAGTCAAGTTCCCTTCCGCCCGGCGAGGTCAAGTTCATCCTCAGGGAGTACGCCCTGATTCTTGAGAGGCAACTAGAGTGGTGCAATTCACTGCTTGGAAAATTGGATAACGTGGGCAGCGAAGAAAAGATTGCTGTAAAGTGACGATGACAGATATACTAGACGGAAATGGAAAACATGGAGAAGTGAAACAAAAGAATTGAGTACCACACAAACATCACTTGTTGAAGAAGCGAAATCCGCCGCGACACCCAGGATTGTCGAGGTGGATGGTCTATCCAAGATATACAATGGCAAGATCAAGGCCGTCGATGACATCTCCTTTTACGTAAAGGAGGGCGAGATATTCGGTTTTCTTGGACCAAACGGCGCCGGCAAGAGCACGACGATAAACATGCTCACGACTCTGATCAAACCCAGTTCAGGCCGGGCCCTGATATGTGGTTACGATATTCACAAGCAGGCAACCGAGGTAAGGAGAAACGTCGGGGTCGTGCCGCAGGAGTACACGGCGGACGAGGACCTGACCGGGATGGAGAACATCTTGCTCTGCGCGGACCTCTACGGCCTCCCCAGGAGCAATTCAAAGGCTCACGCCGAGGAGCTCCTGAAACTCGTTGAACTATCTGATGCTGCGAACAGGAAGGTCAGCACGTATTCGGGAGGAATGCGGAGGAGGCTAGAGCTCGCATCCGGCCTCATTAACTATCCGAGGCTACTATTTCTTGATGAACCCACTTTAGGTCTTGATGTCCAGACGAGAGCGGCTGTGTGGAAGTACATCAGGACGCTCAAGGAGGAATATCACATGACCCTATTCCTCACAACTCACTACTTGGAGGAGGCCGACTCGCTCTGCGACAGGATAGCGATCATCGACCACGGAAAGATAATCAAGATCGGCTCGCCCGAGGAGCTCAAAGCTAGCATCGGCGGAGACGTGATAGTGGTCGGAGTGAAGGAGAGCGAGCCCGACATCTCATCCGACATCGCCCAGATCAAACTGGTAAAGGACGTCAAGAAGAAGGGGAGCGATTACAGGATCAAAGCCGAGTTGGGTGAGGAGGCCTCTCCGCAGATAATGGACGTGATCCGCTCGAAGGGACTGCACGTGAACAAGATAGCCCTAACCAAACCTACGCTTGACGAAGCGTATCTCGAGTTCACCGGGAGGAGCCTCAGGGAGGAGGAGACGGACAGGATGCAAATGTTTTCGCAGCGCGTTACGATGATGAGGGCCAGAAGGTGATAGAAGCATATGACGCCAGAGGAAATTAGAGCAGCTACGACCACAACGGAAGAAAAGCGCGTACTCGTTCCGAGCGTGGAGAGCCGTCCGGTTCCAACGCCCACGTGGAAGGCCGCACCGAAACTGAACAAGAGCCCTCTACACGGCCTTTGGGCCCTTACAAACAGGGACCTCAAAAAGTGGTACAAGAATCCGATCCAGCTTTTCATCTCGCTCATCCAGCCGGTCGTATGGCTCGCTCTCTTCGGAAAGGCTCTCAACTTTTCCGCTTTCGTCTCCCAGGCGCCAGCGGCGCTGCAAAACCAGATCATGGTGAGCACGTTTGGGACGACGAGTTACTTCTCGTTCCTCTCCGCGGGAATGCTCGCGTTCATCATCCTGTTCACCGCCGCGTTCAGCGGGATGTCGGTCGTCTTTGATCGGAGATTCGGATTCATGAACAAGGCCCTTAGTACCCCCGTGGGTCGTGGAGCGGTCGTGACCGGGAAGGTCCTTCAGAGCGTGATCAGGTCGCTGATCCAGGCGGCGATCGTGCTCGGGATTGCGGTCGCGCTGGGGATGGATACAACTCACATGACCGCACTTGGGATAGCGGGTGCGTTCACCATACTGTTCCTCATGTCGTTTGGGTTGTCATCGCTCTTCGTCATGCTCGCGCTGAGATCAAGCGACTGGCAGACGCAGATGGCGATCATAAACCTGCTCAACCTGCCCCTGCTCTTCGCGAGCAACGCCCTGCTCCCGGTGAAGATGATGCCCTCGTGGCTGCAAACAGTGACATCTCTCAACCCGGTGAGCTACGCGAACGACGCCACGAGGCAGCTCCTGATCGGGGCGACCGGGACTAGCAGTCTCCTACTTGACTTTGGGGTCATGATAGGGTTTGCAGCGATCCTCGCAGGTCTGGGAATAGTCCTGTCGTGGAAGCTGCTGTCCAAGTAGAAGAAGAGGAGGAAGAGATCCCTAGTTCTTCTTCTTCTCTGCCGCGGCGGGCTGCCTCTTGCCGTGGCAGATCATGCACTCTCCACCACGATGCAAAGTGAACGGGAGAACGCCGGGGTATTTCGGGTGGCCCGAACATATTTGGCACGGACTGTACTCCAAGACATCTCTCTTTATCTCAAGAGCCATCGTCATCGTGCGCTCACGAACTACTTCGCCAAATATCCGAGCGGGCCATTTATACAAGACGAAGCGATGATCTGAAGTACTGATTCCTCGTACAGAATCTTCGGCCGCGTTCATTGGCCTGAAAATTCTCTCAAGTAACAGGAACAACCGAGTGAAATGACTGACTTGACGACGAAGCTGAAGAAAAAGCGTTACCCGTACTTCGCAATCGGCGCTGTAGCGGTTGGGTATGTCATGATCGGGATATCTATGCTTCTTTCTCCTTGGTTCAGCTGGACAAGCAATGCACTGAGCGATCTTGGTAACACTTCAATTCAAAGGAACGTTTCAAGCGGAGCAGCCTTCATCTTCGACGCTGGCCTCATCACCTCCGGGATCTTGACTTTGCTCTTTATCATCTTCCACCTCACGGATGCAAGATTCCACTGGAAGTACTTGGTGTGGGGCGTTCCGCTCGCCATCTCAGCTATTGATCTTTCACTCATCGGTGTGTTCAACGAGAGCTTCGGAAGCATACACCTCCTCGTCTCTGTTATCTTCTTTTTCACGACCGCTCTGACTCTTTTCTTATACGGCTACGTGTCCTTCCCTCTCGGCGCCCCGAGGATCGGGGTGATTGCGATCATCCTGGGCATCTTTTGCGCGACTATGTGGGTCGCGAGGTTTCCGTGGAGCGGCGTCGCGATACAGGAGACGACGACCTCCGCTACCTCCGCGATCTTTTTGCTGTTGATAGCAAGGAGGGTGATCAAGTGGCCAGAGTGCGTGACCGAGACCGGAAGGGGGAAAGTCGATCAAGTCGCGCGGTGAAAAATGAGAGTGACAAAGCCTTTGGGAACGAGAAAGAGAGAGGGGGGACGCTACTACTTTGCAACGATCCTGTTCGGGTAGATCTCATTGAGTAGATCTTGGAGAAGCGTGTACGCGATGTTTCCCCCGCTGATGATCAGCCCGATCTTCTCCCCCGCTCTGGGTTTGTAGGCCCCCGAAAGCAGGGCTGCGACGGGCGCTGCTCCGGAGGGTTCCGCGAGTACGTGAGCATCGGTGAGCATCGATTTCACCGCCTCCCTCATCTGTTCATCCGTGACGAGCACGACTTCGCTGACGTTTTGCTTGCAGATCTCAAAGTTCAAGGTTCCAATCGTTTGACCCACTAGCCCGTCGGCGATAGTGGTGGGATTTTTCACAGTGAACAGTTCTCCGCGCTTGAGCGATTCGTAGAGCGACGGGACGCCAGTCGGTTCCACCCCGACGATCTTGCACCTGGGAGCGAGCGCTTTCATGACCGTTGAGATGCCGGAGACGAGTCCTCCCCCGCCCACCGGAACGATCACAGTGTCGAGATCCGGCGCGTCCTCCAAGAGTTCAAGACCGATCGTCCCCTGACCCGCGATCACCGAATTGTCATCGAACGGCGGAACGAAGAACAGTCCGCGCTCCCTTGAAATTGATTTAGCCATGCCGATTATAGAGTCGGACGTGGGTCCGTCCTCGATCACTTCCGCCCCGTAAAGTTTGATCATCTTCACCTTGTCGGGGTTGGCGCCCTTCGTGACTACGACCGTGCATTTTACGCCCAATCTCTTTGAAGCAAAAGCTACTGAGAGCCCATGATTTCCTGAGGAGGCCGTCACGACCCCGCTCCTCTTCACTTCATCCAACTTTTCAAGTTCGATGTTGAACGCCCCCCTCACCTTGAAGACCCCGGTGGGCTGGTAGCACTCGAGTTTGAGGAAAATCTCCGCGCCCGTCTTCCTGCTAAAGAAGACGCTAGGGTACGTGGGAGTCTTGTAGACGTATGATCGTATCCTCTCCCGCGCGTCCTGAACATCAGATAGAGTGATCAACTAAGAAGTAAGCATGCTCCCCCGAAAAGGAATACCACTGAGAAAAAGCAGAAATTGGAAATGTAACGAATCTCTCAAAACGGTATATAATTATTAGCAGAGGAGGTGGGGGAAATCGACGCCCCGTCCGCCTCAAAACGCGGGAACTTCTTGGCATTCGTTTATTGGTAGGCGTGTACATTACACTACACTATCTCAGGTCATGCCCAGCAGAGCAAAGGGAAAGGGAAAGGGAACGAGTACATTCAGCCTGTCTAGGAAGGAGCTCAACTATCTCAAGTCACACGAGCTAGGCAGGCTCGCAACGAGTTCGGGAGAGGGGATGCCCCACGTGGTTCCAATCATATACGCTCTGGACGGTTCCTCACCCGTGATCGCTGTGGATTACGGTACAAAGAAACTGAAGAATCTCAGGGAAAACCAAAGCGCCGCGCTACTCGTAGACGAATACGATCCCAACAGCGGCATATTGTTGCAGGGGAGAGCCGAGGTGCTTGAACGGGGCAAGGAGTACCTTCGTCTTTTGAAGATCCTCTTTGACAGATTCGAGTACTACCGCAACAATCCCTGGAAGGAGGGCGAATCTCCCATAGTCAAGCTCGTTCCGGAACACTGCGCGAGCTGGGGCATTCCAAAGGGTTAAAGATAACGCACGCGCGTACAAAATAGCCATGCCCGACAACAACAAGCAGCAAGGACATCACTGGGTAGAATTCAAGACACTCAATGACCTGTTCTCCTTCGTTATCACTAAATCAATCCCCGGCCAGCAGTTCCTATCCGTCATCAAGTTCAGGGAGTACACTTACACCTTCACGCCGATCGATGAATCCGTGATGATCTTCTTCACGAAGGAGGAGCCAAAGAGCCCGATCTACGCGTGGGACCCGGACAGGGACGAGTTCGTCACCCTGACGAAACCGGATAGGACGCGAGTGAACATACTGGTTCAGGGAGTCGTCCACGATTCGCTCATCGCGTCGCTGTTCTACGACGGCAAATAGGTAGGTAGATAGGTACCTGAATTAGTTTAGGGCAATTGTCCTTTGGCAATTGTCCTTTCTACTTTCCCTTTTCCGGAATGAACTTTAGTGAAATCGAATTTACGCAGTGCCTCGTGTCCTTGTTCGTGAACCCCTCTCCGAGGAACACGTGGCCCAGGTGAGCTCCGCATGCGGCGCATTCTATCTCCGTCCTCTCTCCGTCTGGATCAGGTAGTCTTCTCACCGCTCCCTTGATCTCATCGTCAAAGCTGGGCCAGCCGCAACCCGCGTCGAACTTAGACTCTGAGCGGTAGAGCGGAGCCTCGCATCGCCTGCACACATACGTTCCTGGCTGAAAGTGGTGCTCATACTCTCCGCTGAAGGGTCTCTCCGTCCCCTTGTAGACTATGACCCGCTCCTCCTCAGGAGTGAGTTTGTTGAAATTCTTGACAGTCATGAGGATCAAGTGTAGTGGATCTTGCTTTTCAAGTTGTGCTCCCTGCCGCAGCTGAATTGAATGCCTCTATGAGATTCTTCCTACAGTGTACTTTAGGCAGTCCCCTCCAACTCCTTACGCGATTGCCATCATGTCAGATTACCTAGCAAAGGAAACGCCTGACCCGACGACGGCAAGGCTCGTTGAAGAGGCCGAGGAATCCTCGGAGGAGCAAGGCAAGGAGAAGAGTACTGACCTTTCCAAGGATCCAAAGAGAAGCACGAAGAAGGCCTCCGACGTTTTGGGGGAAGAACCATCAAAGCAACGCGTGATCACATACTCCGAGCTCCAAGAGGAGAAGAAGAGGACCAAACCCTTTAAGGCAAAGGGTGGCCTCGGCGAACTACAGCAAGAGGTCTAAATCTCTATCCTGTCTACCGCTCGCAGCGCAAGGTAGAGCATCACCGCGCTCTCCGCGATGAGGACGAGCGCCTCGACAAGAATGTTGAACCCGGGCAACCCCACGAGACCGTTTCGAACCAGGTCAGCAATGTAGGTCAGCGGGTTAAGTTCGAATATCACACGCAGCAGGATAAGGTGGTTGTTGCTGGGGTAAAATACGGAGGAGAGGAAGGTGAATATGAAGAAGGTGAGGTTCATTGTCGCGGCAAGAGCTTCGCTCGACTTTACCTTGAGCGACACGTAGACCCCGAACCCGCCGAAAAACAATCCGCCCAGGATCAGCGCCCCGAAGAGTTGCAACAGACTCGCGGCGGAAAGTATGAGCCCGCTTGAAACGGTGAGCGAGACGAGGAACACTATCACAGCGCTGGCAAGACCCGTCAACACCACTGAGAAGGCGACGCTAATCACGTACTGCGCCCTCGTGAAGGGACCCATCAAGATCTGCTCGAACATCCCAAAGTTTCGGTCAAACCAGATCATCGTTCCAGAGAGCATGCTCGCCGCCATCACAGTCATCGCCACCGCGCCGGTCGCGAGGAATGTTTCGTATGGTACATCCTGCACCGCTGGGACGATGAGCGAGTATCCGAATCCGGCCACGAAGATGAAAAAGAGGGGCAGGACGAGCTGGATCACGAGGAACTCGCGATCTAGGGACGCGATAAAGTTCCTCCGCGTCAGCATGAAGACGTTCCGAGCAAATGAGAAGGTCGGAGCAGCTTTTCTTTCTTCGAGCGTCAAATTGATCGCTCCTGCTCCCCCACGAGCCTAACTATCACCTGTTCGAGCGAGGGCTCTGCAATCGAGATCGATTCGGCGTCGTAACCCTCCTTTTCAAGCAATGAAGAGACCTCAGAAGCTAGGCGGAAGGGGTCCTGGGAGACCAGCCTCAGCTCAGAGTCCGAGGAGGTATCCTTCCTCTGAACGCTTCCCAGCCCCTCAACGAGTTTTGAGACCTTCTCGAGGTCGCTCGAGTTTCGCAATGTGACGGAGACGCTCTTTACGTCCGCGTACTTTTTCTTCAATTCCTTCGGGGTGTCAAGCGCGATTATCCTCCCCTTGTGTATCACCGCGATCCTGTCGCAGAGGTACTCTGCCTCCGACACGATGTGCGTGGTGTAGAAGATCGTCTGACCACCGCTCTTTGCTCTCTCCTTGATGTAATCGAGGAAGATGTGGCGCGCGAGCACGTCCATCCCCACCGTGGGCTCGTCCAAAATCAAGAGCGAAGAGTCGTGGAGGAACTCCCTCGCCACCTGAAGTCGTCTTCGCTGACCGAAGGAGAGCCAGCGGATCTTCTTTTTCTTCGTGTCCGCGAGCTGGAACTTTTCGTAGAGCCACTCGATCCTCTTCGATGCTTCATCTCTCTTCAGGCCCCAGATCGAGGAGTAAAGTCGGAGCGATGACTGGACCGTCAGGTTTCGGTCGTAGCTCTCCTGCTGTTGCACGACGCCGAGCCTCTTCCTTATCTCGAGACCGTCCCGTGAGATGTCGTACCCTAGGACCTTCGCTGAGCCAGAGGTTGGTGCGATCAACGTAGTGAGCATCTTGATCGTCGTGGTCTTGCCCGCGCCGTTGAGACCGAGGAACCCGAAGATCTCGCCGCCCTTGACCGTGAAGGAGGCGTGATCCACCGCGAGCGTGTCCCCGTAGCTCTTTGTGAGATCAACGGCGTCGATCACCGCGTCGGGCATGATCATCGCTTTGTCAGGCCGCTGCACAATCTCTCAATCGGATTCGCGAGTCATCAAATACATTTTGGCTGTCATCATACAGCCGTGGCGGTGGCGAGGCCCACGCTTTCGACGAGCCTCTTGTGCTGCTCTTCGTTGATCCACTCAATCCGAAGATACTCCAGGATCTCGTCTCGAGAGAGCCCGATTCTTTTTGCTTCCTCGACCGTTATCTTGTAGGCTTCTATCTCGATCGGACTATCCACGTACTCGAACTCTGAGTTGAAGAGCTGTCTCCCATCCATGAACTGCTTTACGTGACACAGTTCGTGAACGATGTCCAGGTACACCACCTTGAGATCTGCGTTCTTGAGGTGGTGCGCGCTGATCAAGAGGTGACCATCCTCGTCGCTGACCGACATGTACCCGAACTTTGAAGAGAAGAATTCCACCTTGAGGTTTTCAAGTACCCGCTCTGTTTGCTCGCCGAAGAGAGCCTTAATTGCTTCGACCCTTTCAAACCCCTTGAAGTATTCGGTAAACGGGTGGAGAGTTATCTGAGCGCTACGCTCGATCATGATTCCTTGAAGGCGTCCGTCATCATCATCGTCGTCGCTCTTGGCGGAGATCAAAAATTTACTCTGAGGAGATTTGGATGCATGTCTACGATAAAACTGTAGCTACTGAATCACAAATCTCTCTAAAGAAATTGATTTATTTTTAACTCACTTTTGCTCCCCTTCTACGCATCGCAAGTCAAAAGAAAGGGAGAGTGAACCGAATAGGTCATTGAAGTTCGGTCTTGCAACATCCGGCACCACGAATCCAGTGGTCTTGCAGAAGATCGCCGTCAAAGCCGACGAATTGGTATATGATTGTCTGCTCGTAACCGATCACTACATGAACTCGCGGGGCGCTGGCACTCTGGATGCCTGGACTTTTCTCTCGTTTGTCGCGGCGAAGACGAGCAAGATCAGGCTAGGAACGTGCGTGACTCCCATCCCCTTCAGGCAGCCCGCGGTATTGGCAAAGATGATCTCGTGCCTCGACCAGCTCTCTCAGGGCAGGGTAATATTGGGGGCGGGCACTGGATGGTACAAACCGGAGTTTGATGGATTCTCCCGCTGGCTTGAGAGCGCTCAGAGAGTAAAAGCAACTCGTGAAGGCGTTGAACTGATGTTGAAATTGTGGACGGAGCAAGGGCCCCTGGACTATTCGGGAAGATTCGTCTCCTCAAAGGGTGCCGTGCTTGACCCAAAGCCGGTGCAAAAGCCGCACCCGCCGCTGTGGTTTGGTGCCGATGGGAAGAGGATGCTCCAGATGTGCGGAAGGTACGGAGATGGCTGGCTACCCGTCGGACCCAGGTGGTTCGGGAACACGTACCCAAGACCTGAGGAGTACGCCGAGAAGAGGAAAGTAATCCTCGCAGAACTTGCAAAGAGGAAAATCAATCCAAATGACTTTACCTTCTCGGTCATAATCGACTACGCCGATACAAAGACGCTGAGGGATGAAGTAGAGAGGTACGCCTCGTCGGGCATGAACTATTTTACATTGGGACTCTCTTCACAGAGGGACGAATCCGCGCTTGAGAAGATCGAGCAGGTAGCAAAGGAAGTTGGAAGATCTCTGTGAACTCGTCGTACTCGTGGGCATCCCTGGAAGCGGAAAGACAACTCTCGTGCAAAAGCGCTTTCGCGACTATGCACACATAAGCCTTGACATTTTGCACTCGCGAAACAAGGAGAGCGCCGAGATTGAAGCGGCGCTATCAGAGAGAAAGAGCGTGATAGTGGACAACACAAACACCACGAGGAAGACACGCCAAAGATACGTTGAGTTCGCAAGGCGTTTCAACGTGCCCATCAGGGCAATATATCTAAAGTGCCCGCTTGATCTAGCAACCCAGAGGAACGCAACCAGATTCGGAGAAAGCTATGTGCCCGAAAAAGCTGTGCGTTTTTTCAACAGGATCCTTGAGGTTCCCCAGATTGAGGAAGGGTTTGACTCAATCGAGGTGCTCGAAGTAACCTAGCTAGATGCCTTGCCGCTTGTTTTGTTTTGATTCCGGTTTAGTTTCCACGCGAGTTCTGTGGAGATCTGCTCCCTCGTCTTGCCGGTCGTATCGATCCCTTCATTCCTCGCGGCGATGACGAGGGGGTCGGCAGGCGAGGCCGGAGTCGTGGAAGGAATGTGGTCTGTCGCGCCGGGTGGAACCGTGGCTCTTTGAGTAGTGATTCCCCTCCACGCATTGTCAAACTCTCTCCTTGCTTCGCCGAGAGCTCTTGCGATTCCAGGAATTTTGTTGCTGCCGAACAGAAAGATCGCCAGAGCAAAGATGAGCACTATAACAATCGGATCGTCAAGACCCATGCGCTGTCACGTCACCGGTCGCTAACAGGAGGGGTCGATTCGGATATTTATCCTTGATCTTCTGGTTTCGCCATTGATCATGGAAACAAGCTTGGGTACGTCCTCGGGGAGAGCGAGCACAGGAACGCCGTGAAGGCTCTCACCCCTCATCTTGGACGATATTCTACCAGTGATGCACACAATGTTTGAAGGACTGTGAGTCTTCAGCATCCTTGATACGTCCGCCAGCGTTGAGGTGCACAGCACCTTCTTGATCCGCCTCTCTAGAAAGCTCCCATCCACCGACTATTTCTAAATTTCATGCCTGAGCAAAATATCCATTTTTTTGTTCAATTCAAGCAACAACTGCCCTGGGACCCGCCTGCCCCCATTCGGGAGTGCGAAACGAAAATAGCAACCCTATTTAGTGCTCTTGCCATTGCCCCTGGGTATAAGGGGCACCTCTCTTTCTTCTTTGTCGCTGGCCAGACGATTCAAGTGGGGAGTTTGCATAGACAACGCGTGGTCCTTTGCTGGCCTCGATCCCCCAAAATCAATCGTGATCCCCCATGCGATAAACGTGCGCCTCCCTCGCGGGCCGTACAACATCAGGATGGATCCCGAGATTCACAAGAAGGCGAGGGAGGAGATTGGAAATGGCAATCCAACTTCCTTTTCTCCCGAGAAGACGAAGAAGATCCTCTGCCAAAATCTCGCGCGCGAGCTAAAGACGAGCGGAGTTGAGTTTGTGCGAATCTGGTTCCAGTGGAACCTATTCCAGGAAAGCATCCAAAGCGGATCCGAAGGACAACCTTTCAGATTCCCATTGGATGACCTTGTGAACGCACTTTGCGACGCGGGGGTGGATATCCTCGCCGTGCTCGGGAACGGATACTACAGATTCCTGCCACGCGGGATAAACGTAGATAATCCGAAGGAGTACCTCAAACAACTTCAAGAGGCCTCGCGGGAGATCGTCCGCCACCACAACGGAAAGATCTGGATGTGGCAGCTCGAAAACGAGCCGAACTGGTGGCTGGAGCACTTTGCCTCGGACTGGCGGAGGGGAGGAATCTGGTTTGAGAATGGGATGGTCGATTCGATACTCTCCACGCTCAAATCCATAGTCGAGGATGAGGACCCCAAGGCGCTCACCATGATCAACCTTGAAGCTGATACTTCGAAGGGATCTCCGGCACAGTTTGTAAAGTACTGCGATGTTCTTGGGCTGGATTTCTACCCGAACTACTCGCACTCCTCACCGATCAACGTCTCTGAGATCAAAACGGTGAGCGAAGCAAAGAAGAAAGCCGCGGGGAAACCCGTGATGGTCGCAGAGACCGGGTATCCCTCCGGTCCAAAGCTCTTTGGGTACAGCGAGGAGAATCAGGTTCGCTACATAAAGGCCGTGTGCGAGGAGGCCTACTCCTGCGACGACATCGAGGGTCTCGGCGTTTGGCGCCTCTCCGACACGTACTGGCTGTCATTCCCGTTTCAGGAGAACCATTTTGGACTCTTGAATATGCAGGGATACCCAAAGCCGGCGTGGTTCGAGTATCACGATCAGGTCAAGACGCTCCGCTGACTTTGAAGAGCTCCGAAAAAAAGATTTATCTCAAAGGTAGATTGAACTAGACGCTCAAGTCTTCCATTCCTGTATGACCACTGCGAGCGATTACACGCTATCCCAAATCCAGTCGCGCATATTGATGACGTTCATTCGCTCAAAGCAGGACTATCTGAATACAGAGACGATCCTGAAGCACGTCGGGATCGCGCTCTCCACCTGGTCTGAGGAGCAAAACAGGCTCGTCGGGCTGGGACTGCTTGAGAAGATTCCGGCGAGGATCATGACGAACAGCAAGATAGTCCGGGTCATGAATTACAGGCTGTCGAAGAAGGGGCGCATAGTCGCCTTGAACCTGTTCAACATCTCGAAGATCCTCGCGCCAGCGATCCAAAACGCGGAGAAGAAAGATCACGCGAATCCAGATGATGGCGGGATGTTCAAGGAGGGTCGGGAAGTGGCTCTCAAGGTCAGGGACTGCATCGAGATAGGCCTAGACAGTTTCGGGATGAACTTTACCCAACTCGTGAAGGTAAATTTGGAAATTGAGAGCGGGATCTCTTGGGATCAAGTGATCCACCACCCGGAGGCTCTTGAGCTCACGCTCATCAACCTCTTTGGCTCGGAGGGCGCGCGAACGATTGAACTCATGATAATCGCGAATCTGAGGTCCCAATTCCCGCTACACGCCGCTAGGAGCGACAATCTGAGCCTCGTCTTGCGTTCGATCCAGCAATCCACGTCATCCTCATCTTCTTCTCCCTCCTCCTCCGGAGAGATTGCACAACTATGATCTCCGACGTCTTGGACAATTTTGGAATCCCCATCTTCCTCGTGGTCTTGGATACAATTTCATTCATCGCCGCGATCGGTCTTGCCTACTACGGGGCGAGGCTGTTCCTCCATATGCGGTGGGGCAAGTTGGAGAAGAGCTGGAAACTCGTGACCGCTGGGGCCGTGATCTTTTCTCTCGGATTCCTCTCCCTCACGATTCAGGATCTTTCGCCGGCATACGGCTACCTGTACATCGTCTCCGACTATTTTGGAACAGTCCTGAGCATGATCGGGATCGTCCTACTCCTCCTCGGCCTCAGATCGCACTACACTGTCTGGGCGCAGAAGAATCTCTACCGGCAGAGTCAGAGCAACGCGTCTGCATTAAACGTGGAACACGACGAAGACAAGTATTATCATCGCTAGCCGGCCGCGGCCCGAAAGATCAACGTGTCCTCCTCCGCTCCTCCGGCTTCGGAGCAACGGAGGCAGTCATCGCACTCGCAGTCGCGATCACAGCAGTCGGCGGAGCAAGAGCTCCCGCCGGGATATCTTTCATCATCGTCGTCATCGTCGCCCTCGAATTCATCTTCCTCCTCGTTGATCGGTCTGCCAAAGCGTTGCTCAGGGATTCCGAAGCCTCTAGCATAGTCCTGCCCGAAGATGCTGCTCGGGTTCCTCGACTCAATTGCGAGGTGGAGGAAGAATGCAAACAGAGTCAATGAAGTAGCAAGGGGCTACCCCCGGGCTTTTAACCTCTTTGATGGAGTAAGAAGAGACAGCTACTTTGGATCTCTGCCAAACCCGCACTGGAAAATAACTGCCACCTAGAGCTCTTGGTAAAGTTTCATTGACCTGACCCATTAGATACTACTCGCGCAAAATCACGCCTCGCAATATAGACACCCACGTCACTAAAGAGAGAGTGTGTAGTTTGAGCAGAGCCGAAGAGATAACCAGCGAAGTAAGAAAACTTGTAATGACATGTAGAGCGATGGAAGCGCAGCTTCAACAATCCATCTCAAAGAAGGCCCACCAGGAGGTGGTGGCGAAGATGCAAGCCACGATCGATGGCCTCAACGCTGAGATTGAGAGGACGAAGGCTGAGCTCCAAAACACAATCACAATTGGCGAGCGGGTCAACGCACTCAACTCCATCATAACTTCTCAGAGCGAGACGATAACCAACCTCTCAAGCTCGGTCGCAAGCCAGAAGGAGACCATCGAATCCCTCTCCTCGAACATCTCAAAGAACACAGAGTCGCTCGAGGCCAAGTTGTCGCGCGAGACGGTCCCGGTTTTGCTTTACAACGAGACGCTCTCAAGGATCGGGGAGCTTGAGGAAAAGATCCGCTCCATGGTCGAGCGAGCGGACTATCTCGCCGTCCAGAAGAAGGTTGACGAACTCTCGGAGAAGATCACGACGATGATCCCGATGACGGAGTACCTTTCGCTCCAATCACAGTTCGCAAATTACGTCCCGAAGGAGCAGTTCGAGGAGGCTCAAAGAGCGCTCGCAAACTCCGTTCCCTCCGCGAGTTTCGCTGAGAAGGAGGCGCAGATCGCGGACCTCCAGGCAAAGCTCGCCGACTCCGTCCCGAGGGATGTGTACACGAGCCTCGAGGCGCGAGCAAAGGAGTATGAGGCAAGACTCGGAACTATGGTCACGAGGACTGAGTACGAGAGCCTCCAAGCGCACGTAGCAGAGCTTGAGGCCAGATTGGCCGCTTCCGTTCCAAGGGCCGACTATGACGAGCTCACCGGGAGGATTGCCTCGCTCGCAAAGGAGGCGAGCATCTCATTTGAGGCCTCAACTCACCACCCGGAGGCTGGCGCGGCCCACTCTCCGGAGCCACAGAGGACGACGACTACAACCACCGAGATCACAGAAGTCCAGAGTCAGCTGTCGGAGATCAAAGGTGCGGCCGAGACTGGTGCTACCTCATTCAGGGTGGTCGAGCCCTCTCTCGCGTTCAAGTTTGTCAACACCGCGCTATCGGCTAGGTCCGGGACGGAGTTCCTCACCGACATCGAGCAGGCTCCGATAGCCGCGCTAGAGTCCCACACAAAGAGTGGAGACTTTGAGCGCTGGTTCAGGGACGTCCTTCAGGACGAGCCCTCCTCACTCTCTCTGAAATCGGTAAGGGAGAGCAACTGCTCGGGCGAGGAGCTGCGAGAGAAGCTCGTCGCGGTGATTGCGCCAAGGTATAGATCAACTTCTTAATCTCCCACACACAAAAGAGGTGGAGAGTCAAAAACCCACACCCACACGCTCTCCACCTCTTCCTCCCCTCTCTCCCTTCCTTTCCTTCGCAATCCTCCTGTTCCCCTCTCTCTTTTTTTACGTCTCCTTTTTTCCCTTCTTCTTTCATTTCTGAGCTCGGGCAAGACAAGACATATCAGCGAGCCAAGATCGATGTAATTTCGACGCGCGATCGCATCCCCGATCTAGGTTTAGCAAGGAAATTGAATACCGCAAGGACTATACTTTCGTTGATCGGCCTCATTGCGATAGCTTTGACATATGTCACGCATAGCCTGTACTTTCTTGCCCTCGCGGTCATCGCCTTTTTCGTGGGGTTGGTCCTGATGGGGGCGATACGCAGGCCTCAGACTAAAGTCGAGGAGAAGAGGAACAATAACAGGAAGCAAAGACGGTAGTTCACTCACGTCTGGCGAAAAATTACATGACATGATTTCGATTCTCATCTTAGAATCAAATACAATTGAGCTTATCTTAGTTTAGCTTAATTCGTGGAGTGCCTAATCCTCGAAGAAGGCGGAAGTTGTTTTTACATGCCCTCCAGGAAAGATGGGACGACAACGGAAACGCCCTTCTCGGATTGGATTCCGCGATGTAAGACGGAGGAGGAAGATTGTGTTCCTGAAAGGGTTTTAAGGGTAGTAAAGTGGAGAATAGAGTCAGTTCATCCAGCGAATTCTTTCCCGTGATCCCGCGTTTTAAGGGTAGTAAAGTGGAGAATAGAGTCCTAGTCACCCCCCAGTGTCGAGAATATATATAGAGAGAGAACCATTCTCCATTGTTGCTTCCCGTTACATCCTTACTATCTGCCACATACCTCCAGCTCGGGGTTTCCTCGTCCGACGTTTCCCTCTTGATCTACATCGCTTTCTTCGCGATCATGACCATCGCGAGCATCATGTATGCTCCCAGGCTCCAGGCCTCGATGGTCTTGGGAGACGTCCAGAAGAATCTTGCAAAGCTCCAGACGCTTAAGGAGAACTCGAGGAAGGAGCTGATTGATTACGTCACGAACGTGTGCAAGGCTCCGAGCGGAGCTCAAACGAGGATAGACCAAGCGTTAGAGTATTTCACAATCATGCCCGTGACGTTGGATCCTTCCGGGATTGTGAACAAGGTCGAGCAGGTCATCAGGGTCCAGGACGACAGGATAAGGGACGAGCTCAAACTCATCGCCCCGCAAGCTGATCTGGTGCAGGTTAGCGTCGCCCAGAACATGCTCGAGGTCGCATCCAGCCTCAACTCATTCTACAAGATAGTTAGGCACATATTCATCCAAGGCAAGAAGACGAAGAGCCTGTTTCTCATCGTACAGATGCAGATGATACTTCCCACACTGATGCAGCAGTCGGAAGCTCTGTTCAACGCCCTGGAGGCGTTCAAGTCCGCCGAGCCGATCGGTGACGGGATAGGACCGATGATCGCTGGCAAGCTCATGTACGGGAATCCAAAGACGCAGGTGGACAGGGAGACCGTGTATGCAAAGACCTCGTACAAGGGGAGGAACCTCTACGTCCTCAAAGCTGAGGGTCCGATGGGAACGGTCGGGAGGCCCCACACCGGAGTTGAAAAGTTGCTCCAAGACGAGCAGGCAAGGATAAACACAATAATCATGATTGACGCCGCATTGAAACTGGAGGGGGAGAAGACGGGGGACATCGCAGAGGGGATCGGGGCCGCGATCGGTGGAGTTGGAGTAGAAAAGTCAAAGATCGAGGACGCCGCGACGAAGAAGGACATCCCGATGTTTGCCCTTGTGATCAAGCAGTCGTTGATCGACGCAATCTCCGTGATGACTAAGGACATAGCCGACGCCGCTCCGAAGGTGGTCGAGCGAGTGTACCGTCTCTTGGAAGAGGAGACGAAAGAGGGCGACAGCATCCTCGTCGTGGGCGTGGGCAATACGCTCGGCGTCGCGCAGTAGAATCGCCAATACTTTAACGTTAAATCGAGGGATTTTCCTCCCGAACTCGCAAATTGTCAGCTAATGTCATCGATTGGCTCCTCGAGAAGAATGAGCCGGCAGTACGATACTTTACCCTAGTTGATCTCCTTGATCACAAGAAGAATGATCGGGAAGCTTCCACAGCCCTCTCGCAGATCCCGAGGAGAGGGTTTGCTGCAAGACTGCTGAAGAACCAACGCAAGGACGGAAGCTGGTTCTCGAGGAGTGACCTCTACCTCCCCAAATACAACGCCACGAACTGGCGGATGATCGTCCTTTCTGATCTGGGGATGGACAAAAGAGATGAGCGGATCCGCCGTGGGTGCGAGGCTTTCTTTGACGAGTGGTTCAAGCCGGATGACAAGGAAAACGTCCTTCGCGGCGGGGGAGAGCTATGCATCAGCGGAAACCTTGCCCGCACGCTCGCGCGATGTGGATACGCGGATGATCAGCGGGTGAAGAAACTCTTCGATTGGATCGTGGAGCACCAGAAGGAGGACGGCGGGTGGCACTGCTTTCCTTCAAACACGGGGACGCTCGACTGCTGGGAGGGCCTCGCTGCTTACGCAGCGCTTCCGAGACAAAAGTGGACTAGGCACATAAAGCGATCTGCAGAGAGGGGCGCGGAGTTTTATTTGGAGAGAAGACTCTTCAGGGAGGGATCCAGGCGCTACGCTCCGTGGTTCAGGTTCCACTATCCAAACCACTACTACTACGACGTTCTGGTCGGCCTCGACACGATCACATCTATCGGATACGGCGGGGATAAGAGGTTGCGCGAGGCGACAAAGATATTGAAATCAAAGAGGAGAGCCGATGGCAGGTGGAACATGGACGCTGTGCACCCCGACCTGGGCCCGGGGGCGTCTTATCACATTAGAAGGAAGGTCGAGCCGCTCGTTCTGGAAAGAGCCGGTGCTCCGAGCAAGTTGATCACTCTGAGGGCGCTCCGCGTATTGAATCGGGTCGATGAATAGCGATCGCTCATCCACGAGCCAGAGAAAGCAGAGGAGAGCAAGCTACTTACTTTACTTTATTCAGTTCTTTCTTCCTGATCGATGGCTTTAACACGGACAATCACCCATTCATCAACGGGAGGAGGCGCACAATCCAACGTCTCGGTGGAGTTGATCGGGGGGATATAGACAGACCTCTTGACCTTGATCATCTCTGCGAACTGCTGCTCGATCGCGGCGTGGAGCGGATGGACGAGCTTTCCGCTCAGGGATGAGATGAGATCGTTGCTAAATTTCCGCAATCCATAATTGCTATTGAATGAAACCCGCCACACGGTTATGTCCAAGCCTTCTCTGGGAATACATGACTATACTCCCTGGTATCGACTGGCCGAGGAGGTGCTTGGGGACGTCATACCGCGCCTCTCCGATGAAGAGATACTCCAACTCACCTCCAAGCGCGGTGACTGGTTCGGGATCCCTCTCACATCCGAAGTCAACAAAGAACAGGTCGCGAACCGACACGACCCGCACATCGATTTCAAGATCTTTGATGAAGATGACAGTATCCGCATCGGGATACGATGCAACACCGTTCCTTCGGTTGAGAAGATGACGAACGTCCTGAGCGATCTTCACGATGGGGAAAGAGCCGCTTTGCTATCGGAGATGCAAAAGCTCGACGATGACTATCAAACGCAGGTCCTCGCGAAGATCAAAGAGTCAAACTTTGCGCACGTGGATTCGTACAGGACGGAGCTCATTACTCAAACAAACAGGGTGGATCAGGAGGTCTTGGCTCGCATCTTTCGGACGCTTGCGAGTATAAGGGAGGAGGGACTGGATCGCAAGAGGGATGAAGAGCTTGCTCTCAATCCCGTTTATCCCGTGCTAGATCTCGCGTTCGTTTTCGTCAAGCGAAGCGACCCCGAGCTGTTCAAAGAGAAGCTTTCGAAGTTAAGACGGATCTACGAAATCTGTCTCAGCGTCAAGACGAGCTCTGAGCTGAACAAGGTGAGGAAAGAGCGAGAGCGGGAGGAAGAAGAGTATCGGAAGCAAAGGGCGGCCAGAATTCCAAGGTTTGCTTGTTCCAAGTGCGGAAGGGAGTACTCGCGCGCTTCGAATCTACGCTTCTGCGAGGACGACGGGATGAGGATCGTCCTTGTCAGGGAGCATTGAGATCCTTAATCGATCTCATGCGTACTTACTTTCTCCTCTGTTTTCCCCACTTTTGGGTTGTCTGGTACGGGTTCGGATCATGCGCATCATCATCATCATCATCATCATCATCATCATCATCATCATCATCATCATCATCATCATCATCATCATCATCATCATCATCATCATC
>Ga0070737_10002890_pt1 | contig 19592 bp, 17 predicted proteins | sample Coa_R1_10_FD_66438 | JGI IMG/M metagenome (GOLD analysis project Ga0070737, IMG submission 66438) | Surface soil microbial communities from Centralia Pennsylvania, which are recovering from an underground coalmine fire - Coalmine... | ecosystem: Environmental > Terrestrial > Soil > Unclassified...
AGCGACCGTACGCTCACGGCGCCGCCTGCCACGCCCGACGAACTTGCCGCCTGTGAGCCAATCTACGAGGAGTGGCCCGGCTGGATGACCTCGACAGCCAACGCGACCACCTGGCAAGATCTGCCCGACCTTGCCCGCCGCTACCTGCGTCGCCTGGAAGAGTTGCTTGAGATTCCGCTGGTGTTGGTTTCAGTGGGCGCCGGACGCGGCCAGACGATCTATCTGCGTGATCTGGCGGTGTAGAGAGCGCATCATCATCAGCCAGACAGAAATCCCCTCTTCGGAGATGTTGAAGAGGGGATTATCTTTGTCTATGCGCTACTCGTCGCTAGCGGTTAGCGGCGATAGGGAGGCACAACCGGGCCGGATGCGCGGATGGAACCGGCAGGAGCCGGGCGATCATACAAGAACGGCAGCGGAGCGAACGGCACAGAGCCACCGTGGAAGACAGGGGCAAGCTCTGGATCCTGCGCCACTACTTTCTTCGCTATCTTCTTGCGGCGGCCAAACATCCACGAGAAGAGCCGCCACGCCAGCAGCACCGCGACAACCGCCAGGATCAGCCCCACGATGGGCAGCAAGATCAACACCACAATCGAGCCAACCGTCAGTATGTCTTCCCCAACGCTCAGCACCGGATTTCCCACGCCAACTGTGGTCGCCGTGGAGGCAAGTCGTGTGCCTGACTTCGCGCCATGCACCGAGAGCGCCAACAGGAAGCCGACGACAGCGGCGACCACTGGCCCCCAGGTTCCGGCTTGGCTCAGCGAGTTTGCAGTGCCCGCCATGATGACGGCGCCAACGATGGGCCGCACAGCGGTATGGATAATGTCGTTGATGTGATCCAGCCCTGGCACCTTGTCAATCACAAACTCGGCGATGGAGAGAATCGCCAGCAGGATCAGCAATGGCTCAGAGCCAAGCACATGGAAGTTTCCGCTCAATGGCAAAAGGGGATGCGGCCCTTTTCCATCTGGCACAAACGTGATTTGGCCGTTGTTGAGGTTAATGTCGGCAGCCAGCCCAACCGCGAAGAGTGTCAGACAGGCGCGCAAACCCGCGACGCCGCTCAAACCAATAGATGAGACGAGCGCCATAATGGGGATCCAGCTGGTCGGATCAAGAGTACCTGATGGCATATATGTCCTTCCTAACGCGACGCTCTCAACATATGTGGCGAGATGCGGCGCGCGCGCCACGCGACGGCGGGCGCGAAACATCGTCACGTCGTGCGACGTGACCCAACAATGCCACATGCTGTCGCATGGACAGCAGGTATGCAATTCTACTCGAAAGTGATTGCGCTTCATTCTATCAGAAGCACAATCTTACGAGCGTCAGTATACCACAAATGAGCGTTGGCAAGGGCGCCATTTTGTTTTCTTGTCAGGTTTGATGGTGTTTGCTGCTTCGCCTGTCGGATGCTTTGAGGACTCGCGCTGGCACAGCCGACCGTGCGCTCCATCTCGCGCCAGAGGTCGTTCTCCATTCAACGCACAGGGCGCATCTGTGAAGTTGGCTCCTCGGATGAGATAGGCGCTGCGGCGGCGGTCGATAGGTTTGTCCCTTGCGTCGTTTGTGGCGCAGTTTGCGGCTTTGCCAGGGTGAGCAAACACCCCAGGCAGAGCGCGAACTGAAGCTCCATCGCATGTACGAAGAGGTCGTCTGTGAGGTTGTGAATACACAGCGCCACGATGACGGCGAAAAGTCCTATCGCTAGCGCGCGGCTATGACGGGATAGAAAGATGGAGGGTTGGGAAGAAGAGGGGTGCGTAGCGCGCCAGCCGAGAATGAGCGTGGCGGCCACCAGCGCCAGGAAGGTAAGCAGCCCCAATATACCCGTCTCGGCGGCAGCGTTGATGTAGTAGTTGTGCGCGTGGCCGAGCGGCTCCGGCCAACAGGGAATGGCGTAGTGGGAGTAGGCGGCGTTGTAGTTGCCCGCGCCCACCCCCAGCAGGGGATGCGCCAGAAACATACGTATCCCCGCGACCCAATGCGCCAACCGTTCCACTGTCGAGAAGTTGGCGTCGTTGACGCCGCTGTTGGGAGCGCAGTCGAGCGTTGTGCCGTTGATGCGCGCCTGGTTGAGCAGCACATTCTCAAGATGGCGCGGGATCAGATGGATAAACCAGGCGATAGCCAGCAGCGGCGCGCCGATCAGCGCGATCAACCCTGCCAGGCGCTCACGATGCAGGCCGATCACGACGATGACAACAGCCGCTGCCACCAGGCCAAGCTCCGCCCCACGCGAGTTGGCGAACGCCTGCGCCATCAGTAGAATGACGCTTGCTGCGCCAGCTACCCAGCGTTCACGCGCATCACGCCCGAAGAGCACGAGAGCCAGCGCAAGGGGAAGCGCAAAGTTGAGATAGCCACCGTAGGGATTGGGCTGGTTGAACGTGCCGAAGACGCGGATGCTGGCGCCGCCCGGACCAAGCGCGCCCGCCGAGAGCGCCCATTGCGCGCAGCCCAGCAGCGCCTCGGCGACGCCAGCGACAATCATTGCCCAAACGAGTAGGCGTATCTGTCGCTCGGTTCGCGCCACAATGAGCGTAAGGGCGACGGCAGCGATGACCTCGCTCCACTTCAACACTTCCTTGATGACGCTCGAATGGCTGGCGGCGACGGTGAACGAGAGCGCGATGACGAAGAGATAGGCGGCAAGGGCAAGGAAGAGACTGAGCGCCTGGGGTTCGCGCCGCCAGAGGCGCGCCAGCCAGCCGCGCAGATCGGCAAGCCCTGCGCGCAGGCCATCACGCTGCCAGAGTGTTCCCCAAAAGTAGCCGCGAATCTGCGGACGATAGCGCGCAAGCAGGCGCCCAAACACCAGTAATGCTAGCGCGCCTACCAGCAGATCGGTCGGCCCGGCATGGAGGCCATGGATGGTGAGGGTGAAGAGTGAGCCAAAGGCCACGGCCAGCGGCAGAATGCACAACACCAACAACGGCCACTCCGCCGCCAGCCAGCGCCTTATGGCAAGCGCGCGCTGCGTATGCAAGCCAGCGGAGAGCCTGGCGCTCAGCCCACCAGTTAGCGCGACGCCTCTGCGGCGGGAAGTTGTGGCGCGTGGCGTGGCGCGTCCGGGCGTTCCTGACGCTCCTGGTGTGCGCCGTTGAGTCTGCCGACCTCGGTCTTGCTGCTCTGATTGTCCGTTTTGGCCGGGCTGGCCGGAGCGGCGATCTGCCATGTGCCCTCTCGTTCCATCTCGGCGCGGAACCAGGTGATGGTGCGCGCCAAACCAGCCGCAGGCGTCACCTGGGGAATCCAGCCAAGCTGCGTGCGCGCCTTCTCGATGTCGGGCTTGCGGCGTTCCGGGTCGTCCTCACGCTTTGCCTCAAACACCAGGCGTGACGACGAGCCACAGAGCGAGATGACCAACTCAGCCCAGGTACGCACGCTCTCTTCATCGGGATTGCCAAGATTATACACCTCGCCAGTGGTTCCGGGAGTAAACATCGCGCGGATCAGGCCGTCCACCAGGTCGTCCACATAGCAGATGCTGCGCGTTTGCGCGCCGGTTCCGTGGATGCTGATTGGCCGGTTCTGCAACGCCTGGGTGATGAAGTTGGGGATCATACGTCCGTCGCGCAGTTGGCTGTTGGGGCCATAGGTGTTGAAGATGCGCACGATACGCGCGTCAACGCCGCGACGCCGCTGAAACTCGATAGTGATCGTCTCGCCGAGGCGTTTGCTCTCGTCGTAGCAGGCGCGCACGCCAATCGGGTTGACGTTGCCCCAGTAGTCCTCGCGCTGGGGATGCACCAGCGGATCGCCGTAGGCTTCGGAGGTGGAGGCCATCAGGAAGCGCGCATTCGCCCGTTCGGCAAGCTCCAGCAGGCGCATCGTTCCCTCGGTGTTCACCCGGATCGTCTCGAAGGGGAAGTTCCAGTAGCCAACCGGGCTGGCCGGGCTGGCAAGCTGGAAGATCGCCTCGGCGTCCTGTGCGCGCGGATCGTCGAGCGGTAGGATGACATCGTGTCGCACGAAGGTGAACTGTGGATGATCGAGCAACGGCGCGATGTTGCGCTCAGCGCCCGTCAGCAGATTGTCCACACAGACCACGTCGTGCCCTTCGTTCAGCAGACGCGCACACAAATGGGAGCCAATAAACCCTGCTCCTCCAGCGATGAGAACCTTCACACAACCTCCACCACGCCAATGTTGCTCCTCTGATCCAACCTGGCCTCAGAGCATATGGGTACTTCTGTACATCTACCCGGTGTATGCAAGCGTATGATACCACACGGCGCATGGCAAACAGCGCCTCGCCGCAGATGATGGGCGTACACCACCTATGCGTTATGACGCACGAGCGCGGCCAGTGCAACGCGCTGTGCCGTGAGCCAACCACTCTAAGCCCAACATATTTTACTGTAGGCCAGCCGTGCGCGCAACAACCTAAGCGTTGTGTCCTATCATGAGAATGGTTCGCCTTTCCTCATGAGAGAACTCCAAAGGTATATAATAAGAAAGCAGCCACCATTGCGTTCGTCTCAACTGAAAAGCAGTGTCCCTGTTTGCCCAGAAGGGTTGATCGAGCCATGAAAAAGGTTATAGCGTTCGGCTGGTATGGAGGGAAGTACAGCCACCTTGATTGGCAAGTGGCTCCCTAGCGTTTCCCAGAACACTTCGCACGCTTCGCTTCATCTATAAGGACAGATGGCGCGACAGGGCATGCGACACCGCCATGACGCCATCACTCATTCAAGTCGTGAACACGTCGCATGCTCTGTCGTTTTTGGATGAAACGGGGAGGACGATGCGAGAAGCCGACCACAATCCCTCTCCCGATGAAGACACGCGCTATGCCAGCTTCGTCGCGTTGCTCCCCCAGCACGGCGAGGCTATGCTACGGGTGGCTTCGGCGCTGGTAGGGCCAGCCGACGCCGAGGACGCCGCGCAGGAGGCCATCGTGCGGGCATGGCAGGCGTGGTCGTCCCTGCGCGACCCGGCTGCTGAGCGCGCCTGGCTGCTACGCATCACCGTCAATGTTTGCCGCGATTGGCGGCGCGGACGGCTGGGCACACACCAGCGGTTGACCACCTCGCTCGACGACTTCAGCGAAGAGGGCGCAGCAGGCAACATCGCCACATCAGGGGATGACCCTGGGGCAAGCGACCACGCGAACGCGCTCGACCTGCGCTGGGCCGTCAACACGCTTGGCGACGACCTGCGGATGATCGTGCTGCTGCGCTACTACGCAGGAATGGACACCACTGCGGTTGGCGCGGCGCTCGATCTGCCCCCGGCCACCGTGCGCACACGGCTCAAGCGCGCGTTGGGCATGCTGCGCGAGCGGCTTGCCGGGCCTGAAGAGCGTAGCGAAGGTTTGGCTTCGGATTCCCCGCACGAACGTCAGCAGTCGGAAGGGAGGCGCTAGATGGCTGGATGGCCACATGATGAGGAGCAGAATGCGCTCACGCCTGCCGAGCAACAATTGCATCGCCACCTGCTGGCGGATGGCGCGGCATGGCGGCGGCGCGCCGAGCCAACGCTGCCTAGCCCTGGCGCGTTCGTCTCGCGGGCGCAGCAACGCCTGGATCGCGAGCGTGCACAATCTTCGGCAGTGTCCCCGACGGACGCCATGGTGACGCCAGACGCGCTGAATCACCATGATACACACACGCTTACCGAATACACCGAGCACTCGCGCGTCGGGCTGCCAGCCAATCGGCCGGTTGAGACCCAACGCGCTGACTCGCCGAAAGGTTTATATCGTATGTCTTCGACACAGACTATCCCACCACCAGCGACGCCACATCCCGCACGCAGACGCTTCGCGGGGGGGCTGGCGGGCGCAGTGGCGCTGGTCATTGTGGCGCTGCTGGCGGCCACGCTGGCCTATGCGCTGCACACCCGGCAGAACACGTCGGCGGCCACTACCCATCACACCGCGAAAGCGACACCAACTGTTGCGCCAACTGCTCTACCAACTCAGCCACCAGCGCCAACGAGCGTCAGGACGCCGTATAACCAACCGGGTGGGTTTGAGATCGCGCCAAGCGACCCGCAGATCGTCTACCTTACAACGTATGCCAACTATTCGAACCCACAGTCCGGCGTCATTCTGCGGTCGAACGATGGCGGCCGAACATTTACGCAACTGCCTACGCCTCCCACTATCCTGGGCAGTGGGACACAGTTCACCGTCGCCGTCAGCCCGCTTGACGCCAACCATGTGTTCGCGATGGTCACAAACAGCCCCCTCGTTATCGGGACAAATTGCCCGCCAGGCACAGCCAGCGAAAACCGCGCCGATGGAGCTACCGGTTATTCCCAACTCACCGAACTTTCCGCCCCATCGTGTCTTCAAAGCTTTTACAGTTTGGATGGTGGTCAGTCGTGGAGTGTCCTCAATCTGCCCTATGGAGGAGGGCTTGGCAATGCTGAAAGCTCGTCGCAAGTAGACATAGGAACCATTCAGGCGCAAGGCTCTCGGTTGTACGCGCTGGGTGGGCTAGGCTTCAATAGCAGGTACACCAATAATATCATCCAACACCTGCTGACCAGCGCGGATGGCGGGGCAAGCTGGCAGGTGGCTGATGCCAAATTACCTGGCAGCATCTGTGACTTTGCCACAACGCCAACCGGCAGCACGCTCTACGCCGTTGTGTATCCAGGGTTCGCTTCATTCAACGGAAACTGTGGGGGAAACATGAGTGGCCTGGTGTTGTCACTCTGGCGGAGCGACAATGCAGGCGTCAGTTGGGGTAAGATGTACACCTTCTCTGACCTGACTAAAACCGCCGAGTACGGCATGAGGGTAGCGGAAAATGGCACGCTGTACATCGATTGGCCTGAGAGTCCGCCAACTGGTAATCCTGCCACGGTCAACGAGCTTATCGTCTCGCAGGACGATGGCCACTCATTTACACGCCTTCCTCTGAAGGGCCTGTCCGCTCACTATAACAATTTGTATCTGGCAGGGACACTCAGCGATGGCTCAGTGCTGATTGCAGATCAGGTCAATCCTATTAACTTTGGCCAGGGACAGGGTGAGTTTTACGCCTGGCGTCCAGGTGATACATCCTTGCGGAAGGTAAGTCGCCTGTTCCCAAATCCTGCTGTCGCTGTGGTGGTTATCCCACATGATGCCAAAGATACCATCTACCTTGTGCAGTACAATGGGGTGATCAGCCACTTCACCATCAGCGCCTAGCGGACAAACCTATCCCCCACCCCCCTTCCTAATCTATGGGATCTATGGGAAGGGGGCTTTTGTATGGCGCTCCGGTTGCAATTCTCCCGCTTCAAGCGTTTTACCGATGGGTAGCAAAACATGAGAACGGCGCTGGCGCCGGTGAGCCGGATCGGCAATCTCAGAGGAGAGGGAGAGAAGGTATGGCAGACAACCAGGATACATCGAGCGAGGAGAACACTGGTGGCGCCCAGAGGGGCATGAGCGACATGCCCACTTCGCGCAGGCGTGTCTCGGGGCTGGTGAGTATAGCAATCATTCTCGTTCTTGTCGTGGCGATTGTCGCGACGTGTGTATTTGGCGCTGCCACGCTCTGAAGAGCCATGCGCCTCCTTTGCCAGGTGTATTACGCCAACCACGACCACCATCAGCAAAGCCGCCTCGCCAAATGGTGGCGGTATGTCTGGCCTGCTGGGGTTGCTTGACGACGGCTCGATCCTCACGTCAACCACCAGCCATGCGATGACGGGCGACCACACGACGTTTTACGCCTGGCAGGCGGGTCAGACCTCCTGGCGGCAGGTGGGGCCGCAGATCAGGGGTGGCATCGTCTCGGTGGTAGTGACGATCCACGGGCAGGCGAGTATCGTTTGGTATGGAGGAAGCGGCAGGATAAACCACTTCGCAGCGTGATGAACATCCTGGATTTAGAGCACGGCCATGACGGCTTTGCAGATCGCACGGAGTGTGGCGAAGACGCCCTCGCCAGTGGTGGCGCAGGCCGGAAACGCCGGAACATGCCGCCGGTTGAGGTAGCGGTCGAGCGTCGCCACGGGTACGGCGTTGGGCAGGTCACGCTTGTTCCATTGCATCACAAACGGGAACGAGCCGAGGTCTTTGCCCATCCGTCGCATGTTCGTCTCAAGCTCGATGAGGTTCTGGAAGTTCTCTTCGAGTTTCTCCGGCGAGGAATCGGCGACAAAGACAACGCCGTCCACGCCGTTGAGCACGGCGACGCGCGTGCGCTCATAGAGCACCTGCCCCGGCACGGTATAGAGCGCGAACTGAACTCGAAAGCCATGAACCGTTCCCAGGTCAATCGGCAGGAAGTCGAAAAAGAGCGTGCGCTCGTTCTCGGTAGCAATCGAGCGCATCGCTCCGTGCGCCCTGGCGGGCGCATGCCCGTAGATGTAGTGCAGGTTCGTCGTTTTGCCACAGAAGCCCGTGCCATAGTAGACGATCTTGCATTGTATCTCACGGTTCGCGACGTTGATCAGGGCCATATATCCGCCTCGCGTGTCTGCTTCGCCTGTATGCTTCGCCTGTATGCTTCGCGTCAATCCTGGAAGAGCAGATCAATCGTGTTGGAGACGGAATCGCGGAATTGCACGCTGACCACCTGCTCTCTGGCCTGCGCGCTGCCCTGACGCACCCGCTGAAGGATACGCTCAAGCTCCTCGGAGGCTTTGCGCGCCAGCACCTTCACCAGCCCCACATGTGTCTGCTTATCGAAGACGACCACCAATAGCCATTGCTCGCCGATCATCAGCGTATAGATGCTTTCATACGCTCCCTGCTGGTAGATCGCGCGGAAGTCGCGTTCGCCAAGAATCTCGGCGACCTGGCGCGAGGACGAGAACGCGCCCGCCAGCAACGCCCCCAACGCAATGAGATCGCGCTGGGGGCCTGATCCCTGGGCGGAAATCAACTGGCCGCTTTTATCGAGCAGCAGGGTATGCCCGGCGTTTGTATCGAGCGCCAGGCGGCCCAATGTGCGCGCAATGTTTGTCAATTCGCCCTCGGCCACCACCAGGTTTGTCAGTTGCTCCATATCGCTCTCCCCGGACATAAGCGTCCACCGACCCGCTCTTGCGTCCATTATACGAACATGCGCAACGGTCTGACCAGATGGCTATCAATAGCTCCCAGGGATGGTGGGTGCGTCATCGCCGAAATTGGGCGCCACCGGCGGCGCCGCTGGCGAGGCTGGTGTTGTGGGCGTGACGCCAGCGCCAGGAAGGCCCGCCGTTTGTGAGCCATCCCAGGTAGGCAAGACACGCCAATCGGGCGGGGTATTCGCGCCTGTGGTTCCCGTGCCTGTGATGGGCGTATAGCCACCGGGAGGTGTGTAAGAGCCAGACGGGGTCGAGACCGGCGCGCCATAATTGCCATAATTGGCATAGGCCCCGTAGCCGCCAGAGCCGCCTTCAACGGCTGGCGGAGGGGCGCGTCGAGCGCCGGTTGGGCCGACTGCGCCACGACGACGTATCAGCATGTAGAGGCCTGCCGCCAGCGCGATGAGCAGCACAACCACTGCGACAACAATCCCGATGACATAAGGCGTGGTATCTGAGCCGCCAGTGTTTGTTCCTGTGGTGTTCGTTCCCGTCGTCGAACCGCCGCCCGTGGCTGTGGTTGGCTGCGTGGTCGCCGTCGCCGCCTGGGGGGTGTTTGTCGCGGGCGTCGTCGGGTTGGGTGTCGCGGTGGCTGGCGCGTTGACCGTCAGCGAGACAGCCCCACCGATGAGCCCAACATCGAGGACGCCGTTTTGCGTGAAGGCGGTCGCCACATATGTCCCAGGCGATGTATTGCTAGGGAGATTGAGCGTCACCGAGAAATTGCCCGAGGCGTCGGAGTTTGTAGTGGTCATGACGAGCGGCGTCGCGCCACAGTTATGACAGGTGGCGATCAGCACGTTGACCGTCTGTGTCGGGACAAAGTTCGAGCCGGTGATGGTGACGCTACCGCCGGGGTTGAGTTGTGTTGAGGAAAGCTGAATGGCGGGTGGACTGGCGCTGAGCACAGAGAACGGGCCGCTATCCTGGTTGCTGACTACACTGCCGTTTGACGGATCGAGCGCGCACACGCTATACTGCCCGGAACTCGCGTCGCTGGGCCAGGTGAAGCCAAGCGCAAATGTGCCGTCACTCTGAATCACCACATCGTTTGCAATAGTGACATCGCCGCTGCTCTGACAAACCGACGCATCGGCGTTGGAATCGCCGGGGGCCAGCACAACATTCACGGTTGCGCCGGGGGTGAACCCAACGCCATTGACCTTCGACTGTTCGCCAACCGGCCCCTCTGGGTTGCCGTTGTTCTGCCCAGAGTAGATCATGCTGCTATCCCAGTTGATGGCAGGCCCATTGCCTGAGAGGTGGCTGGCGCTACGCTGCGAGGCTGCTTGCGCGACAGGAACCGAGAGGCTTGCCATGCCGAAAAGCCCCAGTAGCGCGCCAAGCGCGAACACAAGGCATGTCAGCGACCTGAGCGCAAGCCACTGACGCCTGAAACGAACGGGTGATGTCGTTGAATGCCGGAGGCGCGGCGCTCTGGCCAGCGTATTTGACGCCCTCGATGACCGATGAACAGGCATAATGATTCCTCCTTGGCTGTGCGCGATTGCTGCGCATAGCTTGCCCCGAAAAGCCCTATGAGTAGGTGGTATCGGAAGTATATGCGACGTGTCGCAAGGTGGCAATGGGTATTCTCGTGGAGTAGGTCACATTTGCGCCTCATCTACGCGAAAGAGGGTAATTGCTCACAATCCGGCGAGTTGATCGGCCAGAACTCTCATAGGTGTAGCCAGCTACGCTCTGAGGGAGTATACTGTGTAGTGAAGGCATTTATTCTTTTTATGGAGACCGTATGACCACCGATTTTTCCGGCGACGCAACACCCTCACACGCCGTAGCGGTAGCGACGCTACCCGCCGTGTCCGCTCCCGCCATTCCTACTCCTTCTTCCCTGCCGCAATCTCCAAGCGCGGCGCGTGGCGTTCCAACAGCATTGCCCACTGCGCTGCTGATCGATATGGATGACACGATCCTGGCCGACTCCGAGGGGCGCGCCGAGGCGTGGCGTATGACCTGCGAGCGGTACATCGCACGCATCGCGCCTGTGAGCGTCGAGCGTTTGCTGCTGGCGTTCCATACGTATAGCGACTGGTATTGGAGCGACCCGGAGCGCCACCGTGAGGGCCGCCTTGATATGACCGCTGCGCGCACGATCATTCTGATGGAGGCGCTGCGCCGGGTGGGCGCCTACGCCCGCACGCGGAACACGAAAAAGGCGGAGGCGAAGCGAGAGGCTTTGGCGCGTGAGATGGCGCTGACCTATCAACACATGCGCGACGAGAGATCGCGGCCTTTGCCGGGGGCAATCGAGGCGCTGCAAAAACTCCATGCGCACGGCGTGCGGCTGGCGCTGATCACAAACGGCGGCGCGGCGATGCAGCGTCGCAAGATCGAGTATCACAAGCTGGCGCAATTCTTCGAGACGATCATCATCGAGGGCGAGTTTGGCGTCGGCAAGCCCGATCCGGCAGTCTACCTGCATGCGCTGAAAACGCTTGACCTTGCGCCTGCGGATGTGTGGATGGTGGGCGACAACCTGAAGTGGGAGGTCGCTGCGCCGCAGCAGTTGGGCATCACAGGAGTCTGGCTGGATGTACGTGGAACGGGCCTGCCCGCCGACGCGCCTGCCCAGCCCGACTACATCATTCGCTCGCTGGCGGAGCTTGCCGCGCTGACCTAACCCCCTGGCCCCCTTCCCATTGATGGGAAGGGGGTAATTTTTATCATTTGCCGTAGGGATACCACCAGGGCTTGGCGCCGCCTTCGAAGTCCCAGTGGAGGTGCTTCGTCTCGCGGAACTCGTCGAGGCCCTCCTCGCCAAGCTCGCGGCCCATCCCGCTCATCTTCATCCCACCGAAGGGGCCTGCGTCGTTATCGGTCAGCGGATCGTTGACCCAAAGCGTACCCGCCTGCGCCTCTTCATAGAACTGCTTGACCTTGCGCGCGTCGCTGGTGTAGAGGTTCGCGCCCAGGCCAAAGGGGCTATCGTTCGCCAGATTGATCGCCTCGTCGAAGCTGCGATACGTCATGATGGGGATTGTCGGGCCAAACGTCTCTTCACGCATGATGCGCATCGCATGGTTGACATCCACCAGCACGGTTGGCTCGTAGAAGTAGCCGCGCGGGCGATCAGGCGGACGCCGGCCGCCCGCCAGAATGCGCGCCCCCTGCGCACGGGCCTCGTCCACATGCGCCTCCACCTTCGCGCGATAGCTTGCGCCTACCATCGGGCCAATATCGGTGGTTGGCTCAATGCCTGGGCCAAGGCGCAGGCTGCGTGTATAGTCAACGATGCGCTCGATGAAGGCCGGGGCGATGCTCTCATGCACGTAGACCCGCTCAGTGGAGGTGCAGACCTGCCCAGTGTTGAGCAACGCTGCCCAGGCCACGCCAGGCACGGCCACATTCAGGTCGGCGTCTTCAGCCACAATGAAGGCATCTTTGCCGCCAAGCTCCAGATGCAGCTTCTTGATCTGCTCGGCGGCGGTGCGCGCGATGGCGCGACCGGTCTCCAGGCTGCCGGTGAAGGCGATCACGCGCACACGCGGATCGCGCACGAGTGGCTCACCGGCCTCGCGTCCGTAGCCCGTCAGGATGTTGACCACACCGTTTGGCAGCCCGGCGAAGATGTCGGCAAGGGCAAGTGTGGAAAGCGGCGTCATCTCGGATGGCTTGATCACGACGGTATTGCCTGCCGCCAGCGCGGGCGCGACCTTCCACGCCATCAGCAGGATGGGATAGTTCCAGGGGACAATCGCGCCGATCACGCCATACGGCTCCTTCAACACCAGATTAAGCTGCGACGACTCAACAGAGGGGATCACGCGCCCCCGGCTGTTGCGCCCCATCTCGGCGTAGTAGTGGAAGCACGCAGCAGACCACCCCATCTCGTCGCGATTCTCGACAAGCGGTTTGCCGCCTTCGCGGGTGAGCAACAACGCAAGCTCCTCGGCGGTGGCGGTGAGCTTGTTCGCTACCTCGTGCAGCAGTTCGGCGCGCTGCCCGGCGGGCGTACGTCGCCACTCTGCGAAGGCGGCCTGGGCGGCGTCAACTGCTGCGGTGGCGTCCTCGGCATTCCCGGCGGGAACCGTCTCGATCAGCTCTTCGGTCGCCGGATCATGTACCTCGATCACCCGGCCTGATGCGCCGGTGGTGTATGCGCCATTGATCCACATCGGTCGGGTCATAACAAAAGCCAGCCTTTCTGCACGCTGATCTGTTTCGGACTGCATCCATGCTATGACGAAGCGGCGCACGCTGTCAAACGGCGCCAAATTGGCGAGATGCCAAATGTTCGATGTCTCTCTTAAAAATTGTGATGAATACGATAGGTTGATACGTATTTATACGCTATACTAGCTACCGCACGACTCAGATGGCGTGATTGCGCGCCAGCGATGTAGATGTGTAAGCGGCGTCCGCTCAACGGGGCGGATGAGGGAGAATAGGGAGAATAGGGAGAATAGAGCATAATGGGGATTATCAATCCATTCAGAACAACCAGAAAATCAGCAATCTCTGTCGCGTTATGTGTGGGCGTGGCGCTGGCGCTGGCGCTGGCCGGTTGCAGCAGCACATCTGGCTCGAACACCACAGGGGGCACGAGCAGCGGCGCCAACGCCACGGCGACCGCCACCAGCGGCTCGGCCAATAGCGCGACCAGCACTCCTGGCAATTCCAATCCACAGAACTGCCAGCAGATTCAGGGATTCAGCGGCTCGACGCCGGTCTCGAACGATGGGCGGCTGGCAGCTGTGCCCTTCCCCTCGACGGCGGGATACATGACTCAGGCGGTGGATAACGCCCAGACAGGCTTGTACGAAATTCTGAAGTTCAATGTGTGTATGCCCAGCACGACGACCAGTGCTGTGTACAGCTACTATGCGAACAACTCGTCAAGCCAGGGGTGGACACAAAGTTCAACCTATCCCTATGATGGCGGCTATCAGGCGGCGTGTGGCGATCCCTATTGCTGGAGCCATGCCGACGGCCCCGTCTGGGATTATCTCTCGCTCGAAAACGTGCAGGCGGCGGGCGGCGGCTTCGTGACGTATCGCCTCCGCCTGGCGTTCCCACCAACGCTGCCCAATTGCAGTAACATCCTGCCGCCAGGCAACTCGATTGCCTATAATTTCTTCTGGACAGATGCAAGTCCAAACGTCCCCGTGCCGCCGCTGACGGTCTTTGGGCTGGGCGATGGGCATGGTGTTGGGAACAAAACGGTCTATACACAGTTTATGTGCAGCCCCGGCACAGCGTCATCCATCAGCTCCTATATGAGCAAAGAGTTGGGCCAGCATGGGTGGTCGGCCACGTCGCAAAGCGAGTGTGGGACGACGGGATGGATGATCAACAGCGCCGGACTGGCAATAAGCTGGCAGGTGAGCAATCCTACCCAATGGCAACTGAACTCCTGCCAGTGAGGCGCAAGCGTTTACCAGCGTAGGTGTTTAGGGCAGGGCGACACGCGCCTCTTCAGCGGCGTCGTCCTGCTTGCCAGTGAGCCAGCGAACCAGCCCATCGCGGGCCAAGCCATCAACCAGTCCGCGCAACCAGGGCAGATCGTCGGGCGAGAAGTTGGGCTTGACCAGTAACCCCAACTCGGCCAGCGCGAGCGACTCGCCAGCGGCCAGTTCGCTCAGCGTGGCGATGATGCGTCCACGAAAGTAGCGCGTGGTGCTGGTGAAGGGCTGAGTCGCCTTCCTGGGCTTCGCGACAGTGGCAGTCGGCCTGCTGTTTCCATCTATCTCCGGCGTCTCACGTGTCGTGTTTGCGTCACTCGTAGAGGCTGCGCGTGTCTCAGCCACCTGTCCCATCTGAGGCTGGGGGTGCTCCGACGCTCCTGTATGTTCGGGGTGTTCAGAGAGCGCGGCGCGTTCGTCACGCAGGCGGGCAAGCGCCTCGCCGGATGGAAACAGCGTCAGCGCGGCCACCTCGGCATAGGCGGCGCAAACCTCCGTGAGTGGGCACTGCTCACACGCGGGGCGGCGGCTCTGGCAGACTGTGGCGCCCAGATCCATGAGCGCCTGTTGCCAGTCATAGGCAGCCTGTGCGGCGTCAGATTGTTCGGATTGCGATGAGGGCTGTGTCGCGACTTCGACACGCGCCTGGTCGGTGTTCCGGCCAGGCAGCGCCCAGGCGGCCAGCGCCAACGCCTCGCGTTCGCCAGACACGCCTGCTGGCCAGACGATTGGTTCGATGCCCCGAAAGACGCGCCAGAGGACACGGCGGATGTTCGTGTCTACCGTGGCGACGGGCTGGTCAAAGGCGAAACAGGCGATGGCCCCTGCCGTGTAGCGTCCGACGCCTTTGAGCGAGAGCAATCCGTCGAGCGTATTGGGGAGCGCGCCAGCGTACCGAGCAATCGCCTCCTGTGCGATCTGTTGCAGGCGCACGGCGCGCATATTATAACCAAGTCCAGCCCAGGCTTTTATCACCTCGCTTGTGGGCGCCTCAGCCAGCGCGGCCAGCGTGGGGAAACGTGCGAGAAACGCCTGATATTTCGGCAGCACGCGCTCAACCTGGGTTTGTTGCAGCATCACCTCTGAGACCAGGATGGCGTAGGGATCGCGCGTATGCCGCCAGGGGAGCGTATGGCGCCCGTATCGGCTATACCACGCCAGCAATAAACCGTGCGTCTGTGTGCGCCGCTCTTGTTGCGCAGGGGTATTCAACCAGTCGGGCGTCTCATTACGATGCTGCGTTTTCACCGGCGCTCTGCTCTCTGCCACTCTTTCACACAGGAAAAAGCGTCCTGCCAGCGTGCTCGTTGGCAGGACGCCGATACTCATGCGCCAGGATACGCGCCACTAATAGTCGCGGCGCTCACGGCGCTTGGGTTTCGTCTGCTTGGGCTTCCGACGGCTGCCCCAGTCGTCTTCCTCGTCTTCATCCTCATAGCCGAAGGTGTCCGTGTCGTCTGCTTCGGCCTCGGCCTCGGCTTCAGGGGACTCCTCGTCGGCGGTCTCGAACTGGAAGCTCGGTGTAGTGTCCTCATCAACACCCGGCGTCGCGGCGGCCTCGATGTCGGGTGTTACATCGTCGCCCAACTCCGCCGAGCTTTTCATCAGCATATCGATGTTGGCGATGTTGGCAAGGTCGGCAAACGAGGTAAGCGTGGAACGGCCAGCCGTCTCCGGCTTCTTTTCTGTGGGTTTCGCGGCAGGCTTCTTTGGCTCCGTGCGCTCGGTTCGCTCAAGGCGCGGCGTGATCTCATCCATCAGGAGATCGTCGGCGCCAGCCTCATCCACGTCTGCCTCGGTGGGCGCCGCGATGGCCGAGGCGGGGCGTCCTGACGACTTCTCCTCGCCCCGCGCCACGTCAATCCAAAACTGCGAATAGTAATGCGGACGATCCGCATCCTGGGTGATGTCTCTTCTCACTCTGTCTCTCCCACGGGGAACATTGCCAGCGGGTCTGGCGCTCCGCCGGGCTGCCGCATATGCGACGTATATCTCAACGCCCCCGAACAAGCGGTATTCAAGGGCGTCTTCTCATATTGTCGCTAACCTTTTGATTGTATGTTACCGGCCCCGAAATGTCAAGCATGAGCAAGCCACCGTCAGCCATACGGCGCCAGTCAGACGCTACCAAAGGCTGAGAAGCCACCATCCACAGGAACAACAATGCCAGTGACGAAGGCCGAGGCTGGGCTGGCAAGCCAGAGCAGCGTGCCGATCAGATCATCCGGCGCGCCAAGCCGGCCCATTGGCGTATGCGCCAGGATGGTTTGCGCGCGTGGCGTTGGGGCGCCACTCTCGCGATCCGTCAGCAGGTAGCGGTTTTGCTCGGTGAGAAAGAATCCCGGCGCGATGGCGTTCACGCGAATCTGTGGGCTATACCCCTGCGCAAGATAGGCAGCCAGCCATTGCGTGAAGTTGATCACGCCTGCCTTGGCCGCGCTATAGGCCGGAACGCGCGTCAGGGGGCGCAGCCCACTCATGGAGGCGATGTTGATGATCGAGCCGCGTCCAATCCTCGTCATCCCTTCGCCAAATACCTGGCAGCCGATCAGCGACGTCAGCAGATTGCCGTCCACCACACTCCGTAGCGCGACAGGATCGAGCGCGAAAAACGAACGCTCAGGAGTGGTGGTAGCCTCTGGCGAATTGCCGCCCGCCGCGTTTACAAGAATGGTGACAGGGCCAAGCGTCTCGGCGATCTCGCGCGCCGTTGCTTCGAGCAGAGGGCGATCTTGCGCGTCGCAGGCGTAGGATCGGCCTACGCCGCCAGCCGAGGTGATGCGCGCAGCCACCTGTTGGGCGGCCTCGGCGCTCCGTCCGATCACCGCGACACGCGCGCCCGCCTCGCCCAGCGCATACGCCATCGCTCTGCCCAGCACGCCGCTTCCCCCGATGACCACCGCCGTCTCATCATGGATGTCGAAACGCCCCATCGCCGTTGTTCTCTCTTCGCCCATTCCGCCTTGCCTCCTCTCTTGCTCTGGCTAGTGTGCTCTCATCATGCCATGTTGCCGCCTTGATCCGCCAGCCGCCAGGTGGTATGGTGCGCTGGATAACGAGGTGGCGAAAAGAGAAGGCGACAACGTGTGGTTGTCAAGAAAAGAAGGGCGATAATGATAGAAACAACCGGCGACGCAAAACCCCCTGATAGTCTGGCAGGGCTGGGAGAGAGCCTGCGCACGCTGAGGCAGGAGTGGAAAGTACCAGGGATGGCGGTTGTCGTCCTCAAAGATGGCGCAGTGGCGTTCTCGGAGGGCCTGGGCAAACGCGATGTGGAGCAGGATTTGGCGGTCACGCCACGGACGCTCTTTCCGATTGGCTCGGCCACCAAGGCGTTTACCACGCTGGCGCTCAGCATGCTGGTGGATGAGGGAAAGCTGGATTGGGATACGCCGATCAGGAACTACCTGCCGACGTTCAAACTCTATGACACGGTGGCGAGCGAGCGCATGACTCCGCGCGACCTGGTGACACACCGCTCCGGTCTGCCACGCCATGACCTGATGTGGTATGGCTCACCGGCCACGCGCAAAGAACTCTTTGATCGGTTGCAATATCTTGAGCCAACAAAGGATTTGCGTACGGTTTGGCAATACCAAAACCTGATGTACATGACAGCAGGCTATCTGCTCGAAGTGGTTAGCGGACAGACCTGGGAAGACTTTGTACAGCAGCATATTTTCGACGCGCTGGGTATGAACGATACCTGTTTCTCAACGAGAAAAGCCCAGGAAACCGGCGACTTCGCGCTGCCCTACATGGAGCGCAAGGAGGTTGTGCGGCGCATTCCCTTCTATGAAGAGCAGTGGGCGGTTGGCCCGGCTGGCTCCATCGTCTCGTCTATCAACGATATGAGCGCATGGGTGGCTCTTCATCTGAACCACGGCAAGCACGACGGCAAACAGATCGTCTCGGAGGGGCAGATCAAACAACTGCATGCGCCACAGATGGTGATCGGCGGCGCGCAGCAGTACCCTGAACTACTGGCCGAAAGCTATGGCATGGGCTGGTTTGTGGTTCCCTATCGTGGGCACACCATGCTGCACCACGGCGGCAATATTGACGGCTTTACCGCGCTAGTGACGCTGCTGCCAGCCGAGAATATCGGCATCGTCACGCTCTCCAACCTGGATGCTACTCCAGCGCCAACCATCGCGACATATAGTATCTGCGACTGGCTGCTTGGCTTGCCCGAAGCGCCGTGGCAGACGCGCTACAAATCCGTCTGGGCGACAATGAAGGCGGCGACCGAGAAAGGCGCGGAGCAGGCCGAACAGGATCGCATCCCCAACACATCGCCCTCCCACGATCTTGACGCCTATACGGGCGAGTATACGCATCCGGGCTATGGCGAACTCGCCATCAAGCGCGAGGGGGACGAACTGAGGATACACTACAACTCGCTGGTGGCGCCGCTCACACATTATCACTATGACATCTTCGAGCTTGTCGTCGAGCGATTTGACATTCGCATGAAGGTTTCCTTCACGACGAATGTGCGCGGCGACATCGAGAGCCTCAGCGCGCCCTTTGAGCAATCTGTCAAAGACATTGTGTTCACGCGCAAACCCAACCGCGAACTCACATCAAAAGACTTCCTCGAACAGTTCGTCGGCGTATATGAGTTGACAGGGATGGATATGCAGGCGCAGGTTGCGCTGAAGGGCGACTCAGCCCTCTCGGTGTCCGTTCCCGGCCAGCCTGAGTATGAGCTTGAACCCTATCGGGGAACCGAGTTCCGCATGAAGGGACTTTCCGGCTTCCGTGTGGAGTTTCAATGGAACGACGCTGGCGAGGTGGTGGAGGCGCGATTGATCCAGCCGACCGGTGTGTTCACATTAAAAAAGCGGGGCGCCTGACCCGTTTGCCTGACCCTCTGGGCGGAAAAGTGACGCCGTACCTTTCCTTACCGTGAACGTGCTCACACAGCCGATAAAATACGCCCGAAAAGCGTTGACAGGGCGAAAAGCGTAGGGTACGCTCTAGATGCGCCTGTGATCATTCCCTTTGCCTGGCAGTTCAGTTGACGGCCAGTTCTGAACGTTGAGTCAAGTCAGCAGCATTGTACACAATGGCCTCTTTTGAAGGGCCAGGAGGAAGATCACATGGGCAGCATTCGTGTTACACCTGAAGAGA
>Ga0070737_10002892_pt1 | contig 19563 bp, 17 predicted proteins | sample Coa_R1_10_FD_66438 | JGI IMG/M metagenome (GOLD analysis project Ga0070737, IMG submission 66438) | Surface soil microbial communities from Centralia Pennsylvania, which are recovering from an underground coalmine fire - Coalmine... | ecosystem: Environmental > Terrestrial > Soil > Unclassified...
TGATCGGCGGATGCGGCTTCTGCACCGGCTTGGGAAAGTTGTAGGCGCGATCGATCCGGTAGTAGCGTCCCTCGAAGCTGGGCGCGGCCTGCGTAAACAGCAGCTTCATGATTTGCAGCGCCTCTTCCAACTGCGCCAGCCGCACGCCGGCGCTGGGAAACTCATAGCCGTAGGCCTCGTATTCGCGCCGGAACCATCCCGCGCCGATTCCGATTTCAAGCCGCCCGCCGCTGATGTCGTCGATGGTGCTCAGCGTCTTGGCCAACAAGGCCGGATTGCGATAGGAATTGCACAGCACCAAATTGCCGATTCGAATCCGGTTGGTGCGCGCCGCCAGCGCCGCCATCGCCGCGATCGCCTCGGGATGGTCCAGTTCGGGCGTACGCAGTTGCCACATGTGGTCCTGCAACCACACCGAGTGGTAGCCCAGCCGCTCAGCCATCAGCGTGCGCTGCAGGACCGAGCGAAAGTCCATGAATTGAGGAAGATTGAGCGCCAGCTTCATCGGCTCGCTGCCGCGGTAACTTCCTATCCGGCCTTCCGGTCGATACGCGGAAAGAGCGGAGTTGCCGGCTTTACTTTGTGCCCCTGCTTGAGGCCCCGGCCGTAAGGCGCGGCAGCGGCGGTTTCGTCCACTTGCAGCAGGTCCAGGATGCGGCGCGAGGTTACCGGCATGAACGGCTCCAGTGCGGCCGCCACCACGCGCAGGCTTTCGGTCAGATTGGCGAGAATCTGCGCCACGCGCGGAAGTTTCGCCTGATCCTTGGCCAGCGTGAAGGGGGCGGTCTGCACGATGTATTTGTTGGCGACGTCCAATGCCTGCCAGATCGCCTCCAGGCCGCGATTGAAGGCCAGCTCTTGCACCTGCGCGTCAACCCGTTCCTCAAGCCCGCTCATCACGTCAGCCAACGCCGCGTCGTCTGGCTCGCCCTCCAGTACCGGGTCGCAGGTCAGTTCGCCGCCGAAGTAGCGCGCCGCCATCGACAGCACGCGGCTGGTGAAGTTGCCCAGGTCGTTGGCGAGGTCGGCATTGTAGCGCTCGATCAGGCGCTGTTCGGAGAAGTCGCCGTCCAGGCCGTAGACCACTTCACGCAACAAAAAGTAGCGCAGCACGTCGGGCCCGAACGCGGCCTCGTAGCTGACCGGATCGGCGACGTTGCCCGAACTCTTGGACATCCGCTGCCCGCCGAAGTTGACCCAGCCGTGGACGTCCAGATGGCGGAACAGGGGCAGCCCCGCCGACAGCAGCATCGGCGGCCAGTACACCGCATGGGTCTTGAGGATGTCCTTGCCGATGAAGTGCTCGGTAGTGGCAAAGACCTCGCTGATAAAGTTGGGATCACGGCTGGCAGGCGCGCTGACGTAGGCCCAGAACGCATCATACCAGACGTAGGTCACATAGTTGTGATCGAAGGGCAGCTCGATGCCCCATTCCAGGCGCGACTTGGGGCGCGAGATGCACAGGTCGCCCAGCGGCTCGGCCAGCATGTTGAGCGCTTCGTTGCGATAGCGCTCGGGCCGGATGAAGTCGGGGTTGCGCTGGATATGCTCGAGCACCTGCGCGCGGTACTTGTCGATGCGCAGGAAGTAGTTGCCCTCGCTGATGCGCTCCACGGGCCGGTTGTGGCTGGGGCAAATTCCGCCTGGCAGCAGTTCCTTTTCGGTGTAAAAACGCTCGCAGCCGATGCAGTAAAGCCCCTCGTAATCCTTGAAGTAGATGTCGCCGCGCGCGTGGCTGCGCTCGAGCATCTGCTGGACGAATTTTTCGTGCTCGGGGTCGGTGGTGCGCACGAAGTAGTCGTAAGCAACGTTGAGCCCGTCCCAGGCGCGGCGGAAGACCGCGCTGGTGCGATCGGTAAACTCCCTGGGCGGCACCCCTTCGGCCTGTGCGGCGCGCCTGATCTTGTCGCCATGTTCGTCGGTGCCGGTCAGGAAGCTTACGTTGGCGCGGCCCAGGCGCCGGCGGCGCGAGCGCGCGAAGGCGTCAGCGGCCAGCGCCTCGTAGGCGCTGCCCACGTGGGGCGGCGCGTTGCAATAGAAAATCGCCGTGGTGATATGGACCCGCTCTGCCATCTTGCGTTTGGAGCCGGAGTTGAGATCTTATGGCACGCGCCGCTCGACGATATCGGCCAGCTCCGCCTCGACGACGCCGCCTTCCTCATCGACCTGGATGAGAACGGTCTGCTTGAGGATGTTCTGGCGCAGCACCTTGCCGTTGCCCTTGACCGACTCGACCCGTTTGCCGACCGCGGGCAGGCCGCGCTTGAGTTCGACGTAGGTGGCGTATTCGTAGCGCAGGCAGCATTTGAGCCGCCCGCACATGCCGGCCAGACGCGAGGGATTGAGCGCCAGGCCTTGCTCGCGCGCCATCCTGACCGTGACCGCCTCGAAATCGCGCAGCCATGACGAACAGCACAGCTCGCGTCCGCAGGGGCCGATGCCGCCGGTGGCCTTGGTCTCGTCGCGCGCCCCAATCTGCTGCATCTCCACCCGCACGCGCAGTGCGCCGGCCAGGTCGCGCACCAGGTTGCGGAAATCGACCCGCTTTTCCGCCACGAAGTAGAACACCGCCTTGCGCCCGTCATAGGTCATGCTGACGTCGACCAGCTTCATCTCCAGCCCGCGCTGGCGGATTCCTTCGACACAAAGCCGGCGCGCCTGACGCTCGCGATAGCGGTTTTCCTCCTCGACGCGCAGGTCGTTTTCGTTGACGATTCGAACCACCGGCTTGAGTTGCGCCAGGTCAACACCGGGCGCGGGCGGGTGGGGTTCGGTTTCGACCGTGGCAAAGCAGGCGCCCGCGTCGGTTTCGACCACTACGCGGTCCCCGCGCTTAAGCGCCATCGCACCGCTGAGGTAGCTTGAGATATGTCCCACCGGTTGCAGGCTGACGCCCACCACCATCGGGCGCTCCTGACCAGATGCTGCTGCGCCGTTGAATTCGTTCACGCCTGTGTGACCTTCATTGCTTCGCCCGCTGCCAGCCACAAGCCTTCGGCCTGCAGGCGCGGATTCGCCATCTCATCCACGGCCTTGGCGGCGCGCAAAGCCAACTCCAGCATTACAAGAATACTCTCCAGGCTCAAACCCTCGACCAGCTCGGCCAGATGGGCGGCGGTCGCGGTTTGCGGGCCGGCGGCCTGTACGCCCAGCTTGAGGGCCAGCACGTCCTGTAGCAGACGGGCCATCAGCTCGAAATTCTCTGCCGCCTGCTCGCGCGTGGCGAACAGCCGTTCGGCCAGGCGCCGGACCTGCATGAAGTCCATCGTCGCGGCCTGCTTGAGGGCGTCGAGCAATTCTCGCGCAGGCGGTTCTTCTTCGCCAGCCATCGCCAGCGCGCGCGATGCGCTGCCGCGCGCCAGGCGCGCCAGGGCGTCGGCGCGCTCCTGCTCCACACCCGCCTTGCGCATCAGCAGGGAGGCGAGGTCGGCCGCCGACAGCGTTGGGAAATGCGCCGGACGCAGCCGCGAGCGGACCGTGTCGAGCAGCGCGTTGGCGTTGTCGGCGATCAGGAAGATGACCGCGTGTCCAGGCGGCTCCTCCAGCGTCTTGAGCAGGGCGTTTTGGGCTGCGACGTTGAGGGTTTCAGCGTCATCGATAATAGCGGTGCGCACCGCGGCGCGCGAGGGCTTGATGCCCAGGTGTGCAATCAGTTCGCGCACCTGCTCGATCAGCACGAAACTGCGCTTGGGCAGCAACGCAACGTAGTCGAAGTCCGGATGGATGCGCGTCGCGACCTGTACGCACCCCGCGCAGCAATCGCATTGGCGGGCGGGCGCCCGGGCGCGCCGGCCGCCGCTCTCTTCGCCGCGCTTGGGACAGTCGTCGGGCGTGCAGCAGAAATCCAGGCCACGGGCGCGCTCGCACAGCAGGCTCAGCACCAGGCCCTCGGCAACCAACTCCTTACCGATCCCCTTTGGACCCCAGAACAGAAAGCCCTGGGAGCGGCCCCGCTGAAGTTCGCGGTAAAGCCGCTCCAGCAGTTCGCGATGGCCCAGCAGGTTGTTCAGCGCCATCGCTGCCTCACCAACTCGTCCACCAGCCGCATGATGTCGGCGAATACTTCCTCTCTGCTGCGCTCGGAGTTGACCACGCGCACGCGGGCGGCGTCGTTTTTGGCCAGCGTCAGGAAGCCGTTGCGGACGCGGCGATGGAAGTCGAGGTCGGCGCCTTCGAAGCGATCGGGTCCGCGGTCGCCGGCGTTGGTGCGCAAGCGAGTGCGCGCCAGGCCCGTCTCCACCGCGCAATCGAGCAGGATGGTCAGGTCGGGAAAGAGGTGGTCGGCGGCCAGACGGTTGAGTTCGCCCAGCAGTTTGAGATCGAAGCCCCGCCCGTAACCCTGGTAGGCGGTGGTGGAATCGGCATAACGATCGGAGATCACGATTTCCCCGCGCGCCAGTGCCGGTTTGAGCGTCTCGGCGACATGTTGGGCGCGATCGGCGAGCACCAGCAGCAATTCGGCGACGACCTGCAGTGACACCGCGGGGTCCAGGAAAATCGCGCGAATCGCCTGGCCCGCGCGCGTGGCGCCCGGCTCATGCGTGAGCAGCACCGGGCGGCCCTGCGCGCGCAGCCGTTCGGCCAGCATCGCAGCATGGCTGGTTTTGCCCGACCCTTCGATCCCCTCCAGGGTGATGAACAGACCGTTTGACATCATCAGGATAAATACCAGCGGACCAGATCGGGCTGGAAGAGCGCGTAAATTGCGGCTGCGATCGACAGGAACGGCCCGAACGGCACCGGCGTCTGCAGCAGTCCGTGATTGGAGACCGGCGCCTGAGGGAATTCAGCGCCGGGGTGGTTTGCTCCGCCGCCCACCGCAACCGGGTCCGCGGCTTCGCCTTCAAGCCCGATGTAACCCGGCTGCCAGTGGAGCAAGTTCAGCACCACTCCGCCCACCGCCCCCAGGCAGGAGCCAACGAAAATCGTGAACAGCATGCCTTGCCATCCGATGAACGCACCGATCATGGCCAACAGTTTGACGTCACCCATCCCCATTCCCTCCTTGCCGCGCACCAACTGGTAGATTTCTCCCACAATGAGTAGCAGCCCGCCGCCCAACGCGATGCCCAGCAACGAGCTCTTCCACCCGATGTCGGGCATCAGCAGGGTGGCGGCCGCCGCCCCGATAGCAATTCCTGGCAGGCTGATGGCGTCGGGGATGATGCGCCAGTCGAGGTCCACCCAGCTTGCGACGAACAGTGCCGCGCACAGCACCAGGCGGGCCAGCGCATCGGCCGGATCGAAGGTGACGAACAGATGGACCGCGATGAGTCCCATCGCGGCTTCGGTGATGAAGTAGCGCAGCGGAATCCTGCCGCGGCAACCGACGCATCGGCCGCGCAGCATCAGGTAACCCAGCACGGGCACATTGGACCAAAGCGGCACCGGACGGCGGCAGTGGGGGCAGAACGAGCGCGGCCGAACGATGGAGATTTCGCGCGGCAGCCGGTAGGCGAGGACGTTGACGAAGCTGCCCATCGAGGCGCCGAGCAGGAAGACCACAATGTTGAGCAGCAGGGCGCCATGGTCGGTCATGCGCGCAATTGTAGCAGGCGTCCACAAGCCAACGCATCGGCCGCGTCAAAAACAAGCGGTCCGGGTCTATGGCGAGCCGCTGCGCGAATCAGGGCGCCCCGGGGAGGTCGAGCAGACCCCAGATCTTGGGCGGAAAGACAAGTTGGTCGTTAAGACATCCGGAAAAGCTGCCGGTTGCGCCGCTGCTGTTGTCACGGACGTTGGCAGTGAAGACCGCAACACCGGGTCCGCAATTCGCCGACAGGCTGCTGGCCGCGTTTGCCGGCCATTGAACGGTGCCGCTCAAAACCGGTCCGCTGTGGGTAGTGTGGTCATCGGCCTCCAGCCATGTCCATTTTCCGCCCACGATGGTGACGGTCTTGCCGAATCCGGGCCGGCCGATGTAGTTGATGCTCCCGCTCACGAAGCCGCCGGTGCTCTGCCTGAAAGGCACCCATTGCGTGGAGTCATCGGTCCAGCCGCTGAAGGTTGCGCCAATCGTAGCGCCGTCAATTCTGATCCCCGCGAACAGCTCGAAACCCGAAAAGTCGGTGCTTTCCGCCGCCGCCAGGACCGGAGCGACACACAGCATACCGGCCATGATAGCAGATGCGAGCAATTTCATTTGAGCGCCTCCCGACGTTGAAAATTTCAGGTTCAGGCGAATTGCAGAGCAAGGAGCCGAACATAGTCTCGTTGGGTCAAAAAGAAAAGCTCAGCGATATCTGGATTTACGTCAGATGACGCCGTACGCTGCACGACCAACTCGCCCAGCCGATTGCGCTGCGATGCGCTGCGGCGGCCTGCTGGACTTCTTCGAGCGGTTGGACCGCGGTTTCCACGCGAGCGTCGAGGTCACAGTCAGTCCCGCAATGAATGAACAGGTCGAAACCGTCGCGGAAGATGCCCATCGCCGACAGCAGCCGCACGTGCTTTTGTGTCGGGGTCAGACCGAATGCGCTGACCGTATGCGGCAATACGTCAACCGAGAAATGCTTTCATGATCGATCGGGCTGACGCGGCGATTGGAGAAGAAGCCCCTTTCGAACTGGACAAAATAAAGTGGGACAGGCGTGCGTGCCTGTCCCACCGATTTAAGCCTAAGCGCGTACCTGGCGTTGAAGCAGCCCCTACCGCTTCCTGGTAAAAATGAAGCTTTCCTCCATTTTCGCCCGCACTTCTTCCATGTGGGTGCAGTAGCGGTTGAAGCCGCCGTTGTAGTTGCCGTCCTGACGGCGATTGAACTCGCCCTCGAAGTTATAGTAGCCCGGCGTGCAGTCGTGATTGCGGCTGGTCTTGCCGCGATTCTTGATCACCTCCTGCACCCACCATTCCTCGGCCTCGGGAGTCGCATCGATCGTGTCGTAGCCGTTGCGGCGCACGTAGTCGATGCACGCCGCGATGTGATCGCCCTGGGCCTGCAGCATGTCGGTCAGGTTGAACTGAAAGGAGGACTGGTAGCCGCCCATGATGAACAGATTCGGATAGCCGTGCGAATGGATCCCGACCAGGGTGCGCATCCCATCCTTATATTTGTCGTTGAGCTCCAGGCCGCCTTTGCCCCTGATTTCGTTGTAGATGCCGGTCTTCTGCACTTCGAAGCCGGTGGCGTAAATCAGCACATCGAGTTCGTACTGCTTGCCTTCGAACACCGGTCCCTTCTCGTTGATCTCGGTGATGCCTTTGCCGTGAGTGTCGACCAGGTGGACGTTGGGCCGGTTGAAGGTAGGCAGGTAGTCGTTGTCGAAGCACGGCCGCTTGCACATGAACATGTACCAGGGCTTGAGCGCTTCGGCGGTGGCCTTGTCCTCGACAATCTCCTCGATGCGCTTGTGGATGCGCATCATGTACTCGATGTTGGCGTTTTCCTGCCGGCGGATCTTCTCCTCCAACGGCAGTCCCGCGACTTCGCCGCGCTGATCCTCCATCTTCTTGGACGCCAAGCGTGCCTGCACGCGCCGTTTGGCCTGCCATCCGGGCTTCAGGGACTTCGCCCATTCGGGATCGGTCGGCCAGTCGTCGCGGATATCGATCGATGAGGGCGTGCGCTGGAACACATACAGTTCCTTGGCAGCGGCGCCCAGATGAGGGATCGCCTGCACCGCCGAGGCACCGGTGCCGATGATGCCGACCACCTTGTCGGCCAATCCTGACAGGTCGGGCCCGGTGTAGGCGTAGTCCCATCGCGAGGTGTGGAAGGAATGGCCCTTGAACTTCTCCATCCCGTTGATCTTCGACAGCTTGGGCTTGGAGAGCGTACCGTTGGCGCAGATCACGAACTTGGCCCTCAGGTAATCGCCGCGATCGGTGCGCAGATGCCACATCTGTTCGGCTTCGTTCCACACCGTGGAGGTAACCGTGGTCTGGAAAATAGCCAGTTCATAGAGGTTGTACTTCCTGGCGATCAACTGGCAGTAAGCGAAAATCTCCGGGCCCTTGGCGTAATGGCGCGTGGGCACGTAGCCGGTCTCATCGAGCAGCGGCAGGTAGTCGTAGGCCACCACGTCGCACGCGGCGCCTGGATAGCGGTTCCAGTACCAGGTGCCACCCACATCCGCGCCGCGCTCCACGATGCGGATGCTTTCGACGCCGCACTGGCGCAGGCGCGCCGAAGTCAACAGGGCCGAGAAGCCGCCGCCGATGAACAGGCATTCCACCGTATCGTTGATTGGCTCACGGGGCTTGACTTCGCCGCCGTAAGGGTCGATCTCGTACCGGGCCAGCTCGCCGGTCAGGTCCGACGTGTACTGCGCCGTGCCTTCGGGCCGGAACTTCAGACGCAGGTCGCGCTCCTCGGCGAACTTTCGCTTGATGGCCTCGTAGTATTCCTGCGGACGCTTGGAACCTGCCAGCCAGTTGATGAGTGCGGCCTGGGGCCTTTCATCTGCATCGCTCATGTCTTCCGCTCCCTGGATCGGGCCGCAGCGCGCCCTGATCTGGTGATGTGTCCTTGCCGACCAAGTTTAGTACATCGCATTGTGCGATGCTTCTGACAAGTCCCGCCCGGTTGCGGGGTTCGCATCCGCCGCGGGCTGCATCGACTCGGGCTTGACATCCGCCGCCGCCCATAAGCGGCGAAAGCGTTTATGCTGACGGGATGCCGCTTGCTGCTTGCTCCGCGCCGCCAGGCACAACGCAAGACCTTGCACCGACAGCGGGTTGTCCGGATTGCGCGCGAGGTCCTGCGCAAAGACCGTTTGGGCGCCGGCAAAGTCTCCCAGAGCGATGAGCTGGCGGCCCAGCGATTCACGGGCCGAGTAGTACCATACCGGCGGTTCTTCGTAGGGCAATGAATCCTGAAGCGCCACCGCCTGACGATAGTACGTAGCTGCCTGACGGCCGTTGCCCTGGCGCGCAGCGATTTCTGCAGCCAAAGTTGCGCAAGCAAGCTTCAGCACCGTGCGCGCCGGGGTCACCACGTCGATTATCCGGTCGGGCGGCGTGGCGGCGGCGAGGCTCTCCAGACTCGCCTGCTCCTTTTTCGCCTCGTTCAAACGGTGCTTTGCAGCAAAGGCCATACCGCGCGCGTAATGCCATAATGCCTGCGTGAAGGAAAGTTCGACTGGAGGTTTTGGCACCGCGAGGATTTCGTCCCAATGCCCGAAGCGCGCCATCACCAGGTAAGTAAACGGCGTAAGGTACTCCATCTGAGGCATTGCCGGCACTTCTTCAAGCGGGATCTTCGTCTGCAGCTTGCGCGCGGTGCGCAGCGCCTGGGTGCCGGCGCCTTCGGCCATCAGCGAGTAAGCGAGGAAGTGGAGATTGTGGGTGTAGTACATCAGCGGATACCAACCCGTCTGGCCGGTTTGGAGAAGAAACACTTCATCGGCCTTGACCGCCTTGCGGTTGGCTTCGGCGGACTGGCCAAAGCGGCCGGTGCGGATATAGATGTGCGACGGCATGTGAACCAGGTGCCCCGCAGCAGGCGCCAGACTTCCCAGCCGATCCGCCGATGCCATCGCGCGTTCGGGATGGCGCGAGGCTTCGATGGCGTGGATGTAATAATGATTGGCGCCGATATGATCGGGATGGCTTTTCAGCACCGCTTCGAGCGTGGCCACGATCTCGGGCGTATCGTATTTGGGGCTGCCGTCGGGGCTCCATAAATCCCACGGATGGAGGTCCATCAGCGCTTCGGCGAACAACACCTGTGCGTCGGGATCTCCGGGATAGCGCCGCGCCAGCGCACGCATCGCATCGGCATAGGCGCGATCGCGCTGCGGCGTCGGCTGTCCATCGCTGCCATAGCGCCTGGCAAGCGCCGCAATGTAGGACTGCTCGGCAGGTGTGGCATTGGAGGCGAGCGCCGCGGCTTTGACGACGGCTGCGTAGGCGCGCCGGCCGCGAGTGGTATCGCCGGGCAGGTTGTAATTGGGCCCCAGTACCAGCGCGATTCCCCACCAGGCCATGGCCAGATTGGGATCGAGGCGGGCCGCTTCACGGAAGGATTGCTCGGCCGCGTCGTGATTGAAACCGTAAGCCAGCGCCAGTCCCTGGTCGAAATAGCGCTGGGCCAGCGGTGACCGGGTTGACACCGGATGATGCACTCTGCCGAGTTGGTCGGACAGGGGAGCGGGCCTGGCCAACGCCACGGATTCATCGGCGTGAGCGGAAGTCTGGCTGGCCCCGGCGCTCGCACACTGCGCGACAAGCACAAGGATCGCGATCAAAAAGCTGTGCAACCGCATATCGACCGACGCCGGAGGCGTGCGATGCCGTAATCGATGGCTACGCACTCCGGGACGATGGCTGCGAACCTACCAGCATGCGGTGCGGATTGCCACCTGGTGCCCTGATGCCAGCGGCGCGCCGGTTTTGCAGCTCTAGCTGAGTTGCCGAGCGCGGGATACATTGCCCATGGCATGTCCGCCGTCCGGTTATCGCTGGTCATTCCGGCTTACAACAGCGCGGCCTTTATTGCCGATACGCTGGCGTGCGCCACCAACTTCCTGGCGCGCCGGGGCGAGAGCTGGGAGCTGATCGTGGTGGACGACGGCAGCGCCGACGGTTCGGCGCCGCTGCTGTCGGAACTGGCCGCCGCCAACCGGTCGCTGCGCCTGGTGCGCAACGGCGCCAACCGCGGCAAGGGCCACGCGGTGCGGGCGGGCGTCCTGCAATCCAGCGGCGAGCGGGTGATTTTCACCGACGCCGACCTTGCCTATCCGCTGAGCGAGATCGAAAAGATTGTGCGCGCACTGGACGCCGGCGCTGACCTTGCCATCGCCGACCGCACTTCGCCGCAATCGCTGTATCACATGAGCCCCGCCTTCTTCAGCTATCTCTACACGCGGCATGTGCTGAGCCGCGTGTTCAACCTGATGGTCCGCGGATGGCTGGGGCTGACGGTGCGCGATTGCCAGGCGGGGCTCAAGGGCTTCCGCCGCGCCGCGGCGGATATCATCTTCCCGCGCCAGCGGCTGGAGGGCTTCGCCTTTGACGTCGAGCTGCTTTATATCGCGCGCCGCTTCAATCTCGAGGTCCGCCAGATCCCGGTCGAGTTCAGGTACTTCTCCGAGCCCAGCACGGTCGATTTCCTGCGCGATTCGCTCGGCGCGATGCGCGATTTGGCGCGCGTGCGGCTTAACGCCATCCGGGGACGTTATGCCTGACGCGGTCAAACAACTTGTAGTAAACGCCGACGATTTCGGGATGACACCCGCGGTCAACCGCGCCATCATCGAGGCCCATCGCCGCGGGATTGTGACCTCGGCAAGTCTGCTCGCCAACGGCGCCGCATTCCAGGACGCCGCCGCCGCCGTGCACCGCCACCCCGGCCTGGGCGTGGGGCTGCACGTCAATCTGACCCAGGGCAAGCCGTTGGAGCCGGCCGCGAAGTCGCTGGTGGACCGGCGCGGATACTTTCACACGCCCGCCACCCTGGCGCTACGGCTCAGTGTGGGCGCCGTATCAGCGCGCGACCTTGAAGCGGAGATTCGGGCGCAAGCGCAGCGCGCCATCGACGCTGGTATCGCACTGAGTCACTTCGACAGCCATCACAACATCCATCTGCATCCCCGCGCCAGCGCGGCATTGGCGGCGGTTGCGCAGCGCGTCAATGTGCGCTGGATCCGATTCCGGGGCCAGCGGCCGGTGCTGCCCTGGATGCTGCGAGAAGCGGGATTGCTGCGGGTGCGCGACCACGGGCGCCATCTGGTCGCGATGCTTGGAGCGAAGCTGATGGCGACGGACGACAGCGCCCGCTGTCCGCCGCGATGGATTGTGGGCGCACCGCAATTGCTCGGTGCGCCGCCGCGCCATCTGTTCGGCGCGCTGGTGCGATCGCTTCAGGACGGCATCACCGAATGGGTCTGCCATCCGGGCTATGCCTGGGGCGACTTGCGCGCGGTGCTGGCGGAGGCGGACGCACAGCGGCGCGAAGCGGAACTGGAGGTGCTCACCGATCCCGAATCCAGAGCCACGCTCAAAGCCGCCGGCATCGAACTGGTGAGCTACGCTCAATTGACGGCTTCAACCCAACCCCTGGGTTCGCGCACGGATCTGAACTGTTATAAAAGCCCGGGACCGCGTTGAAGCGCACGAATCACCCTTTCCCTCGCCCCGGTCAGGGAGAGTGGACAAAACGAGCGGTCTTTTCCTCACCGCCATCTTCATGGCACACGCAAGGGGCAACAGCTAGCCCGCGCCTGCGGACGCGTCCGCAGGGGCGGGAGGCCGCCGAGCGATTTGGCTGCAGATCGCTCGGCGGGGGAGGGCGCACGCACGTTTGCGTCCTTCGATTAATCACACGTCGATTAATGTTTGGGGGTGAACGCTTCGCGCCAACACAATGATGCCCGTGCCGCACAGTGCCAGCGCGCCGATGGCCGCCAGGCCCAGATCGCGCAGCGCCTCAAGTCCCGGCAGCAGCGGCAGCATACCGCTGAGGCTCACCGCCGCAAAAAGCCAGCTCCAGTTGCGGCGCGGGTAAACCGCTGCGCCGCTGCGCCCGGCCACGACCAGACCCATCGCCAGCGGCACCGCCAGCGTGAAGTAATGCAGATGGGACACCGGGCTCGAGAGCAGCATGATGACCGCCAGGCAGCTCAGAAAAAGCTCTTCGCCCAGCGCCGACTTGCGCCGATCCCATCGCGCCGCCGGCAGCGTCAGCACGGTCAGCAAAGCCGCAATCGCCCAATGCGCCGGTGTGGCCCATCGCTCCAGCGGCCGCGACCGCAGCCGGCGCGGTAAACTGACAGTCTCGCTCAGGTTGTACCATCGATGGAGCAGCGCGACGAAGGACTGGCTGTCGGTGCCGTTGATGTCGAGCAATTCGCCGGCGCGCGAGCGATCGCTGCCGCCCAACAGCGCCGGCTCGATCAACACGTGGTTCCATTCGCGGGCGTAGGCGACCGCCCGCGCCGGGCCGAAGTAGGCCGCCGGAATCATGATCAGACCGACGATCAGTCCCAGCCCGCATCCGGCTATCAGACGGAAATCGCGCCGCCACAGCGCGTAGATCAGCAGATAGGCGGGAAACAGCTTAATGCAGATCGCCGCGGACAACCACAATCCCGCGATCAGGCTGCGCCCGGCGATGACCGCCGCGACCATCGCGCACAGCAGCGCCAACAGCAGCAGATCGGCCTGCCCGCGTTCCAGGGCCACGCCAATCGGCGCGATGAAGATCAGGATGGGCAGCAGACGCAACATCCACCAGGCGCGGCATCCGGGCGGCGGGATTCCATCGGTATGCCCGCAGAGCCGGCGTTCCAGGGCGCTTGCCAGAGTGTTGACGGCAAAGCCCAGCAGCGCGAGGTTGAGCAGATACCACACGGCGACGGCCGCCCCGAAGGGCATCATGCCCGCGCGGCTTTGCCCGCGCGGCGCATCGGCCAGCGGGATGAGCGCGATCGCGAACAGCGGCGGATAGTGGTAATGCCAGCCTCTGTCGTCGGCGATGCTGTAAAGGTCGTGCCCGGTGCGTACCGCCCAGGCCGCCCGCAGGTAGACGTCGAGATCGGTCATGCGCACGCCCAGCCAGGCCGAGCGCATCTCGACCACCGCACCGTACGCCAGTGCGATGAGGATGAACGACGCGATAGCCAAACGCTCGGCGCGGGTCGGCCGCGCGAACGCCGCGTCCGGCTCAGGCGGCGCGGGTTGCGTCCGCGATGACATACGCACAGAGCGCTCATCCGCCGCCGCGCGGCGCCGGTTCAGCGCGACAACTCGAATTCCACCAGCGGCAGGCGATCGTTGCCGAAGAACAGGTTGCCGTCAACGAAGAAGGTGGGGGAGCCGAAGCCGCCGCGGTCGATCAGTTCCTGGGTGGCGGCGCGCAGCTTCTCCTTGTATTCGGGCCGCTTGATCTTCTCCAGCATCTCCTGCGGATCAAGCCCAGTCTGCCGCGCGATATCGGCGATTACGCTCTCCTGGCCGATGTCGCGATCCTCCACCCAATAGCTTTCAAAGGCGCGCCGGCTGTATGGCGCGATTTTGCCGTGCTCCTGGGCGACGTACGCCCCGCGCATCGTGTTGACCACCTTGACCGCCGTTACCCCCACCGTCGGCATCCGCAGCGTGATTCCGTAGTAGCGCGCCCAGTCCTGCATGTCCTTGGCGTAGTAACGGAGTTTGGGAATGACCGGCTGCTCACGGGTCTGATAGACCGAGGGGTTGACGGCATTGAACACGCCGCCCACCAGGATCGGCCGCCAGACCAGCTCGGCATGGTGGCGCCGCGCGATATCTTCAATACGGGTGGACGCCAGATAAGTCCACGGACTGGAGCAGTCGTAGAAAAATTCCAGCTTCTTCATGGTTGGTTCCTCGTGCGGCGCGGGCCTGATGCACCTCAATTAGCCCGCCCCCGGCGGGCGGTCAACTTGCGCTTTGCGTAAAACGGGCGCATCAAGATGGTAATTCATGGGGAGAGGCGGGCTAATGGTGCAACTGAAAACCGGCAACGTCAGTGCCAACGGGATCGACTTTCACTACATCGAGGCAGGCAGCGGTCCGCTGGTCCTGTGCCTGCACGGCTTTCCCGACAACGCCTACACCTACCGCTACCTGCTGCCGGCGCTGGCCCAGGCCGGCTTTCGCGGCGTCGCGCCGTTCATGCGCGGATACTTCCCGACCGGCCATCCCGCCGATGAGCGCTACGAATCGGTGTTGCTGGCGCAGGACGCCGCGGCGCTGATCCCCGCGCTGGGGGCCGACAACGCGTTCGTGGTGGGACACGACTGGGGCGGTGCGGCGACCGCGGGATGCGCGGTGCTGGCGCCCCAACGCGTGCGCAAGATCGTCACCATCGCGATTCCGCACGGCCCCTTCGCTACCGACTATGACTCGCTCAAGGGCGGATGGCACGGCTACTTTTTCCAGATGCCGTTTGCCGAAGCGCTGGTCGCCGCCAACGACTACGACTTCATCTACAAGTGGTGGCGCGACGCATCACCCGAGTACGACCCGCCCGCGGAGATCATGGACAGCGTCAAAGCCACGTTTCGCGCCCCGGGAACGCTGACCGCCGCGCTCAACTACTATCGCCACACCATCCATCCCGCCAACCGCGACCCTGCCCTGGAGGAGTTGCGGCAGAAGGTCGCGACCACGCCGATTCCGGTACCCGCGATGGCGCTGCACGGCACACGCGACCGGCCCGGACGCCTGGCGATGTTCGAGAAGATGGGCGCATTGTTCGGCGCGGGCGTCGAAAAGGTGCTGCTGCCCGGCACCGGCCATTTTCTGCATCTGGAGCGCCCGGTGGAGGTCAACACCCGAATCGTGGAGTTCTTGAAGTCCTGACCGCCGATGTTCGAGGGGCAGGTTCCGCACATGGCTGGAATCGGCGCGGCAGCGGTCAGGAGCCGGGGCAGCTGCTGAGCACGTCGGGTCCGCTGCAGGCCATCTTGCGTTGGATCATCTCCATCGTGGTCGGCTGGTGATGCGGATCCTTCGCCTGGTCCATTGCGATCTTGTAGGCGCCCGGATAGATCGGCGAGCCGTTGGGCCATTGCGCGTAGGGCGTAAACAGCGCGCATCCGGAACAACACACAGCCAGGGCCAGCAACAATTTTCTCACATCAACTCCCCTGTGAGGCCGCAGAGTATCCGAAACAACCGCCTGCGGGCAATCTCCCAACCAATTCCCCTGCCTGCCATCCTACTCGCTGTCGGAATCCTCGTCCTGCGGCGCCGCGTGATGCTTCGCGGCGGGCGTGACGGCGGGGGCGGCAGTCGGCATCGGCGACGGCGTGGGGCGCGGCTTCGAGGCATAGGCCTTGAGAATCTCGCCCGGGTTGGCGGCCGGATCGACGTGCGGATAGACCTTCACGATCTTGCCCTGCTCGTCGATCACGAAGGTGATGCGCCGGTTAAGTCCCAGGATCGGGATGCCGTTGGCGGCGCCGTAGGCCGTGGCGATCTTCTTGTCCGGATCGAGCAGCAGCGGAAAAGGCAGATTGTATTTGCGGATAAAGGCGGCATGCGACTGCGCGCTGTCCACGCTGCATCCCAGGATGTAGACCCCGGCGTCCTTGAACTGCCTGAAACCGTCGCGAAAGGCGCAGGCCTCCCGGGTGCATCCGGGGGTGTCGTCCTTGGGATAGAAGTACAAGACCAATTTGTAACCTTTATAATCGGACAGTTTGATAGCCCTGATCTGACCCGCATAGACCATCTGGCCCTGGAAGTCGGGCGCGGGCTGGCCCTCCTGCGGCATCGCCGCCTCCCCGCGCCGCGGCCGCAGCACAAGTATCGCGACAACCACGGCGGCGGCGACCAGGACAACCCAGCGCATGGCGGCGCTCTTTTAATGCGCCGAGGCGGCGAAGCTGGGCCGCTGCTTCGCGGCGGCAAAGCAGCGCGCGATTTTGGGAAACTCGCGCTCCAGGATAATCCCGCACGGCGCCATCACGGCCAGCACCGGGATGAAGCTGGCGTCAGCCAGACTGAAATCGCCGGCCAGATAGGGTCCGTCGCCGATCATCTCGGACAGCCGGGCCAGGATTTCGCGCGTCGCCTTCTGGCGTTCGGCCACGAAGTCGGCGCGCTGCTCCTCGGGCTTCTTGAGCAGCTTTTCGATGATCAGCAGACCGGTGGTCGGGCTCAGTTCGGTGTCGAACAGATAGACCAGCGATCGCACCTGGGCGCGCTTGGCGGGTGCCTTGGGCATCAGCGGTGGAGTGGGAAAGACCTCCTCGAGGTATTCGTTGATGACCGAGGACTCTGAGAGCACCACGTCGCCCTCGGGGGTGCTGTGCACCAGCACCGGGACCTTGCCGCGCGGGTTGAGCTTGAGGAATTCGGGCGTGCGGTTTTCGCCCTTGGTGACGTCGATGTTGACGCGCTCGAAGGGCAGCCCCTTTTCCTCCAGCACGATGCGCACGATGCGCGAGTTGCCCGATGCCGCGAACTGGTAGAGTTTGAGCCGCGGTTGCGATGGTGTCTGCGTCGTCACTGCTACCCTCACCCCAACCCCGCTCCCTGCTCAGGGAGTGGGGACAGACAATTCGGCCGCTGCCCGGCCGGCAGGAAGGGGCGGAAACCCGCCTCGCTTCAGATCTACTAAATGTAATACAGCCATTGCTTATAGCGTGGTTCGCGGCCGCGCAGCGCGGCGCCGAAAATCTCCTGGACCTTGCGCGTGAGCGGACCGGGTGAGCCCGCGCCGATGCGCCGGTCGTCGACTTCGCGCACCGGCGTGACCTCGGCGGCGGTGCCGGTCATGAAGACCTCGTCCGCGATGTAGACCAGGTCGCGCGGAAAACGCTGCTCGATCACCGCCACGGCTTGATCGCGCAGGATCGCGATCACCGAATCGCGCGTGATCCCGGTCAGGGAACTGGTGGTGGGCGGGGTGGTCACGATCCCATCGCGGATCACAAAGAGGTTTTCACCGCTGCCCTCGGCCACAAACCCGTCTACGTCCAGGATCATCGCCTCGTCGTATCCGGCGCGCTGCGCCTCGTGGACGGCGAGCACCGAGTTGATGTAATGGCCGGTAGCCTTGGCATGTGGCATCAGGGAATTGTGATGGAAGCGCACAAAGGAGGAGGTCTTCAACCGCACTCCGCGCTTGACGCCTTCTTCGCCCAGGTAAGCGCCCCACGGCCACGCCGCGATCGCCACCCGCACCTTGTTGGAGCGCGCCGCCACACCCATCTGCCCGTCGCCCAAAAAAACGATTGGCCGGATGTAGCATTCGGTAAAATTGTTGAGCCGGACCGTATCGGCGCAGGCCTTGAGAATCTCCTCGACAGCGAAGGGAATGGCGATTTCCAGGATATGGGCGGACTCGAACAGGCGGCGGATGTGCTCGCGCGCGCGGAAGATGGCCGAACGTCCGTCCTCGCCCTTGTAGCAACGCATTCCTTCGAACACGCCGTAGCCGTAATGCAGGCTGTGGGTCAGCACGTGGACCCGCGCCTCGTCGAACGGCACAAACTGGCCGTCAAGCCAGATCTTGTCCGATCGCACCGGACTCGCACCTTTTTCTGTCACCGATAACTCCCTGGCAGCGCGGACGAGGATCCCGGGCATCGTTCGATGCGCCTGCGGGCGCCCTCTCCACGCGGCAGAAATCTAAGCTAGTCAATGCCAAAACTTTGGACAAGGCGCGCGGCCGGGCTTGAGCCGGCACCTCGCCGCGCGGATTGGAGCCACGCTGGGTGTGCGCCGAAGCACGAGAGGAATTGAGTTTAGAGCGGGCGGCTTGCAGCCAAAAAAAAAAGGCGGCCTCGCAAGAGGCCGCCCTTTGCCTTGCACACGGATGGCGCGCGGCTTACATCATGCCGCCCGGAGGCATGCCCGGGGTGGCGGGCTTCTCTTCGGGCTTCTCAGCCACCATGCATTCGGTGGTCAGCAGCAGACCGGCCACCGAGGAGGCGTTTTGCAGCGCGCTGCGCACGACCTTGGTCGGGTCGATGATGCCGGCCTTCATCAGATCCTCGAACTCCTCGGTCGCCGCGTTGAAGCCGAAGGCGCCCTTGTTGTTCTTGATCTTGTCGACCACGATCGAGCCTTCCCAGCCGGCGTTCTGTGCGATCCAGCGGGCCGGGTCTTCGGCCGCTTTGCGGATGATGTTGACGCCGACCTTCTCCTCCTCGCTGACGCGCAGGTTGTCCAGCGCCGCCGAGGCGCGCACCAGCGCCACGCCGCCGCCCGGCACCACGCCTTCCTCGACCGCCGCACGGGTCGCATGCAGCGCGTCCTCGACGCGGGCCTTCTTCTCCTTCATCTCCACTTCGGTAGCCGCGCCCACCCGGATCACCGCCACGCCGCCGACCAGCTTGGCCAACCGCTCCTGCAGCTTTTCGCGGTCGTAGTCCGAGGTGGTCTCTTCGATCTGGGCGCGGATCTGCTTGATGCGCCCTTCGATGTCGGCCTTCTTGCCGGCGCCGTCGATGATGGTGGTGTTGTCCTTGTCGATCACGATGCGCTTGGCGCGGCCGAGATCCTGCAGCGTGACGTTCTCGAGCTTGATGCCCAACTCTTCGGCGATCACCCGTCCGCCGGTGAGAATTGCGATATCCTCGAGCATTGCCTTGCGTCTATCGCCGAAGCCCGGCGCCTTAACCGCGCAGCAGGCCAGCGTGCCGCGGATCTTGTTGACCACCAGCGTCGCCAGCGCCTCGCCCTCCACGTCCTCGGCGATCATCAGGAAGGGCTTGCCGGTCTTGGCGATCGCCTCGAGGATCGGGAGGAGGTCCTTCATCGCGGAGATCTTCTTTTCGTGGATGAGCAGGTAGGCGTCCTCGAGCTTGGCCTCCATGCGCTCGGGATCGGTCACGAAGTAGGGCGACAGGTAGCCGCGGTCAAACTGCATCCCCTCGACGACCTCCAGGGTGGTCTCCAGCCCCTTGGCTTCCTCGACGGTGATGACGCCCTCTTTGCCGACCTTCTCCATCGCCTCGGCGATGATGTCGCCGATGGTAGAGTCGTTGTTGGCGGAGATGGTGCCGACCTGGGCGATCTCGCGGCGATCCTTGGTCGGCTTGGACAGGTTCTTGAGCTCGGCCACCACCGCCTCGACGGCGCGGTCAACGCCGCGCTTGATCGACATCGGGTCGTGCCCGGCGGCGACCATCTTGATGCCTTCGTTGA
>Ga0070737_10002895_pt1 | contig 19552 bp, 16 predicted proteins | sample Coa_R1_10_FD_66438 | JGI IMG/M metagenome (GOLD analysis project Ga0070737, IMG submission 66438) | Surface soil microbial communities from Centralia Pennsylvania, which are recovering from an underground coalmine fire - Coalmine... | ecosystem: Environmental > Terrestrial > Soil > Unclassified...
CCGCGACGTGTTTTTCAGCGACAACAACTGGCACACGATGCTCGCGAGCGGTGTCGGCATGGGTGGTCGCGGCGTGTATGCGCTGGACATCACCAATCCGGCAGCGTTTGCGAAATCGGACGTGCTGTGGGAATTCGACTCGGACATGACCATTCCGAATACCTGCGTTTCCATCGTGGGCTCGTCCGTCAGCGGGTCGTGCGCTGCCAGCGACCTTGGTTACACGATCTCGCAGCCGAACATCGGACGCATCAACTACAACAACAAATGGGTGGTGCTGGTGCCGAACGGTTATTTCCCGGACTGCACCACGCCGGACATGCCGACGGCGACGGTTGCAGCCTGCCAGGCGGTCGCGAACCAGGCGCCAGGCTGGAGCGCGGGTGCGCCCTACAGCGCACTGTTCGTGCTGGATGCACAAACCGGCTCCGTGATCGCCGAGTTGAAGACGCCGCAGATTCCCGGCGTCACCAGCTTCGGGCTCGCCACTCCGGTGCTGGGTGATCTCCAGGGCGGACAGATCGATGACGAGGCGTTCGCGGGCGATGTCGAGGGCAACCTTTGGCGCTTCGATATTTCGAATGCCTCGCCATCTGCCTGGACGGTGACGCTGGTCTATCAGGCGCCGGTGCAGGGCGCGCAGCCGATCACGTCGATGCCGCGCCTGCTCCCGGATCCGACGACCAACCGCTTCATGGTGGTGTTTGGCACCGGCAAGTTGCTCGGCATCGGCGACAACGGCGACGACACGGTGCAGGGGGTCTACGGCGTCCGCGACGTGCCGGGCACGACCTGGACCCAAACGAGCCTCACCGAGCAGTACCTGCACGAGGAAACCCCGGCGAGCGGGCCGTATGCAGGCACCAGCCTGCGTTGCATCACTGGCAGCGCGAGCGACACCTCATGTACGACTTCACCCACACCCGTCAATCCGGTGCCGGCGAGTTCGGGGGGCTGGTACTTCAACCTGCAGACCACGACCAGCGGCTCGCCTCCGGTCGTCAACGATGCCGGCGAACGCGTGGTGGCCACGCCCGCGGCGATTTTCAGCAGCAACACCGTGGTGGTCGAAACCCTGATCACGGGTTCGCAGAATACCGATGCGTGCAACCCGTCCACCCAAGGTTCGATCCTGGCCCTGAATGCCCTCACGGGCGGGACGGCGGGCGTATCGGTGTTGGGCGGTGGGGCGATCGCCGGCGCGCGCATCACCAATGCGTTGACCAGCGGCGCGCTCCCCATCGTTTCGCAAGTGGGCGGCGGCAAGGACATTCCGCTGGGCTCGGGTCTCGCGCCGGACGGCACGAACCCGTTGACGATCGATGCACCGATCTGGCGGCGCCGCTCGTGGCAGGAAATCAGCCAATAGGCAGTGGCAGGGGATGGCGATGCAACGCAAACATGGTTTCACCTTGATCGAACTGATGATCGTGGTTGCGATCATCGCCATCCTCGCGGCCATCGCGATTCCGTGGTGGGGCAGGTACACCTATCGCGCGCGCCGTGCCGACGGGCAGAAGCTGCTGATGCAGATTGCGCAGGGCGAGGAGCGTTTTTATACGGATTACAACCACTATCCGTTGACGGCAGAGTCGCTGGGATTTCCTAGCAACACCCCGACCAGCGAAGATGGCTATTACATAGCAGGCATCGCCAATCCGGCTGCATCCACAGGGCAAGGCTACGTTGCAACCGCCACACCCCTGGGTCCGCAGTCGAACGACGTGTGCGGCGTCCTCAGCATCGACAATACCGGCACGAAAATCCCGGGACCTTCCAGTACCTCCCAGAACACCAACGGGAATTGCTGGTAGGCGTTGCTGGCTCGTTGCTGTGTTCCAGCGCAAAGCGGTCGAATGAGAGTACGCCTTCCCGGGTAGAACCAGTCTTTCAATTCGTCCAATCTTCGATGCGCAGCCCCGGAACGCGCTTGAACTCTTTCGTGTTGTTCGTGACGACCACCAAACCGCGCGAGCGTGCGTGGCCGGCGATCATCTGATCGTACGGGCCGATTTGCGTGCAGGCCTTGGTCAATTCGCCCCGGATCTGAGCCGTATGCGCCGCGGCCGGCACGTCGTAATCCAGGACGTCGAGCCGCGCTATGAAACCTTCCACGTTCGCAAGATTCCGCTGCGGTTGCGAAGATACTTCGACTCCGTACATCAATTCCATGACGGTGACGGAACTGATGCACATATGGGTGTGGTGGCGGTTGAAGGCCATGCGGATTGCGTCGGGCTTGTTCCGGATCGTGAAGATGCAGATGTTCGTGTCCAGCATGTAGCGCAGCATCAGAGCGACTCCCGCTCTTAATCCGCCGACTGTTGGCGTTCGGCCATGAAATCGGAACTGACGCCGGGGTCGTTGAACCAGACATCCCACGCCTCTCCCGCCGGCGTGAGAATCCGGGTGCGGCCAATGGCGACCACATCCACGCGCCTCACGTCTTTCGGCAAGGCCACCGCTTTGGGCAGACGGACAGCCTGACTGCGATTGCTCTGGAAAACCGAGCCTTGTTCCATTGGGATGTCCTCTTGGGATATACGTCCGATGATATGTCTCGAACGGGATATGTCAATGGGGTATACAACAACAGCGCAATCTGAATTTGGGTGGCGTCTTTCGGCCACAGCGATCGGCTTCGTTCCAAAAAAACGTGAAAGATTAAAGAAATGAAACCAGCCGCTCGTCGGCTGGATGCTACCGTTCGTCTGAAATATGAAGAAAGATTGACGAAAGGTTAGAGTATGCTCCGCGCACCACCCCGCTGCAGGGCTACTCGTGGTACAGGGGCAATTCCATTCGGGTTTCCGGCGGCACGTCCTCTTCGATCCCGCTTCTTCGGTTGCGAAAAATGGTGCGGAGCGCCGTTCGCGCACCGCACCAGTCGAGCAGCGTGGGCACGATGGCGCCTGCGGCTTCACCCTCATCGAACTGATGATCACCCTCGCGGTGGCAGCGATCCTGGCGATGGTCGCGGTGCCGAGCTTTCGCCATCTGCTGGTTTCGATGCACCTGTCGGAGATCAACAGCGCCTTGGCGGGTGACCTGCAGTACGCCCGCACCGAAGCGGTGTCACGCCAGGCCGATGTCTCGGTTGCGGCATCTGCAGGCGGTTGGCAGGCGGGTTGGAAAGTCGTACTCCCTCCGGCCAGCACGGCACCGGCGGCCGCACCGATTTTGCTGCGCCGGCATCCCGCCGTCCCCGCGCAATACGTGATCGACGCGGCGCCCGCCACTTCGGTGATTTACCGGCCGCAGGGCAATCCGCAGTCGGGTGCCTGCTTCACCCTTTCGGCGCCCGGAACGGGCATCACGCCGATTTTCCTGCAGGTCTTGGCGGGCGGCATGCTGCAGCAAACCAGCGGCAGCGATTCCCCTCCTTCGCCCGGGTGTCCGTCGCCATGACGATCCGTCGCGCCCAGCGGGGCTTCTCGATGCTGGAAGTGCTGATTGCCGTGCTGGTGTTCAGCCTCGGCATCATCGGACTTGCCGGTCTCCTGATTTTCGCGATCCAGTCCAATCATGTCGCTTACCTGCGCACTCAAGCGACGTTCCTCGCGCACACCATGGCCGACCGCATGGCCGCCAATCCGGCCGGACTGTGGGAGGGCGCGTACAACGCCGACTATCCCGTGCCTGCGAGCACCGCGGATTGTGCGGCGGGTTGCGGTCCTGCCGAACTGGCGGTTCACGACCAGCAGCAGTGGAGCACGCAACTGCAGACCTTCCTTCCGAACGTCAGCGGCAAGATCGATTGCGAGACGAACGGCATCGCCTACAAGCCGCCCGCGATCTACATCAGCCAACGTCCGCCGTACGGGGGCACCTGCACGATGCAACTCGACTGGAACGAAGCCCACAGCGCCACCGGCAAGCAGCAGCTGCACACCTTCGAATGGAAATTCCAGCCATGACCCGCGTTCGCGACTCCATCGCTGCGCGTCGGCGCATGGCGGGACTGTCGCTGATCGAGATGATGATCGCACTGGTCATGGCGCTGGTCGTCGCGGCCGGCATCATCTCGGTATTCACTTCGACGTCCAGCAGCAACAAGGTGCAGGCGCAGATGGCGGCGTTGCAGGAGGAAGGCCGCTTCGCGATCCACAGCCTGCGCGCGGACCTTGCCAATGCCAATGGCGGCTACTGCAACAACACCGGCGGCAATGCAGGCGTACCTACTGGGGGATCGCTGTATCTGGACTGGCTGCGCACCCCGATCATCTATTCCCAGGACAACACGGCGATCGCCAACGCGTTCCATGACGTCACGACACCGATGGTCCCGCCAGGCGTGCCATTCATGTTGCCGTCGTACATGTACATGCGTGGCTACGACTGCACAACCAGCGCGTGCAAGCCGGATGATCCGAACACGACCGTCGCCGACATACCCCCGATGGGCAGTGCTGTGGGGAAGCGTGTCCGGGGCACGTCGATTCTGACCCTGCGCTATCTCAGGCCCGGCTCCGGCTGGGCCATCATGAAGGAAAGCGATCCTTCGGCAAGCTACATCTCGACCACCGGTGGTTTCACGATCACGCTCAGGCCGCAGGCGAACGAGGCACCGGCGAGCGATTTCCACGATGGCGACCTCGCGATGCTGGCCGACTGCTCCACCGCGCAGGTGTTTTCCGTCAGCAACAGCAGCGGAACGCTCACCGCGAACAACAACTTTCCGGATGCGAATGCGCCTGCCGACCTCAGCAAGGGTGCGGCGCCGCGCCTGTTCGATTTCAGCCGCGATTTCCAGACCGTCACGTACTTCCTGCGGGTGGCCTGCGTCAACGGCACCACGCCTTGCAGCGGTCCCACCACCGGCGAACTCGTGCGCCGCGTCAATGGCGACAGCCAGCCGCTGGTGCGCGGCGTGGAAAGACTGGATTTCCGCTACGGCCTCATCGATGCGAATGGCAACACCCGCTTCCTCACCGCCGACGAAGTCGACAGCGGCGTCGACGGCAATGGCAACGCCATCCAGTGCCCGCAAGGGGGCGGGACGCCCGACCCGATGATCGATGCAATGCCCATGAACGGCTGCCTATGGCGGGCGATCCAGACCATCGAGGTGCACATCCTGATGGAAAGCCAGACGCCCATGTACACGCTGACGCCGGCGGAGATGAACTACATCTACACGCCGGACAGCACCAGCATGCAGGCGCCTTCCGCGCATGACGTTCGCCCGAAGCAGGATCAGGGCTTTCCCGATCAGCTGATCCGGCGCGAGTTCACCACCGTCGTCGCGCTGCGCAATTTCAATCCGTGAGGCGATGAGGATGCGCACGTCATTGCGACCCCGCAGGATTTTCTCCTTCCCTCTCAGGAAGAACGCCGGGATGGGGGCGGGTGACGATCCGACAGCTCCAGTCCTTCGACGAACCCGCCTCCACCCCAAGCTCGGGAGGGAGTGCCTTCGTAGTGGCGGGGAAACACGATGACGACGTACCGTATACAAGCCCGCTTCCCGCGCCGTGCCACGCAACGAGGCGCCGTGCTGCTGATGGCACTCGTCTTCCTGATCCTGCTGACGCTGCTCGCGATCGGCGCCTCGTCTGGTTCACTGCTCCAGCAGCGCATGGTTGCCGCAACACGCAGCGCGCAGCTCGCAGCAATGAGCGCGGACACCGCCGTGCGCGGCGCCGAATGGCGCATCTGGAGCACTTCCACCATCGTCGGCAACAGCCTCATCTGCGATGCGGGCCAGATCAACGCCACCACCGGCTGCGTTCGTTACGACCCGTCCTCACCGCTATACGCCACGAACGGCGCAGTTACCCGATTCCGCACCGGCGACAACGCGTGGCTCTCGCTCGTGGGTCCAATCACATACAAGGGTGCCGATGACAGCGGTTATACCGACGCGACGGATGCGCCAAATACTGCGAGCGCGAATGTTGCCGAGAACCCACAGTACCTCATCGAGGACATGGGCCTGGTGAAACCACCGGGTGCGGGCCCGGCCTGCGAGAGCGGTGCCACCGGCTGCAATGACGGCAGTCCGGGAAACATCAACACCCACATCTACCGCATCACTGCACGTGCCGCGGGCGGTACGCAAAACACCGTCAGGGTGACGCAGAGCACTTTCGACGCGCAAGCGAACAACTGAACCCACCAGCCGTTCGTGCCGGCCTCATGGCGGCGCGAACTCACGGAGTAGTGCATCAGGAATCCGCAGGGGAATCCCTCATGTCCAACACTCGCCAAACCATTCTCGCTTCACGCCTGGCTGCCATGATCCTGGCGCTGACGCTGGTCGTCGGCCTTACGGCGCCTGCCCTGATGCTGCCGCGGGCGCAAGCGGCTCCCTCCGCGCCGCCACCGCTGCCGTGCACCCAGGGCAACCACAACGGCTGCACGGAACTCAGCCCCGTTCCGCCGGAGGATACGGCGTCGGTGCCACCCAACATCGTGCTGATGCTGGACGACTCAGGCTCGATGAATTGGGACTATATGCCTGACTGGGGCTATCTCGTTCGCAACAGCAATCAAGGCGCGCGGGACTGGCGCAACAACAGCCTCTACTACAACCCGACTTTCAATTTCACCGACACTGCATCCACAGCCGGATATCAACCACCGCCGAAGGCGGATGGAAGTTCATATCTCCCTTCACCGGGGCTCACCAATGCGTACAACGATGGATTTCTGGACGCTACTGCGAAGAACGTGACGGCGTATTCGTCATCGAATCCTGGCGGGCAGAACCTTACCTATTACACGGCGTTCAATACCAATACCAAGACGGACGTCGGACCCGCGACGCACTACTGCGCAAACAACTACCACGACGATGGCACGCAGTGTGTTCCCAACAGTTTGACTCCGCCCACCAGCAACAAGTCCTGGCAGTGTCCGAACCCACCGGGCGGCAGCCTGGACACGACCACCAGTCCCTACACCTGCCACAAGCAGGTCGGTGAAACGTGGGTCGTGCTGGGCAAGGCGGTGTACCAGTGCCCCGCCAACTACACGTGGAGCGACAGCCAGAACAAGTGCATCGGCCCGGTGCCGCAATCGGTGGCTTGGAGCTGGAAGTGCCCCAACCCGCCGGGCGGTACTGCGACCTGGGTGGGCGCTGAAGTCCGGTGCATCATCACCGACACCACCTCCATCAAGGTGTTTACGATCGATGTGCCGCAGTTCAACGCGAGAACGGGAGCATTTTCCAGTTACCTCGACTACTACATCGCCGCCGGAACGGATTGCAGCAATATTCCGGCAGCCAACCAACCGCGCTGTGTGAACGAAGACGACACCACGGGCAAATTCCCGGACGGCACGATCTCCGGACCGCCTGGCGTCCCCGTCGGCCAGAACGTCGCCAATTGGTTCTCCTATTACCGCACGCGCCTGCTTTTTGCAAAAACCGGACTGATGCAGGCATTCATCAATCTCGACCCGAAATACCGTTTCGGTTTTGCCTCGATCAACGCCAATGGCGTCAGCAACATTCCCTCGAGTCCGGAGGCGCCGTACGGCTTCAACAACTACTACAGCGGCTTTCCCGGCGGCGGCAGCAGTTCCAACAAACTGGCCGTGGTGCAGCCTTTCGGCGACGGATCTTCTGACACCCAGAAGGCCAAATTCTGGAACTGGATCGCCAAGGAATCCGCGAGCAACGGAACGCCGCTGCGCAAGGCGCTGCAGGCCGTCGGCGAGTATTACAAGACGGATCAGCCGTGGAGCACCATGCCCGGGGATCCCGGCTATGGGCCGGGCAGCAATACGAAATTCGCGTGCCGCGCGTCGTACACGATTCTGACTACGGACGGCTTCTGGAACGGCGCCGACCCGAGCGGAATCGGCTACGCGGCCGGTTCGGACGGTGCCGTGTGGTCGGTGCCCTCGGGAAACCTCTCCCAATACAAGGCCGTCCCACCGTTCTCCGGCGGTCGCGTCGGCGGAAGTGTGCCCTCGTTGGCCGACGTCGCCACGTACTACTGGGAAAACGACCTCCGCACGGATATCGGCAACGAAGTGGCCGCGAGTACGTCTGATCCGGCGTCGTGGCAGCACATGACCACCTTCACGATCGGGCTGGGTTTCACGCCGACCGGTATCCAGCCGGCCGGTACGACGATCCAGCAAATCTTCGGCTGGGCGCATGCCGTGGATGCCGGTACTTCGCCCAACCCCACTCCGGCCGACTTCAGTTGGCCCACGCCTTCTTCGAACAACATCAGCAACATCGCCGACCTGGCCCACGCCGCCGTCAACGGCCACGGCGATTTCTTCAATGTGACGAAGCCAGCGGACCTCGCCGACGCCTTTGGCAAGCTCCTGGCCGATATCGGCGCGCGCACCATCCCGCCTACGCCTTCGGCAGTGAACGCGAGCGTGCTCTCTCTCGGCGCATTGTCCTTCAGCACAGGCTACGACACGGGCAAATGGATCGGCACGTTCCAGGCGGTCACCTTGAAGACCGATGGCACGACGGGCCAGGTTTTGTGGAAGGCCGGGGACAACCTCAATGCGGATTTCCACACCGCGACCGGCTACACGAATCGCAACGTCTACACCGGCGCATACGATTCCACCAAACCGGCGCCGTTCAGCGCGTTCAAGTTCAGTGCAGCAAACAAGGCCTCGCTGGATGCGACCGAAACCGCCGGACTGGGAGATCCACTGTATGCGGCTGGCGATGACAAGATCGAAAACCGGATCAATTACCTCTTGGGCGATCCGACCTACGAAGGCACGCTGTACCGCACGCGCGACAGCATCCTTGGCGCAATCATCCGTTCGGAGCCGGTGTACGTGGCCGGCGCCACCGGCAATTACTACAGTACCTGGCCGAACTTCGGCGGCGACACACCGCCGGAAAACGCGTCCGGGGCCCAGAGCTACGACGCCTTCGTGGCCCAGGCGTCAATCCGCGCGGGCATGGTCTACGTAGGCGCCAACGACGGCATGCTGCACGCGTTCACTGCGCCGGTTCCCAAGTGCAGCGGCACGCCCGATGCGGACGGCAACTGTCCCGCGACGGCCTACACGTTCCCGACCGGATCGAACCCCGGGCACGAGGCATGGGCGTTCATCCCGCGCGCGGTGTACGCCAATCTCGGCAATCTGACCAATGCCGCCGATTTCCAGTTCCGCCCAACGGCCGATGCGACGCCGATGACCCGCGATGTGTTTTTCAGCCAGGGCACGCGCACGCCCGACAACCAATGGCACACAATCCTCGTGGGCGGGGTGGGCCTGGGCGGGCGTGGCGCCTACGCGCTGGACGTCACCAATCCGACCTCGTTCTCGGCGTCCAGCGTATTGTGGGAGTTCGATGCCGACATGACACCCGCGCCCGACTGTTTTGCCAGCTATGGCAACTGCAAGGCCACGGATCTGGGTTACACCTTGTCGAAGCCCAACATCGGCAGGCTGCGGTACAACAACAAATGGGCCGTGCTGGTACCGAACGGTTATTTTCCGGATTGCACTACGCCGGATATGCCGACCGGCACCGCTGCCGCGTGCCAGGCGATCGCCGCACAGGCGCCGATGGACGGCGGCAAACCGTACAGCGCGCTGTTCGTGCTGGATGCGGAAACCGGCAAGATGATCGCGGAGTTGAAGACGCCGACCGGCATCAGCGGCGTCACCAGTTTCGGTCTCGCCACGCCAGTGCTGGGCGACTACGAAAACGATCGGGTGGATGATGTGGCGTTCGCGGGCGACGTGCAGGGCAACCTGTGGCGCTTCGACCTTTCCTACGCCTCGGTTGCAAACTGGACCGTAACACTGGTGTACAAGGGCGCCGGCTCCGGCGGCATCCAGGGCCTGCAGCCGATCACCTCGATGCCGCGTCTGTTCCCCGACCCAACCACCAATCGTTTCATGGTGGTGTTCGGCACTGGCAAGTTCCTCGGCATCGGCGACAACAGTGACAACACGGTGCAGGCGGTATACGGCGTTCGCGACGTGGTCGGCAAGACCTGGACCCAGTCGGACTTGGCCCGGCAGTACCTGCACGAAACCATCGCTGCCGCCATGCTGCCCGATGGCACCACGCCGAACCCGAACGCGGGTGCAACGTTGCGCTGCGTGACGGGCGGCGCGAGCGATACCTGCGATGCGCCGACCCCCGCCAATACGGTGCCCGCGGGCAGCGGCGGGTGGTTCATGAATTTGTACACGACGACCAGCGATGGCACACGCAACGATGCCGGCGAGCGCGTGGTGGTCACGCCTGCAGCTATCTTCAGCAGCAATACCGCGGTGATCGGCACCCTGATCACGGGCTCGCAGACGACGGACGCGTGCAATCCGTCCACGCAGGGTTCGATCCTGGCGCTGAATGCGCTCTCGGGCGGCTCCGGCGGCGTCTCCTCGCTGGGCGGTGGCGGCATCGCCGGCGGGCGCATCGACAACGCCCACACCAGCGGCAGCCTCGCGCTGGTTTCGGCGCAGGGTGGCGGCCGTTATCTGGTCCCGGGCACCGCGTTGTCGGGGGTGTCGGGTCTCGCCGGCAAGAAGCCGATCGGCGGCGATCAGCCGGTCTGGCGACGCCGTTCGTGGCAGGAAATCAACCAGAACCAGTGAATGGCAACAGGGGCGATGGCGATGCAGCGCAAACGTGGGTTCACCTTGATCGAACTGACGATCGTGGTGGCGATCATCGCGATCCTTGCGGCGGTTGCGGTGCCGTGGTACGGCCGGTATGCCTACCGCGCGCGCCGCGCGGATGGCCAGAAACTGCTGATGCAGATCGCCCAGTCCGAAGAGCGTTACTACACCGACTACAACAAGTACACGCTCGACGCGACAGAGCTGGCTTACACCAGCGCCAACCCCGTCAGCGAAAACGGTTATTACAAGGTGACGCTCAGCCTCCCTCCGGCCACGTCTGCCGGGCAGGGCTACCTGGCAACCGCCCGGCCGCAAAGTGCGCAGTCGAACGACGTGTGCGGGCCGCTCGCCATCGACCATACCGGCCTCAAGACACCGACCCCCACCGACGCCGCTGCGAATGCCAACGGAAGGTGCTGGTAGGCGCGTCCTCCGCGCCTGCGGCGCGACCCGTTCGCGCAGAAGGGATGAAAGCAAGGCAGCGCGACGCTGCGTGTTCTTCTTCCCCCTTGGAGCGAAGCGAATACGTACGCAGCGCAGGAGGGGATGGCCCCTGATATGGGATTCGGGAAGTCAGCGTTCGAGCGTGCCGGCTTCGCCTGCGTGTCGGACCGCTTCCCGTTCAAGCAACGCCTGCTTGCGTGCGGCGCCCCAGCGCCAGCCGCCGGGCGTTCCATCCGCGCGGATCACGCGGTGGCAGGGCACGATGAGCGCCAGCTTGTTGGCGCCACACGCGTGGCCCACGGCGCGCGCCGCGTCGGGTTCGCCGATCGAGCGGGCGATCTCGCCGTAGCTGCGCGTTTCGCCGGCGGGGATCCGCGTCAATGCCTGCCAGACCCGCCACTGGAATGCGGAGGCCGCGACGTCGATGGGTGGCAAGGCAGCAGGCGAGCGTGCGTCGGACGTGCCCGTGAGCCCGTCTGCGACACGTTTCAGCACCACGCCGAGCCATTCATCGCGGCCCGCGTCGACGCGCGTCAGCTCGGCGTGCGGGAATTCCTCGCGCAGCTTCGCGAGGAGCGCAGCATCATCGTCGCCCAATGACACCGCACAAATGCCGCGCGTGGTGGCCGCGACCAGCACGCGTCCCAGCGGCGACTCCGCCGTCGTGTAGCGGATCGCGATGCCTTCGCCACCCTTGCGATACTCCGCGGGCGGCATGCCGAGCAGGCGGTCCGTGTGCTCGTAAACCCGGCTGGCGGAACCGAAGCCCGCGGCGTACACCGCGTCCGTGACCTCCGCGCCTTTACGCAGGGCCCGCTTGAAATCAGTGAAGCGCCGCGCGCGGACGTATTCGGCAGGTGATACGCCGAAGCGGCGGCGGAACGTGCGCTGCAGATACGATGCGGAAAGCCCCACCTGCCCGGCGAGGTCGCGCAATGTCGGGGGTTGAGTGCCTGCATCGAGCAATGCGCGGGCGCGCTCGATCGGGTCGTGATGGCTCAAGGTGCGTGTCGGATTCGCGTTCATGGGCGAATACTGGCGCGTCGCGAACCCGGCCGCTATCCGGTTTTTGTCATGCGGTGATCGGCTCGTCACTCGGGCCGCGGCAGATTGGCACGGCCGCGCGGTGGTACCACCGTGAATTCGCCTTCGATAATCGACGGATCAACGCGACGTGCGGCGTCGCGCGAAATCCATCGGCGGATGCCCAGCATCAGCGCGGCGGCCGCGATGACCACGACGCCCACGATGAAGCCGATCGTCAGCAATCCAATCAGCAAGACCGCTGCGCAGACCAGCACCAACGCACGCAGCAGCGGGTGTTGGGGGAGGATCGGAAACATGAATCGGGCGCGCATCGAAAAGGTCCGCATGGCAGAATGACCCTTCAACCATGCGGCCGCGCGGCCGCGGAAACAAGGTGGGAAGCCGTCGATGGACATGACCAGCCCGAACCCGTTCCTGTGCCGCCTCGACCAGATCCCCGACGGCGGTGTGCTCGGCGTCGACCCGCCCGATCCCGAAGGGGAGCCACTGCTGCTGGCGCGCCAGGGCAATTCGGTGCGGGCGTGGCTGAACATTTGTCCACATTCGGGGCGGCGCATGGACTATGCGCCCGGGCTGTTCCTGGTCAAAGACGACAAGCTGACCTGCGCCGTGCATGGCGCGACGTTCGCCCTGCGCGAAAGCGGTTTGTGTGTTGCCGGTCCTTGCCGGGGTCAGTCGCTGGTCGCGGTTCGCGTGCAGGTGCGCGACGGAATGGTGATGCGGGCGTGACTTTCTGCCCCTCTCCCGGAGGGAGGGTGGAAAGCGCGGAACCTTCCCTGCGGACGCGGCTCACCCCACGAATACGCGTGCGTTGCGGAAGATCCGCATCCACGGCGAATCCTCACCCCAGGTGCGTGGGCGCCAGCTCATCTGCACGCTGCGGAATACGCGCTCCGGGTGCGGCATCAGGATGGTGACGCGTCCCGAGGCAGCGGTGAAACCTGCGAGTCCATCGGGCGAACCGTTGGGGTTGTACGGGAAGGTTTCGGTCGGCTTGCCGCGGTTGTCCACGAAGCGCACGCATGCGGTGCCCTTGCCTGATTTGCTTTCCTCGGTGAACACCGCGCGGCCTTCGCCATGCGCGGTCACGACCGGAATGCGCGAGCCCACCATGCCGCGGAACAGTATCGATCCCGCGTCCAACACCTCAAGCGTCACCAGGCGCGCCTCGTATTGTTCCGAGCGGTTGCGCTGGAAGCTGGGCCAGTGTTCGGCGCCGGGAATGATCGACTTCAGGTGCGCCAGCATCTGGCAGCCGTTGCACATGCCGACCGCGAATTTCTTCTCGTCGGCGAAGAACGCGGCGAACTGCTCGCGCAGCTTGTCGTGGTACAGGACCGATGCGGCCCATCCGCGACCCGCGCCCAGCACGTCGCCGTAGGAGAATCCGCCGCAGGCGGCAAAGCCCGCGAACTCGTCCAGCTTGCGGCGGCCCGCGACCAGATCGCTCATGTGCACGTCGATGGCGTCGAAACCCGCGCGCGTGAAGGCAGCCGCCATTTCGACCTGCCCGTTGACGCCTTGTTCGCGCAGGACCGCGACACGCGGACGCGCGCCCCTCGCGATGTACGGTGCAGCGATGTCCTCGGCGGGATCGAACGTCAATGATGCGTTCAATCCCGGGTCGTTGTCGTCGCAGCGCCAGTCGCGTTCGGCGTCGGCGCTGGCTGGATTGTCGCGCAGGCGCTGCATCGCGTGGCTGGTTTCGTGCCATGCGCCGATCAGCTTCTGCCAGTTCCACTTGGCGACCGTTTCGTCGCCGCCGTACAGCTTGATGCCGAGCTTGGCCTTGGGTCGGCCGATCACGCGCGCGACATCGCCGATGCCGTGCGCATCGACCAGGGCGACGAACGCATCGTGGTCGTCCTTGCGCACCTGCACCACCGCGCCGAGTTCCTCGTTGAAAAGTGCGCGCAGCGCGTTGTCGGCCCAGCCGTCCAGGGAAATTTCGAGACCGCAATGGCCGGCGAATGCCATTTCCAGCAGCGTGACGATGACGCCGCCGTCGGAGCGGTCGTGATACGCAAGCAGCAGGTCCTTCTCTCGCGCGGCGCGGATCAGGTCGAAGAAGGCGCGCAGGCGTTCGGGATGCTCGAAATCCGGGGGCATGCCGCCGCCGCGTTCGTAGGCTTGCGTGAGCACCGAACCGCCGAGCCGATCGCGGCCGGCACCCAGATCGAGCAGCCACAGCTCGGTCTCGCCGGTATCCATCCGCAGTTGCGGCGTCAACGCCAGGCGTGCGTCCGCGATGCGCGCGAACGCGCTGACGATCAGCGAAACCGGCGCGATGGTGCGTTGCTCGCGCCCCGCTTCCTGCCACAAAGTGCGCATCGAGAGCGAATCCTTGCCGACCGGGATCGAGATGCCGAGCGCGGGGCACAGCGTCGACACCGCCTGCACCGCGTCGTATAGCGCGGCGTCTTCGCCGTCGTGGCCGATCGCGGCCATCCAGTTGGCCGACAGGCGGACTTCTTCCAGCTTTTCCAGCGGCGCCGCGATGAGGTTGGTGATCGCTTCGCCCAGCGCGAGCCGCGCCGAGGCTGCGCCGTCGAGCACCGCGACCGGCGCGCGCTCGCCCATCGCCATCGCTTCACCGGCGTAGCCGTCGAAATCCGCGAGGGTCAGCGCACAATCCGCAACCGGCACCTGCCACGGTCCGACCAACTGGTCGCGCGCGCACAGGCCACCCACGCTGCGATCGCCGATGTGGATCAGGAAGGCCTTGCCCGCGACGGCGGGCATCCGCAGCACGCGCAGGATCGCCTCGTCCAGCCCGATGCCGTCGAGGTCGGGAATGATGTCGAGCTGGCGCTTCACGCGGGTGGCGTCGCGCTGCATCCGCGGCGGCTTGCCGAGCAGCGTCGCGAGCTCCATGTCGATGATGACAAGCCGGGGCTGGGGATTGGGGGCTGGGGAATTGTTAGGGTGGTCCCGCCCCCAGCCCCCGGCCCCCAGCCCCTGATTCCGGATGGCTGAAGTGACCTGCAAGCGTCGCGCTTCCGTCGCGCGCCCTACCACCGCAAACGGGCATCGCTCGCGCACACAGATCGCGCGGAAGGTGTCGAGGTCGGCTGCTTTCACGCCCAGCACGTAACGTTCCTGCGACTCGTTGCACCAGATCTGCATGGGCGAGAGCTGCGGGTCGTCGGAGGGCACCGCATCGAGGTCGATCTCGCCGCCCACGCCGGAATCGTGCAGCAACTCGGGAATCGCGTTGGACAAGCCGCCGGCGCCGACGTCGTGGATCGCCACGATCGGGCTCGTATCGCCGAACGCGCAGCAGGCATCGATCACTTCCTGGCAACGCCGCTGCATCTCCGGGTTGTCGCGTTGTACCGACGCGTAGTCGAGCGCCTCGCTGGAGGTGCCCGCCGCCATCGACGAGGCCGCGCCACCACCAAGGCCGATCAGCATCGCCGGGCCACCCAGCACGATCACCTGATCGCCCGGCGCGAGCTTGTTCTTCTTCACCAGCATCGGTCGCACGTTGGCGACACCGCCGGCCAGCATGATCGGCTTGTCGTAGCCGTGTCGCATCCCGGGCTTGCCGGTCTCGAGCTCGAAGGTGCGGAAGTACCCCGCGAGGCACGGCCGACCGAACTCGTTGTTGAAACCGGCTGCGCCCAACGGTCCGTCGCGCATGATTTCGAACGCGCCGGCGACACGCGGCGGCAGCGGGCGTTCGGCTTCCCATGGCCGCGGCAGGGCGGGGATGCGCAGGTGCGACACGGAAAACCCGGTGAGTCCGGCCTTGGGCTTGCCGCCGCGGCCGACCGCACCCTCGTCGCGGATTTCGCCGCCCGACCCGGTGGCGGCACCAGGCCACGGCGAGATCGCGGTGGGATGGTTGTGGGTTTCGACTTTTATCGCGTAGGGAATCGCTTCGTCGTGTGCACGCCACGTGCCGTCGGCATCGGCAAAGAAACGCGCGCCGGCGCTACCCTCGATCACGGCCGCGTTGTCGCTGTAGGCCGACAAGGTATGGGCCGGGGATGCCTTGTGTGTCGCGCGGATCAGGTCGAACAGGCTGGAAGCTTGTTGCTTGCCGTCGACGGTGAAGCCCGCGTTGAACACTTTGTGCCGGCAGTGTTCGGAATTGGCCTGCGCGAACATCACCAGTTCCGCGTCGGTGGGATCGCGGCCGAGTTTCGCGTAGGTGTCGGCGAGGTAGTCGATTTCATCGTCGCTGAGCGCGAGGCCGAGATCGACATTCGCCTTCCGCAATGCGGACGGATCGGTGCCCAGGGCGATGCGGGCCAGTGCGCCGGCCTCGTGCCGGGTAAACACATTCCAGATATCGGCAAACTTTGCCAATACCGACTGAGTCATGGGGTCGTGCAAGGCATCCGCGATCGCGGAGAAGGCAGGGCCATCCGCGTGCGGCAGTTTGTCGATCAGGAACGCGGTGCCGCGCTCGACGCGCCTGACCGGGATGCCGATGTGGCGGACGATGTCGGTGGCCTTGGACGACCATGGCGACAAGGTGCCGAGCCGTGGTACCACCCACAATGACGCGTCCGCGGGCGGCGCTTCGGTGGCGTCCAGCACTTCGGCCAGCCGCCGGTGCAACGCCGGGCTGAGCTGTGATCTCGGCTCGACGAAATACACGTGGCGCGCACCGCGTACGCGTGTTTTGCTTGAGATTTGACCGATGCGCTGGTTGAGTCGGTCGAGGCGGAAATCCGACAGGGCGCTGCGCCCGTCGAGGACGATCATGGCGAGGGGGACTGCGTCCGGAGTGAGCCCACTATTATAAGTGTGATCACTCCGGATCGCTGCGTTGTGAAAAAGTTTCGACGGGAGCGCCGCCTTGAAAAGACCGCGCCGATCAGTGCGGTCGCGTGGCAGCAGACGGGACATGTACCGCTTCCAGCCTCCGCAGCAATTCCCGTGGATCGATGTAACCACCCAGCACCACGCCGTTGTCCGCGATGATCGTGGGTGTGCCATCCACGCCGAGGTCGACGCCCAGGTTGAAGTCGTGCGCGACCGGCGAAGGGCACGTCGCCTTGCGCGGCGCCTCCCCCTGGAACGCTTGCGTCAGCGCGCTCCGACGATCGGACGCGCACCACACGTCAACGGCCTTCTGCGCCGAAGGCGTGCCCAGCCCGGTACGTGGCCAGAACAGGTAATCCACGGCGATGCCGAGCTTGTTGATCTCCGCGATGTTGGCATGGAAGGCGCGGCAATAGGGGCAGTCGACGTCGGTGAACACCGTCACGGTGTATTTCGGATCGGCCGGCGCGAAACGGATCATCTGTGCGGGCGACAATTGCGCGATCGCCTCGCGGCGCAGCCGGTTCATCGTCACGGCGTTGAGCGCCGTGCGTGTCTTGATGTCGAACGCGTCGCCCTGGATCACGTAGCGGCCATCACGGGTCAGGTAAAGCACCTGGCCTTGTGCGACCACCTGGTACAACCCGTCGATCGGCGTCGGTGTGATCTTTTGCACGCGCGCGCCCGGAGCCATTTGCCCGATGGCCGCGGTAATCGCGGCGCGCACTTCGGGAGTCACCGTGTTACTGGTGCCGGGCACCGCCGGCACAGAAGTCGTGGAATGCGCGGGCGCCGCGGCGGCATCGGCGTTGGCAACGCCCGATTGATGGCCGGAGGAACAGCCTGCCGCGAGCGCGATGAGGACAAGCAGGCAAAGGAGTTTCGGCATGGCGTTCGGGTTGCGCGCAGCGGCGCGCGGGCAGGGCGAGCGGATGCTAGCACGCGGCACGTCCGGCTACCGTACCACACGGCAAAACTTCAGCGCGTCGAGGATCAGAACGTCAGCCACCAGCAGCCGCCGAACTCGGTGACGCCGAAATCGCGGGAACGGCCGTCACCGCCACCGGTCGAAATTTCGAACCCCGTGATGCCGTTGGACACGGCGCCGGCGCTCGATTCCGTTGCGGGATTGCCGGCAGATGGCGGACCCGTCCCTGCAAGCGGCGGTCCGGTGGCGGAGGCCACCGCAATGCCGGACAACGGCTGTTTCAGCCACGCTGCGAACGCGTGCAGCGTCGCCTGCGCGGAAGCCTGACTCATGCCGCGCCACAGGATCAGCCCCGCGAAGCGGTTCACGTCATGCGTCGCGAACGCTTGCGCGATGCCTGCCTCAAGTTCCTGTGGTGAGCCGGCGCACACGCTTGCGAATCCGCCGCTTTGCGCGGCGGCACTCTGGCTCGTGGGCGGCGCCGGCGGACCACACGGCTGGCCCGAAAACACCGGTTCGCCGTGCGCGCCGATGCAGTGGTAGATGTGCGTTTGTGCATGGGCCAACTGCGCGCAGGCAGCGAGCGCGAGCAGGCACAGGACTTTCGGCAGCAAACCCATGGCATGAGTGTAGGGCGGGCCTTGGCCCGCCGTTGCGCGGATCTTCGCCCGTCATTGGCATATGACTCCGCGATGGCGGGTTGAAACCCGCCCTACGCCACGTCCTCGAGGCGTTGCAACACCCCCAGCGTCGCACGCGCGCGATTGAGCGTGTAGACGTGCAGGCCTGGTGCGCCGCCTTCCAGCAGACGGCGGCACATCGCCGCCACCACGTCGGCACCGAACTCGCGCACCGATTCGGCATCGTCACCGTAGGCGATCATCCGCTTGCCGATCCAGCGCGGGATTTCCGCGCCGCACAGTTCCGAGAAGCGCCGAAGCTGCGAGAAATTCGCGATCGGCATCACGCCCGGCACGATGGGAATCGTGACGCCCGCTGCGCGCGCGTCATCCACGAAACGAAAATACGCGTCGGCGTTGAAGAAGTACTGCGTGATCGCACCGTCGGCGCCTGCCTCGACCTTGGCCTTGAAGTGCTTCAGGTCCGCCTGCGCGTGGTCCGACTGCGGATGGCATTCGGGATAACACGCGACCTCGATGTGGAAATATCCGTCGTGTTCACGACGGATGAAATCGACCAGATCCGAGGCGAACCGGAAATCGCCGGGCGAGGCCATCCCGGAAGGCAAATCGCCGCGCAATGCGACGATGCGCTTGCAGCCGAGTCCGCGATAGTCGATCAGCAGCGCACGGATCTCGTCGCGCGAACCGCCCATGCAGGACACGTGCGGGGCCACTTCCAGCGCATGCGTCTCGCGCAGGTGCCGTACCGTCCGTGGAGTGTGCGTCAGTGTCGAACCGCCCGCGCCGAACGTGACGCTGACGAATTCCGGCGCCAGCGCTTTCAGCTTGGGCAGCGCGCGTTCCAGATGCGCACGCTGCTCGTCCGTCTTGGGTGGAAAGAATTCCAGCGAAATCGGCACCATTGGGTCGGGCGTCCATATATCTTTCCATCAAGATAGAGAGAATGGTCACAGGATGCAATGGCCAAAGAGCGGTTTCGCGCGCGTAGCGCGCGACCTACTTTCCCTTCGGGGAAAGTAGGCAAAGCCTGAGGTTTCCCCACGATTCCGCCAATCGGATCAGGGACTTGGCAGGAACGTTGCGCGCATGGCGCAGTCTTGAAGGTGTCGAAGCCATCGAGGACCGCCGACCCATGCGCGCC
>Ga0070737_10002899_pt1 | contig 19542 bp, 14 predicted proteins | sample Coa_R1_10_FD_66438 | JGI IMG/M metagenome (GOLD analysis project Ga0070737, IMG submission 66438) | Surface soil microbial communities from Centralia Pennsylvania, which are recovering from an underground coalmine fire - Coalmine... | ecosystem: Environmental > Terrestrial > Soil > Unclassified...
CTGTCTGATCGCGCAGGACCATGGGCTGGAGGAAGCGCTCTATCACAGTTTCATGGATCGGGCGAAGGAGTCGATTGAGAGCGGCGAGCGCGTCGAGATTCACCTGCCCATTCGGAACGTGCACCGCAGCGTGGGCGCGATGCTCAGCGGCGAGGTGGTGCGGCGGCATGGATCGCAGGGCTTGCCCGAAGATACGATTCGCGTCTGCTTCAACGGGTCTGCCGGGCAGAGTTTCGGGGCTTTTCTCGCCACGGGCGTGTCGCTGGTGCTGGAGGGCGAGGCGAACGATTACGTGGGGAAGGGACTCTCGGGTGGCAAGATCGTGGTCTTTCCGCCGAAGAACTCGACGTTCGCGCCCGAGGAAAACATTCTGGTCGGCAACACGGTGCTGTATGGGGCGACGAGCGGCGAGGCGTATTTCAGCGGTGTGGCGGGCGAGCGTTTTGCGGTGCGCAATTCGGGTGCGATGGCGGTGGTCGAAGGCGTGGGAGATCACGCCTGCGAGTACATGACGAATGGCACGGTGGTGGTGCTCGGCAAGACCGGGCGCAATTTCGCAGCGGGAATGAGCGGCGGGGCCGCATATGTGTTCGACCCGTCGGGAGAATTTGTGCGTGTGCGCTGCAACTTAGCCGGGGTAGACCTGGAGCCGATCTTTGAGCGCGACGATATTTTGCTGCTGGAGCGCCTGATCGCCAAGCATGTCGAGTATACGGGCAGCCCGCTCGGCAAGCGCATTCTCGAGAACTGGACGGACTCGCTACGGCGTTTTGTGAAGGTGTTTCCGCACGAGTATCGGCGGGTATTGAAGATGGCAGTAGCGCCGGCGGAGCGGAAAGTGCCAGCCGGGGTTCCAGTGTCGGCCTATGCCTTGGCGGTGGGTGAGCGCGCGAGGTAAGCCGAGTGGGAAATGTCACAGGGTTCCTGGAATACACACGCGAGACGCCGGAACGGCGCCCAGTGCTCGAACGCATCAATGACTGGTTCGAGGTCTACCAGGACTTTCCCGCGCAGAAAGTCCAAATACAAGCCGGGCGCTGCATGGATTGCGGCGTTCCGTTTTGCCATACTGGATGCCCTGTTCACAATTTGATTCCGGATTGGAACGATCTGGTCTGGAAGGGACGCTGGCGGGAAGCGCTGCGTACGCTGCACGCAACCAATAATTTTCCCGAGTTTACGGGCCGCATCTGTCCGGCGCCGTGCGAGCCGGCGTGTGTGCTGGGGATCAATGAACCGGCCGTCACGATCAAGGTGGTGGAGCAGAGCATTATAGACCGTGCGTTTGCGGAAGGATGGGTGCAGCCGGAGCCGCCGCGGCGGCGGACGGGGAAGCGGGTGGCGGTGGTGGGATCGGGTCCGGCGGGACTGGCGGCGGCGCAACAGTTGAATCGGGCTGGGCATGCGGTGACGGTGCTCGAAAAGCACGATCGGATTGGCGGATTGCTGCGGTACGGGATTCCGGACTTCAAGCTCGAGAAAGCAGTGGTGGACAGGCGACTTGACCAGTTGCGGGCGGAGGGGATCGAGTTTCGCAGCCGCGTGAATGTCGGGGTGGATGTCCGGGGTGACGAGCTACTGCGGGATTATGATGCCATACTTTTGGGGGTCGGCGCCGAGCACCCGCGGGATCTGAATATCGCCGGACGAGAGCTGAACGGCATCTATTTTGCAATGGATTACCTGACCCAGCAGAACAAGCGCGGGGCGGGGGACCGGTTCAGCCACGCCGAGGAGATCGTGGCGACCGGTAAGCGCGTGGTAATTATCGGCGGCGGCGATACCGGCGTGGATTGCCTGGGGACGGCCCATCGCCAAAGAGCGGCGAGCGTCCACCAGCTTCAGATTCATCCGATACCGCCAGACGATCGGCACCCTATGACGCCTTGGCCGCTGTGGCCGCTGCAGTTGCGGGTGGAAGCGGCGCATGAAGAGGGCGGTGTGCGCGAGTGGAGTGTCTTGACGACGCACTTTAGCGGAGACGAGCAGGGGAATGTCAAGAAACTGCATTGCGTGCGGGTCGGGCCGAAGCCGGCTTTGGAATGCATGCCGGGGAGCGAGTTTTATCTGGATGCCGATCTGGTGCTGATTGCGATCGGCTTTGCGGGTCCGGTGCGCCAGGGGTTATTGGAGCAATTGCCCCTGGCACTGGATGCACGCGGTAACGTGCAGACGGATCACACTTACATGACGTCGGCACCCGGCGTATTCGCGGCCGGCGACGTACGGCGGGGGCAATCGCTCGTGGTTTGGGCGATTGCGGAGGGCCGCAAAGCGGCCCATCACATGGATCGGTTCCTGATGGGTTCGAGCCAGTTACCGGTGTAGCTCTCTATTTCTTGGAAGACTTCGCGGTCTTGACAAGCTCCGGAGGGGCGGCGGCAACGGCGGCGACGGCTGGCAAACGCACATTGTCGCCGATCAGGTTCGCCATGGCGTGCACTTCGAGATTCTCTTCTTCGGTGGTAAATAGCAGGCGTCCGCGTTCGGAATCGAAGTCTGCTTTGATCCAATCGCCGCCACGGACCTGGTTGGTGGCCATCAAGTTCGAGAGCGGATGGACGAGCAGCCGCTCGATGGCGCGTTTGAGGTGACGGGCGCCGTATTTCACGTCTGTGCCTTCGGTCAGCAGAAAGTCTTTGCCGGCCTCCGATACAGTGAGCACAAAAGACTTTTCCGTCGGCGACAGGAAGATGCGCTGCTGTACCTGTCCCAATTCGAGATCGAGAATGCGCCGTAGCTCGGTTTCGCCGAGCGGTTTGAAGACGACGACTTTGTCGATGCGGTTCATGAACTCCGGAGTAAACTTCCGGCGCGCCGCTTCGACGCCGCTGCGCGACATTTTTTTGCTCATCTGTTCGTCTACAGCGGGCGGCTGAGCAGACGAGGAGGCTCTTTGGAAGCCGAGCTTGGGAGAGACGAGAGCGCTCATTTCGCTAGAGCCGAGATTGCTAGTCATGAAGATCATGGCGCGCGAGAAATCGACCTTGCGATTGTCGCCGAGGGTGAGCGTGGCTTTATCGAGGATGCCGAGGAGCAGATTCCAGAGCGCGTCGCTGGCCTTTTCGATCTCATCAAAAAGGATAAAGCTGAGCTTCACATTATCGGTGTGATGCTGATTGATGACCTCCTGGCTGAGCAGGGGGTGCGTCTCGCGATGGCCCAGATAGCCGGGAGGCGACCCGATGAGCTTGGCAATCTCATGGCTGTGCTGAAATTCGGCGCAGTCGATTTTGATCACCGCGCGCGGGTTGTGGACCAGGGCTTCCGCAGTTGCCTCGACCGTGCGGGTCTTGCCCGAACCGGTTGGTCCAAGAAAGAGAAAGTTGCCCACCGGGCGGCCGGGAGCCGACAGACCCGTGATGTGCATCTGATAAATGTTGACGATTTGCTCGACTGCTTCGTCCTGCCCAACCACAAGCTTCAGCAGTGTCTTTTCTAAAGATTCGGCGTCCTTACCTGTTCTGGTAGGATCGAGCACTTTCCTCAGCCGGCTCATATGTCTTGATCTCTCTTTCTACTCGACATGGAGCAAACCGTGTGCCAAAGACCACAACGTTGCTTCCTGCACTTCTCTTCGGCTGAGGAGCCGTTGAGAATCACGGGCCGAAAGTACTTTTTCTGCATCGGGCTTTTCTGATTAGTTCTTTCGCGGGCGCGAAGGTCTCACCTCTACTCGACTAATTAAGGTTCGCGCGGGCATGCGCAGCACATTTAATACGATTTCGGCGATATCCTGGGGCGCAATCTTCCAATCGGCGATGGCTTCGGCGTGCTCGCTGCCGCCGAAATGGGTGGCGACGCTGCCGGGCAGGATGTAGCTGACGCGCACGTTGTCGTTGCGGTGATCGAGCATCATGGCTTCGGTGAAGCCGTTGAGGCCGAACTTAGAAGCGTTGTAGGCGGCGCCGCCGGCGAACGGATTCTTGCCGGCGAGACTGCTGATGTTAATGATCCAGCCAGCGCCCGATTTCTTGAAGCGCTGAAGGGCTTCGCGGCTGCAGTAAAAGGGGCCGGAAAGATTGACGCCGAGGACCTGGTTCCACTGCTCAACTGTGAGCTCAGCGGTGGAGCGAAATACGCCGTGGCCGGCATTGTTGACGAGGATGTCGAGGCCGCCTAACTCGCGATCCGCAAAGCGGAACAACTCCGATACTTGCGCCGGGTCGCTGACATCGGCGCTGAGGCCAGCGATCTTGGAACGGCCGACGTCAACGCCCAGATCTTCGATGGCGCGATCGAGCGCTTCCCGCCCGCGCGCACAGATGACGACGCTGGCACCGGCCGAGAGCAGAGCCCTGGCTACTTCCAGGCCGATGCCTTTAGAGCCGCCGGTGACAATTGCTTTCTTATCGGTCAGAGCGTCGCTCATGAAGACTCATTAAGCTCCTTCCACTGACTTCCGGTTTTTGCGGCTACGATGCACCACCGTCATGCACCTCTACTGATTGAATCAACGCACCCCAAGCGCAGTGGGTACGCAACAACTTCTAAATTAATTTTTAAGGTACAGAGTACAACAAAATGCTTAGAAATGTTCCCGCTTCTTTGGGCACGACAGCGTCGGCCAGGGCGTTTTCCACAGCATCTTGCTCACGGTGGAAATACAGTGCGACCGCGGCTTATACCAGCGGCGGTCCGCTGGTATGATTTCAACAATCCCGAATCCATCCCATGCTTAAACTGTTGACCAGTGCATCGTTTATATGTGTATTCCTGTTGTTCGCGGCGGCGCAAAGACCGACCGGCGGTGGGGTGGCGGCGCCCAATGGGGTGCTGCGCTTCGAGCGAGCGATGGTTCCGATGCGAGACGGGATTCGGCTTGAGACGGTGATTCTGCGGCCGCTGGATGAAAGAGAACCACTGCCGATACTTTTGCAGCGCACTCCCTACGGCGTGCCGGAGAAAGCGCCGTCATCGATGCCGACGAACCTAAAAGAGCTGGCGCAAGACGGCTATATTTTCGTGTTTCAAAATTTGCGCGGGCGGTTCGGTTCGGAGGGCACATTTCACCTGTCGTCGTGGGTGGACCTGAGCGATGCGAAAGTGACGAACGAGACGACGGATGCATACGACACGCTTGATTGGCTGGTGAAGAACGTGCCGGGCAACAACGGCCGGGTGGGAATCTTCGGCGTTTCCTACCTGGGGCTCACGGCGGGCATGACGCTGCTGAGGCCGCACCCGGCATTGAAGGCGATTTCCGAGCAGGCGGCACCGGTGGATCAATGGATGAACGACGATATGCATCGCTTCGGCGCGTTGCGCTTGAGTTATGCACTCGAATATTCGGTGATGGAGGAAGCCGATAAGAACAAGAACACGCATTTCGACTTCGACTCGTACGACACCTATGATTGGTACCGCAAGCTGGGCCCGGTGGCGAACGTCAATGCGCGGTATTTGCATGGGTCGGTGCCGTTCTGGAATAAAGTGGTCGAACATCCGGACTACGACGAGTTCTGGAAACGCGAGGCGTGGGTGAGACAGCTTCATAGCAGCCCGGTTCCGAACCTGAACGTGGCGGGGTTTTGGGACCAGGAGGATCCATGGGGGCCGTGGAAGATTTTCCGGAACTCGGAGGAAAGCGATCCGGAGCAACAGAATTTCATGGTAGCGGGGCCGTGGTTCCACGGTGAGTGGCAGAGCGCAACGGGAGAGTCAATCGGCGCCATACCGTTTGGGGGGCATGCGACGGCGCGGGAATTTCGCGAGAAGATCGAGGCGCCGTTTTTCCGCCTTTACCTGCACGGAGCGGGTGCGAAGTTTTCCTGGAAGGCAAGCACATTTCAATCGGGATCGAATACCTGGCGCACTTATAGCGTCTGGCCGCCGCGTGAAGCGAAGCCGGGGAAGTTGTATTTGCACGCCGATGGAAGTTTGTCGTTCACGGCACCGGGCGCTGCGGAGGCGGGAAACGGTTTTGTGCAGTATGTCTCTGACCCGGCGGACCCGGTACCGTACCGGCCGCGGCCGATCTCGCCGACTTATCCGGGCGGCGATTGGCCGACGTGGGAGGTGGCGGACCAGCGATTCGTAGATCATCGGCCGGATGTTTTGAGTTTCGTGAGCGCGCCGCTCGATCGGGAGATCACGATCACGGGTCCGGTGAGCGCGGATTTATTTGCTTCTACTTCCGGGACCGACAGCGACTTCATCGTGAAGCTCATCGACATGTTTCCGGAGCATGCCGCGGCAGGCGCATGGAAGGCGGTGGAGGGGCCTGGGCCGGGCGAGTACGCCAAGTCGCTGAACGGATACGAATTGCCGATTGCGATGGAAGTGTGGCGCGGCCGCTACAACAAAAGCTTCGAGCAGCCTCAGGCGTTGAAGGCCGATGAGCCGACGGAGTTTCAGATCCCGCTGCGGGACCACGATCACGTGTTCCTGAAAGGGCACCGCATCATGGTGCAGGTGCAATCGACCTGGTTCCCACTGATCGATCGAAACCCGCAGCAGTTCGTGCCGAGTATTTACACAGCGAAGGCGAGCGACTTCGTAGCGGCAACGCAGCGCATTTACTGCACGGCGAAGATGCCGTCCCACATCGAGCTGCCGGTGATGCCGTAGACCATAGCATCTGTAGTTCGGCGCTGCCGCGCCAATCGGGCTCACGCTACAGTACAAACTATGCGACTGGGTTTTCTTCTGCTGGTGCTTGCGTCAATGCAAGTTTCGGGTCAGATCGTGGTGCGAGTAAATGATGCGGCTCCGGTGACGGTTACAGCCAAGGATTTCGCCAAGCTGCCGCGGCACACGGCCGTATTGAACGATCACGGCAAGCAGATCACGTATGAAGGAGCCCTGCTGCACGACCTGCTTGAGAAAGGCGGGATCGATTTCGGCAGCGGACTGCGGGGAAGACAGCTTTCAAGCTTTGTCGCGGCGCTAGCGAGCGATGGCTATGAAGCGGTATATGCTTTAGCCGAGTTCGACCCGACTATTGTTGATTCGGGAATCATTGTCGCTGATAAGCGCGACGGACAATTTTTGGCGGCAAGCGAAGGGCCGCTCCGTGTGGTCGTGCCACACGACAAGCGGCCTACGCGTTCTGTCAAGCTGCTCCAGGAGCTCGATGTAGTTCAGTTGAAGAAATAGCCGAGTTCGGTCAGGCGTGAGCCGCAGAAACGTTCTTTGCGGCGTTTTCAACGTCGCGCCATTCCGATTCGTCCAGCTGGAGGCTGGCGGCGGCGACATTTTCTTCCAGATGCTCGACCGAAGAGGTGCCCGGAATGGGAAGTATTACGGGCGAGCGGTGCAGGAGCCAGGCCAGCGACAATTGCGCAACGGACGCTTCGTGACGCTTGGCTGTTTCGGCGAGCGGCCCATTGGGCGCTGCTAATTTGCCGGCGGCCACGGGGAACCATGGAATGAAAGCGAGCCCGTGCTGCTGGCAATAATCGAGGACCGATTCGTGCTCACGGTCGCTGATGTTGTAGCGATTCTGCACGCTGACGATGTTGATGATCTTGCGGGCGTGCTCGATTTCCGGGACGGAAACCTCCGAGAGGCCGATGTGGCGGATCTTGCCGGCCTTCTGCAGCTTCGTGAGAACGCCCAGCGATTCCTCCACGGGAACTTTTGGATCGATGCGGTGTAGCTGGTATAGATCGATACGGTCCAGGCGCAGGCGGCGAAGACTCATCTCCACCTGCTGTTGCAAATACTCGGGGCGGCCGACCGGCAGCCATTGATTGGGGCCCTGGCGTGTGAGTCCGCCTTTGGTTGCAATAACAACGCCCTTGGGATAGGGCGCAAGGGTTTCGCCAATCAGTCGCTCACTGACCTCAGGCCCATAGGAATCCGCAGTGTCGATGAAGTTGACGCCTAATTCCAGTGCGCGGCGCAGCACTCTGCGCGCCTCTTCGGGATTTTGAGGTTCGCCCCAGATCCCGTTGCCGGTGAGTCTCATGGCGCCGAAGCCCAGCCGATGCACGGTGAGGTCGCCGCCGATGCGGAATGTGCCGCTGGCTTGCGCCTCGGCTTTCAGTGTGCTCATACACCATGATGATTCGGGTGCGCCGCGCGAAGTTGCGTAACTTTCACGCGCGCGCAACTTGACGGCGTTAATATTTTAGTGAAACAAGTAATGTGAACTGGGCGCGCAGCCGAACACGTATATAGAGCATGGCGAACACAGCACTCGATGCGCTTGCCGGCGAAGAGATCCTGGAATCGAATTCGCTCGGTACCGTGATGCGCCATTGCGTCGTGTTAAAGACGGGTGACAATCATGCGGAAAGTGTGATTTCCCTCGCGGTGGTGTCATCTTTCAAGAGCATCCAGACGAGCTATCCGGGGCTGCTGGTGATTGCGGCGAGCGCTTTTCTAATCGCCGCGGCGGCGGCTTACTCGAAACAAGGCGGAGGCGCGGCCAAGCCGATTGCCGTCCTGGGATTGGTTTTCGTGGGGGCGTACTGGCTGTCACGTCGCGCCTCGGTGGCGATTTCGGCCGGTGCGGAGGTGACCGAGACCGTGCAGGGCAGCCCGTCGGAAGCAGCGGCGTTTATTGCGGCGATGAAGTCGGCGATTGAAAAGAACGAGCGCATGGCTGCGTGAGGCATTCCAGATAGCGGCGGCTCAAAAGAGCAGTTTCAGTCCGAACTGAATCTGGCGGGAGGTGGTGGAAGTCGAGGTAATGACGCCTGCGGTGGGCGCCGGAATGGTAGATGCCGACGTGAAAACCACCGGGTTCGGCGTTCCAAAATTGGCGTGATTCAGGATGTTGAAGAATTCCGCCCGGAACTGCAGATTCACTCGTTCCGTGAGCGCGGTATTCTTCAGTGCGGAGAAATCGAGTTGCGCGATTCCGGGGCCGATCAGGGTATCGCGACCCACGTTGCCATAAGTGCCGGAAGGAGGCACGATGAAGGCGTGGGGATTGAAGTATTGATTGGGAGTGCCCAGGATGACCGGGCCGGTAAAGTCCGGGTTCCAGGACGGGCGGATCGGGTCGCGGCTGTCGCCATTATTGGTTGGATTAAAGCCCAATTGAGGCGTAAACGGCAGGCCGGATTGCAGGGTCGCGATTCCACTGACAGACCAGCCGCTGGCGAGTTTATCGCTCCATCCACTCAGATTGCCGAGCGTCGATTTGCCGTGGCCGATGGGCAGCTCATACGTGCCGTTGATGACGCCCAGATTTCGCACGTCGGTCGTCGAGAGGCCCCAATCCCATTTCGGATTGAGTGGGAACATCACAAAGCCCGGCGCATTCGCGGCGACACTGCTGTTCCAGGCAGTGCCGTCGTCGAGACTCTTTGAATATGTGTACACGCCGCGCAACTGGAAGCCGCTGCTGAAGTGCTTGTGGGCGTCTATTTCGAGCGCATTATAGGAGCTGTCGCCTTCGGAAAACCACGAAGTCGTGTTGGCGAGCTTCGGATTGGCTAGCGGCGCGTTCTTTGGGTAATAAATAGTGCCGGCAGCGAGCGACGCCGGACATGGCGAGGACGGGCACACCGTCGGGAACGGTTCATTCGCATCGAGCGACAGCATTTCGTGATAACCGTGCGAGCCCACATAGCCGATGCTCAAAGACGTGTCCGGCGCAATTTGCTGCTCCACTTTCAAGGTGTAGGAAAGGACGGTCGGGGTATAGGCGTCCGGTTGCACGCCGCTGGGCGAAACCAGGCCACCGTTGGGGATAGGCGCGCCCGGCACAATGTGGAGACCGGCGAGCGAGACGTTCTTTAGAGAATCCGTGGTGTTGAAGGGCGCGGTCTGATCCAAACGGTAGTCGAGGTTGTCCAACAGCGAGCGATAGATTCCAAAGCCGGCGTGAATGACGGTCCGACCTTTGCCGAAGGGATCCCAGGCGACTCCGACGCGGGGCTCGGGAAGGAACTTCGCGCGGTTCACGGTGAACACCGATTCGGCGACGCGCGGATTTGTGTCGATCACTTGGTTTGAAAACAGGTAATTCGATGCGCGGCCGTGCGCTTCATTCCAGCCATTGGTCGATTCGAAGCGGAAGCCGATTCTTACTTCCAGGCGCTTGTTGACGTGGATGGCATCCTGCGCGAAGGCGGCGCTCTCAAGCGAACGCCAACCAAGAGGAGTGGGGGAGGGTACGACTGTGAAGGTGGAAACCGCGCCCTCGAGAAAGCTGCTCAGACTGCCGAACGAAGCCTGCCCATACTGATCCTGCGCGAGATCGTCGTTGGCCTGGAGGCGCTGGAACCAGACGCCGATCTCGAACTGGTGAATGCCATGCATGATAGCGGCATGATCGTCGTAAGTGAATAAATTTCTGACGGCCGTCAAGTTACTGCCGGCGTTGGTTCCGGCAAGACTTATCTGCGATGCGCCGTTCGAGGCTGTTCCGCCGCCGATGACTAATGCGCCGATCGGGTCGCCTTGCACCCAGCCGGGTAAGTCGACCGGAGTGTCGCCAGTGAAATAGTAACTTGCCCGCGAGAAGCCGAAGCGCGCAGTATTGAGAACACTTGGCGAGAAAACATGCTGCTCCTGTATACTAACGACCTGTTCGCGGAGGGTCTCGACGACGCCACTAAGGGGATTGCTCGACGGTGTATTATCGGCGCTATCGTCCACAGTATAGACGCCGAAAAGCGTATCCTTGTCCGAGGCGTTGTAATCGAAGCGCGTGGTGCCGAAATCTTCGCGGATGGTTTGCAGCGGGTGGCTGAAGGCTTCGCCGATGCCCGCGCCCAGATCCGGCCCATTCTGCAAGGGCCAGAGCGCAAGCAGCGGCTGAACGCTGGGGGCAACGCCGACATGGGTCAGCTTGCCGCTCGTATTGGGCACATACCCGAGTCGCGCTTCGTTATCCGGCACGAGGGTTACATCACTTAGCCCCAGGTGCTGGCGAAAGCCTTCGTAATTTCCGAATACGAACAGCTTATCTTTTTTGATGGGACCTCCGATGGCGCCGCCGAATTCGTTGCGCTGAAACTGCGGGATAGTTCCCTGGTCGAAGAAATTGCGCGCATCTAAGTCGCTGTTGCGAAGGAACTCATAAATACTGCCATGCACTGCATTGCTGCCGGAGGCCGTGATGATGCTGACTTGAGCGCCTGGTCGCTTGCCGTATTCGGCGCCATAAGTGTCGGTAACCACGTTAAATTCTCGAACCGCGTCTACGCCTAGCAACTGCCCGCTTGCGCCGCCCGGCGTGTTGTTGATCTCAGAAGCGCCGGTGTATTCGATGCCGTTGAGCAGGAAGAGATTTTCTTGCGGGCGATGGCCCGATACGGCGAACATATTGCCCACAGCCGAATTAGAAGTTCCTATGCCGCCGGAGCGCTCGCCGGTGTAATTTACGATGGCCGGATTCAGCGTGATCAGTTCGTCGTAACTGCGGCCGTTTAGCGGCAGATCCTTGACCTGTTTTTCATTGACTAAGCCGGAGGTTTGTTGTGTCGAGACGCTGACGGGCGGAATTTTCTCTTCCACCGTAACTACCTGCCGTACTTGGCCGACCGGAAGTGTGAGGTCGATAAACGTACTTTGTCCGACGACCAGGTTGATACCGGTCTTGATCTGCGAACTAAAGCCTTCTTTTGTGGCGCTGACTTCGTATCGCCCGATAGCGATCGATGGCGCGGCATAGCGGCCCGAATCGTCGGTTACCAGCTTGCGTTCGGCTCCGGTCTCGACATTTTTGATGGTGACACTGGCGGCCGCGAGCGCGGCTCCTGATTCGTCGCGCACCGTTCCGGAGATCGCAGCACCCACGACTTGGCTCCACACAGGGCAGGCGAGAGCGAACGACAGAACTAAAAGGACAAAAACGGCGAGACGGTTCATAAAATCACCCTATTGTCTATGGACAATAGCAGGTACCCGGGTGGCTGGTCAAGGCGAATCTAGGATTTGTCAATAGACAATAGGACAATCGTGCTACCCTGCTGATGTGAGCCCGCTCAGTCACCTCCGGCAGCTCGAGGCGGAAAGTATCCACATCATGAGAGAGGTGGCTGCGGAGTGCCAGCGGCCGGTGTTGCTGTATTCGATCGGTAAGGACTCGTCGGTGCTGTTGCGGGTGGCTCAGAAGGCATTTCATCCGGGGGCGGTGCCGTTTCCTTTATTGCATGTGGACACGGGGTACAAGTTTCGCGAGATGATCGAGTTTCGCGACCGGTACACGGCACAGCTCGGGCTCAAGCTGATTGTCCATACCAACAGGGCGGCGCTTGAATCCGGTGCTACGCCATTTGGGTGGGGAACGCAGCGCTGCTGTGGAGCGCTGAAGACCACGGCTTTGCTGGACGGCTTACGAAATGGCGGGTTCGATGCCGCGATTGGGGGCGCGCGGCGAGATGAAGAACGGTCGCGCGCCAAGGAGCGCGTATTTTCTTTCCGCGATGCGCGCGGGCAATGGGACCCGCGGAATCAGCGTCCGGAGCTATGGAACGTGTTCAATACCCGGATTGAAGCCGGCGAAAGCCTGCGCGTGTTTCCGCTATCGAACTGGACCGAGCTCGACGTTTGGCAATACATTCACGCTGAAAATATTCCGATTGTGCCGCTTTACTTTGCGAAGCTGCGGCCGATGCTGGTGCGCGGCGATGCGCTGCTGCCGGTTGAGCAGTCGTTCGTGCCGCGCTTGCCAGGGGAGCAGCCGCAAATGGTGATGTGCCGCATGCGGTCACTCGGCTGCAGCCCATGCACCGGGGCGATTCGATCAGAGGCCGATACGGTTCCGCGGATCATCGAAGAGCTGATCAGCGTGCGGCGATCGGAGCGCCAGAACCGGATCATCGATCATGACCAGGACGGCTCGATGGAGATCAAGAAGCAGGAGGGCTATTTCTAGTGTCCGCCGCAACTGTACTGCCGGTCAGCGAGAGCTTCGAAGAGTTTCTCCAACAGGAGCAATCGAAGGACCTGCTGCGTTTTACGACGGCGGGCAGCGTGGACGACGGTAAATCGACTCTGATTGGCCGGCTACTGTATGATTCGCGCAGCGTCTATGATGATCAGCTCGAATCGGTGACCAAGGCGTCGGCCGGGCGCAATGCCGGGGCGATTGATTTTTCGCTGCTGACGGACGGGCTGCGGGCCGAGCGCGAGCAGGGCATCACGATTGATGTGGCCTATCGTTACTTCGCGACGCCGCGCCGTAAATTCATCATTGCCGACACGCCGGGCCACGAGCAGTATACGCGCAACATGGTGACTGGCGCCTCAACTGCGGAGCTGGCGATTGTTCTGGTAGACGCGCGCAAGGGTTTGTTGCCGCAATCGCGCCGGCACGCCTATATTGCGTCGCTGTTGGGTCTCGCGCATGTAGTAATCGCGGTGAACAAGATGGACCTGGTGGGCTATGATCGGGCGACGTTCGCACGCACGGAAGCCGACTTCCGGCGTTTTCTCTCGCGCTTCCAATCCATTGAGCCATACTTCGTGCCGATCAGCGCGCTTGCCGGTGACAACGTGGTTACGCGCAGCGGGAACATGCCATGGTTTCACGGCCCGAGTCTGCTGGAGTATCTGGAACGAGTGCCCACGGGCAGGCGCGCGCAAAATTCGTCCTTTCGTTTTCCGGTGCAGCGAGTGGTACGGCCGAACCAGGAGTTTCGCGGGTATGCGGGCACGTTGGTTTCCGGCCGCATCGCGGTGGGCGACGCCGTGGTGATATCGCCTTCGGGCCGGCGAACCGCCGTTGCTAGCATCACAACGTTCGATGGAGATCTGCAGCAGGCGCAAGCGGGCGAAGCTGTCACGCTGACGCTGGCGGATGAGGTGGACGTCGTTCGCGGCGACACTATCTCCACACCCGACGATTTGCCGCTCTCAAGCAACTCGATCAATGCGACATTGGTGTGGCTGAACGGCACACCCGCGCAGGTGAAGAGGCGGTATCGGCTGAAGCACGCAACGCGCCAGGAATGGGCGGAGCTGAAATACATCCGGCATCGCGTGAACATCAACTCGCTCGACCACGAGCACGCGAATACACTCGAGATGAACGAGATTGGTTCGGTGCACATCGAGACAGCGCGCCCGTTGGCGTTCGACACCTACGCCAAGAATCGCGCGACCGGCAGCTTCATCCTGATTGATGAAGTCACGAACGCGACGGTAGCGGCGGGCTTGATCTCAGGCGCGGCGAACGAGGGCCGAGAGCTCCGGCAAATGTCTGCTCCGGAGCCTGTTACGCTCGCCGACCGCATTGCGCGGCAGCATCACACGGGCGCCATTGTGCATCTTGGCGGGCGTTTGCAGCTTGCATTGCGTTTGGAGCGGCATTTATTCGATCGTGGCTGCACCGTTTTCGCGTTTGAATCGCAGACCGAGGAAGTTACGCGCGCGCTGCTGGGCGCGGGCGTTCTCGTGCTGTTGGCCGGAGAGCCGAGACTGGGCTTCTCAATAGAAACCACGAGCGGCGAGCAGGATGTGCGCGACACGGAACTGCCGTCCAGCGACACGGAGGCCATCTATGCGGTCGAAGAGCTGCTAAACCGCTTGCAGCTTCTCTCGCCTGGTTCCGATTGGACCGACAGCGGAGGGATTTGATATGAGCGCTCTCTTTGAGACAGAGGCGCGCGAGTTGATTGCGGCGCACCTGGAGAAGCAGGCGGCAGCTTGTTTCACTTGCAGTTTCCAAGCCGAAGACATGGTGGTACTGCATATGCTGTGTGAGCGGCGGCCCGAAATACCCGTTCTTTTTCTCGAAACGGGATATCACTTCGCCGAAGTTTATCGTTATCGGGATGAGATGACTGCGCGATACAATCTTAACCTGGTGAACGTGATGCCGGCGCAGACAGTCGCGCAACAGGAATCGCAGTTTGGAGTCCTGTATCGGTCTCAGCCGGATCAATGCTGTAAGCTTCGGAAAGTGGGCCCGCTCTTTGCGGCGCTCGAAGATTACGACGTCTGGTTCACGGGTTTGCGCCGGGTGCAATCGCCGACGCGCGCCAATCTGCAGATGGCCGATCGTTTCCCTCTGCCCTCCGGGAAGCAGCTACTGAAAATCAGCCCGCTGGCGCAATGGTCCGATCAACAGGTCTGGGCCTTCGCGCGGGAGCACGGCATTCCACTTTTGCCGTTGTACGATCTGGGGTACACCAGCATCGGCTGCGAGCCCTGTACGGCGCTTCCAGCGGACCCGGACAATTTGCGCTCGGGGCGGTGGGCTGGGCGAAAGCTCGAGTGCGGCATTCATATCGCCGAGGCACACTGACGTGGAGTTCGTTCTCGGGTTCGTGATTGCGCTCGCGATTTCGCTGACGGGCGTAGGCGCGGGCAGCATGACGACGCCGCTGCTGATCCTGTTGCTCGGCGTGTCGCCGGCGACGGCAGTGGGAACGGCCCTGGCGTTCGGTGCGATCGTGAAAATTGCGTCCGTACCGCTGTATGCGGTGCGGCGTCAGGTGAATGTACGCATTCTTTGGCTGCTGCTGATGGGCGGTCTTCCGGGAGTGATTCTAGGCGCGTTGTTGCTGAATCGCGTGAAGCACTCTGCGTATAACGGCGTGCTATATGTCGCGCTCGGGACGCTGATTGTGGCGACGTCGCTATTCCATCTGTATCGCGTCTTTCGCCCGAAACCGCATCCGTCGGAGCGCGACCGGTCGGCGCTATTGCCCTGGCTGGCTCTGCCGATTGGCGCAGAGGTTGGTTTCTCGTCGGCAGGTGCGGGCGCGCTCGGTTCGCTTTTGCTGCTGGGGTTGACTCCGCTCACGGCTGCGGAAGTAGTTGGCACGGACCTGTGTTTCGGTCTCGGGCTATCGCTGGTTGGCGGCCTCATTCAGGTGGGAGCAGGGAATTACGACGCGGCGCTGCTTTGGAAGCTGGTGGTGGGTGGATTGATCGGCGCGTTTACCGGGTCTTTGCTGGCGGGGCGCATCGCCCCGCGGCCATTGCGCGTCGGGCTATTGCTGGCGCTGGTGATTCTCGGATGCCAGTTGGCGGCGTATGGCAGCGCCCCCCCGCAGGGCTAGCTTCCACTCCAGCGGAAGAAAACCGCCCCGAGCGGCGGCAAGGTAATGGTCAGAGATTGACTGCGACCGTGTAAGGGGATGGGCACGGTATCAACCCCGCCGAAATTGCCGCGGCCCGTACCGGCGAAGTGCTTCGCATCCGAGTTAAAAATCTCTTTCCAGAAGCCCTTGCGGGGCACTCCGATGCGGTAGTTATCCCGAGGCACGGGGCTAAAGTTGAGCACGGCCGCGACGACTTCCTTGTCGGTATGCCCCTTGCGGAGAAAGCTCAAGACGTTGTTTTCCGAGTCGTGTACGTCGATCCATTCGAAGCTCGCTGGGCTGTTCTCGCAAGCCTGGAGCGCCGACTCGCTACGATACAGGTGGTTCAGTTCGCCAAGCAGCAGGCGCAGGGCTGCATGTGGCGGAGAGTTCAGGAGAGCCCAATCGAGGCTGGCATCGTGGTTCCACTCGGTCCATTGTCCGAATTCGCCGCCCATGAACAACAGCTTTTTGCCGGGCTGAGCATACATATAGGAGAACAGCAGCCGGAGATTGGCGAGCTTCTGCCAATTGTCACCCGGCATTTTGCTTGCGAGCGACTTCTTCCCGTACACCACCTCGTCATGGGAGAGCGGTAGAACGAAATTCTCGTTGAAGGCGTACACGGTCCGGAACGTCAGCTCATGGTGATGGAACTTGCGGAAAAGCGGGTCTTGTTGCATGTACTGCAGGGTGTCGTGCATCCAGCCCATGTCCCACTTGAAGCCGAATCCGAGGCCGCCCACATAGGCCGGCTTTGAAACCATGGGCCACGCGGTGGATTCTTCCGCGATGGTCTGGACGTCCGGGTGGGCGCTATATACGTCGCCATTGAGACGGCGCAGGAAATCGATCGCTTCCAGATTCTCCCGTCCGCCGTATTGGTTTGGAATCCATTGACCTTCGCGCCGCGAGTAGTCGAGGTACAGCATCGACGCGACGGCATCTACGCGCAAGGCATCGGCATGATACTTGTCGAGCCAGAACATCGCGCTGCTCAGCAGAAAGCTGCGCACTTCGGCGCGTCCGTAATCGAAAGTGAAACTGTTCCAATCGGGATGCACGCCGCGGCGCGGGTCGGCGGGCTCGTATTCATGCACGCCATCGAAGAAACCGAGGCCGTGCTCATCCTGCGGAAAATGGGAAGGCACCCAGTCGAGAATGACGCCGATGCCGTTCTGATGAAACTGATCGATGAGGCGCATGAAATCCTGTGGAGTGCCATAACGGCTGGTAGGCGCAAAGAAGCCAGTTGTCTGATAACCCCACGACCCGAAGAACGGATGTTCCATGACGGGCAGAAATTCAACGTGCGTAAAGCCCATCTCCTTGATATAGGGGATGAGCTGCGCGGCGAGCTCGGCATAGGAGAGCGAGCGGTTGGCTTCGTTGGCGACGCGACGCCACGAGCCTAGGTGCACTTCGTAGGTCGACATCGGTGCGTCGAGGCTGTTGGCGTTATGCCGCGCGGCCATCCACAGATCGTCGTTCCATTGGTAGCTCAAATCCCAAACGATGGAAGCAGTGCGCGGCGCGGTCTCATGGAAGAAGCCGAACGGATCGGCCTTATCGGCCATATAGCCGCCGTAGTTCGATTGCACGTGGAATTTGTAGAGCGTCCCGGCGTAAACGCCGTGCGCAAACCCCTGCCAGATGCCTCCGCCAACGGGTGAGAGCGGGGTAGCGTGGCGCTGCCAACCGTTGAAGTTGCCGATGACGGAAACCGATCGCGCACTCGGCGCCCAGACAGCGAACTGCGTTCCGCCGCGATCGTTAAAAACATGCGCTCCCAGGACGTCCGCCAGCTTGACGTGCGTGCCTTCGCGAAACAAATAGACGTCGTTCTCATTGACCTGCCTTGACGTTGCCACGTTGCGCTCCTAACTGACCAGGCTGAGAATGCCGCGCAGCGGGATGCGAACCCAATCGGGGCGGTTATTCAGCTCATAAGCAACTTCGTACAGGGCTTTCTGCAACAGAAAGGCGTCGAACAGCAGTTTGCGCTGCGCTGCATCGGGAGGGACGAACGGGCGGGCGCCGGCCTCGTCGAAATATGCGCGTAGATAGGCAGCGCTGATCCAGGCTGTCCAATAGCCGGCCCAGGATTCCACGGCGCTGGCGTTGCCGGGATGAGTGGGCACGCCCGTAACCTGGCCGAACAGCGCTGCAAAAGCGGCATATTGAAACGACCGGATCATGCCGGCGACGTCGCGCATCGCCAGAGTTTTCCTGCGCCGGTGCGCTAGCGGCCGCGCCGGCTCGCCTTCGAAGTCGATGATCATGAAGTCGCTGCCTGTGTAGAGAACCTGGCCGAGGTGGTAATCGCCGTGATAGCGAATGCGGAAGGCATCGATTTTCCGATCCCGTAATGCAGAGAAACGGTCTGTGACCCGGTGCTCGAAGCCAAGCAGTGCACGCGCGCTCTCCGCCACGCCGTTTTCGAGGACAGCTTGCTTGCGGCGCAACAGCTCAAAGGTGATATCTGCCTGTCCCAGCATTTCCTGATAAAGGGCTTCGGCGTCTTCGTGCGAGAACGGATCGGGCGCGAAGTCGGGACCACCGTTGGCGTCGCTCAGCGCGGCGTGCATCCCAGCAGTGCGCCTGCCGAGTAGACGCGCTGAATCGGCATACTCGCCGAGCAGCTCGCTCGTGTGAGGCGGCAGGTCTTCGTTCATCAAATCGAGCGGATGTTGTTCGACTGGCGGCGCTTGCTCGCCGCGCGCGAGTGCGCGCTCGAAAAATCCGCTCAAAGATTCGAGCGTGTACTTCCAGGCATCGCCCTGATTGGGAACGAACTCCTGGAGAATTCCCGCCGCATACTCGACGACAGAGTCGCCGCCTTTCGAGCGATACTCGAGCGTGCCGAGCACGGCGGGCGTGTATTCGAACCCCTGATGTGTCAAGAACGTGCCGATCTCCACGTCGGGATTCACGCCCGGCTCGATTTTGCGGAACAGCTTGAATATGTAGCGGTCACGATAGATGATCGACGTGTTGCTCTGCTCAGCGCGTGACACGAAGCTCTCGATTTGAGGGGCCGATTCGCCGCATCCTTCCTGGAACGCGCTGGTGCGGCAAGCGACCATGTCGCCGTTCCGGCCTTCGAATTTTGCCTGGCAGCGCACTGCATCGAGCAGCGCGAGGCGGAATTGCGGGTCCGAGAGCGCGCCGTAGATGAGCCTGTGGTCGCCGTCGGGCGCGGCCGCTTCCGCCAGCAGCTCATCCGACTCGACGTGTTGCGCGATGGATAACGGCAAAACGTAATGCTCGCAACCTTCGTCCGCGTATTGGAGCCGCAGTATCAACACGCATGAATGCGCGTCGCCGAGGTGGATAGTGTCTTCGATGCCGATGCACTGAATAGCTCGTGCTTTGCTTCGAAACCAGCGCCGCGCGGCGATGAAGGCCGGCAGTATCGGCTCGATCTGATAGAGTGCGCGCTCGTCAAAGGGATGATCCCAGGAATCGACTGTAATGAGCGGGAGAGAAATGGCGGTTTGCGGTTTCACAGGAAGTACTCGAAGTCGGTTTCGACGCGGAGACGGCGGCGGATGCGGAAAATATGCCCCGGTATGCTGGCTGGATTGAGCTCGACGTAGTTTCTCGG
>Ga0070737_10002904_pt1 | contig 19501 bp, 17 predicted proteins | sample Coa_R1_10_FD_66438 | JGI IMG/M metagenome (GOLD analysis project Ga0070737, IMG submission 66438) | Surface soil microbial communities from Centralia Pennsylvania, which are recovering from an underground coalmine fire - Coalmine... | ecosystem: Environmental > Terrestrial > Soil > Unclassified...
AAAATGCTTTTTTCCGCTTCACTTAATACCGTTTCGACTTCATCTTCACGGGTATATCCATCTGTAGCAATATTGGTCGCTGTCCTGATTAATCTTCGCAACAGGGACTTTTCTTCTACGATTCTAGCATAATATTCAATATTAGCAGCTGTCGGAACGGCTCCGGCAAGCTCATTTAAATAGCTGACACCGCCCGTATCCTCAATCAGTTTGGCCGCTGCCAATTCTTCTGTTACGGTAACCAAGTCAACTGCTTTTCCTTGATCAGCAAGTTTAAGCATGACATGAAAGATTTTTTGGTGTGCCGCACGGTAAAAATCTTCCGGTATTAAAATTTCCGACGCCGTTATTAAAGATGACGGCTCAAGAAAAATCGCTCCTAAAACCGCCTGCTCAGCCTCAATATTTTGCGGTGGCATACGATCTGCAAATAAATCGCTCAATCTTAAAACCTCCCATTCAAGAGGATTTATAAAATCAGTTAGAAGACAGAGGCGTAGTTCCTATCGACCAAAGAAAAAAGTGACCAGTAAAAAACCGATCACATTTCTTAATATCATTTTTTATTCTAACATGTTTTCCGTAAATTACGCACTGGAAATTTACCGGAAAGAGAGAGTGAAGCAAACTTGCTTTATTTAACTTCCTTTACATGTACAGTTAAAGTTGCCGTTACATCATGATGGAGCTTGACGGGAACTTTTGTGTGTCCAAGGGATCGGATGGCATCTGCCATTTCCATCTTACGCTTATCAATTTTAATGCCATGTTTCTTTTCAAGTTCCTCAGCAATTTGTTTGGATGTAATGGAGCCAAACAGTCTACCGCCTTCACCGGCTTTCGCTGTCAACTCAACAGTGAGTTGATCCAATTTCTCTTTTAATTTTTTTGCTTCTTCCAATTCTTCTGCAGCCAACTTTTCTTGTTTTTTCTTTTGCGCATCCAAGGCGCTAATATTGGCACTCGTTGCTTCCACCGCTAAACCTTGTTTAATTAAAAAATTATGAGCATAGCCATCCGCTACATTTTTGATCTCGCCTTTTTTCCCTTTGCCTTTTACATCCTTTAGAAAAATAACTTTCATTCTTTTTTACTCCCTTCAAAATATTCATCAATAGCCTGCTTTAACTTTCTTTCCGTTTCTTCGATTGTCAGGCCAGACAGCTGTGTGGCGGCATTCGTCAAATGACCTCCGCCTTTTAAACTTTCCATAATGACTTGAACATTGATATTCCCTAATGAACGGGCGCTGATTCCAATTACTCCTTCACTACGTTTGGAAATAACGAAAGAGGCAAGAACTCCATCCATTGTCAGCAGCGTGTCGGCTGCCTGAGCAATAATCACTTGATCATTCAGTTCATTTTCCTTTCCCTTAGCAATCGCAATTCCTTCACGGTAGAAGGAAACGGATTCAATGAGCTTCGCCCTTTTTAAATATGTATCTACATCTTCTTTTAAAAACTTTTGAACAAGAATGGTGTCAGCTCCATGTGCTCTCAAGTAAGAGGCAGCATCAAATGTACGGGAACCCGTTCGTAATGTAAAACTTTTTGTATCAACAATGATCCCCGCCAGTAAGGCGGTTGCTTCAATTACTTCAATTTTACCGCGTTTTGGCTGATATTCAAGAAATTCGGTTACCAGCTCCGATGTAGAGGAGGCATACGGTTCCATATATACAAGCAAAGGATTCGCAATAAAGTCCTCACTCCGGCGATGATGGTCTATCACCACAACATGATCGATTCGTTTTAGCAGCCGTTCTTCCATAACTAAAGATGGCTTATGGGTATCAACGACTACAAGTAATGTTTTGTCCGTGGCAATTTCTAAAGCCTCTTCCGGTCCAATAAAGCGGGAAAATAAATGTTCCTGTTGGCGGATTTCTGCCATTAACCGTTTCACGCTGCTGTCCATTTCCTGCATGTTGATCACAATATAGGCATCCTTCTGATTCATTTGTGCCACTTTATAAATTCCAATACTGGCGCCAATTGAATCCATATCAGGATTTTTATGTCCCATAATGATGACTTTATCACTGGCAGTTACTAGATCTCTCAAGGCATGGGAAATAACACGTGCTCTTACCCGTGTCCGCTTTTCAATCGGGTTTGTTTTTCCTCCAAAAAATTTCACTTTTCCATTTGGAAGTTTAATGGCTACCTGGTCACCACCCCTGCCTAATGCCAAGTCAAGGCTCGATTGGGCTAGCACCCCTAATTCTGGCAGGGAAGAAACACCCGTACCCACACCAATGCTCAGAGTAAATGAAATATTTTGTTTTGAGGTCATTGCTCTAATTTCATCGAGAATGGTGAACTTTTCTTTCTCTAGTAAATGAAGGATCCCCTCATTAAATACAGCAATAAATCGTTCAGACGAAATCCGCTTGAGGAAAATTCCATTTTGATGAGCCCATTTATTTAAAATGGAAGTCACCATATTATTGATGCTTCCCCGCATCTGGTCATCCATTCCCTGGGTCAAATCATCATAATTATCTAAAAACAAAATAGCGATAACCGTTCGTTCGTCATGGTACATTTTTTCAATATCGATCTGTTCCGTGACATCAAAAAAATATAAGAGACGGTCATCAGGCTTATGAATGACACGGAATTTCCGATCATGAAGTGCGATAATTTCCGTTTCTGCTTCTTGTTCTATTAATGGGATCAAGTTGTCGGCTACATCATAGAGAGATCTTCCAATCAAGGCTTCCTCATCAAAACACGACGATAAATATGGATTAGTCCATTCAATATAATAGTCTTCATTTATCAGCATAATCCCGATTGGAAGCTCCATCAGTGCTTCTTCGCCGACTTTTTTCACCCGGTGGGAGAGAGTTGAAATATACTCCTCCATTTCCGATCGCTGGCGCCGTTCCATTACAGCCATAAAATAAAGCGGGAAAAACAGCAGCAACAGGCCAACAAGGCTTAAAACCCGGTTATATAAAAACAGAACGCCGAGCAGTAATACTACAACGCCTATCAACCCATAAAACGGGTACCGATTTGACCGCTTTTCTAAATATGGAGGCATTTTGTCAGCTCCTAATTTCAAGTCTTACTCTTTATTCATAAAACGCTTTCTAAAATCAAAGCCCATGTCTGTGATGCCCAATAACATTATTATATAATGAATAGTCGGAATCGTGAATGCAAGAATTACAATGATCACCCCAAGTCCCTTCGCAGCAGACTTCTGGTATAAGATAAAAAATATAAATGAAAGCCCCTGAATAACCATAAACATTTCCAATATATAGAACGCATTCTGCAAAACAATATATAAAAAAGTTCCTTCTTGGGGATGAAACAGCATATTGGCCCCGATTGCAATTAAAAAGTACCATAATAAACTTCTTGGCAGGGTAAGATTTCTAAATTCCCCCCAAATCGGTACTTTCATTCCAAATCTCTTTGCAATGGGGAAGCAAATCAATTGGATTAAACCTGCATAAAAGATGGAAGCAAATATGAACAGGCTCGGAGCAAGTGTGTGAATCATTTGAAATATCATTTCATATTGCTGTTTAACTTTCTTGAGCTGATCCGTTTTCCCACTAGATTTCATTATATCTTCCGTCATAGCCTCCGACCTCTTAAAAAGATCTATCAGCTCTTTAAAAAAATCAAAATGGAAAAAGGCAACATTTACAGCATATGTAATGATTAATCCGACAAGAAGAATGAGTGAGCTTCCAATTAAAATGGCTGATCTGCTTGCTTTTCTTTGCACCATATAGCCCATAACGATTCCCGTTATGCCAAACATAAGCACGGTTATAAGCCCTATAAGGGAACCGGCAATAAACGAAATAAAGACAGCAGCTATAGCGAAAGCTCCAATATATTTTAGGTTATTATTTACCGAAAATAAAACAAACGGCAATGGCAGAACAAGATTTGTAATAATTCCAAGAATGGGGATATAAATCGTTATGAACATTAAAACAGCAAACACCGCCAGCAGTATCGCACCCTCTGTCAATTTGCTTACATTCTTCACTTCTTCACCTCTAATGAAATCCTATCTCTTTATTTTAACGGGATCTGTACAGGTATTCAACTATATAAGAAAAGCGCAAGCGCTTGGTCACTCTGACAGGCAGATGTTCTTCTGCACTAAAAGTCTGTTTTTTTGAACATTTAGTCCATCTGGTATTTGTCCCGAGGGGCTGCGCTGAAGCTAGACAATTTTCGAAGTCAAACTTTATACTTTCTTTCTAAAAAAAACAGCCAGAGCAGAAAGCCCCAGCTGTCTTTATTTATTATTCACCAGCCACGAATGGCAGTAATGCCATTTGACGTGCACGTTTGATGGCTACTGTTAATTTACGTTGGTATTTTGCACTTGTGCCAGTTACACGGCGTGGTAAGATTTTTCCACGTTCAGAAATAAACTTTTTCAGTAAGTCTACATCTTTATAATCAATGTGTGTAATAGCATTTGCAGTGAAATAGCATACTTTGCGGCGTTTTGCACGTCCGCCTTTACGTCCTCCTGCCATGGATCGTTCCCTCCTTTATTACTTTATGAATTAATTTTTTAAAGGTTATCATTTAGAATGGCAGATCATCATCGGAAATGTCAATTTGACCACTTCCGGCAAATGGATCGTCATTTACTCTTGTATAACCTTGGTTGGTATTAGGCCGTTGATTCTGATTCCCAAATGGAGCTTCGCCTTGTGGTTCTCTTGGCGGTGCACCAAAATAGTCGGTGTCGTTTCTATTGCTGACGGCACTTTTAGGTTCCAAGAATTGAACACTTTCCGCTAAAACCTCGGTAACATAAACACGTCTTCCGTCCTGTGCTTCATAGTTGCGGGTTTGAATACGGCCATCTACGCCTGCCAAGCTGCCCTTTTTTAAAAAGTTCGCTACATTTTCAGCTGGTTTACGCCAAACGACACAATTAATAAAGTCTGTTTCGCGCTCCCCCTGCTGATTCGTATAGTTACGATTCACCGCTAAAGTGAACGTAGCAACAGCAACTCCGCTTGGCGTATAACGCAAATCCGGATCTTTCGTCAGCCGGCCAACAAGCACGACACGATTTAACATCAGAATCAACTCCTTTTCTCCCGTTCCATGTTTCACGTGAAACAATAATGGAATGTATTTATCTAAACTTACGCTTCTTCTTTAATGACGATATGACGAATGATGTCTTCATTGATTTTGGCAAGACGAGAAAATTCTTGCACTGCAACTGCTGGGGAAGTCGTTTTCACGATTTCGTAATATCCGTCACGGAAATCATTGATTTCATATGCAAGACGGCGTTTACCCCATTCTTTCACTTCAGCTGTTTCCGCACCATTCTCAAGAAGAATATTGTTAAAGCGCTCCACAAGAGCCTTCTTTGCTTCATCTTCAATGTTTGGGCGAATGATGTACATGATTTCGTACTTGTTCATCTTTAGGCACCTCCTTTTGGTCTAAGCGGCCCATCAAAGTGGGCAAGGAGCAATTATTCATTACTCACAAGTTGAAATTATAACATAGAAAAACAGGAAAAGCAATGTCCCTTTCCTGTTCGCCATGTTTAATTTATTATTATTTTTATACATTAAATCGGAAGTGGATAATGTCCCCATCTTGTACTTCGTAGTCTTTTCCTTCAAGGCGTACTTTTCCGGCTTCCTTTGCAGCATTATAGCTTCCTGCCGTTACTAAATCTTCATAAGAAACTGTCTCGGCCCGAATAAAGCCTCGTTCAAAATCCGAGTGAATAATTCCGGCGCATTGAGGTGCTTTCATTCCTTTTCTAAATGTCCAAGCGCGTACTTCCTGAACACCAGCGGTAAAATAGGTTGCCAATCCAAGTAGGCTGTAGGCAGCGCGGATTAATTGGTCAAGGCCTGACTCCTCAATCCCCAGTTCTTCGAGGAACATCGCTTTTTCTTCCCCTTCAAGTTCGGCAATTTCCTCTTCAATTTTGGCGCAAATAACAATTACTTCGGCATTTTCAGCTGCTGCGTATTCCCGTACCCGCTTGACATATTCATTGCCTGATGGATCTGCTATATCCTCTTCACCAACATTTGCCACGTAAAGCACAGGCTTAATCGTTAACAAATGAAGGTGTTTGACAATTTTCAGCTGATCTTCAGTAAAATCAATGGAACGAGCAGGCTTTTCTGATTCAAATGCTTCGCGGAGCAATGTCAGCACTTCAAACTCTGCCGCTGCATCTTTATCCTTTTGTTTCGCTAATTTTTCCGCACGGCTGATTCGTTTTTCAACGGTTTCCATGTCTGCTAGAATCAATTCCAAGTTAATGGTTTCAATATCGGAAATAGGGTCAACCTTACCTGATACATGGGTAATGTTATCATCCGCAAAACAGCGAACCACCTGACAAATGGCATCCACTTCACGAATATGCGAAAGAAATTTGTTTCCCAATCCTTCCCCTTTGCTGGCACCCTTCACAATGCCGGCTATATCGGTAAATTCAAATGCGGTTGGTACTGTTTTCTTCGGCTGCACAAGCTCAGTTAACTTTTGTAGACGGAAATCGGGCACTTCAACAATCCCGACATTCGGGTCAATCGTACAGAAGGGATAGTTTGCTGATTCTGCCCCTGCCTGAGTAATAGCATTAAAAAGGGTCGATTTCCCCACATTCGGCAGACCAACAATACCTGCTGTTAAAGCCATACAAGTTCACTCCTTCAAAAGACATTCTATCTTGAAACAATCGTTTTTCTATAAAATTAATGGATAAGTCTTTCACAATTATAGGCACTTTATAGTAAAAACACAAGAAGAAGCGAGGGATCATATTGATATGCGTAAAACTAAAAAATACATTTGTACTTCTAAACTATTTTTAGTAAATGTCGAAAATTAATATATATCAACATATATCGATCTATTTTTCTACTTAAAATAGACATATTTCTAATCAATTTATACCTGGGGGAGGAGCAATGAAGAAAGATAAAAATACTAAACAAATAGAAAAAACACAGATCTCAGGGAATGTTGTCAAAAAAGCAATCTTGCCAACATTTTGTTTTGCTGCGCTATCGACAATGGCCTTTGATGAAACCATTTATGCAAAACAAACTACTACTACCGAATATGTGAATGTAACAAGTGGCACACTAAATTTACGAAAAGCTGCTTCCTCAAACGCTGCTATTATTGCCAGTCTTTCGAAAGGCACCGCCGTAACCGTCTATTCTCAAGCCAATGGCTGGGCGAAAGTGACCGCTAATGAGAAGGAAGGCTATGTCAATTCCAATTTTCTATCATCCAATAATCCTAATCAGACAAGTACTGCTGCAAAAGCTGTCCCCACGACAAAATATGTTAATGTCAGCTCTGGTTCATTAAATATGCGCAATAGTGCCTCAATAAGCGCTTCGATCATTGTTAAACTTGCTACAGGCACTGCCGTAACAGTTTACTCTGAATCTGCCGGCTGGGCGAAAATTGAGGCATATGGGAAAACCGGATATGTCAGTACAGCTTACTTATCAGCTGAAAACCCCAGCCAGGGCAAAACTTCCTCTTCAAAAACAAAACAGCCCGTCATTAAATATGTCAATATAAGTTCAACATCTAAATTGAATGTAAGAAAGAATCCTTCCACTAATTCAGCTATTGTGGCTACATTAACAAACGGTACCGAGGTAGAAGTAAGTACAGAGAATAGTAGCTGGGCAAAAATTCAAGCCAATGGCATAGAAGGCTATGTTAGCTCTGCATTTCTTTCGTCCGCCAAATCAAATACCAATTCTTCATCTGCGGCTAAACCAAAAACCACAACTAAATATGTCAATGTCAACATCGGTTCTACATTGAATATGCGGAAAAGTGCTAGTGAAAATGCATCGATAGTAGTCAAATTAGCTCGCGGAGTAGAGGTAAACGTTGATTCAGAAACAAATGGCTGGGCAAAAGTTGAAGTATACGGTCAAACCGGATATGTTAATTCCAACTATTTATCGGTCACAAAACCTGATACTGAAACCAATCATTCACAAGAACCAAGTCCCGGGCAGAGTAATCAGACAAAAGCTGAAAAATATGTAAACGTTATATACGGTTCAAGTCTTAATATGCGATCAGCTGGCACTTCCAATGCAGCGATCATCGCCAAATTGGCCAGAGGAACGGTTGTCACTGTTCTTTCTGAAGCAAATGGCTGGGCAAAGGTAACAGCAAACGGACAAACAGGCTATGTCAGTTCACAGTACCTATCTGCTACACCGCCATTAAGTCCAAATACATCGAAGAACTCTATAGAAAAAATAACACAAACCTATAATATAAGCTTAAAGGACATGGTGAAATTAGAAATACCCACAAACCCGCAGACAGATAAAAAATACAATACCTATATTCGTTCTGATGCATTAACCTTAACCAGTTCTTCAAGCGGAATCGTAAATGGCAATGGCTGGAGTATAAGGGGCGGAGCCGGTTTAAACTATTGGATCGTCGGTAAAGTTAACAATCAAGAACCATTAAAAATTCTTGCAAAAGTAAAAGGGACAGACGGCCATGATTGGTACCAGGTTTCCTATAATAAACAATGGGTAAATGCCAGTCCGGATGATATTTCTTATTACGTAAATCCGGATAACTTTTTAAATAATACAGTAGATTCCTTACAATTTTTAAAACTGTCGATTTCAACAAACCTCAATACCGATGAAGTAAATGAAAGAATTCTAAAGGGAAAAGGAATTCTACAAGGTATGGCTTCAACCTTTATTAAAGCAAGTAATACATATGGAATTAATGAGCTTTATTTAATTTCCCATGCCTTACTTGAAACAAATAACGGAAAATCGGAACTTGCTAATGGAGTAAAGATTAATGGAAGAACAGTTTACAATATGTATGGAATTGGAGCCTATGATCAACGTGCAGTGGCAAGCGGAGCACAGTTTGCTTATAACGCAGGGTGGTTCACTCCAGAAGCAGCTATTATCGGCGGTGCCAAGTTTATTGCCGATGGATATATCAATGCTGGCCAGGACACACTTTATAAAATGAGATGGAATCCAAGTGCTGCAGCATTATTGGGCACAGCAACACATCAGTATGCCTCAGATATCGGCTGGGCCGCAAAACAAGTTCAGCAGATTTATAATTTATACAAGTTATTAGATTCATATAAACTAGTACTGGAAATCCCGAAATATAAGTAAGAAAAGCGTAAAGCGCAAGGCGCCAAGCTAGTGCCTCCGACTAAAAGCTATAGCTTTTAGTCGTCTGATGTTTATTAAAATAACAGGGCTGCCGATACGGCAGCCCTGAGCTCATTATTCATTCAAGGGAATCCTCTCTAAGTTTACGAGGCAATCATATAAAGTGCTTCCTAAACCATTATCTGATTCCTTATTAGAGGTCAGTAGATTGACAGATCCGCCAAATTCCTGCCAAATCCCTTCATCAATATTGATGGTGTTAGGATGGGCTGCAGGTAAAATGGAAATATAGCCCTTCACTTCACCACGATCATTCCATACCCTTACATAGTCTCCATTTTGTAACGATAATGCGTCGGCAATATTTTGGGCAATCTCTACTTTCAACTTTACTTTTCCACCCAATAGATGATAATTCTGTGAATGGTTGGAACGCATCGGGTGAATCGTCAGCAGGTTATACGGATATTTATCTGCCAAGTCCGGTTTTGACCATTTTGATTCATCCGGAAGCGCTAACGTTAATTTGCCATTTTCACCCTTTTGCTGAGCCAGAAGGGAAGTAAATTCGAATTTTCCCGAAGGGGTTTTAAACTTTCGGTCATGCCATGGAATTTTTGCAACAGGTAATTCCATTGTATGCTGTTCTATTAATGATTCCAGTGAAAGACCATGCTTGGCTAGTGGTTTTAGCGTCATTTCCAGCCATTCTTTTCTTGTAAATTGAAAATCCTGCCCAAATCCAAGCCGCTCAGCTAATTGGGTCCAAACCCACAAATCTGGCTTTGCCTCACCGGGAGCGGAGACAAGTTTTGGGCCGTAATTGACATAATGATGGTACATTGAAGCATAATAAAAATCCTCTTCTTCAAATGCTGTTGTTACCGGCAACACATAATCGGCAAGCCGGGCTGTGTCTGTCATATATTGCTCCATAACAACCAATGTATCCACCGAAGTAAAAGCCTTTTCTACGATACTCGAATCCGGGACCTGTGTCAGCGGATTACCACAAGTCACGACAATCATTTTAATTTCAGGATTAGTAGCGGTTAAAACGTTTTCTGCCTGTTTCATAATGGAAAACTGCCGATGGGCCTGCCTGCGATTTGGCATTGTTAACTCTTCAAAAGCAAAACTTTGTCCTACTTGTGTATTAGCATAATTAGCCCCGCCGCCCGGAATGCCAATGTTACCGCTTATTGCTACAAGAGCATCGATTAAACGGATGGTATTTCCACCATTTCGATAGCGTTGCATTCCTAATCCCATATACGTACTTGTCGGTTTATCAGCATATACATAAGCTAATTTGGTGATGAGTTCTGCCGGGATTTCCGTCATTTCACTAATTTTTGCAATTGTCACTTCATTTAGCAGCTGAACTAAATCAGTAAAACCATACGTAAACTGCTCAATAAATGTGCGATCTTCTAACCCCAGGCGAAGGATTTCCTTCATAATCCCTGCCGCTAATAGTCCATCCATTCCAGGTTTTATCGTAATAAAGTCATCGGCTAATTTAGCTGTTGCATTATACAATGGATTGATCACATAAAGTTTTGCCCCAAGTTTTTTGGCTTTTAATAGTTGTTCATAAAAGTGCATATTGGTTCTGGCTACATTTCTACCCCAAATGACAATGTTTTTACTATGATAAATATCATTTGGCTCATGACTGTACGCACCGCCAAAATCCCAATTTTGCGCTTCAATTCCTGCCCCCCAGCATAATGAACCGTAAAGTTCAGTGACGCCTCCATAACAATTAAAAAAACGCTGATCCAAGTTTTTCAAAATGCCATTATTGGCATAATCATGGCTATGCAGCACAGCAGTCGTACCAAACCGCGTCTTTATTTCCTTTAATTTGCCGGCAATTTCATCAAGTGCCTGATCCCAGGAGATTTCTACGAACTGACCGTTGATTTTTTTTAAGGGGTGCAATAAACGTTTAGATGAATTTGTCCGATCCACAAGCATTCTTCCCCGGCCGCAGATTTTCCCTTTTGTGATCGGATGATCCGGGTCACCTTCTACTTTCACTACTTTGCCGTTTTCAATTGTCACCTGTAAACCACAGCTATCCCAACAATTTAATGGACAGGCTGCTTTTCTTATGATGGCCAAACTTTCACCCCCAATTTAATCTTTCTATCGGCTATTTTAATAAGAATAATTGAACTTTTACAAAAAGAAAAGCATGAATTTACCCTTCATGCTTCACTAATACTTTTTTCATTTTACGAGCGAATTCCCTACGCGGAATTAAAACACTATGACCGCAGCCTTCGCATTTAATTCGGATATCCATCCCCATCCGGATAATTTTCCAGCGATTTGTTCCGCATGGATGCTGCTTTTTCATCTCTACAATATCATTGAGAGCAAATTCTTTTCCTTCCATTCATGTTCCTCCTGTCATCTTATTACTTCGGCTTTCCCGCTCCTTCTGGATACATGACAAGTTGCGGTGGCGGGACTTTTATTCCATGTTCATCCAACAAGAGCTTGATATCCTTGCGAATCGCTCGGGCAATTCCGGACTGCTTCGTTGGCCGTGTTTCCGCCACAATCCTTAGTACTACTTCTGTAGGTCCCAGTGTTTGAATACCCAAAAGTTCAGGTGCTTTGATTAAATCTTCATATTGATCCGGCATTTTTTGTAAGCTATCCTCAATTACTTTTTCAGCTCGTCCAATATCTTCACCATAAGCAATGGCAATATCAACAACGGCAATACTATTATTTAAAGAAAAATTCGTTACTTGGGTGATACTTCCATTCGGCAATATATGCAATTCCCCGGTCCAGCTTTTGATTTTGGTTGTCCGTAATCCAATGGCTTCCACATTTCCTTCAAATTGTCCAACCCGGATATGGTCGCCGACGGAGAATTGATCTTCAAAGATTATGAAAAAGCCGGATATAACATCCTTCACTAAATTTTGTGCTCCGAAACCAACTGCCAAACCAACAATCCCTGCTCCGGCAATCAGTGCCTGCACATTAATCCCAAACACGGAAAGAATCATCATAAACGCAATAAAATAAACAACATATGAAAGAATATTTTGTAGAAGTTTAGAAAGGGTTTCCTCTCTCCGTCCAGGCGGCTTCGCAAGCGGTGAAAGGTTCCTGATTTTAAAAATATTATGGATGGCCATTTCCCCTATTTTGATTAAGATCTTGGCAATGATCAAGATCACAATAATCTTCAGAAGACCTGCTCCAAATCTTATCCATGTCTCTTCGTTTTGAAAGGTTTGAAAAAGTTTTGGAATATTCACAGCTGTTAAGTTCATTTATACACCTTCCTTTAGCTTGATTCCTCTATCATTTTAACAATTTTTCTGATTAGAGAATAGCGTTGTGTTTATACTTTTCTCTTCTATTTATGTATAGATTTCCGAAAATTTCCGTATAATGATAAGGCAAAGAGGGTATAAAAAATGCGCAAGCGCCTTGGTCAGCCTGCCTGCTTCTCCGAATAATCTTCCTTGTAGGCATGCGACGAGCTGAACATAAGCCTCTTCGAATAAGCTATGGCACAGGAGCACATAACGAGGGGCTAGGACGCTTGCGCTAGACAATTCTCGAAGTCAAAATTTATTCTTCCTTTACTTTTACATTTTAAACAATACTAAATGAATCTGCCTAATAATAGCTGCATATTATTCTTTTATATTTAATATGTATTTAAGGAGTGGACATAATGAATCTAAAGACCTATTTCTTTGACCGGAGGGGGAAAGCGCAAATTAATCATGATGATGTTCATGCTGCGGAAGATTTAGCAGCTGAATTGCTGACCATCCTTCCGCCCATGGCGTCCCGCCCGATTGTATTTGTTTGCATTGGAACTGACCGCTCCACCGGAGATTCATTAGGGCCACTGATCGGTACATTATTAGAGGAGAAAAGACCGAAAGTCTTTTATGTATATGGAACATTAGATGAGCCTATTCATGCTGTTAATTTAGAAGAAAAACTTCATGAGATTATGACAAAACATGACAATCCGTATATCATCGGAATCGATGCCTGTTTGGGTCGCATGAAAAATGTCGGTACTATACAAGTTGGCAGCGGCCCTGTCAAACCTGGTGCCGGAGTAAACAAACAACTACCCGCCGTCGGAGATATACATATCACCGGAATCGTGAATGTCAGCGGGTTCATGGAATTTTTCGTTCTACAAAATACCCGGTTAAATCTTGTCATGAAAATGGCCAAAACGATTGCTAGCGGAATCTATCAAGCTAGCCTTGTTTACGCCAAGCAAAGCTGGACACGATTGGATTGGGTAGGAGAAGAACAGACTTATTAATGGAACAGCCGGTCTAAGAACCGGCTGTTTATTTATTTAAAATAAAAATGAATACTATACAAAATTGTAGAGATGATTCCTACTACGACAATACCGGGAAGGAAGTTGGCAACTTTTATTTTTGTCAGCCCAATTAAATTTAAGCCAATAGCAAATATCATAATCCCTCCGGCAGATGTCATTTCGATAATAAATTGATTCATTAATTCTTTCGGAATAAATTGGTTGATTTGCGTAGCAAATAAAGCAATTAAGCCTTCGTAAACAAGTACAGGCACAGCTGAAAAAATAACGCCTATTCCAAGTGTTGTTGTTAACATTAATGCCGTAAAACCATCGATGATAGACTTCATATATAAAACGGAATGATCCCCGCTAATTCCGCTGTTAAGAGCACCAATAATTGCCATTGCTCCAATACAAAAGATCAGTGTCCCCGTAACAAATCCTTCTGAAATGCTGTCTTTTTCGTTTGAACCGAGTTTTCTTTCGAGCCATAATCCTAAATCATTTAATTTATCCTCCAATTTCAACGATTCTCCAATAATGGCACCGAATACGAGGCTAATAATGACTATAACGAAATTTTGACTTTTTAATCCCATTTGTAAACCGAGAACCATAACGGATAAACCAATGGCAAACATAACCGTTGTCTTCATTCCTTCCGGGATTCGATTCAGCAGTTTCCCAAGCAGGGATCCAATAATAATTAAAAGTACATTCACAATGGTTCCTAATAAAAACATCGTCATCCCCCTTTTGCTTACCAAAAAAATAAACCATCCGTCAGATGGTTAAAAAGTATCATCATGATCTAATAATTCAAGGATTCTTTCTAAATCCTCCTGGGAGAAAAATTCGATTTCAATTTTCCCTTTATTTTTGTTTTGCTTAATATGGACATTTGTTCCAAAACGTTCTCTTAAGGAATGCTCACGTTCTACAATAAAAACATCCTTTTTCTGTTCTTGTTTTTTTGTTTCACGTGAAACATTCTCATTTAATTGCTGAATCCATTTTTCCAACTGGCGTACATTTAGTGATTCCTTGATGACCTTTTCCACAACTGCAGGAAGTTTGGCCTTCTGCCGTAATCCTAATAAAGCGCGACCATGGCCCATTGTTATTTTCCCTTCGGATATCAATTCTTGAATGGCAGGCGGAAGCGAGAGGAGGCGGATATGATTCGCAACATGCGGCCGGCTTTTTCCTAAGCGCTTGGCTACTTCTTCTTGAGTTAGCTTCAGCTTTTCCATTAATGTTTGGTAGGCCAATCCCTCTTCAATAGGATTTAAATCCTCACGCTGTAAGTTTTCCAGTACAGCAAGTTCCATCATTTGCTGTTCCGAAAACTCCCTGACAACCGCGGGAACCGTTTCGAGTTTGGCCTCTTTGGCGGCACGGAAACGCCGCTCTCCAACTACAATTTCATACCCCTTAATGCTCTTTCGGACAATCAGCGGCTGCAAAATTCCATGCTCTAGAATAGAATCCTTTAATTCCTCAATCGCTTTTTGTTCGAAAGTCTTCCTTGGCTGGTAAGGGTTTGGGCGCAGTTCCTTCAATTTAATTTCTTGAACTGTCTCTTCCTTATCAACAGCCTCCGTATTAAAGAATGCATTCAGACCTTTTCCTAACCCTTTAGCCATTTGCGACCACTTCCTTTGCTAAATCCAAATAAACTTCAGCACCGCGGGATTTGGCATCGTATGTTATGATGGGTTCCCCATGGCTTGGAGCTTCACTCAGACGCACATTTCTTGGAATAATGGTTTTATAAACTTTATCTTGAAAGTACTTTTTCACTTCTTCAATGACTTGAATACCGAGGTTTGTCCTGGCATCAAGCATGGTTAATAACACACCTTCGATTTTCAAGTCCTGGTTTAAATGCTTTTGCACCAATCTGACCGTATTTAATAATTGGCTTAATCCTTCTAAAGCGTAATACTCACATTGTACCGGAATTAGTACGGCGTCAGAGGCAGTCAAAGCATTGATGGTTAGTAAGCCTAACGAAGGCGGACAATCAATAATGACATAATCAAATTGACCTTTTACTTCTTCGATGGCTCTTTTCAAGCGGACTTCTCTTGAAATGGTGGGAACTAATTCAATTTCAGCCCCGGCAAGTTGAATAGTGGCCGGGATACAATATAAATTTTCCACAGCTGTTGTTTTAATGACTTCTTGCGCCTTAACATCATCTACTAAAACATCATATATACATTGATCTACTTCTGCTTTTTCAATTCCAACTCCGCTTGTTGCATTTCCTTGCGGATCAATGTCCACTATTAAGACACGTTTCCCTATGTAAGCTAAGCAGGCGCCCAGGTTGACAGAAGTAGTGGTTTTACCAACTCCGCCCTTTTGATTGGCGATAGAAAGAATTTTACCCACAATGTCACCTACCCTTTATTTCTACAATTGTCTTACTTTTTTATTCTATCAAATTAATGATTCACTTACCCTAGATTTAGATAGAGAAATTCCATTTCTTTATTTTAACACGAATTTTATACGATGTAGTTTTTTTAAAAAAAATAATCCAATAGACAGGTGAAGGGGATGTTCCTAGTTATATAAAAATGAGGACCAAACAATGATTTTGTTTAGTCCTCATTCACTTCATTTATTTTTTCTTTGGAATACGGATTGTGAATTGGTAATAATCATCAAATTCTTCTTCCTCAGCATCAAGGGTAATCCCACTATCTGTTACCATACTAAGTGATTGGCGGATGGTATTGACGGCAATTCTCATATCTTTACTGAAGGCTTTTCGTTTTGGTTTTGGTTTTACATTTTTTTGTTCTAATAGTCGGACAACCCGCTCCTCGGTCTGCTTCACATTTAAATTTTTCTCAATAATTTCTCCTAGAACAGCAATCTGTTTCTCCGGATCTTTTAACGGAATGAGTGAACGGGCATGACGCTCGGTAATCGTTTTATTTAACAATGCATCCTGGACGGGCTGCGGCAATTTTAAGAGCCGCAGTTTGTTGGCAACAGTAGACTGCCCTTTCCCAAGGCGCTGGGCAAGTGCTTCCTGTGTTAAATTATGCAATTCAAGCAGCTTCCCGTAAGCAATTGCTTCTTCAATTGGCGATAATTCTTCCCTCTGCAGGTTCTCTATAAGGGCAACAGATGCTGTTTCCGCATCAGATAAATTCTTAATAATGGCTGGAGCCTCTGTCCAGCCCAGTTTTTTCATCGCACGCCAGCGCCGTTCACCCGCAATAATTTCATATTTGCCAGGAGCAAACTCCCGGACTACGATCGGCTGGATAATACCATGTATATGAATCGTTCTTGACAATTCCTCAATCTTCTCTTCATCAAATACCGTCCGCGGCTGAAAACGGTTAGGAATGATTTGATCAATCAGTACTTTTTTTATTTCATCATGCTTCTCAGCTGTTAATTCTTTTTCGAGCTCAAGTGTCTGTCCTTTATCACCAAGACCAAAAAAGCGTGTAAATGAATTTTTCATCCCCAACACCACCTTTATGAAACTCCCTATTACATAATTCGCTGCATAAATTGATTCTTCCTGCCTAGGATACCATTTTTGCTGAAGAATTGTCAGTACTAATAAAAGCGCAAGCGCCTTGCTCAGTGTTCTTCAGCCCTAAAAGTCTGGTTTTTGTCCCGAGGGGCTAGGCTGCTTACGCTGAACAACTCTCGAAGACAAAATTTATTTTACTGTATGAAGAAAAGAGTTTCCTACTTATTCAATTGGCATTTTTGCCGGGGTTCCCGGTTTCCTTGGGTATTTTTTCGGTGTTTGCTTTTCCTTTTTAATAATGATAATATTCCGCTCACTTTCCTCAACCGGCAATGTAAAAGTAAACATTTCCTCTACTTTGCCTCCGAGAGTCGTAATTGCTTTTTGTGCCGTTTTTAATTCCTCTTTGGCATGTAATGCCTTTAATGCGATAAAGTGCCCTCCTACTTTGGCAAGCGGCAGGCATAACTCACTTAGCACTGACATTCGGGCCACTGCCCTTGCTGTTACAACATCGAACTTTTCCCGGAAAATAGTATTTACGCCAAAGGTCTCTGCACGATCATGAACAAATTGGATATTTTCAAGGTTTAACATATTTGCAAGATGCTGTAAAAAAGAAATCCGCTTATTCAGTGAATCTACAATCGTCACTTGCAAATGCGGATATACAATTTTTAACGGAATGCTCGGAAAGCCGGCACCGGCACCGACATCGCAAAGCCTTAGGGATCCGGTAAAGTCAAAGTAAAATGCTGCTGAAATGGAATCATAAAAATGTTTTAAATAAACCTCTGATTTTTCGGTAATCGCTGTCAGGTTCATCTTCTCATTCCACTCAACAAGTGTTTCATAATAGATGTCAAACTGCTCCAACTGCCGGTCAGTCAGTGCAATCCCCTTTTCATTTAAACTTGCGGCAAATTGTTCAACATTCATTTTCTTTCCTCACTAACCTAATCATTTGAGACTTTGGCAATCCGTCCATGTTCCAAGTAGACAAGCAGAATCGAAATATCGGCGGGATTCACACCGGAAATGCGTGATGCTTGGGCAAGCGATAACGGCCTGATTTTATTTAATTTTTGTCTTGCTTCCGTCGCTAACCCAGTAATGGCGTTATAGTCAATGTTTTCTGGGATTTTTTTATCCTCCATTTTCTTTAAACGCTCCACTTGCTGCAAGGATTTTTCAATATAGCCTTCATATTTGATTTGAATTTCTACTTGTTCTTTCACTTCATCATCTAATGGATGTTCCGGTTTTGTTAAGGTTTCAAGCAGTTCATAAGTCATTTCGGGCCGCTTTAATAAATCGGAAGCACGGATTCCATCTTTTAGTTCACTGCCGCCAATGCTCCTGATTAATTCCTGAACTTCTGTATTTGGTTTTAAGATAGTTGACCTTAATCTTTCCTTTTCTTCTTCAATGGCGTTCTTTTTAGCTACATATTTTTGATAGCGTTCATCACGAATAAGGCCAATTTTATAGCCAATTTCGGTTAATCTTAAGTCCGCATTATCATGACGAAGCAGCAAACGGTATTCCGCTCTTGAGGTCAACAGACGATACGGTTCATTCGTTCCCTTCGTTACTAAGTCATCAATTAGCACCCCGATATATGCGTCGGAGCGGCTCAAGACTAACTCTTCGCGTCCAAGCGCCCTTAAACCTGCATTGATTCCGGCCATCAGTCCTTGACCTGCAGCTTCTTCATAGCCGGATGTCCCGTTGATTTGCCCAGCGGTATAAAGGTTTTTTACAACCTTTGTCTCTAATGTCGGCCATAGTTGTGTAGGGACAATGGCATCGTATTCAATCGCATATCCCGCTCGCATCATTTCTGCCTTTTCAAGGCCGGGAACAGTTTTTAAAATTTGCTTTTGAACATCTTCCGGCAGGCTTGTTGACAATCCTTGAACATAGACTTCTTTTGTATTTCTTCCTTCCGGCTCCAGAAAAATTTGATGGCGCGGCTTATCATTAAACCGGACTACCTTATCTTCAATCGACGGGCAGTAGCGCGGCCCTGTGCCTTTAATCATTCCAGAATACATTGGAGAGCGATACAGATTCGCATCAATAATCTCATGTGTATGTTCATTTGTGTAGGTCAGCCAGCAAGGCAGTTGGTCGGTTATAAATTTCGTGGTTTCATAAGAAAACGCCCGCGGGATTTCATCACCAGGCTGAATCTCTGTCTTGCTGTAGTCAATGGTATTGCTATTCACCCTCGGCGGTGTTCCTGTCTTAAAACGGACAAGTTCAAACCCAAGCTCCTCCAAATGTTCTGACAGCTTAATAGATGGCTGCTGGTTATTCGGACCGCTGGAATATTTCAATTCTCCAATGATAATCTCGCCGCGCAAGAATGTCCCTGTTGTGATCACGACGGTTTTGGAGCGGTATACAGCACCTGTCTTTGTAATGACACCGCAGCATACCCCATCTTCGACAATTAATCTTT
>Ga0070737_10002906_pt1 | contig 19490 bp, 7 predicted proteins | sample Coa_R1_10_FD_66438 | JGI IMG/M metagenome (GOLD analysis project Ga0070737, IMG submission 66438) | Surface soil microbial communities from Centralia Pennsylvania, which are recovering from an underground coalmine fire - Coalmine... | ecosystem: Environmental > Terrestrial > Soil > Unclassified ...
CAGACCACGACCAGGAACAGCACGGCGAGGGTGAAGGCCCGCTGATAGCGGCCGGACATCGTCGCGACGGGCTGCGTGATGGTCACGACGGCCAGCTCACGGTGACGGTCGTGCCCGCGCCGGGCCGGCTGGCGATCGCCGACCGGCCGCCAGCCGCCAGCATCCGCCCGGTGATCGACTCACGGAGCCCCCGGCGGGACGGCGGGGTGGCGGCCGGGTCGAAGCCGCGGCCGCGATCGGTGACCCTGACGACCGCCCAGCCCACACCGCCCGTCACGGTCACCTCCGCCTGGCCGGTACCGGCGTGCCGTTGGACGTTGCGCAGTGCCTCGCCGACGCAGGCGGCCAGCTGATCCGCGACGGGAGACGGCAGTGTGGCCGGGGCAACCCTGAGCCGCACGGCCAGGTCACCTACGCTGGCTACGGCCCGCTCCAGCTTCGGTTCCAGATCGGTCAGCGTGGCCAGCCCGCCCGGCACAGCCGGGGCGCTTTCGAACCCCCGCAGCACACGCAGATCCCGGGCGGCCTGCCCGGCCAGCGCCGGGGACGGTCCGGTGAAGGCACCGGCCGCGACCATGGTGAGCGTGGACAGCACGGTGTCGTGCAACTGGCGGTGCTGTTCCCGTTCGTCCGCACGCCGGGCCTCCTCGGCCCGGATGCGCTGCTCGGTCTCCAGGCCGGCCGCGACGACGGCATCCGCCGACCGGGCGCCGCCGCGGATCACTCTCACCAGGCCGGCCGCGACGATCGTTTCCACCACCAGCAGCCAGGCGTCGGGCAGGTGGCCGGTGCCGAGCCCGTAGGCGGCGATCACCACCGCGGTCACCGGCAGCCCCAGCCAGGGGCGCAGCGCGATCTGCAGGATGTACACCGACGTGCAGGCCAGCGGAAGCATCCAGGTCGTGTCGTCTTTGATCAGCACGGCCGGGACCAGGTGCCGCTGCATGAGCACCAGCGCCGAGACCACCGCGGCGTCGGTCACGATCACGGCCGGGACCAGTCCCGACCGCCGGATCCGCCAGGTGAAGAAGGCCGCCCACAGGCACAGCACGGCCAGCGACAGGCCCAGCCACCAGCCGGAGATCTGCCTCGCCGCGGCCAGAACGGCCACCACGGTGAACAGGACCGCACCGCCGAGGCGCAGCGCAATCGCATACCAGCCGGCCAGCCGGTCCAGGGCCTGGTCGGACGGCCCTGCCCACCGCGGGTGAAAGGCCGGCCCGCGACGGCTCGCGGGGGCGCGTAGTTGTCCCCCGGCGGAATCGGCTGCCAGGTTCACCGGACCAGTATGCGGCAGAGTGACGTCCCGGGCGTGAGGGACGTTTGTCACCGAGATGACAATTTTCCGTGCTGACCGCCCGGCCTGATGATCTCGGCCTGCGGGTGGAAGGCTTCGGGCGGGTCAAGCCCGGTGACTTCGGCCGGCCGGACCCGCCGGCAACGAAACTGAAGATCCGCTTCGTCTCCAGCCCGGTGCTCATCCGGGGTACTGACGGACCCTCCCAGAAGCGTTCGGTGTGGCTCTAGCCTGAGGCCATGGAGAGCGGGAGTGACCGGCAACACCTACGGAGGAACGACATGGAAAAGCGCGTCCTGGGATCCGCCGGCCTGGAGGTTTCCGCTCTCGGGTTCGGCTGCATGGGGATGAGCCAGAGCTTCGGCCCTAACCCGGGCGACCGTGGCCAGATGATGAGCCTGCTGCGGGCCGCGGTCGACCGGGGGGTCACCTTCTTCGACACGGCCGAGGTCTACGGCCCGTACGTCAACGAGGAACTCGTCGGCGAAGCGCTCGGCCCGGTCCGCGACCAGGTCGTCATCGCGACCAAGTTCGGGTTCGCGTTCGACGGCAAGGGCCGCCAGACCGGGCTGGACAGCCGCCCGGAACACATCCGGGCGGCGGTGGAGGGGTCGCTGCGGCGGCTCGGCACCGACCGGATCGACCTGCTCTACCAGCACCGCGTCGACCCGCAGGTCCCCATCGAGGACGTGGCCGGCACCGTCGGGGAACTCATCGCGGCCGGCCAGGTGCGGCACTTCGGCCTGTCCGAAGCCGGCGCACGCACCATCCGCCGTGCGCACGCGGTGCAGCCGGTCACTGCCCTGCAGAGCGAGTACTCACTGTTCTGGCGCGAGCCCGAAGAGGAGATCATCGGAGTCCTGGCCGAACTCGGCATCGGGCTGGTGCCGTTCAGCCCGCTCGGCCGGGGCTTCCTCACCGGGCGCATCGACCAGACCACCCAGTTCGAGGCGGGAGACATCCGCGCGAACCTGCCCCGGTTCACCACCGAGGCCCGCGCGGCCAACCAGGCCATGACCAGCCTGCTCGGCCGCATCGCCGCAGACAAGGGCGCCACCCCCGCACAGATCGCGCTGGCCTGGCTGCTCGCCCGGCAGCCGTGGATCGTCCCCATCCCCGGCACCCGGCGGCTGGAGCGGCTGGCGGAAAACCTCGGCGCCCTGGACGTCAAGCTCACCCCCGGCGACCTCACCGCCATCGGCGCCGCTGCCGACGAGATCACCGTGGTCGGTAACCGCTATCCCGAAGCCATGCAGCGGATGATCGACCGCTGAGCAACCGCTGGGGAATTCGGGAGATCATCCATGGTACGGCCCGCCGCCAACCGCGCTGTGCCGGTGCCGGTGCCGGGCGGGCAGGCTGGGACCGGGCAGCTCTAACGCAGCCGGTTGAGCTGGCTTAGACCGGAGAGCACGGTCGGCGTGTCCAGGCCGAAGTCGATGAGGCAGGCGACCTCGTCGACGCCAATGGCGCGGAAGCGCTCGATCATCCCCCTGGCCTTCTCCACGGTGCCCAGCAGGGCACCGTGGTTGAGATAACGATCGAAGGCGTGGGCCACGAGGAACTCCAGGTCGTCGGGCCGCAACTGCCGGGGAGCCAATTTGCGGCTGCCGTCCGCGGAACTCACCCGCAGATCGATCGAGCTCTTGAGGTACTCATACATCGGCGGGCGGACGAGTTCCCGTACCTCGTCTTCGCGTTCACCCAGGAACGTGTGCACCATGAGCACGACGTGACCGGTGTACCCGTCGGCGTGCTCGCGAGCGGCCAGCGCGGTGCGGTACGCAGCGATCTTGCCGGCGAGTGCGTCCAGATCCTGCGTGAGGAGATAGGTCAGCACTCCTGCACCGAGCTGGCCTGCCTTCCGGAACGTCTCGGTGCTTCCCCCGCTGGTGAGCCAGATCGGCAGTTCGGGCTGAACGGGAGGTGGGTAGATGCGCACCTGCTGCATCTCGCCCAGCCCGTCGGTCACCGGAATCGTTTCGCCGCGCCACAGCCGTCGTACCTGTTCCACCTGTTCGCTGAGCAGCGATCGCCGCTGTGCGTAACTGCCGGGGCGGAACGCGAAATCCACGGTGTTCCAGCCCGGGGCAAACGACACGCCCACCCGGCCTCCGGAGAGATTGTCCACCACGGACCACTCCTCGGCGATGCGCAGTGAATGGTGAAGTGGTGCCACCACACTGCCAGCCCGGATCTTCACGTGCTCGGTGACCGCAGCCACGGCGGCGCTCGTGATCGACGGGTTGGGGTACAGGCCACCGAACGGGTGGAAGTGACGCTCGGGCGTCCATACCGCGGCGAAGCCGTTCTGGTCGGCAAAGCGCGCCCCATCCAGCAAAAGCTGATACCGGTGACCGGCGCAACGGCTGTCGTCGGCGAAATAGAAGAGACTGAACTCCACGCCACACCTCCCGTCAGGCTCGCGCTGTCACTGGCTATCCTGTTCCACCAGCAGAAAATATTCATTCAGCACCGCGCCAAGGCGCCGGGGCGTGGGGTTCTCGAAAACCACCACCAATGGAATGTCCACACCATAATGCTCGCGCACTTGGCTGGCAATACTTATAGCCAGAAGCGATTCGCCGCCGGACAGGAAGAAATTCGAATCCACATGCAGAGCGGAATTGTCGAGCAGGCTGCGCCATACCCCGGTGAGCCAGCTCGTGATCTCATCTCCGGCCTCGGACCCGGGTGGTGGGGAGGCTGCCGGCGCGGGCAGCGCCACGGCCAGTTCGGACAGCCACCGGTAGTCAACCTTCCCGCTGCCGTTGACGGGCAGCGAATCCAGGAACTGGACCGCCCCTGGAATCGCGTAGCCCGGCAGGCGCAGCGCGGCGAAATCCCGCACTTCCTCCGCAGTCAGCTCCAGCCGTGACGAGACGAACGCCACCACCATCTGCCCGCCACGGGCGGTGCCCGATATGACCGCTCCCGCTGCGGTGACGCCCGGATGCTCCTCGAGCACCGCCTCGACCTCGCCGAGTTCAAGGCGCTGGCCGTTCACCTTGACCTGACGACCCCTTCTTCCCCGGAGTTCCAGCCGGCCATCGGGCCGCCACAGGCCCAGATCTCCCGTCCGGTATTCCGGCACCGTGCCGCCGGAGCAGGCAAAGCCCCGGCCCTGGACGCCGGCACCCCCCAGGTAACCTGCACCCACGCCGGCGCCGGCGATCACCACCTCCCCGACGATGTCGACCGGGCAGTCGGCTCCGGACTCGCTCATCACCCTGATCGTGGTGTTCGCGATCGGCGTCCCCACCGCTGGCCGCCTTCCCAGTGACTGCCCGGTGACGAATTCCGCTGTCGACCAGATCGTCGTTTCGGTGGGGCCGTAGACGTTCACGACGCGTGCGCCGGTCGCGAGCAGCCGCCGGGCGAGGGCAGCCGTCAGCGGTTCACCCCCGCTCAGCAGCCAGCGGCCGGTGAGGTCGACACCGTCCACGTCGCCGATCATGCGCCACAGTGTCGGGGTGGCCTGGAGCACGTCCACGCCGAGGTCGCGGACGAGGCCGAGAAGCTTCCCCGGGTTCACCTGCGTCTGATCGTCAACCACAACGGCCCGTCCGCCGAAGCACAGCGGCAAGAACAACTCCAGCGCCGAGATGTCGAAGGTGAAAGCCGTCAGCCACGTCATCGCCCGCGAAGCACCGAAGTCCAGGGTGCGGGCGAAAGAGCGGACGACGTTGGCGAGATTGGCGTGCGTAATCTGCACACCCTTGGGCCGTCCGGTCGAACCGGAGGTGTAGATCACGTACGCGCGTTCACCGGGATCGGCCGCCCAGCCGGGGTCCGGCGCCACGGGAGCTGGCAAATCTCCTCCGGTGGGCCGCTCGCCCGGCACGACCACCCGCGTGCCGGGAAAGCCGAGCCGGGCGGCGGTATCAGCGCTGCCGACCAGCGCCGCCACATCAGCGTCAGCGAGCTGGAACCGCAGCCGCTCCGCTGGGTGCGCGGGATTCAGCGGCAGGTAGGCGGCACCGAGCTGCCAGGCGGCCAGCACGACAGCGGCGGTCGCCGCGCTGCGGCCGGTGGTGACCGCGACCACGTCTCCCGCAGCTACCCCCGTCTTCGCGAGCCGCTCCGCGAGATCGGTGGCCATCACCTCCAGTTCCCCGTAGCTGACGTCGCCCTGGAGCGAGCTGATCGCTGTGTGTTCCGGGTGAGCACGCACCTGCCCGGCAACCATGCCGGGAACTGTGTGCGGCGCGGGCCAGCGGATCGCGGTCTGGTTGACCTGCCTGATCACGTTGTCGTGCCGGGTCGCGATGGCCAGCTCGGCCACGTTCTGGCCCGGATCCGCGGCCGCCGCGATCAGCAGCGCCTCGTAGCGATCGTAGAAGCGCCGGACGAAGCTCTCGTCGTGCACGTCGCCGCGATGGGCGATCTGGACGTCATAGGAACCGCCACTTGTGCCGACCACCATCTCCAGGTCGAACCGGCTGTAGCCGGTGTCCACCTGGCGGACCGCGCTGCTCCAGTCCGGCGACGGGGAAGCTGCCGACGGTGCCGGCCAGAAGTTGAAGAGATGCCGGAAAAAGGGAGCCTGCCAGTCGTAATCGTCCTGGAGAAGCTGATGGGCCATCGTTTCGTAGGACACGTCGCGATGCTCGAGCGACTCGAAGAATACGTCGAGCACACGCGCGGTGAAGGAGGCGAAGGTGTCGCCCGGCACCAGCCGGGCCCGCAGCGGCAGGACGCTGAAATGATGACCGATCACGTTCTCGCGGCCAGGGGGACGAAGGTCGACCGGTACTCCAGCGACGAGGTCGTCCCCCGCGCCGTGCCGGTGCAGGAGCAGCAGGTAGGTGCTCAGCAGCACCACGTTTTCCGTGGCCTCGACGCTGCGGCGCAGATCGCGCAGCGCTGTAACGGCGGGCTCGCTCATCGAGCGGGCGTACCGGCCGCCGGCGAAGGAAACCTCCGATCCGGAGTAGTCGCCCGCATCGAGCATCATCGCGTCGGCTTGCAGCCCTGCGATCTGCTTCTTCCAATAGCCGATGTGCTCCGCCGACGGCATCACCGACGTCTCGGGAGCGGTGGCTGAGACCGCGTGCTCCGCGGGTGGCTGCCCGGTGGCGGCGAAACGTTCGTAAGCGACGGCCAGATCGGTGACAAAAGAGGGTGCCGACAGCGCGTCCAACACGAGGTGATGGGCTGTGACCAGGAGCTCCCGGCTCCCGTCGGGCAGTTCGAGCACGGTGAACCTGACGAGTTCGTCGCGCTCGAGATCGAAGGACCGTCCCGCGACGGCCCGCATGTCGTCCTCGAGCCGCGCGGGCGTGGTCGGGAGGATCTCGACCGGGGCGGCTACCTCCGCCGGATCGAGAAGAAGACGAACCGGACGGTGGCCGCGGACCCGTACCGACGAACGCAGCGGGACGTGCCGCTGCACCAGCCAGCGGACGGCACGCCGCAATACCGGCAGCTCGATGCGGCCGGGAAGGCGAATGCTGAACCCCAGGCTGGCTACTCCCTGCCCCGGGAACGCCTTCTGCAGCAGCCAGAGAGCTACCTCGCGATCATTGAGCGGCCAGAGTTCGGCCTCGTCCCGTGGCATAGACCACCTCGTTCCGGATCGCGCCGCACCGCACGCCGCGACCCTCAGATGTTGTGCGCGGCCAGCAGGCCACACCGGGCGCGGGAGGACACGATCGCCCGCAGAACAGCTTCCGCGGGACTGCCGCCCGTGCCGACGCCCCACTGGATCAGTCCAGCCGTGTTGCCTTTGACGAAGCACACACTCCGGCCGGCCGGAGCGCCCGGCTGGAGATCGCACGACAGCACCTGTGTCGTGATGCCGCACTGGCGCAGGAGGTCTGCCGCCGCCGCGGCCGGATCCGGGCCGCGTCCTCGCGCCCGGGTGCGGTGGCCGTCAAGGCATATTCCGGCGGCCAGCACATGCTCACCGTCACGTTGCTGTTCGTCCAGGTCGCTGACACTGATGCTGCCCCGCACATATTCGCCGGTAAACAGCAGCCACAGCTCGTCTGCGCTGAGTTCGGCGCCGCGGTCTTCGGACGCGGCCTGGACGACAGCCGAAAATTCGATTTGGACCTCACGGGGCAGGCTGATGCCGTACTGACTTTCCAGCAGATAGGTGACACCGCCTTTCCCCGACTGGCTGTTGACACGGATGACGGCGGCGTAAGTTCGCCCCACGTCACTAGGGTCGATGGGCAGATAAGGCACTTCCCACTGCTCCGGCACGGGTTCACTTTCCATCCTGATCAGCCCCTTGCGGATGGCGTCCTGATGGGTACCGGAAAAGGCGGTGTAGACCAGCTCGCCAGCGTACGGGTGACGTGGGTGCACCGGCAGACGGGTGCAGTGCGCGATCGTGTCACGCACCTCGTCGATGAGCGACAGATCCAGCATGGGGTCGATGCCCTGCGAGAACAGGTTCAGGGCCAGCGTGACCAAATCCACGTTTCCGGTTCGCTCGCCGTTCCCGAACAGACAGCCTTCAACACGCTGCGCCCCGGCCAGTACGGCCAGTTCGGCGGCGGCGACAGCTGTCCCCCGGTCGTTGTGCGGATGCACCGACAGGATGACATCGCCGCGCCGGGCCAGATTCTGATGCATGTACTCGATCTGGTCCGCATAGATGTTCGGCGTAGCGATCTCGACCGTGGCGGGCAAGTTGTGCACGACCGGACGCTCGCTGCTGGCGTTCCACCTTTCGGTCACCGCGTTGCAGACGTCGAGTACGTAATCCGGTTCGGTCAGGTTGAAAACCTCGGGTGAGAACTCGAACCGCCGGTTGTGCTGGTGGGGAGCCTCCGCACGGCTCAGCACCCGGTCCGCGGCGCGCAGGATCATGTCCAGCACCTCCGCCCGGCTCGCGCCGAGCACCACCGACCGCCAGCCGGGAGCGGTCGGCGCACACAGGTGGATAATGCCTTTCCTGACGCCGGCCATCGCTTCGAACGTGCGGTCTATCAGCTCAGGCCGGGCGGGCGTGAAGACGCTGATCGTCACGTCGTCCGGTACCGCGGGGTCGCCCGCGAGGCGGCGGGTGAAGTCGAAATCGGCCTGGCTGGCCGACGGATAGCCTATTTCTATTTCCTTGAAACCGACCTTGATGAGAAGCGAGAAGAGATCATATTTGCGGGCCGGATCCATCGGCTCGGCGAGTGCCTGATTGCCGTCCCGGAGGTCGACGGGAACCCACAGTGGTGCCGCGGTGAACTCCCGGTCCGGCCAGCTCCGGTCGATGCGCGGCAGGCAGACCCTCTCCCTGGCGGCACGGTACCGGTGGTGCGGCATCGGGCTGGGCTGCTGCGGATTCCACCACGGCTGTGCCGCAGGTGCCGGAGAATGGGAGCCGGCGGGCCCATGACAGTCCATTGGAGCGTTCTCCCCGCTGAAGTTGGTCACTGATTTCCCGGCGCCAGGCTGGCGATCAATTCGACCTGTTCCACCTGGGTCCGGCGGGACGCGTGCGCCAGCCCGACGATTAGCAGGTCGGTCCCGGCCTTGCCGTATTCGGCCAGCCTGTCCCGGACCCGGTCTGGGGAGCCACAGATCGCCATGGCATCGACCAGGTCATCGTGCAGTGCGGCGATCGCTTCTCCGGTGTCCCCGGCCTGGTAGGCCTCCGCGACCGCGGTCGCGGTGTCCCCGTATCCGAGCCGGGCGGCGAGACTGGTGTAGAAATTGGTTTTGCCCACTCCCATCCCCCCGATGTACATAGCCAGGAGTGGCCGCACCAGATCCCGGGCGAGTTCCTCGTCGTCGTCGACGCAGCAGTTCACCATTACGCACGTGGTGAATCCGCTGAGCGTGCGCCCGCTGTGGGCCGCGCCTTCCCCGAGCCAGGCCCGGCCCGCCGCCACGTAGTCCGGCGGGCAGTGGATCGCGATCCAGCCATCGGCCAGTTCGCCGGCCAGCGCGACAGATTTCGGGCCGATCGCCCCCAGGTACACCGGAACCTGGTGCCCCGGCGGCGGGAAGGGCAGCGGGGCGACGTGGTAACCCGACGGCGCAGGTACAGTGATCTCCCGCCCGGCGTACTGCACCGGTTCGCCGCGCTGCGCCATACCGAGGACCTCCAGGTACTCGCGCATGAAAGACAATGGCCTGGTGTAGGGACGCCCGTGCCAGCCCTCGACGATCCGCGGCCCTGACACGCCCAGGCCGAGGCGGAAGCGGCCGCCGGAGAGAGCGTCCATGGTGGCGGCACCGGCTGTCATAGTCACGGCGGTGCGCCCGCTGATCTGGGCGACGGCGCAGCCGAGTCCCAGGTCCGTGGTGTGACTGCCGACCCAGGCGAGGTGAGCGAAGGGATCAGTGGAGCTGAACTCCGCCGTCCAGATCGAGTCGTACCCGTACCGTTCGGCCGCCTGGGCCAGTTCGACGTAGTGCGCCGGGGAGGGGTTGGCCGGATTGACGATCTTGAGTCCCAAACCCAGCCGCATCACGCGTCACCTTTCGAGGCGAGCTCGTCGACCAGCGCCGCGATCCCGGCGACGGTGGGATTGGCGAAGAAACGCCGCATCGGCAGCCGGACCCCGAACTGCTTGCGCAGCAGGGCGAGGAGCTGCACGGCGACCAGCGAATTCCCGCCGACGTCGAAGAAGTCCTCATCGACCGCGACCGTGGCCCCGAGCAGATCGCCAAGGATCTGGCCGACGGCCTGCTCCCGCTGCGTGCGTGGCCCACCTGGCGTTTCCTGGCCTCCGGTTCCCGCTTCCGCCTTCCCCGGCCCGGGCAGTTCCTGCTCCACGGCGGTGTAGTCGAGGTGATGGCTGGCCACGATCATGTCCACGATCGGTTTGGCGGAGATCACCACCTGGGGTGCCAGCCTGCTGGCCAGCAGCCGCCGGAACGCGTCCGCTCCCGCCGAGGGCGGGATCGCCTCGGTGCGGCCTTCACCCGGGGTTCCGCTGCCGTCCGGGCCAGCCAGGGCGGCAGCATCCACCTTGCGGACCGAGAAGTCCTCGACGTGCAGGACCTCACGCCCGGACTCGTCGTACAAAGTCACGTCGGCGGTGGCCATGTCGGCGCTCCCAGAATCCCGGTACTGCCGGTGGCTCCACAGGCAGGCAGGAAGCGCGCGCCTGATCAGGAGCCTGCCGTACCCGAACGGCAGGAACCCGCCGGTGAGCACGGTCCCGGCCGATCCCATCGCCTCGTCGAGCAGCGCCGGGTGGATCGTCCACGGATGCGGGTCAGCAGGCATAGCCTCCGGTGCGGCCAGCAGTGCGAGTTCCTCCCGCGGGCCCTGGTGGACGCGGATCAGGCTGCTCCAGTGCGGGCCGAATCTGATCAGGCCCGATTCCGAGACGCTGAGGTCCTTCTGCGTGACCTCACGCTGGGCACAGCGAGCCCGGATCGCGTCCAGGTCGGCGCGCTGTTCCCCGGGCGCCCGCACCCACGCGGCACTGCCACGGGCGTGCAGCGATTCAGCTTCGTCGGTGACGCTGCGCACCTCGAAATCCGCACCGTCCGCGGCACTCGCCAGGATGACCCGCAGTTCGGCCGAGGCCCGGTCCGGCACCGCCAGCGGCTGGGTGAAGACCACGTCCCTCAACTCGACCAGGTGCTCTGGCCCGGGGGGCGGGCAGCACTCCTCGAAGGCGCACCGGGCAGCCTCCAGGCAGGCGGTGCCCGGGAGGATGGCGACGCCGGTGCTGGCCATCCGGTGGTCAGCGAGGGCCCAGTGCGTATCCGGAGATATCGTGCCTGAGCACCAGGCAGATGCCTCCCCCTGGGCCGGGTACCGTTCGGTCAGCAGCCCGTGCTTGATCGCAGTCATGTGCTGTCCCCGCTGCAGCGCCCGGAAGGCCGCTGGAGCGGCCGTCTCCGCGGCCATGCCGATCTTGAGCCAGGCTCCCCAGTTCACCGAGACGACCCGGGCGGTCCAGCCGTGGGCACTGCCCGCGTACGCGTCGAGGAAGGCGTTGGCGGCACAGTAGTCGACCTGACCGAAGCTGCCCGCGATGGCCTGCACCGACGAGCAGAGGACGACGAAGTCGCGGGTCAGGTCCGCGAAGGCATCGCGGAGAGCGAGCGTCCCGGTGAGCTTGGGCCGCAGGACGCTTTCCGCTGCGCCGCGGTCCTTGATCTCGGCCATGCCACCGCCCGCCACGCCCGCCGCGTGGATGATGCCATCGATACGGCCGTACCGGGCGAGAATCTCCTCACGCAGCGTCCGGACCGCACCGGGATCAGTGACGTCCGTGGCGGTCACCTGCACTTCGGCTCCGCTCCGCTCCATGGCGCGGACTGCCTCGATCCCGCGCCGGGCGCGAGCCGAAACGGCACCGGCGGTTTGCGCAGCGTCCCACCCGGCCCGCGGCGGCAAGCCTTCGCGGGTCACCAGGATCAGCCGGGCACGATACCTCTCGGCCAGCTCCGCAGCCAGCGTGATGCCGATACCGCCGAGGCCGCCGGTGATCAGGTAAACGCCACGCTCGCGCAACAGGATCTCCTCGCCGACGGTCTCCTCGCCGACGGGCTCCCCGGGCTGGGGGACCGTCACGTCCTCGAACTGCCGCTCCCAGCGGCGTCCGTTGCGCAGCGCGACCAGGCGCTCTGCGGTTTCTGCGGATGGCGTTCCCGGTGCGCAGATCTCCTCGATCAGTGCGTCGGCCAGCGACCCGGTGCCAGGTGCGGCCGGCTGTCCGGCCAGGCGGGGATCCGCGTCGATGTGCTGCGCGCTGAGCCACGGGAACTCCAGGGGCAGCACTTTCACGGCACCAGCCAGCGTCGCGTGCTCGGGCCGGGAACTGTCGCCGCCGACGGCTTCCTGGGTGCCTGCGGTCACTACGTCGAGCCGCACCGCCTGGCTGGTCTGCCCGTCCTCGGGCAGTACGTCGGCCAGGGCCTGGACCAAGGACAATACGCTGAAGAAGCCGTCGTCCTGCGCGGCCCATACGGCTTCGGCCGCGGCTGCGGGGGGATCGGGAAGCGTCCAGCAGTGCACGATGTGCGCGGGAATTCCCCCGTGCGCGCTCAGGTCGCCGAGCATCGATTCGTAATCCTCGCGGCTCGCCGGCCGGACGCGGTAGTTTCCGGCACCGTCGGTGGCGTAACGGTCGCCCCGGCGCACCCGGATGACCTCGCTGCCGCGCCCGGCCAGCCCGTCCGCGACGGTATCGCCGTCACCGGTCAGCACCAGCACTCGTGCCGCGGGCCGGTGCCGGCCGACGGGGGGAAGCTGGCGCCACACCGGGATCGTGAACCGGCCAGCCCAGGCAGCGGGCTGGCCGCTGCGGTTCCGCGGCGCCGCGGCGGTGCCGCCGTCGGACACGTCGGGGTCGGGGTTGATCCAGTAGTGCTCCCGTTCCCAGGGGTAGCCGGGCAGCGGAAGCCGGCGGCCCCGTCCCCCCAGGGCATCGGCCTCGAGGGGACATCCGGCAACCCACAGCTGGCCGGCCGCGGCGGCAAGCGTCTCCAGGTCCGCCCCCCGCTCGCCGTGGCCGGGCAGGCACGGGATCGCGGTATGCCCGCGCCGCTGCATCCGGACCAGGCCGGTCAGCTGCCGTCCCGGACCGCACTCGAGGAAGATGCCGGCGCCCTGCTCCGCCGCAGTGGCGACGCAGTCGCCGAAGCGGACGGTGTCGCGCAGCTGGCGGGCCCAGTACGACGGGTCGGTCGCTTCTTCGGCGCTGATCCAGCGTCCGGTGCGGTTCGCGGCGAACGGGATCCGTGGGGCCTTCAGCTCCACGCTCGCGACGATGTCGCGGAAGGCGGCGAGTACCGGATCCGTCATGGTGGAGTGGAACGCGTGGGAGGTGTGCAGCAGGCGTACTCCAGCTTCGGCCTGCTCGAGCTGGTCAGCGAACTGGCCGATCACGTCGGGTGGCCCCGAGACTACGCAGGCGTCCGGCCCGTTGACTGCTGCGATGGACGCCCCTTCCGGCAGGCTGCCGCGCAATTCAGCCTCGCCGGACCGCACCGCGGCCATCGCCCCGGCGGGCAGCGACTGCATCAGCTCCCCGCGCAGCGCGACGACCCGCAGCGCGTCCGCGAGCCCGAACACCCCGGCGATGGTCGCCGCGGCGTATTCGCCGATGCTGTGGCCGATCATCGCGTGCGGTGTCACGCCCCAGGACCGCCACAGCGCGGCCAGCGCGTACTCGACCGTGAACAGGGCCGGCTGCGCCAGCACGGTCTGCCGCAGCGCCTCGCCGTCGTCGTCCGTCGTGAGCGCAGTGAGAAGCGCTTGCCGGGTGGAGCCGCTCAGCAGGTCACCGTCCCTGAGCACCTGGCAGCATTCGTCAACGGCATCGCGGTAGGCCTGCTCACTGGCGTACAGCCCGGCGCCCATGCCCGCGTACTGAGCACCCTGGCCGGGAAACATGAACACGGGCTGAGGTACCGCCCGGCCGGCCGAGCCGCTGATCCAGCGGCGCTTGTCCCTCAGCGCCCGCACCGCGTCCTGTTCGTCGGCAGCGACCACGGCCAGGCGCTGACTGAGTTCCTGCCGCCCGGCCCGCAGGGTGTAGGCGACATCACCGAGCTGGCCGGGCGCGGCGGGCAGGTTCGCCTCCAGGTGATCGGCCAGGGCTTCGGCGGCCACCGCGAGCGCGGTCTCGGTCCTGGTGCTGAGCTGCAGCAACTGCCAGCCGCGCGGCGCTGCCGCAGGTGGCGGCGCCGGCGCCTGCTCGATGATCACGTGCGCGTTCGTGCCTCCGATCCCAAACGAGCTGACGGCGGCGCGCCGCGGGGCGGTGCCGTCGTCCCACACCAGTGGAGTGGTGTTCACGAAGAAGGGATTCTCGCCGAAGGGAATCTTGGGGTTCGGGGTCTCGTAGTGCAGGCTCGGGGGGATAAGCCCGTCCCGGACCGCCAGGGACGCCTTGATCAGGCCGGTGACGCCAGCGGCCGGCCCCAGGTGCCCGACGTTCGTCTTGACCGAGCCGATGGCGCACCAGCCGGTGTCGCCGGTGTGCCGCTGATAGACGGCGCTCAGGGCGCCCACCTCGATGGGGTCGCCGAGCATGGTGCCGGTGCCGTGGGCCTCGACGAAGCCAATCGTGCGCGGATCGACGCCGCCGGCACTCAGCGCCTGCGCGACGACCGCGGTCTGGCCCTGATGGCTTGGTGCAGTGAAGCCGACCTTGGTGCTGCCGTCGTTGTTGACGGCATCGGCGATGATCACGGCGCGGATGTCATCGCGATCCGTCACGGCATCTTCCAGGCGCTTGAGTATCACCGCGGCGCCCCCGCTGCCCCACACGGTCCCCGAGGCAGCTGCATCGAACGCCCGGCAGTGACCATCCCGCGAAGTGGGGCCGCCCTCCTCGTAGACGTAGCCCCGGCCCAGCGGCAATTCGAGGTTGGCGGCGCCCGCGATCGCCATGTCGCATTCACCGTTGCGCAGCGCCTCGCACGCCAGGTGCACCGCGACCAGCGATGTGGAGCAGGCGGTGTGGACGGTGAGGCTCGGCCCGCGCAGCCCCAGCTTGAAGGAAGTGAACGTCGCCACGTAGTCCGGGTGGGAATTGACCGACAGGCCGATGGGCCCGACCCTGGCCATGGCGGTCCGGCTGCGCCGGACGTAACGCCATTGATAGGAATCCTCCCCCGAACCCGCGTAGACGCCGATGTCGCCGCCGTATCTGGCCGGGTCGTAGCCGCTGTCCGCCAGCGCCGTATGCGACAGTTCCAGGAACAGCCGGTGCTGGGGATCGAGCAGCTCAGCCTCGGCTCGCGTCATCCCGAACATCCGGGCGTCGAGGTGGCCCGGCTCGGCCAGGACCGCGCTGACCGGAACGAAGTCTGGGTCGTTCACGTCCTCGGGTGGCTCACCGGCGGCCAGATGTTCCGCCACGGTGCCGCGGTGGAACGACTCGACGCCCGCCACGAGGTTCTCCCAGAGCTGCGCGACGTTCCCGGCACCTGGCACCCGGCACGCCATCCCGATGATGGCGACCGGTTCGGTTCCGCCGGTTTGCGGTTCAGTCTTGGCTGTATGCCCCCTTCGTGTCGGCGGGCGCGCGGACGGCTCGCCCGCTGCCCTCGCAACCGGCCGCGCGATTCCGCGGTGAGCACGTTCGTGTCGGTGGCGCCGCCCGCCAGATGCCCGGCGATGCCTGCGATGGTCGGGAACCGGAAGAGGTCGACGACGAGGACCTGGCGCCCGAGGGCCTGCTCCAGCCGCGACTGCACCTCGATGATGGCCATGGAATGTCCGCCGATCTCGAAGAAGTTGTCCCGGCTGCCGATCCGCGGCAGGCCGAGCACTTCGCGCCAGATCCCCAGGACCAGGCGTTCGAGCTGTCCCGCCGGTTCCGCATCGACGTGCGGCACGGGTGCCCCGGCTGTTGCGGGCCAGGGCAGCCGGGCCCGGTCCACCTTCCCGGAGCCGGTCAGCGGCAAGGCGGGCACCAGCGTCAGCCCGGACGGCACGGCGTATTGCGGGAGCCGGGATCGTGCGTGCTCCAGCACGTCGGCTTGGACGATCGTCGGGCTGCCCACGACGTAGGCGTGCAGCACGGACGCGCCGTCGCGCTCGAACAGGCGGACCGCCGCCTGCTGCACGTCCGGATGCGAGAGCACCGCAGTCTCCACTTCACTGAGCTCGACCCGGTACCCGCGGACCTTCACCTGGTCATCCCGCCGGCCGGCCAGCGTCACCGCCCCGGCCGGGCCGTACCGGCCCAGATCCCCGGTCCGGTAGATACCTCCCGGGCCCGCGCCAGGCAGCGAGGCGAACCTGTCGTTGCGTGGGGATTCGCCGACGTACCCACGCGACAGGTGCCAACTGCGGATGACCACTTCGCCCAGTTCCCCCACCGCGGCGGGCTGGCCGCAGGTGCTCATCACCAGCAACTGCGCACCATCAACGCCGGAGCCGACCGGCACCGGCATGGTTCGCTGCCCGGGCTGAGCCACGCGGCCCGGCGCCCGGTCCGCCTCGATCTCGTGGAACGCCTGCGCCTGCGGGGTCTCGGTCGTGCCGTAGAAGTTCAGCAACCTGGCGCGGGGAGCCAGCAGGCGCAACACCGCCACGTCGCCTTCGGTGAGCTGATCTCCCCCGAGAGCGGCCAGCCGGAGCGCGCTCAGGGGGCCTGACCGGCCGGGGACCGCCGCCATCATCCGGACGATCTGCGGTGTCAGGTGCACGACGCTGATCTCGTGCCGGTCGAGCCAGGTGATGAGTTCCGCCGGATCCCTCGGCAGCCCGGCGTCCGGGATCGCAAGGCTCGCGCCGCAGGTCAGTGGAGTGAACATGTCCCTCAGCAACGGATCGTGCGCTAGGCCGCTGAGCAGCGCGAACCGGTCCTCGCGGTCGATGCGGAACGTCGCCCGGTACCAGTTGAGGAAGTGCACGAGGGGCGGCTCACCGGTGTGGATGAGCTGTGGCTCTCCTGTCGTGCCCGAAGTGAAGGAGAGATAGCCTCCGCTGCCTGCAGCTGTAGCGGGGGCTGACGCCTGGTGATCGTCCGGGCCCGGGCCAGCGTCCGGGGCGGTGCCGCTCCCGGCGAGGGCGGTGGCGTCGATCACCGGTACCGCAGGACCAGGAGGCAGGGCTCCCGGGCAGCAGCGGACCAGTGCCCGCGGCCGGACGGCGGTGAGCTGGCGGTCCAGCAGCCCGGCGGGCAGTTCATGGTCGAGTACCGCCCACCTCGCGCCGACCGCGAGCACACCGAGCAGTACCGCTGGCAGCAGTGCGGTCCGGCTGGCCAGGACGGCGACCGCGTCGCCGGGAGCCACCGCCGCGGCCCGCAACGCCGCAGCCGTAGCGTCGCACACGTGCATGACGTCGCGGTAGCGAAGCGCGTGCCCGGCTCCGGTCACGGCCATCCGGTCCGGTGCCTCGGCCGCAGCCGCCCGGACCTGCTCCAGCAGGCCTGGAGTCTCCGGTATCGCGCGGGACAGTGGCGCTGTCCAGTCCGGAAGCCCGCTGCGAGCGGGGCGGGCGCTGGCCGCCGCCACCTGGCGGCCCGGCTGCGAGACCAGGTCGCGCAGCAGGCAGGCGTAGCTGCTCAGCAGGGCGTCGATGCGCGGGGCGTCGTAGAGCCGGCTGTTGTAGGCGGCTTCCACGCCGATCCCGCCGTCACGGAGGATGACGTAGAAGGTCAGATCGACCGGGGAGCCGGGGACACCAGCATGCAGAGTGCGTGCTGTCGTTCCCGGGAACTCCAGGCGCGGCTCGGCGAAGTTGTAGACGTTGAACATCACCTGGAACAGCGGGTTGCGGCTCAGGTCCCGGTGGCCACCCAGGATCTCGACCACCCGCTCCAGCGGGGCGTCCGCGTGCTCACGCGCTGCGGTGAGCTCGTCACCGCAGCGGCGAACGTGATCGGCGAACGTGGTGTCATCGGTCACCTCCAGCCGTAGCGGCAAGGGCTGGACGAAGAACCCGATGATGTCCTCGAATTCGGCTTTCGCGCGATCGGCGGCCGGCACGCCGATGATCTGGTCGTACTGGCCGGTGAGCCGGCGCAGCAGCACGCTGAAGGCCGCAAGCAGCACCGTGCCGGCCGTGGTCTGCCCAGCGGCCGCGATCCGGCTGACGTCCATCGCGAGCGCGGTCTCGATGGGCATCCGCCGGATCGCACCGTCGAAGGTGACTACGGCGGGCCTCGGCCGGTCCCGGGGCAGATCCAGCACAGTCGGCGCGCCGGACAAATGCCGTCCCCACCAGGCCGCGTCGGCAGGGCCGTTTCTCGCCGCCCGATCCGTGCTCCACGTCGTGTAGTCGGCGAAGGTGACCATCAGCCCAGCGGCGGAGGACGGCGGTTCGCCCGCCTGGACACGCCGGTAGGCCTGACTGAGCTGGCGGTACAGGACAGCCCAGGACCAGCCGTCGAAAACGATGTGGTGCACGGTGATGATCAGAACGTGCTCGGTGGCGGCCAACCGGAGCAGCCTGGCCCGCCACAGGGGTCCTCCGGTCAGAGGAATCGGAGTCAGCGACTGCTCGTCGAGCGCCCCGGTGACGGCGGCCTCGCGGTCGCCGGCGTCCAGCCCGGACAGGTCGCGGAGGTCGAGTGTGACCGGGGCCGCCGGGGTGATCTCCACGGTCGGCACGCCGCTGCCGGGTCGCAGCAGCCACCGCAGCGCGGTCTGGCGGGTGACGACGTCCTCGAAGGCACGCTCCAGCACGGTTACGTCCAGGGGGCCACTGACCTGTTCGGCCATGACAATGTTGTGTACCGGCACACCCGGGGAGAACTGCTCGATGAACCACAGCCGGCGCTGGGCGGGCGACAGTACGGGCGGGGAGCCGACCCGCACTTCGCCGTCGGCCGCCGGTGCGGCGCTGACCCGGGCCACGATTCCACGGAGCGTCTGGCCCGCGAAGATGTCCCGGACACGAATCTCCCGTCCGGTGGCCCCGCGCAGCGCGGAGGCGAGCCGCATCGCGGACAGCGAGTCGCCGCCGGCGGAAAAGAAGTCGTCATCCGGCCTGGGGCTCGCGGTGCCGAACACTGCCGCCCAGCTTTCGGCGACGGTCTGGCTGAGCCCGCTCCGCAACGCCGGCGGCCTGGACAGCTCAGGACTGCCTTCGGCGGCACCGAGATTCCGCAACGTAGCCAGGTCCACCTTGGCGTTCGCCGTCATCGGCAGCCGGGCCAGCCTGGTCACGCTGGCCGGGATCATGTGCTGGGGCAGCCAGGCCGAACAGTAACCGCGGAGTTCCTCCGCCGAGGGAGCATCCTCAGGCGTCACGTACGCCCTGATGACGTGACCGACGACATCGACGGTGGCCTGGGCCACCCGTGGGTGGCCTCGCAGCACCAGCTCGATCTCGCCTGGCTCGACCCGTTTCCCGTGGATCTGGACTTGCCGGTCGGCACGGCCGAGAAACCAGATCAGGCCGGTGTCGTCCCACTGCGCCAGGTCACCGGTACGGTACAGGACACCGGTCTCGCCGGGCCCGGCGCCGGCGAACGGATCGGGCACGAACCGCTCGTCGTTCTCCTGCTGGTTGCGGACGTAACCGAGCGAGGTCTGCGGGCCGCCGATGAACAGCTCACCGGCCTGGCCGGGCGGGCACATCGCCAACTGCTTATCGAGGATGTAAATCCTCGAGCCTGGCAGCGGACGCCCGATGGGCGGTGGCCGGTCCCACCGGCCGCTCAGCTCGGCGCCGATGACCGCGACGGTGGCTTCGGTCGGGCCGTACCAGTTGAGGAAACGCCGGTGGCCCGGCACGGCCCACCGCTCGACCTGGCCGGGATCGCAAGGTTCACCTCCGACGATCATCTCCCGCAGGCCCGGCAGGCGGCTG
>Ga0070737_10002908_pt1 | contig 19478 bp, 15 predicted proteins | sample Coa_R1_10_FD_66438 | JGI IMG/M metagenome (GOLD analysis project Ga0070737, IMG submission 66438) | Surface soil microbial communities from Centralia Pennsylvania, which are recovering from an underground coalmine fire - Coalmine... | ecosystem: Environmental > Terrestrial > Soil > Unclassified...
GACAGCCCTTTCGTTGCTTACGCTTCTGGCTCGTGCCGGTCTACTATCCACAAGATTTGGGAGTGTGTTTATGAATAAGCGCTTTCACTGGTTGATAGGAGTTGGCGGCTGGTTCGCTGCCCTGCTCCTCGGAGGTATTCTGGTCAAACCCCTGTCGGCGGCCGATTACGAGTGGCAGGTGCCGCGCCAACACTGGAAGACACCTTTCAAGGACGAACAGCCCATCTATTTCGTCAATCGCAGCCAGGCCGCCGAGGAGTGGGACAAACTGCCGCGCTTCTGGAACGAGACAATCGAGAAGGCTGTCGATCCCCAAACCGGCGAAACGGTAACACGCAAAGCAGTCAAGATCAAGGTGCCGCTCGGTCTGACTTCCAATCCGCCGGTGCCGGCCGAGAATCCTATGACCGTTGCCAAGTGGCGGCTGGGCAAGCAGCTTTATTTCAGCGGCCTTCTCTCCTCTGATGGCACCATCTCCTGTGCGTCGTGTCACGATCCCAAGCGCGGCTACACCGATCAAGCGCCGGTCTCGACTGGCATCCGCGGGCTCAAGGGCGGCGTCAGCGCCCCGACAGTTTTCAACGCGGCGTACAATGTCTTGCACTTCTGGGATGGCCGCGCTTCCTCGCTGGAAGATCAAGCTCAAGGTCCGCCCATGAACCCGGTAGAGATGTTCGACGGCGAAGGCAATGCTTGGGAGCGCGTCGTCTTGCGGGTGCGCAAGGAACCGAAGTACGTCCAGCAGTTCCGCGCCGTTTTCGGCACCGATCCGACACGCGACGGCATCGCCAAAGCCATCGCCACCTACGAGCGCACGGTGCTGTCGGGCAATTCGATCCACGATCGCGCCGAGCTGGCCATGCGCATCCGTGTTGAGGACGAAGGCAGCGGCAAATATGAGATCACGGCCAAGGATTACGAGACCGTTTTGACGGCGGCCTTCGACGCCAAGGACGAACCGGCCCTGACGGCCCTGGGTCTGAATGGAGAAAAAGATCGTCAAAAAGTAGCTGAAATGGCCAAGAGCCTCAACAACGGCCGGGCACTATTCTTCGGCAAGGCACGCTGTAACAGCTGCCACGTCGGCGACAATTTCACCGACAATCAGTTCCACAATCTCGGTGTCGGCGTCAAGGACGGTCAATTGCCCCCTAACGCCCTGGGCCGCTTCGCCGCCTTGCCGACCGGCCACAAAAATACCGACCTGATCGGCGCCTTCAAGACGCCAACTCTGCGCCATTTGCTCGGCACCGCGCCGTACATGCACGACGGCAGCGAGCGAACACTGGAGGAAGTCGTGGACTTCTACGACCGCGGCGGCAACGCCAATGAGTTCCTCGATGCCAAGATGCGCGATTACGACGCCGAGAAGGCTTACTTGATGAGCAGCCGACAGAACCAGGCGCCGTATCAGGGGCCGGAAATCAAGCTGTTCGGCAGAGATCAAAAACCGATTGTGCCGCTGAAGCTCCATCTGACGCCGCAGGAAAAACGCGACCTGGTGTTGTTCCTGCGCGCTTTGCAAGGCGATCCAGTCGACCCCATCGTTGCCGATCGCTACAAGATGCCGGAGTAAGCTAACGAGCCGGAAGCGTAAAAGCGGAAGATGGTTCTGTCGCAGAGAACACAGAGGGGATAAAAAGAAATGCAAAGCAAGATGAAAAAGATGAGATTACTATTTATGTTCTCTTGCTCTTTTTATCTTCTCTGGGTTCTCTGCGACCCTGTAGTTCGTTCTTCCCCCGCAGCAGGGCCACATTGGCTGAGCGACTGGGACGAGGCTCGCAAGATAGCGTACGCCAGCAACAAGCCGTTGTTCGTGGTCTTCCGCTGCCAGCATTGACTGGACTGCAATCGCTTCGACGGGCAGGTTGCTCGTCTGGACCCGGCCATCGCTGACGTGGCCAGACAGTTCATCCTCGTTCGTATCACGCGCATGCGCGGCGTCGATCTTGATCTGTTCGACTTCGATTACGATTTGACCTGGATGGGTTTTTTCTTGAATGCAGACGGTACGGTCTATGGCCGCTATGGCGGACGTGACGCCGATTCTGCTGACAGTCGTGTGTCACTGGCCGGGTTGCGTTATGCCTTGGAAGCGGCCTTGACGCGGCACCGAGCAAGATCTTATCAGCTCGCCTCGCCCGCAAGAGCATCCCTTGCCGGTGCTTTGGGCGGACAAGAGTCGAAACCACCGCGCACGGTGGAACAGTATCCCGCCGCCCAGCGATTGCCGGAGCGCGCCTGCATCCACTGCCATCAGGTTTATGATCTGCGCCGCCAGAGTCTGCAAGCCGCAGGCAAGTGGCGGCTCGACGAATTGTGGGTCTATCCGCTGCCCGAAAACATCGGCCTGACGCTTGACGTGGACCGCGGCGACCGGGTGGCCCGCGTTGCCGTCGATTCACCGGCTGCCCGTGCCGGAATCCAGGCCGGCGATCGTTTGCTGACTATCGACGATCGGCCTATCGCTTCGTTTGCCGATGTGCAGTATGCTCTGCACCGCGCTCCTGCACGTGGCAAACTGACCATCACTTGGCAGCATGACAAAGAGACACACCGACGTGAGCTGCCTTTGGCCGAAGGTTGGCGCAGGACGGACATCTCCTGGCGTTGGTCGCTGCGCGGCGTCGATCCGCCGCCGTGGGTCCATGGCGACGACCTGTCCGCCGACGAAAAGAAAGCTCTCGGCTTGAGCGCCAGGCGCTTGGCATTTCGGCAGGGGCCGTTCGTATCCGAGCCAGCACAGCGGGCCGGCATCCGCCAGAACGACATCATCCTTGGCGTCGATGGTAAGCTGCTGGAGATGAGCGAACGGCAGTTCGGTGCGTATATTCGATTGAATTATCGGGTCGGCGACCGTGTCGTCTACAACATCCTGCGGCGCGGCCAGCGTCTGGATCTTCCGTTGATACTCGCGGCCCGCTAAGCGGGCGCGGCGGACGGGTGGGAAATCGCTTCTAACCGGGATCATCGCCGAGCTGTTCCAACCAGACGCGGATGTCATTCTCGTACTCGCTGGCCAGGTCGCCTTTGACGAGCTGGCGGTGAAAGTCGGCGGCGCCTTGGCGATCCAGGTCGGCGGCCTGGGCGCTGGGGAAACGCCGGGCCGGATCAGCGGCGACCAGACGCCGGCACAAATTCAGCAACAGCTCGTTGCAGCTGACCTCCGGCGGCAACATGGCCGGCAGACGCTGATCGAGATTGGCCTTGGCCGCGATCAATTCCCGGTACGTCGTCAGCCCCTCGAAGGCCGGCCGACCCGACAGCATCTCGATAAGGACATAGCCGAGACTGGCCAGGTCCGCTTGCGGTGAATTCTCGCCGCCTTCCAGCACTTCTGGTGCGGCGTAAACCGGCGACCACAGACGCCGCGCCGCCGCCGCATTGAGATCGATGGCTGAACCGATGTCGATGACCTTGGTATCGCCGGTGCGCTTGAGCATGATGTTGGAGGGCTTCAGATCGCCATGCACGATGCCTTCGCGGTGCAGCGCCGACAAGCCGGCCAGACACTCGCGCAGCACCTGAATGGCCACGCCCGGCTTCATGCGCGGTTGTACCGGCCCTTGCGTGAGGATAACGTTGTTGACGTATTTCCAATGGCGGGCGCTGACGCGCTCCCGCGTCCGATCAAGCATCTGCTGCGTTAACACTTCGCGCAAGTTGTAGCCATCGATCCACTCCATCTCCATGACACGCAGGCCGTCCCACTCGATGAAATCGTGAAGATCGATCAAATTGTCGTGCTGAATCAGGGCGACGCGAACGGCCACCTGGGCGATACGCGCCATGTCGTCTCGGTAGGCTTCGGCATCACGATATGATTCGGGCGAGAAAAGTTTCAACGCCACGGGCAGGCGGAACTGATCGGCGCCTTGAGATTCACAGAGAAACACGACGCCTTGGCCGCCGCTGCCCAATTGCCGCAGCTTGCGATAGTGCCGCGTCCAGTTAAGATTGGGGGCGTTGACGATGCTTTGATAGCGGGCCAGCAAGTCGCCCTCCCAGCGCACAGCCGGCCCATCCCCCGTCGGGAATTCGGGGTGAAACGACACCGTTGACGTCATCGGCTCTCTTCCTCTTTCCGTTCGGAACACCTCAGCCGAAAGAGAACATTCTAGCAACAATCCGCCCTAATGGATCGGCTGAAATTTTCCCACCGAGAGTTTGTGCTGCGACATAGCCAATCCTGCCTTGTACTTACGCGGTTTAACCCGGGCGTCTTTTCCCTTCCGTTGGAGCATATAACCCTGTACTCTGCAAAACGCGTCCTGGACCCTCAGTCGCTTACCAACGTTTTCAAGCAAGGCGCGCTTGACGTTTTCGCGCAGATTGGCGTACACTACAACACCTTCTTCAACCCAAGAGGTATGTCATGAGCCAGGAACATGGCGAGGATAGCGGAACCATCACTCCCTATGCCACGGCGCGGGGGCGCGATTGGCCGAGCGTGCGGCAGTTCAATGTTTTCGTGGAAAACCGCGTGGGCAATCTGCTCTCGGTAGTTCGTCACTTCGAGACTACAGATATCCGTATAGTGTCTATTACTGTTGTCGATTCCGCTGATTGCGCCATCATCCGCATGGTGCTGAGCAACCCTGAGCGCGCCGTAGAGATTCTCGAGCGAGCCCGGCTGCCTTTCACCGAGAGTGATCTGTTGGTGGTGCAGTTGCCCGAAGGCGTTCGTCCGCTTTTGGACATTTGCAAGGCGCTTCTGGGCGCGGAAATCAGCATCCACTACGCTTATCCGCTGTTGATTGGACCGCGCGGCTGTGCCGCCCTTGCTCTGCACGTGGAGGACCATGAAACTGCGGCAGCGGTGCTGGCACGCCTGGGCTTTACGCTCTTCACGGAAAATGATCTGCATATCGATGAAGATTTGACGTGACTTTTACCAGCCCGCCACGCCAGCAAAGACATGTCCTTGCTGGCCTGGTAAGGTTTCGTACTTACCCCGCTCGGCGGCGCGTCAATGTGGCCAACTCCAATTTGATGAGCTGCTGTACGACGGCGGCCGCACGCGGCCGGTCTTCGGCGCGATGGGCCAACAAGCGCGACAGCAATGCGGCCAGACCCGCAGGCATATGGGCGACGCTGCGGCGGATATCGGCAGGTGGATCGCAGCGATGGCGGCGAAACGTCTGCCGCAGCGAACCCGGCGGATAGGGCAGACGGCCCGTCAACATCTCGAATAACATCGCCCCCAGGCTGAACAGGTCGCTCTGGAAGTCCTCGGCCGGCAACAGATCACACTGCTCCGGGGCCAGATAGTTGGCCGTGCCCAGGACGTAGCCGGCCCGCAAGAAGGCGGCGTTCTCGCCCGGCCGATGAGCAAACCCCAAATCGATCAGCACCGCCGTGCCGTCATCGATGAGACGAACATTGTCGGGCTTGATGTCGCCGTGGAGAAAGCCGGTTGCGTGCAAGGCGGCGAGTGCTTCGCAGATTTGCCGGGTAATCCACACAGCTTCGCTGACCGGCAGACGAAAGTCCCGCCGCAGCCGGCGGCGCAGCGATTCACCGGGCAGCAGATCCATCACCAAAAAATAGGGGGGTGCAGTGACATGGGCATGAGTGACGCGGACGAGATGGGGATGATGTACGCCGAGTCCGGCCCGGGCTTCACGCTGCAACAGTTTGATGCCGGTCTCCGTATCGTCCCAGTCGTCACGCAGCACCTTGACGGCGCAGGGAGCATCGTTATCGAGGGCACGAGCCGAGTAAACGGAGGTCATCGGCCCGCCGCCCAGACGTTGCAACAACTCATAACCTGGAATCCGTGGGATCGATTGCATCGCTTCTGATTATCGGTTGCTCCTGCCCCCGCGATGCAGAGAATCTCCGTAGAATGCCCCTATCGCTCCAGGTTTCTCGGAGCCGTGCATGCTCGGACATACTATGGCAAAGGAACTCACCTATGTCTACGAACAATACCACAGTCCAGAATGCTCGTCCCAGCAGCAGCGCGGAAGGCGTCGCCTGGAAACTGGCCGACCTTTACGCTGGCGTGGACGACCCGGCCATCGGCCGTGATCTCGCTATGGCGCAGAAGCGCGCGCAAGCGTTCGAGTCTGCCTACCGCGGCAAAATTGACGTGCCCGGCGGTCCCTCGGCCGATATCTTGCTCGCCGCGGTACGCGAATTGGAAGGGCTGTCCGAGCAGATGGATAAACCGATCATCTATGCCAGCCTGGTTCATGCTGCCAAAACGGACGACCCCAAACACGGCGCCCTGTTGGCCCGCACACGCGAGCAACGCACCGCCATCAACAAGCATCTCATCTTTTTCGATCTCGAATGGGTCAAGGTGGCTGACGAGGTCGCCCAGTGTTTGTTGGCCGCGCCGGCGCTGGCGCGCTATCGCCATTATCTGGAACAGAAACGTGCCTGGCGGCCTCACTACCTGAGCGAACCAGAGGAGAAAATCCTCGAAGAAAAAGCGATCACCGGCCGCGTCGCCTTTGTGCGTCTGTTCGATGAAACCGTGGCCTCGCTGCGCTTTCCCTTCGTGTACGCCGGCCAGAGCGAAATGCTGTCGCTCCAGCAGATCAATGCACGCCTGTACGATGCCGACCGCCGTGCGCGTCAGGCCGCCGCCGAAGGATTGACACGCGGCTTACGCGACAATGCCCGGCTCTTGACGTATCTGATGAACACGCTCGTCCTCGATCATCGCTCCGATTGCAACCTGCGCCACTTCGATGATCCTATGGGGCCACGCCATCTCGCCAATGAGATCCGTCCCTCTGTCGTCGAGGCTCTGATGACAGCAGTGGAGCGCTATCACGGCAGCGTGCAGCGCTATTATCGCCTCAAGGGCCGCTTGCTCGGCCTCGATGTTCTCTATGATTACGATCGTTATGCTCCGCTATTTGCCGACATGCCAGCTTGTGATTGGCCGACGGCACGGAGCATCGTTCAGGAGAGCTACGAGGCCTTCAGCCCGCGCGCCGGCGCCATCATCCGCGAGTTTTTCGACAAAAACTGGATCGACGCCGAGCTGCGCGATGGCAAGCGTGGCGGCGCCTTCAGCAGCAGCACCGTGCCCAGCGTTCATCCATATATCCTCATGAATTTCACCGACAAACTGCGCGACGTGATGACGCTGGCCCACGAACTGGGCCACGGCCTGCATCAATACCTGTCGCGCGACGTCGGCTACTTGCAGTGCGATACGCCGTTGACCACAGCGGAGATGGCCAGTGTCTTCGGCGAAATGCTGACATTTCAACGCTTGCAACAGCGCTACCCGGAACCGCGCGTCCGCCTGGGCATGTTGTGCAGCAAGATCGAAGACAGCTTCGCCACCGTGTTTCGGCAAGTGGTGCTGACTCGCTTCGAGCAAGCGCTGCATCGGGCGCGGCACGAACAAGGTGAGCTAACGACGGAGCAAATCAACGAATTGTGGCTGGCCGCCAATCGACCGATGCACGGCGACGTGGTGCGGCTGACCGACGGCTACGGCTGGTGGTGGTCGTACATCGGTCATTTTGTGCATGTGCCGTTCTACTGTTATGCTTATGCATTCGGCGAGCTGTTGGTATTGGCGCTGGTGCAAAAGTATAAGCAGGAAGGTCCAACATTTGTACCGCGTTATCTGGAACTGCTATCCGCCGGCGGCTCCGATGCACCGCACGTGTTGCTCGGCAAGCTCGGCGTCGATGTTAATGATCCGGCTTTCTGGGAATTGGGATTGCATTTACTTGATGACATGGTTTCCGAGGCTGAGGAACTGGCGCGGAGCCTGTGATATAAGCCGCTGATTAGGCCGAAGGTTTGGTTTCACACCGCCGGGAGTCGAGGCGTAACAGACTGCCATCGCATTTCCAGCGGCGTTCCTTCGAGTAGATCACGGCAACACCAGCACGGAAAGACGCGATGGCATCTCCGGCGAATGATACACGCGCTGGGTTGCCTTGCAGAAATCCGATTCCTTGGCCTGATAAATGTCCACAAACGTCTGCGGATTGCGGTCCACGAGGGGAAACCAACTCGATTGTACTTGCACCATGATGCGATGTCCGGTACGGAAAGTGTGATAACAATCCTGCATCGTGAACGATACCTTCGTTGGCTTACCGGGGATGAACGGCTCTGGCTTCTCGAAACTGTTGCGGAACTTGCCGCGCATCACATCGCCGCGCACCAATTGCTGATAGCCGCCCATGCGCACGTCCTTCGGATTGGGGTTCGGATCGGGGTAATCATCGGGATACACGTCGATGAGTTTGACGATCCAATCGGAATCCGTGCCCGTTGTCGAAACGTACAGATCGACCGGGATGGGGCCGGCGATGGTCACGTCTGCGTCGAGCACTTCGGTTTGGTAGACAAGCACATCAGACCGGCGTCCGGCAAAACGCTGATCGGCAATCATGTATTCGGGACTCATGCCGATGGTGATTTTATCGAGGTAGGGAACGGGCTTTTTCGGATCGCAGATGTACTCCTCGTAACCCTCAGCCTCGTTCTCCTCCGGTTTGTTCCAGGACAATTTCTCCTGAGCGTGTAGATAAAGCGAACGGTGTTTCGCTGTCTTGGGCGGCCAGGCGTCGTGCTTGCGCCACTGGTTTGTGCCCGTCTCGAACACCCAAGCTTTGGGATGCTTGAATTCGCCGGTGTCCTTGAGGTGAAACTCGAAGAACGGAAACTCGATCTGCTCGCGGTAAAACTCGGCTGTTTTGCTATTGAAATGCACGTCGCCGAGCGATTCACCGCTGCCTCCACTCCAGCCGCCGTGCTGCCACGGTCCCATGACAAGAACGTTCGTACCTTCTTGGCTTGTCGCCTCGATATTTTTGAACGTTTCCAGGGCGCCAAATAGATTTTCGGCATCGAACCAGCCACCGACTGTCATGACGGCGGGGCGGATGTTCTTTAAGTGCTGCCGCAGGTTCCGCGCCTTCCAGAAATCGTCGTAGGTGCCATGCTTCATCGCCTCGTTCCAGAAGGCCACCTCGCCTTTGAAATAGCGCTTGTCGGCATTGGTAAGCGGCCCCAATTGTAGGAAAAACTGATAGCCATCCGGCGTTTCGTGATCGAATTTGTAATCGAACTTCTTGATTGGCCCGGTGCGTGGCCGGCCGAACGTCGCCAGGAAGTTGAACATATGGGGCAGAAATAAGGCGCCGTTGTGGTGCCAATCGTCACCGATGAACCAATCCATCACGGGCGCCTGTGGTGACGAGGCTTTGAGCGCTGGATGCGCGTCGATCATACCGGCAGCGGTGTAAAAGCCCGGATAAGAGATGCCCCATTGGCCGACACGCCCATTATGATTGGGTATATGTTTGATCAGGAATTCAATGGTGTCCCAGGTGTCGCTGCTTTCGTCGATGTCGGTGTCTTTCTTGGCGGGGTTGTGCGGCCGCATGTTGACGAACTCGCCCTCCGACATCCAGCGGCCGCGCACATCCTGGTAAGCAAAAATATACGCTGATTTGCCGAACAGAGGCGAAGGACCGAGATCGGGCTTGTACCGGTCGACACCGTAAGGTTTCACACTATACGGCGTACGCATCAGCAAAATGGGATAACGCCTGGAATCGTCTTTAGGGACGTAGACAGCGGTGAATAACTTTTTGCCATCACGCATCGGGATGCGATACTCGTACTTTGTGTAGTGCGCCTTAACGTATTCCAGCCCCTGGGCAATGGCATTGTTGGCCGGAGCGGCGAATAAGATCAAGCAGAAAATCGGCACCCGGAATCGTGGTGTCATCTCAAAACCCTCAGATGCGAAAAGCGCTTGCACAATAAGCCCAAAGTGCCAGCAAGAGGCCGACCTGTCGCGGACGCTCCGAACGTATCATTTAACGTCCGCTGCGCAGGCGGTCGGCAAGAAAATCATCGAGTTCATCGATTTCGCGGATTTTTCGGATGGTCGTTTCAACATCGTACTCGACGCGGCGAAAACGGATGGTGGTGCCATCCAGGAGAACGTAGGCGGCACGCCAGTCGGCATCGCGCGGCTGGCCGACTGAGCCGACGTTGCACAGCGTCTTGCGGCCGTCGAGCTGGTATTCCCAATCAATTTCATCGGGACTGTAAAATTCCAGGGCTTCGGTGAAGATGCCGGGAATGTGCGTGTGGCCCTGGAACATGTAGCGCGGCACCTGGGCAAAGATGGAGCGCATCTTCGGTTCAGAGTAAATGTCTTCGGGAAAGATGTATTCGTTGAGTGGATTGCGCGGCGAACCGTGAACGAACAGGAAATCACCCTCGCGATGTTTGAGCGGCCGTTCAGCGAGGAACTCCCAGCGCGCATCGGCAGCGGCACGATTGGGAATGGGCCGGTCCAGCTGGGCGCGCGTCCACATGGTCGCACGCTCGGCTACTGGATTGAAATTCATCGGATCGAAGAGGACAGCTTGATCGTGATTGCCCAAAAGCACCACGGGGTACCGCATGATCTGATCGAGACATTCACGCGGATTGGGACCGTAGCCGATCACGTCGCCGAGACAGTAGATGGCTTCGACCGAATGCCGGGCGATGTCGGCCAGCACGGCTTGCAAGGCTTCCAGGTTGCTGTGAATATCGCTAATAAGGGCTTTCATGCGCGGCCTCTGGACAGGACACGAGACGGACTCGTGACATTGATTGTATTGTTATCCTACTCATCTGTTCTGTGGTTCTCAAGGAGCACGGACAGATTGCTTGGGCCTCATTTATGATCTATGCTCTGGCAGGAGGCCATGCATGAACGAACAGATTCCTAACGGTGCGGAGCGACGCCATTCGCGGCGTCGACGTCCCAAGCCGACCACCGAAGTCGTCTGCCGTCCAGAAACGCGGATCGTCGGCCCGGACGTGGCCGTATCTGTGCTAGACATCTCGGTGGACGGCATTCGTTTGAAAGTCAAGGCGCCTTTGGAAAAAGGGCAGCGGATCGAGGTGGATTTGGAAGGCATTGGCTATTGTCGTCCTCTCAAGTTGAGTGCCGAGGTCATCTGGTCGTTGGCAACTGCAGACGGCCACTGGTGCATTGGCGCGAAGTTTTGAGCCATCGTTTACCGCCCGCCGCATCGGCAGAGACGCCCTTGCCGGCACAGTGGGCGGGTAACTTCTTCCTCTATATAAGATTCCGATATTGCTGGCCCTTTCTCCCTCCCCCTTGAGGGGAGGGAGAAAGGCAGCGATGAGACAGGAACAGCAGAACCTGTATCAGAAGAAGAACTGCAACTGAATTTGCGGCCCGAAGAAGATCGCGCTGCCGTCGTTGTTGACGCGGCCATGCGGATAAGCATTCTCAGCCGCGAAGACCGATCGTAAATTACCGCTTTGCAGAGCGTTGGCCAGCCCCTGCACACCCAGCGCTTGCCGCGCTTGGTAGCCCTGCAAATTAAAGTCCACCTGATCGACGGCGACAGCCAGGCCGGTGATCCAGAATGCTGTGTATCCCAGCCGCAGACGCAATCGTTCCAGCAAATTGATATCCGCGAAGGCGCCTAATTGATAAACCTGCGCGAACGACCAGGCGTGACGCATGGTGTTGAAGGCAGTCAGGCCGTCGCTGCGTGTCAGGTTGACGTTGCTGGTCAGGTAGTTGGCACCCCAGCCTCCCTTGCCCAACAAGGACAAGGTCAGCCACTTGAAAATGGGCAGGTTCCATTCCAGACCGATTTGCCCCACCTGGATATTGTTGTGGGTAATCACCATGTAGCTAATGGCGTTGGTCCCCGGTGAGGGCATGCCCAGAGCGTTGGTGTTATCGAACAGAGCGGTGCCGGAACTGGTGAGGTTAAGCATCTCATTCTCACGCATGTAGCGGGCACCGACCAAGAACTCCAGGCCGCCATAGCCCGCGCTCCAACGGCGATAGTTGGCCTCGGCATTGAACAGGCTGGAGCCAAAGTTCATGGCTGCCGAATCGGCATAGCGAAACATGCCGGCGCCGATGAAGGCCAGGGGCGGATTATAAAACATTGTGTCCAGGGAGAACGGCATGTTGACAGATCGGGAAACATCGTCCTCCCAGATGTAAAAACTGGAGAACTCGATGGCCTGGTTGTGCCACAAGTAGCCAGCGGTGCCGATAATGCCCAGCGACAAAGGCGGTGTGACGCTATTGAAATTCAGGGCGCCGACGATGCCAGGCGGCGGCGGTTCAAACGGATTAGGAATAATCGGCGCCCCGTTTTGCAGACCCACAGCATGGGCGTTGACGACGGCGATGTCGCCAGCGCCGAGGTGATTGCGCTGCAAAGCAATGGGGCCGATGTCGGCGTAAAAGCCGTTTTCCTTCACGAATTCTTCGCACTGGAAGGCGCTGGTATGGTTGTAAGGCAGACTAAGGCAATCCGGTGGCCCCATCGGCGCAGCTTGTGGGCTGATGGGGCCGGGGATCAAGTTTGGCTCCGGTGGAGGCGGCGTAGGATCCTTGGGAATTGGTCGAGGCATCCGCGCCGCGCCGACAGGGCTTGGATACGTTCCATCCTGAGCCTGGGCCGGCACATTCAGGCACCAACAGGCCGCTACCAGCAGCGCCAAGCCCTTCCAGCCTCTACACATGTTCGCGTCCCCCCCAGGACCGCCGAGACACCGCGATTGGATGCCGGCGTTGATCGATGCAAACGCGGTCAGCCATCGCCCGATAGGCTCTGTCATCTGTTAAAACATCGGCTGTTCTAACCCTCCTTCTTGAATCTTTCCGTACAAGCGATACAAACGGCGAACTGGAACAAAATACCGAAGTTGCCGAAATTGCGCCGCTTGGCGAGCAGGGTGTGTCAACGCCCCGCTCGCCAATCATTTCACCAGCCGCGCATCGGCCCAGTTCACCACGTCGCGCACATCGCCATCGCGGCCAAAATCGACCTCCAACGTCAATTCGTGTACTCCCTCCACTTTCAGGCTGACCGGCACGGCACCGTCCTGGCTCGTTACGGTGCGGTCCAGGAGTGGCTTGCCATCAGCCAGCACACGAAGATGCACAGCCCCGCCCCGTCCGTCTTTGTCATCCAGGCCGGCCAATGCCTCGAAGCGTCGAAAATCTCCGGACAGACGATAGGTGAGCCGGCTATGGCTGTGCATACCGATGCCCTTGTCGTAGGTCGAACCGGCCAGGAGCAGATCATGGCCGGCGACGTTGCCATCCACAGCGAACGGCCAGGCTGCGTCGAGAAAAGGTTCAAAGGTATATTTGCTCTCTTTAAGGTCGGAAAGGTAGACGGAATTGTCCTGGCGCACCTCCAGAGCGGCAATGTCGCTCAAGGGAACACGCAGGTGTGCACCGAAAACCGTGGTCCCGGTGAGCATGGCCTCATCGGCGGAGGCCGCAGTCAAGGAGAATCGGCCGCCGCGGCCGGGCCGATTGCCGCAGAGGACCAGACGGGCATACACTCCCCGGGGCCGCAGCGGATCGGCCAATTCTGTGTTGAAAGCGATGTAGGCCAGCTGCGGCGTCTTCACCGTCACGCGCCGCTTGTCCACTTCGACCACGGCATTATCAGCATTCAGATTGGTCAGGACTCCAGCGATGGTGTCGCCGTTGCGCAAGCAGAGGGTATCGCGCGTCCTCGTGCCGGCAAGGAGACGACGGCGTAGCTTCTCTGCATCGAGATCCTTATCGGGCGCGGCGTACCAGAGGACGGAGACGGCAGACAAGGGCAAGGAAGCCTCTTTGCCTTCTTCCAGGTTGGCATGGCGGAAGTGAAACTTTTCCTCGATTAGCCGCAAGTCGCGAAAGGGGACCCGGTCGCCGTTGGCGAGAATGAGGTGGTTATCCAGCGGCAGAGGCGGTAGCAGCGCATTGACGCGGCGTACGCTGAGGATCTCCGTGCCAGCGATCTGTGTCCCATCCCCTTCGCCCAGGCGCATTGACCAGTCGGATTTCAGTTGGCGCCAACTCCCCGTCACGAGTTTGCCGCGCGCTGTTCGCACCACGAAAACCGGCCTTTTCGCTGTTTCCTCCGCAGGTGCCGGGACAGCGAACCGCAGAGCCAGCAAAAGCAGCAGCCCCCACTGCTGCCAGGAAATTGACATTGCCCCCTTGACAGTCGAAAAAAAATCCATATTGTTCATAAAATGGAAATAATGGATGGTCGATTAGCAACGCTTCACAGAAGTGTCGGACTCTCCGGACGCTCCTGCGAAGCGTCGTTGGTTGATACTGTTCGTCCCCATTTGGCGACTACTACGGAGGTAGGGCCAACCCGCAACGCTCATGCTACGGAATGACGGTGATCGCTGCAAGAGTTGGAAAAGGTCTCTCCCGCCAGCGAGGGTGGGTCCACTCGAACCACTTTGTTTTGTGCTTTCTGTCCGTGCTGGTTTGCGGAGGGAAGGCCGTCTACAACTTCCGATTGCTCAGGTGTGCTCGGAAGTCCAGCATTAGTGCCCAAGTGTCAAGCGAGGAAGAGAGAACGCTTCTCCCCTTGACGATTGCCGCCGCTTCGCTAACGTAGTTATTCCTAAAAGATTTTGGACTCGTGCGGCAAAGTAGACTTTTGGCATCCTTTTTGCTCCCATGTGGGAGCGTTCAGACTATGCCCTCGTATCGGGCGAAAAAGCCCCCCCGTTGCACGGATGCAAGACATCGTGGAGAAAAGACGTGAAAATTGCTTTGTTTTCGTGGGAGACTTTGCACAGCATCGCCGTAGGCGGCGTCGGCGTTCACGTCACGGAGCTGGCGGCGGCTCTGGAACGCCGCGGCCATGAAATTCACGTCTTCACACGCCGCGGCCATCAGCAGGCGCGCTACGATCGCATCGACGGCGTGCATTATCACCGCTGTGACTTTACCCTGAGTCCCAATTTTGTGGACGAAATCAACAACATGTGTCGCTCCTTCGTCCACGAGTTCTTCGCCGTGGAAGATCACATCGGCCGCTTCGACATCATCCACGCCCACGATTGGTTGGCCTCCAACGCCCTGGTCTGGATCAAGGAGGGCCGCGGGCGAAGGGGCGTCTTGACCATGCACTCTACCGAGTACGGTCGAAACGGCAATCGTTTCTTCGGCGGACAATCACCGCGCATTCAAGACCACGAACGGCATGGCACCTATTGCGCCGATCGCGTCATTACGGTGTCCAATCAGCTCAAAAACGAGATCAGCTGGCTCTATCAGTGCCCCGACCACAAAACCGCTGTCATTTACAACGGCGTCAACGCCCGCTGCTTCGATTACCCCGTCGATGCCGGCGAAGTCAAACGCCGCTATGCCATCGGTCCACTTGACCCGACTGTTCTCTTTGTCGGCCGCATGGTTGTGCAGAAGGGGCCAGACATTCTCGTTCGGGCCATGCCGCACGTGCTCCGCTTTTATTCCAACGCCAAATTTGTCTTTGCCGGTGATGGCCACATGCGCAACGAGGTGTGCGGTTTAGCTCATCATCTGGGCGTGGCTCATGCCCTCCGCATCCTGGGTGACCGCCGTGGCCGCGAGCTGTACGATCTGTTCAAGGCTTGCGACATCGTAGCTGTGCCTAGCCGCAATGAACCATTCGGCATCGTTATCTTGGAAGGCTGGTCAGCCCACAAGCCGGTCGTCAGTACCAAGCGCGGCGGCCCCGCCGAGTTTGTTTGGCACGGCGTCAACGGTTTGCAAGTAGATGACACGCCCGACTCGGTCGCCTGGGGGTTGGGCACGCTGTTGGCCGATCATGGCCGTTGTCGTTGGATGGGCAGCAATGGACGAGCGGCCGTCGATGCCGCCTTCAGCTGGGACCGCATCGCTGAACAGACGGAGGCCGTTTACGCTAGCGTCGCTTGATAAACGAGTTTTCAACCGGAGCAAGGGAGCATAACCCCCTGAGATCCGCTCCGGAGGCTTCTATCTCCCCCCCCGCTCAGGTTGAAAACAGGGAAAGAATGGATGCCGGAACGCTTATGGACACCCCTGATATTGGATTGCTCGCTTACGCTTCGCCCGGCACCCGGTCCTGGGAGGAAGAGATTGGATCGCCGCAGAGGGAGCTGCGCATGACCGCACCAGCCTTTCTCCCCCTGGACGCCGAGACTCTTCGCCGCTGTGCCTGGGAGATCGGTGAACAGAAACCTGCGGATGCCTACGTGCCGGCAGAAAACCACGTCGGTCTGGCCGCCGTCGCTCCCAATCAAGGCTTCGCCCATTGGCGCATCCGCTCCGAATGGGTGGACGAGACGGCGCGACAGCGCGGCGGCGCCTGGCACCATTGCCGACTGGTTCTGCGCCTTTATGATGTCTCTTATATCCATTTTAATGGCTTCAACGCCCATCGTATTCAGGACGAGCCGCTCAGTAGCTTGAGCGGCCAGCGTTTCTTTCATTTGCCGCGGGCCGGTACCACACAACTGGCCGAGGTCGGCTTCCTTCTTCGCAGCGGTGAATTCATCCCTGCCGCCCGTTCGCAAGCTGTGCCGTTCGCCCGCAATTTCTGGTCTTCCAACCGAGATCAGACCGCCTTGTACGTGGATGAGCGCGGGCACATTGAACCGGCCGGCACAATCTGGGAGCAAGAGCATTTCCTGCGCGAACGCCGCCGCCCGAAGCTGCGGCGTCCCCTACGCATCGCCGCTTTCGCATTGGCCAATGGTGACGGTCTGCCGCCGTTCCTCCACGAATTGGCTCTCCAGCAAGGCGCTCTGGGACATGAGGTCCACATCTTTCTTCCCGCTTGCGGAACTCCGCAACTGCAAAAGGAGAGCAACGGCATCCACTATCACCCCCTGCCGATCGTCCCTAACGGCTCGCCACTGGAGACAGCCCAGGCGTTCGCTCATGCCGTTGAAGCACGCCTAAAAGACGCGCCTTCTTTCGACCTGCTTCATCATCACGAGTGGATGACCGGCCTGGCGGCGGCGCGGCTGCACCGGCCACGCATTCTGTCGCTGACCTCCCTGGAAGCGACGCGGCGTAACGGCGCGTCGCCTACGCCGCTGTCACGTGCCATCGAAGAAGCCGAACGCTCCATCGCCCGCTCTGTCCCCTGTGTGTTGACACCGGAGTGGCTGCACAAACGGGCCATCGCCGAGTTGGGCATGGACGGCGTGCGCGTCCGCTCCTTCCCGATGGAGGGTCGGATGCCTAATGAGTGGGAAACTCCCCTTGATTACGGACAAGTTAAGTGTGAAATTGGCGTTGGGCCACTCGATCGCCTGGTCCTCTACGTCGGGCCGTTGGAGCATTCCGCTGGCGTTGATCTGTTGGTAGAAGCGCTGCCGACTGTGTTGCGCCGTATCGGAAACTTACGTTTGGCTTTCGTTGGCTCCGGCAGCATGTACGGTCACCTGGAACAGCGCGCCCATCAACTCGGCGTTGCCTATGCAGTGCGTTTGCTGGGGCATCGGGAAGGGCCGCAGGTCAAACGCCTGCTCCGTGCTGCCGAGGCGCTGGTTTTGCCCTCGCGCTGCCGGGTGCCTTTCGATGATGCCGTGGTCGATCTGGCCCGCAAGGCTGGCCGGCCAGTCATCACCACGCATGGCGGTCCGGCGCACCTGGTCCGCCACGAAGAGAATGGCCTGCTCACCTACGATAACCCAGGCTCGATGGTCTGGGCGCTGGATCGCCTTCTGGGCGATCCGGCTCATGCGGAACGGATGGGGCGCAACGGCAAACGCAATGATGGCTCAATCCAAAGCTGGAGCGATGTCACGCGCTGCTATCTCGACCTGTGCGCCCAGTGTTTTCCGGAATTGACGATAACGGATACGTAATCAGGATTTACCCACCCGCCGCGTCCTCCGGAGTATCCCTTACGAACGCGGCGGGCGGGTAAGTCTTGGCCGAGGATAGGAGACCCACCGATGAGCACCCCTGCTCTGAGCCGAAATGAACAGCCGGCTCCCTCACCCAGCGACAGCCCCCTCAACGAACAGAAGCAGGCCGCAGAGAACGGCTCTTTGCTTGCCAACGGCACCTCGCAGACCGATAATGGCCATTCGGCAGAAAATGGCCATGTTGCGGAGAATGGACGGACCAAACTTAATGGGACGCAGGTGAAACGACACCAACGCCGAATGACGAGGATCACACCCTCGTCGTGGATCACTACTCCCTCCGTGAAAAGAGCGGACGAACTTCGTCCGGTCCTCGCCATCTTCTGCTGGGAACATCCCGATACACCGGTCGGCCAATCGGCCCTGCTGACTGCTGCTGCCCTGGCCCGCCGCCGCACCACCGTTCATCTATTCGGGCGTGTTACCGTCCCGTTAAACGTTCCCGGCCTGCACATTCACGCCGTCGGCGACAGCGACAGTGACGATCTTTTGACGCGGGTGCAAGAATTCACCAGCCGGGCGGCCAATGCTTTTCTCCACCAGTTCCCGGGCGGTAGTCCGCACGTCACGCTGATGGGTTACGAGTGGTCCGGCGCTGGCCCGCTCAGCCTCCTGCGCGGCCTCAAAAACAACCGCACGATTTTTTCCCTCCGTTCCCTGGAGCGGCAGCGCAGTGACATGACTTCGGAAATCAGCAAACACATCAACGAGTTGGAATGCACGATACTGCGTGAGGCGCAGGTGATTCTGGCGCAAGAACCGGCTGCTGCCGAGGTGGCGCGTTTCTGGGTGCCGGAGTGCGCTGCCCGCCTCACAGCTGCACGCCAGCCGTTCCCGGTCGCTCAATTCAACAGCAAAATCGACCCCGGACAGGTCAAGGCCCGCTATCAGGTTGGCCCCATCGATCCGACCATTCTTTTTGTCGGCGACTTCAACGATCGCTATGGTCCCGATTTACTTGTCAAGGCCATGCCGGCGATCCTGCGCAACCATCCGCAGGCCCGTTTGATCCTTGTCGGCGATGGACCGTTGTACTGGACCATGCGCGTCTATTCCCGCTATCTACTTTTGGATCACGCTATTCGTTTCCCCGGCAGCATCGTCGGTCAGCCGATGCACGAGTTGGTCGAGGCTGCCGACATCATTGCTTTGCCCAGCCGCGATACGACGCCGTGGTGGCCAATCCAGGCCGCCTGGGCTGCCAGCCGCCCCGTGGTGGCCACGCACAAGGCTGCCCCGAATCTGCTGGAACATGAACGCGATAGCGTGCTGGTCTATCCCGTCGAGCAGAGCTTGGTCTGGGGCATCGAGCGCGTCCTCTATGACGCCGATCTCCGCGCCACACTCGGCCAGAACGGCCGCGATAAACTCGAAGAACGCTTCGGCTGGAACAACGTGGCTGAGCAAATCGAAGAACTGATGGGCATACCGGCCCGAAGGTAAAGAAAGAGCTAACCACAGAGCCACAGAGGACACAGAGGTCTGTGTTCTCTGTACTTCTGTGGTTAGTTTTTGTTTAAGAGGGGCATTATGCCAAAGGGTTATTTACTGCTGGTTTTGCACGCGCATCTTCCTTATATCCGCCATCCGGAGTACGATCGTTTTCTCGAAGAACGCTGGTTCTTCGAGGCCGTTACCGAAACGTACATTCCGCTCATCAAGTTCTTTGACCGTCTGCAAGCTGAAGGGGTCCCCTTTCAACTGACGCTGTCGGTTTCGCCGACCTTGGCGAACATGATGGAAGATCTGCTGCTGCGCCAGCGCTGTCTGCG
>Ga0070737_10002909_pt1 | contig 19474 bp, 22 predicted proteins | sample Coa_R1_10_FD_66438 | JGI IMG/M metagenome (GOLD analysis project Ga0070737, IMG submission 66438) | Surface soil microbial communities from Centralia Pennsylvania, which are recovering from an underground coalmine fire - Coalmine... | ecosystem: Environmental > Terrestrial > Soil > Unclassified...
CCGATCACCCGCTTGCCCTGGTGCTGGGCGATGCGCGCCGCCATGTCGCCGATCGGTCCCAGCCCGAGCACGGCGAGCGTGCCGCCGTCAGGGACATCGGCATAGGCGACGCCCTGCCAGGCGGTCGGCAGCACGTCGGAGAGGAACACGAAGCGGTCGTCGGCGGGCCCCTCGGGCACCTTGATCGGCAGGAAGTTGCCGAACGGCACGCGCAGCAGCTCGGCCTGCCCGCCGGGGACCTGTCCGTAGAGCTTGGTGTAGCCGAACAGCGAGGCGCCGGTCCCGTACTCGTGGACCTGGGTGGTCTCGCACTGGGAGTGCAACCCGTGGCCGCACATCCAGCAGTTGCCGCACGCGACGTTGAACGGGATCACGACGCGATCGCCGACGGAGAGCTGGGTGACCTCCGGTCCGACCTCCTCGACGATGCCCATCGGCTCGTGGCCGAGGACGTCGCCCTCGTCCAGGAACGGCGCGAGCACGGTGTAGAGGTGGAGATCGGATCCGCACAGGCCCGTCGACGTGATGCGGACGATGATGTCGTCGGGCTGCTGAATCGTGGGATCGGGGACGTCCTCGACGCGCACGTCGCTGACTCCCTGCCAGGTGAGAGCTTTCATGATGGTCCGATGCCCGCGCGGGACCGGCCGGACACAGAACCGGGCCGCAGACGGCGGCCGGCCGTCAGGCGATGAGGTCCTGCTCGGCCCGCGCGATCCAGTCGCGCTTGGAGGCCCGCCACTCCTCGTCGGTGTGGCGCTGCTTCCAGTAGCCGGTCGCCGACAGGCGCTCCGGCATCACGCCGCGCTCCTGGATCAGGTGACGGCGGACGCGCAGCACCGCCTCGGCCTCGCCGTGAACGAACGCCTGGCCCTCTCCCGGGGGCAGCTCGAGCGCGCGCACCGCCTCCAACTGCAGGTCGGGCTCCAGGCCGGGCGCCAACTCGCGATGCAGCCAGCTCAGCTGCAGGTCGCCCGCGGTGGTGAGCTCGACCTCGTGGTCAGGACCGTCGACCTCGATGACGACGAACACGCGAACGCCGGGGCGCACGCGCTCCAGCGAGACCGCGATCGCGGGGATCACCGCCTCGTCTCCCACCATCAGGTGCCAGTCGGCCTCCGGGGAGGGGGTGTATCCCCCACCCGGCCCGCGCAGCAGCAGCTCGTCGCCGGGCTTGGCCTGCGCCGCCCACGGCCCGGCGATGCCGGAGTCGCCGTGGACGACGAAGTCCAGCGTGAGCCGGCGCCGCTCGGGGTCGAAGGCGCGCACCGTGTAGCTCCGCGTCTTGTCGCCGAACACGCACTTGACGTAGTGATCGGTGAACTCGCCGACCCCGAAGCCGGCGAGGTCCTCCCCCTCGACGACGATCCGCACCAGGCTCGGAGTGAGCGGCCTGCGCTCCACCACGGTGGTGCGACGCGGCGGGGCGGAGCGACGAGGCTGGTCCATCCGCCCTGAGGCTAGTCGCCCGCGCGACGTATCAGTACGGCTTGCTCGGGTACCGCGGGCCCAGCCGGTCATTGGCGCGCGCCGCCAGACCCTCGGCGTACTGCGGCCAGAACGTCCCGCCCGAGGGACCGCCGCCGCAGCCGCTGCTGTTGCCCGGGGTGTGCTCCCACAGGTAGGCGTCGGCGTCCCTGATCCCGGTGGCCGTCGTGTCGCGGATGCCAAGACCCCGGCCCGGCGGATTGCACAGATCCTCGACACCCTGGGTCGATGGATGGGGGTTGAGCTTGGGCCCGCGACCGTTGGAGGCGGTGTTGACGATGAAGTGGGTCCCGCCGACCCGCCTGGCCACGGCCGTCGCCCACCGGTCCTCGTCGATCGTCCAGTTGTCGTGCGTGTCGTTGGTGAAGAAGCCGCGGATGTGATGGATGCCGATCGCCTTCAGCACGCGCGCGGTGTAGCCGACGGAGTTGGAGTCCGAGTACCCGCCCTCGACGTAGACGACGGTGTGGGGCAGCCGCTGCATCGCGTCCATCTCGTAGCGCAGCGCGGCCTCCCACTCGGGCAGCGCACCGGTCTTCACGATGCCGCGGGTGGAGCCGATCCCGTCGAGCTCGAGCAGCACGACGGCCGGGCGCCGGTCGATGCCCGCCGCCATCGCGTCCACGCGCGCCTTGAACAGCGGCATGTAGGACCGCACCTGGGCCGGTGTCGGGTCCCCGCCGAGCGTCGCGTGCAGGAAATAGGTGGTGAAGATCGGGATCGTCCCCGGATCGGCCTGCATGACCTGGCAGAAGATCTTCTGGGTCTGCTTGAAGATGCCGTCCGGCGTACCGCCCCAGGCGCCGCTGGAGATCCGCTGCGCCTGCGGCACGGCGGCGATCTTCGACAGCAGCGCCACCTTGTGGGCAAGCGCCGGGTCGCCGGCGAGCTTGGCGTGCAGGGACCCCTGGCTCAGCTGCTGGGAGAACTGCGCCCACGACTCGCTCGGACTGAGCGACTGCGGGTCAAGTCCGACGAGCGATGCGATCGCACTCGCCGCGTTGCCCTCGTTGGGACCGGGGACGAAGAAGCTGGCGCCGCGGAGCGGATTGGCGCCGGGCGCGGTCTTCAGGTCGAGTGGGTTTGCCGGATCGCGGGTGGCGGGATAGCGCTCGGCGCACTCCTGGGCGAACGCCGCGTGGGCGGTCGGCGCGGCACGGCCGCTCGCGCTCCAGATCAGGCCACCCGCCCCGCCACATGCGGCGAGCACGACGAAGGCCGCCGTCCATCTCGTCATCGTTCGCAGGAGTCGCATGTTCAAGCATCCTTGTGCATCGGGGGATTCGCCCTGGCTACCCGGGCCTGGCTTCGCAAACACGCGCAGCACCACGTGGTTGCGACAAGACGTCCTCAATTCGAATAATCTCGGCCGCCGATCGTCTGACGGACACCAAGGGGACGGGTCGTGACGGTGGCGAGCTGATGGGTGAGGACGGGGCAAGCGCCGCAATCGCGATGCTCGGATTCGTCCTCGCGTCGGCAGGTGCCGCCAAGCTGACGGCGAGGTCCGACCGGCTGCGCCGCGCGCAGGGCGTCGGGGAGCTCACGCTCGCGGCCGCAGCGCTGATCGCCCCGGTGCGCGCCGTGGCGGTCCTGCTCGGCGTGGTGTTCGCCGGCTTCGCCGCGGTCCACGCGCGCCATCGCGGCGAGGCGCCCGGGGAGTGCGGATGCTTCGGTGAACCGACCGGCCTCACCGCCCACGCGGGAGGCCGACGCCTCGCTCTCACCGCCCTGTCGGCGGCGCTCGCCATCGCGGTGGCGGTGCTCGGGCCCGGCGCTCGGTCGCCGGTGGCGACCCTGCTGCACCGGCCGGGCGCCGGCGCGCTCGTCCTGATCACCGCCGCGCTCGCGGCACAGGCGTGGCGGGCGAGCTTCACCGCGGCCCGGGCCCGACCCCGCGGCGACCGGCTGGTGACGACCTCCGCGCTGTTCCTCGAGCGCCGGTTCTCACGGCGCGGCATGTTGATCAGGCTGGCCACGGCCGGTTCCGCACTTGCCGTCGCGCCGGTGCGCTACCTGCTCTACCCCGGCACCGCACTGGCCGCGCTCCGACCCGGAGAGTGCAGACACGGCGCGTGCACCGACGGCTACACGGCGTTCTGCTGCGAGATCAACCATGGGCAGAACACCTGCCCCACGGGGACCTTCCCCGCCGGCTGGTGGATGTGCACCGACTACCCGGGGCACAACCTCTGCGCGGAGTCGGGCATCCGCTACTACGTCGACTGCAACGCGCTTCCGGGCCAGCCCTACCCCGGGGGTTGCCGGTGCGCGGGATCGACCTGCGACGAGCGCCGGGTCGCCTGCAACGTGTTCCGGTACGGGCAATGCAACACCGACGTCCCCGGGGTTACCGCCGTGGTCTGCCGGATGGTCGTCTGCGAGAACCCGAGCACGATCTCCGAGCTCGGGTGCAGCGCCTCGATGGCGGTCGACGACGCGGTCTGCCGGCAGGACGCCAGGTGCCTGGAGCCGGCGATCCAGGTCGGAGCGCCGGGAGGCGTGTAGTGGCCGCCACCACCATCGTGATCATCGCCGGGGGCGCGCTGCTCGCGCTCACCTGGCTGTTCCTGGTGGCCGTCCTGCGCAGCCACGCCGAGATCCTGCGCCGGCTGCACACGCTGGAGAGCCGGGTCGATCCCGGCGGCTTCGCCCTCGGCGAGCACGCGGGCGCCGCGGCCGACCCGCGCGCGGCCTACGCGGAGTCCGCGGCGCAGGCACCGGACATCGTCGGCCAGACGCTGGCCGGGGACGCCGTCAAGCTCGCGCTCGGCCCCGGTGCCCCGCGCACGCTGCTCGCGTTCCTCAGCACCGGCTGCTCGGTGTGCGGATCGCTGTGGGAGGAGCTGCGCAGCGGCGATCCGGTCGCGCCGGGGATCCGGATCGTCGTCGTCACCAAGGGGTCGGACCGCGAGAGCCTCACGCGCCTGGAGCGGATCGCTCCCGCGCAGGGCGAGCTCGTGATGTCGAACGCCGCCTGGAGCGACTACGGCGTCGTCTCGACACCGCACTTCGTGCTCGTCGGCGCCGGTGCCCGCCACATCCTGGGGCGGGGCGGCGCGACGAGCTGGTCGCAGATCCTGTCGCTGCTCAGCGATGCCCAGGCCGACGCGAGCCGTCACGAGGCTCGCTCCACCGCCGAGCGGGCCGAGCGCGCCGAGCAGGCGCTCGCCGCCTCCGGAATCGGGCCTGACCATCCCAGCCTGTACCCATCCCGTCGTCAAGGAGAGCCGGATGAGTGAGTCCCAGTTCGCCCTCGTCGCCTGCCTGCTGGCCGCGGTCGGAGCGATGCGCGCGACGTGGTCGCCCTGCGGCCAGTCGATGCTCGCGAGCCTCACCCCGGTCGGCGAGCGCAGCCGCGGGTCCTCGTGGCCGGTCACCGCGACCGCGTACGCGGTCGGTGCGACCGGCGGCGGTGCGCTCACCGGTCTCGCGCTCGGTGGGGCCGGCACGCTGCTGCCCGGCGGACTCGGCTGGCGCGGGCCGGCCCTGCTCGCCACGTTGCTCGTGGCGCTGGCAATCGACGCGACTCCGCTGCGCGGCCGGCTGCTGCGGGCACGCGGGCAGGTCAACGAGGACTGGATGGCGCGCTACCGAGGCTGGGTGTACGGCCTCGGGTTCGGCGCCCGACTCGGTGTCGGTTTCACCACTCTGGTCTCCTGCGCCGCGGTGTACGCGACGTTCGTGAGCGAGCTGCTGGCGGGCTCGCCGGCGATCGGGGTGCTCATCGGCACCACCTTCGGCATGGTGAAGGCGCTCGCACTGCTGCCGGCCGGGACCGGTCGAGACCAGCGCTCGCTGCATGCTCTGCACCGGGCGCTCGCGCGCTGGGATTCGCCGGCGGCGCGCGCGGTGGTGGCCGGCGAGCTCATCCTGTGCGTGGCCGTGATCGGCCGTCTCGCGTGAGGCTCAGCGGGCACGGGCTGTCGATCGACGTCCCGGATGGCTGGGAGGCGCGCATCCTGCGACGCCCGGGCGGTGGCCCGGTGCTCCACCTGGCGACCTTCGCCCTGCGCGCGCACGACGGGGACTTCGGCGCCGCCGCCACGGGGAGGATGCACGGGGACGACGTCTTCTGCGCGCTGCTGGAGTTCGTCGGCGACGATCGCGCGCGCGCCGGTGTCGGCCTGTTCGAGGCCGACGGCCGGCCGGCTCTCGACCCGGCGCAGTTCCGGTCCAACCAGCTGCAGGTCACCCGGCCGGGGCAGTACGGGTGGCAGCGCTTCTACACCGATCAGGGACGCATGTGCTGCGTCTATGCCGTGGTGATGCCGCAGCGGCGCTCGATCGCCGCGCTCGTCGACGACCTGGCCCAGGTGCTCACGACCGTGCGCTCCAGCGCAGGGCGCTCGGCATGACGGCCGGGACCGCGACCGTCTGCACGAGCGTCGACTGAAGGCCGGCGGCGTCGGCTACGGTGAGGCTCACCGCGTAGCTTGCGGGGGCGACGAACTGGTGCGTGGGCGATGGCAGCACCGATCCGTCGGCGGCCCCCGACGCCGGATCGCCGAAGTTCCAGCTCCAGGCGACGATGCGCCGGCCGGGCCCGGTCCCCGGCCGTGAGGTGTCGCTGAAGGTCACGACGCCATCCGCCCCGACGGCGGAGGTGAACGCGGCCTGAGGTGCTCCCGGCAGACCGCTGCGCAGACGGCCCCGGTAGCGCGCCCCGTCGTAGCTGGGCGCCATCGCACACCGGGTCCGGTCGATCCGCCTCCGGTTGACGTACGTCGCGGACAGCCGCCGAGCGAAGCGGACCCCTCCCACGGTGCGGGTCGCGGTCACCCGCAACCGGATCGTGTACGGGGCCACCGCCCCGCGAGGGTCGACCCGGCCATGGCACGAGAGCGCGACAAAGAACCGCCCACCGCCGACGTAGGCACCGCCGCGAACGCGGTGCAACGTGAGCCAGAGCCGGCGGCCAAGCCCGCGGGTGCGCCGGAGGTGGAGCCGCTCACAGACGTCACCGCGGCAACCGCTCGGACGGATTCGCCAGGTTCGGGTCAGTCGCTCGCCACGATGCTCGCCACGGACGTTGACCGCCGTCGTGATCACCGTACGCATCGTGAACCGGCCCTCGACGCGCGCGGGCGGGACCGCTGCGACCGCCGCGGGGACGATCGGGGCGGCGGCGACGCCGGCGAGCACGAGCGCCACCCGCGCGATGCGCCCGCGGCTCACTCGACCACCCGCCGCATCCGCAGAAACTGGATCGTCGCGCCGTTGCGGGTGAGTTGCTCGGTCTCGACCGCCTGGAATCCGGCCCGCTCATAGACGGTGATCGCGCGGACGTTGAACGTCGCGACGCGCAACGTGATCGTCATCGGACGCAGCCGGACTCGGCCGATCAACCAGTCGCAGAGCAGCTGCACGAAGGCGAGGCCGAGCCCGCGCCCCGCGCATTCCGGTCGCAGCCCGAGGCCGATCTGGACCGAGCCGTCCTCGGCGACCGGCCAGGCCTGGACGAATCCGATCAGGCCGTGATCCGCCAGGCTCACCCCGAAGAAGAGGCCGGCGCGCCGATCGGCATCGAGGATCTCGGCCAGGCCCTCGGGGTCGGCGCCGCAGTCGTAGAACGCATAGATCCCGGGATAGGTCCAGCGGGCCATCTCCTCGGCCTCCGGCTGGGTCATCGGTGCGATCCCGGCGCCGGCCAGGTCGCCGGCGGTGATCGCGTCGAAGTTCGGGGTCACCGGCGCAAATCTACGCTCAGCCGGTCGGTGAGCCGCCCAGCCGCTCGAGCAGCCCGTCGGCGGTGTCGATGTGGGCCCGCATGTTGCGCTCCATCATGCGCAGCGCCGCATCGGCGAGATCCTCGTGGATGTGGGCGACCGCATCGTGGGGGACGACGACGTCGAAGTGACGCACGTAGGCGTCGAGCGCCGAGTAGAGGATGCACTGCTCGGTCACCTGCCCGGTGAGGATCAACCGGTCGTGGCCGTGCTGGCGCAGCAGGTACTCCGCGGCGGTGCTGTAGAAGATCGAGTGGCGCGCCTTGATCACCAGCGGCGCGTCCTGCGGGGGCACGATCGGATCGATCAGCTCGGGGGCGGCGCCCTCGCGCGCCGCCTTCACCAGCTCGCGCCGGCCCGCGGTCCAGTCGCCGCTGTTGTCGTTGACGTAGACGACGGTGAGGTCGCGCTCCCGCGCCTCGGCGACGAGCCCGGCGATGACCGGCACGACCGCCTGAGCCGACCGCATGAGCGGTTCGGAGTCAGGGTGGTCGTAGCGGTTGAGCATGTCGACGACCACCAGGGCGGTACTCATCGCGTCCGCCGCGCCCCCGGCGCGCGGTCATCAGGTATTCCCCGGCCTGGGGCGCGAAGCCGCCGGATCGGGCAGGCCGCCGACGTGGGCCACATCACCGGCTGCGCGCGGGACGTCGGCGCGCGGGGCGCGTCCGGGCGATCTCACCGACGGCCTGGGCGGCCCCGGTCCGCGCGGGGTCGTAGGAGGGGTCGCCGGCCAGCTGGGCGCGGGCGACGGCATCGGTGAGCGCCGGGATCTCCCGCCGGATCCGGGAGAGCATGCGCTCCTCGTCACGACGGATCGAGCGCGCGAGCGCCCCCGTCGCCTCATCCCCGACCGCCGCCGCCAGCTGCTCGATCGCGATGTAGGTGGCGATCTCCAGCGCCTCGGTGGCGGCCGCGTCCTTCGCGTTCTTGAGCACCTTCTCCTCGCCGCCGGATCCACGGAGCAGGTCGAGCGGCGTCTTGGCGAGAGCCAGCGTCTGCCCGACGACCTCCTCGCCGAGGTCGACGAGCATGCGTACGAGGTCGCGCTCCCCCGGCAGTTCGGCGAGGCGCTCCGCGAGACGCCGCGAGTGTCCCCGGGTCTCCGACAGGTGGGTGTGAAGGGCGTCGCGATAGGAGCCCTCGGGGGTCATCGCAATCTGGGACTGCAGCACGCGCACGAGTGCGTCCTCGCTCGCCTTGGCCTCACCGAGGTACTGAGCGATCTTGTGTGTCGCGTCCATCTGGGCTCCCGTGTTCGGTGGTCGTTCTCGCCGTGACGCCGCAGCGTGAGACGACCGCGTACGACCGTTCTCCGCTACCCGCTGTGACCGCCGCTAACAGCCGCCGTCAGCCGTCGGTGCCCGGCCGCGTGCCGACCGGCGGCTCGGTCACCTCGCCCGGCTCGTCCCCGGCGCTCTCGTCGAGCACCCGCGGGATGCCGTCCAGATCACGGCGCATGACCGCTCCCTGCCAGCCCCGCAGAGGCCGGGCGTCGCTGCGTGACAGCGCCCGGGCGGCGCTGCGGGTGATGAAGAAGACGAGGATCGGCAGGACCCAGATGCCGGCGCGCCAGAAGTGGATCTCGCCGACGTAGGAGATGCCGAGTCGGTAGTAGACGCGGTCGGTGGCGCCGACGGCAAAGATGATCACCACCCAGGACAGAAATCCCGCTCCGATCGCCGTGCGCGTCGGGTGGTCGCGCGGGCGGTCGAGCAGGTCGTGGCGGCGCTGGTCGCGCGTGAACCGGCGCTCGAGCGCCGGCCAGGCGTAGAGGACGCCGAACACGAACAGGGGGAAGGCCACCCCGCCCCAGAACGGGTTGGGGATCACGGTCCGCCCGTCGATGACGAGCTCCCAGTTGGGCATGAGGCGCAGGGCGCCGATCAACCAGCCGATGTACCAGTCGGGCTGCGCCCCGTTCTCGGAGAGGTAGGTGTGGTAGGGCCCCCACTGCCAGATCGGGTTGATCTGGATGAGTCCCCCGACCAGGAACAGGACGGCGGTGACCGCGAGCAGCAAGCCGATCGACCGCAGCGCGTACGCCGGCCACATCGGCGTCCCCACGACGTTGCGCTCACGTCGGCCTCGCCCGGGGAACTGGCTGTGGTGCTGGCGCATGATCATCGCCAGGTGCACCCCGATGAGCCCGAGCAACGTGAGCGGAATGAGAAACACGTGGACGATCTCCAGCCGGGCGAAGAAGGTGCTGTTACCGGGGAACTGACCGCCCCAGACGAGCGTCGCGAGCTGGCCGCCGATCAGCGGGATGGAGAGCGCGACCCCGTAGGCGATCGCCAGTCCCATGCCCGACAGCAGGTCGTCGACGAGGGAATAGCCGATGAATCCCTCGAGGATCGCGAGCATCAGCATGGTCAGCCCGACGTAGTAGTTGAGATCGCGCGGCTTGCGATAGGCGCCGGTGAAGAAGATCCGCATGAGGTGCAGGACGATCGAGGCGATGAACACGTTGGCCGCCCAGTGATGGGTCTGGCGCAGCAGCAGCCCGGCGGGAACGCTGAAGCAGATGTTCACGACCGATTCGTATGCCTCGGACATCTGCTGGCCGTGCAGCAGGACGTAGGACCCGTGGTAGACCGTGAGCGCGCTCGAGGGCACGTAGTACATGGCGAGGAAGACGCCGGTGGCGATGAGCACCAGGAAGCTGTAGAGCGCGATCTCGCCGAGCAGGAACGACCAGTGGTCGGGGAAGACGTAGCGCATCAGCCACTTGAACATCGGCGCGCCGCCGAGGCGCTGCTCGGTGTAGCGGACGCCTCGCTCGAAGCGCCGGTGAGCCCAGCGCGAGATGAGGCTCACGACCGCCGCACCCCCCACCACGAGGGGCCGACATCGGCGTCGAAGTCGCCGGCCGCGCGCACGTAGCCATCACCGTCGACCATCAGCGGCAACTGCGGCAGCTCGCGGCCGGCCGGGCCGAAGACGACCTCGCCTCCGCGACCGGGCAGGAAGGTCGAGTAATGGCAGGGACAGGTGAACGCCGGCTGTGCGACGCTCGTCGGCGCGTACGTCGGATAGCGATAGAGCGAGATCGCACAGCCGGCGTGCGGACAGATCTTGGAGAACGCCATCAGGCCGTGCGGCGCCCAGCCGTGGCGGGAGACCGGGAGGTGGATGTAGCGCGGCGGCAGCCGGACGAGGAGCACGCCGGCACCGAGTGCCTCCGGGTCTCCATGCTCGGGCAACGCGGTGTAGAAGCTTCCGATCTCGATCTCGTCGGCGGTGTAGGGCTCCGCGGTGACGTCCTTCACCAGCCGGACGCCCCGCCGCCAGGGCGAGGCGTGCAGCGATTTCGCGGCCGGTCCGAGGGACGCGACCGGCGTCGCCACGGCCGCCACCACCGCACCGCCGGCCACGCAGGTCGCGCAGGTGAGCAGGCCACGCCGGGAGATGCCTTCGCCCCCGGCCTCGACCATCTCGACAACCTCCTCGGCCGCGGCGGCGTCCAGCAGCTCGTCGCGCTCCTCGACCTCGGTTGCCTGCGGGACGACCATCTTGCCCGCGACGATCGCGGCGGCGGCGAGCAGCGCGAACGCGCCGCCGAGCGCGAGCCCGAGCAGCTGGGTGTCGAACTGCTCGATGACGTAGAACACGATGAAGGCGAGCGCGCAGGCGGCGGCGGCGAACAGCAGGAGCGCGACCCATGTCTCAGCGCGCCGGTCCGACGGGATCTCGCGCTGGCGAGGGTCCTCGCCGCGCGGCGGCTCGGTCACCGGAGCCGCCGCGCCGGCGGATGAAGCGGGCCGACCCCGCAGCGTCCGCCAGACGACGCGCAGCGCCACCACCAGGCCGGCGATCAGGCCCAGGCCCTTCGGTCCATCGTTCACGAGTTCGCTCCCTCTGTTCGTTCTCCGATCAGCCGCGCCACGATGAGCAGCGCGACCACCGCGATGAACCACGCCACCATCCCCTCGGGGATCGGACCGATGTTGTAGAGCGCCCACCCGCCTGCGTTGGAGGGATGGCGAGTCCACAGCACGTAGCGCACGAGCGAGTTGAGCTCATGCTGGTCGATGTCCTTGGAGTCGAAGTGCGGCATCACGTACGGCCCCATGCGGACGGCCTCCGCGATCTGGAGCGGGGTCGCCCGCTGCAGGTCCGGCACCCAGGCGCCGATCGTCAGCCCGCCCCGCCCGACCACCTGATGACACCCCGCGCAGTGCTCGGTGAAGACCTGCAGGCCCTGTGACAGGTCGCCGGCCGCCGGGTCGGCCGCGGGCGCGACCTTCGGCCCTCCCCCGGCGTGCGTGATGTACGCGATCAGGGCATGGGTCTCCTCGGCGTTGTAGACCGGACGCGCCCGCATCGGCTCGACGCGCGGGCCCTGCAGCGGCATCCGTCCGCTGGACAGATAGAAGTCCACCGGTCCGGCCCCCACCCCGGTGAGCGCCGGTGCGACCCCACGTTGGCCCTGCAGGGCGAGGCCGTGACAGGAGGAGCATCCGTTGTCGTACAGCGTCTTGCCCTGCGCGACGAGCGCCGGCGACGAGGGAAAGCTCGTCGTGAGATCTCCCGGGCCGGGGTTGATCGGCCGCTTGGTCGGCGGGCTCGCCGGGGCGGTCCCTCCCGACTGACCGGACGAGGAAGCAACGATGCCGAGCAGGCCGACGGTGCCCAGACAGGCCGCCAGCAGGACCCGGCCCGCGTAGGGCAGGCGCGGCGGGCGGGTCCACCACCATCGCACCAGCCGCGTCACGGCTCCCCCATCCGCTTGTGCGCCAGCAGCGCATCCGCGCGTCGCTCGCGCCCCTGCAGCCGGCGCTCCTCGGCGATCATCGCGGTCATCGCCTGCCAGATCCCGCACACGACCATGAGCGAGCTGCCGAGCACCCACATGATCGCGCCCGCCTGCTGCTGGTCGACGACGGCCGAGATCCCGAGCGCGCGCGCCGGCGCCGCGTACGGCGCGTAGAGCAGCGTCGCGTCCCGGTCGAGGTAGGCCCCGAGCACGGTCATCGGGAGCATCGCAAGGCTCATGTATGCGATCCGCAGGACACCGTTGAGGCGGTGGCTCTCGACGGGGTCCTCGTCGAGCACCGGCCACCACATGAGCAGGCCCGCGGTCACGAACAGCCCGTGCTCGGCATCGTGGAGCAGCGGATGGCGCAGGGTGGCGTCATAGAACGCCGGCAGATGGGTGCCGGCCACGATCACCCAGAGGATCGCCAGGCAGGTGAACGGGTGCAGCAGCCGATGAAGCCCGCGGACGCGCCGCGCGAGCGCCGGCCGGCGCGCCGGCGCTGCGGCGCGCAGCCCGAGGGTGAGCGGTCGGCCGGCGAGCAGCAGCAGGGGCGCGAGCTCGAGGAGCAGCAGATGCTGGACCATGTGATCGGACAGCAGAACATCGTCGTAGGCATCGATCCCCGACTGCACCGCGACCAGCGCGCATCCCACCCCCGCCGCGAACGCCGCCGCCCGCCACACCGACCAGCCCCGGACCCGGCGCATCCCGGTCAGGTAGAGCGCCATGACGATCAGCGCGAGCGTGTCCGGGCCGGGGGCGAACTGCCAATCGCGCCACAGCAGGGTGGGGATCTGGCCGCTGGTCACCGGTCGGCCACCTCCCTCGACCAGGCGCGCCGCGCCCGGCGCTCGTCTCGGATCTCACGAGCCAGCACGAAGATGGCGCCGACGAACACACCGGCGGCGATGAAGACCAGGAACGCCCCGAACACCAGGCCGAACCCGCAGGCGACAACCGCGAACGCCACCATCAGGGCGCCGACGCTCGCGGCCGGGACCGCCTCGGGCTCACGGCTGAGCTCAGGCGCCCCGCGGTGGAGCACCTGACGGCTCTCGGCCGCCATCACCACAACCCACACGAGCAGGATGCCGAGCGCGAACGCCGACAGCCACGCGGCGAGCCCGTCGGCCTGTGCGTGTCCGGTCATGAGCAGATGGACGACGAACAGGATCGCGTTGAGCACGAACCAGGCGATCACCGGGATGGCGCCGGACCTCACGCCGACACCTCCTGGGAGATCTCCGCGCCGCCGGACCCTGGCCCGGCGTCGGCGACCTGCTCACGCAGGTCGAGCAGCGGTGCGTAGGAGCGGATCGGGGGCAGCGGCCGGGTGAAGTTGAGCGGCGGCGGCGGAGAGCTCGTCGCCCATTCCAGCGTGTGACCCTCCCACGGATCGTCACCCGCGATCACGCGTCGCCGCATCGACACGGCCACGTTGACCAGGAACACGAGCACCGCGACGGCGATGATCCCGGCGCCGATCGTCTCCAGGCGGTTGTCGGTCACCCAGCCCGGATGCTGCGGATAGCGCGAGATCCGCCGGGGCATGCCGGCTTCGCCGACCAGGAACATCGGGAAGAACGTGAGGTTCGTGCCGATCACGAGCAGGACGAAGTGCACCTTCCCCAGGCCCTCGCGCAACCGCGCGCCGGTCACCTTGGGGAACCAGTGGTACACGCCGGCGAAGAACCCGAAGACACTGCCGGCGAACAGCGTGTAGTGAAAGTGGGCGATGACGAAATACGTGTCATTCGCGGCGTAGTCGAGCGGAGGAGAGGCCACCCAGATGCCGCTCAGGCCCCCGATCAGGAACTGCACGAAGAACCCCAACCCGAACAGCATCGAGGTGCGCAGCACGAGCGACCCGCCGATCAGCGTGCCGACCAGGTCGAAGTACTCGATCCCGGCGGGAACGACCAGCGCCGTCGAGGTGGCGGCGAAGTACTGGTTGGTGACCCCGCCGGTGGTGAACATGTGGTGCGCCCACACGGCCATGGACAGCGCCGAGAACGCCAGCATCGAGGCGACGAACGCCTTGTAGCCGAACCAGCGCTTGTGCGAGCAGACGGCGACCGCCTCCGCGGCCGCGCCCAGGAACGGGAAGAACATGACGTAGACCACCGGGTGGCCGAAGAACCAGAAGATGTCCTGGTAGTCGATCGCCCCGGCAAAACCGCTGTAGATGTAGACGTCGGTCGTGCGGTCGATGAACAACAGGCCCATCGCGATGATGAGCGCCGGAAAGCCCGAGACGACCATCAACACGGTCACCAGCGCCGTCCAGCTGAAGATCGGCATCCGCAGGAGCGCCATCCCCGGGGCGCGGCGGCGGAGGATCGTCGCCAGCACACACGCGCCCATCAGCAACATCCCGATCGCGGCGAGGGTGACCCCCATCGTCCAGAGGTCCTGACCGGTCCCGGGCGTGTTCTGCGAATCCGACAACGGCACATAGGAGAACCAGCCGTCGCGCCCGGGGCCGTCGCCCGCAAACCACCCCGACTGCATGACCAGACCGCCACCCAGCCAGATCCAGAAGCCGGTGAGCGCCGTGCGCGGGCCGGCCAGCGACACCGCACCGATCTGCAGCGGCGCGAGGTACATCGCCATCGCGATCGCCATCGGGGCGACGAACAGGTAGATCATCGTCGAGCCGTGCATCGTGAACAGCTCGGCATACGTGTAGTCCGACACGACGTGGCCGTTGTCGGACGCCAGCTGCGAGCGCATGATCAGCGCGAAGATGCCGCCGACGAGGAAGAACACCAGCGACATGCAGCCGAGGTTGAGGCCGATCCGCTTGTGGTCGGTGCTCGTCACCGCCCCCCACCAGCCACCGGGGCGTGCCATCGCCGGACGGGGCCGGCTCGCCTGGACGGTCACGTCGCTCCCCCTCGATGGGCCGTCGCCCATCGCGCGAACGCCGGCGGCGGGAGCACCCGGACCCGGAAGGTCATCTCGGCGTGGTGCAGCCCGCAGTACTCGGCGCACTGGCCGTCGAACGTGCCGGTCCTGGTGAACGTGAGCGTCACGTGCTCGACGGCGCCCGGGATGAGATCGCGTTTGAACTCCAGCTGCGGGATCCAGATCGCGTGGATGACGTCCTGGCTGGCGAGGTTGAAGCGGATCGCGCGATCGGCGGGAACGACCAGTGGCTGGTCGCCGACGAAGCCGCTGCGGCCGACGATGCGCTGCGCGGGGTAGCGGAACTCCCACTCCCACTTGGAGCCGGTGACGTCGACCACGAGGCTCGGCCGCTCGTGGTTGGCGACCGAGTCGACCTTGTGCTCGTCGGTGAGCGTGAGGTAGAGCAGAAAGGCGACCACGCAGACGAGCAGGGCGGCATAGCTGCCCTCCAGCGCGTTGTTCTCCGCGCGCCGGCTGGGTTGGTCGCGGCGCCGGTAGCGGAGCACCGAGAGGACGATCAGCAGGGTGAAGAACGCGAACACGCCGATCGCGATCGGCAGGTAGACCGACGCGAGCCGCTCGTAGATCTGGCGCGTGCTGATGAGCGCCACCGGCGCCGTCAGTCCATGGGAGCCGGGATGCACGCGCGTCGTTCTACCCGGGCGCCGCCCCCCCACCCAAAAGCATCGTCATCAACGTCATCTACCGAACGCTGCCCGACGTCGCGCCCGGCGACCGTCGCGTGTGGCCCTCGCTCTCCCGCTCGTAGCGGGTCCACGCCTCGACGCGGTTGCCCTCCGGGTCGGTGACGTACAACGACTGGTCGCCACCATCGTGCTCCACCGGCCCCTCGACCGCCGCCCCGGCCGCGCGAGCGCGGGCGGCGATCTGCTCGAGTGCCGCCGGCGTCGCCGAGAAGGCGAAGTGGACGTGGGCGCCGCCGCGGTCGCCGAACTCCTTGACCCCCGGCAGCCAGATCCCGAGTCGAGCCCTGGAGCCGACGCCAAGCCAGATCCGGTCAGGTCCGTCCTCGATCCGGGGCAGGCCGAACACGTCGCCGTAGAAGCGGGCGAGCTCCTCGGGCCGAGGCGAGCAGAGCGTGAGCTCGGCAAAGCCGCGGACCTCGACGCCGGTCTCGGTGCGGCGGATCACTGCGAGTCGCGGCGCGAGGATCTGCGACGGGGCTGCGGCCGGGAGGCAGCCCACCGCCGGAAGTCACGCTCGAAGTCGGTCCACCAGTCCCCACGCAGGGGCGCCGGATTGCGGCGGCACCACCACGCGCGTGCCATGCCGCCGATACCCGCGGCGGCGACGAGAACGAGAACGATGATGAGGCCCGGGCTCATTTTCTCCACTCCTTCTGGGAGGCCATGGATGTCCCCTACCCGCGAAGGGCCGCCATGACATCAATGTGTCCTCATCGCTCATCGGGCGATCACGATTCATCGCGGCGGGCCACTTCCCTAGCCTGTGACGCCATGGCGATCGCCGAGCTCGGCCTCACCCCCGCGGAGCGTGAGCAGGTCAGCGACGCGCCGGCACCCGACCGGGCGGACGTCATGAAGGCGGTGCTCTGTCGAACGCCGTTCAGCGATCCGGAGTGGATCTACGAGCGCAAGCTCGACGGCATCCGCTGCGTCGCCATTCGTGACGGCGACCGCCTGACGATGCTCTCGCGCAATGATCTTGACCTCGGTGGCCGCTTCCCGGAGGTCCGGGACGCGCTCGCCGCCCAGCAACGGGCGCGGTTCGCGGTCGACGGAGAGGTCGTCGCCTTTGATCGCGGCCGGACGAGCTTTGCCCGCCTCGCCGACCGCGGGCGGCGGCCGGTTGCGGTCTTCTACTACGTGTTCGACCTCGTGTGGCTGGATGGCGTCGACCTGCGCGCGCTGCCGCTGCGCGCCCGCAAGCGGTTGCTGCGCGGCGCGCTCACCGCCGACGGCCCGGTCCGACTGAGCAGGCACCGCAACACCGACGGGGAGGCGATGTTCGATCACGCCTGCCGACAGGGCTGGGAGGGCGTGATCGCCAAGCGTGCCGACAGCCCGTATCGGGCAACGCGCTCGCGCGACTGGCTGAAGTTCAAGTGCGAAGCCGGCCAGGAGCTGGTGATCGGCGGGTTCACCGCCCCGCGCGGCAGCCGCACCGACTTCGGGGCGTTGCTGCTCGGCTACCACGAGCCGGACGGCTCGCTGCGCTACGCGGGCAAGGTGGGGACCGGCTTTGACCGCGCGACGCTCGGCGAGTTGGGCGACCGGCTGCGCGGTTTGGCACGCGACACGTCGCCGTTCAGCACTCGGGACACGATCCGTGAGCGTGACATCACGTGGGTCGATCCCACTCTGGTCGCCGAGCTCGCCTTCACCGAATGGACGAGTGCCGGTCGCCTGCGTCATCCCCGGTTCCTCGGTCTGCGCGATGACAAGGCCGCCGACGAGGTCGTCCGCGAGCGCTGATTGCATTCGGGGACCTCGGGTAGCCGGAAATCATGTCCACGACCGCGCGGGTGTCCACGCCGGCCCGCGCGACCTCGGTCGGGCTGGCTCTCACCTTCGACGACGGGCCAGATCCGCGCGGCACGCCGGCGCTGCTCGACGCGTTGAGCGAGGTCGGCGCGCGAGCGACCTTCTTCGTGATCGCCCCGAACGCGCAGCGCCATCCCGACCTGGTCGGCCGAGCCGCCGAGGAGGGGCACCGCGTCGAACTGCACTGCGACCGGCACGTTCGTCACACCGACCTCGACGAGGCGGAGGTCCGCCGCGACACCGAACGAGCGCTGCAGCGTCTCGATCGGCTCGGCATCGCACCGACCCTGTGGCGCGTGCCCTGGGGGGTGCAGACCCCGGCCAGTGAGAGGATCGCCGCCGAGTTCGGGCTCACCCTCATCGGCTGGGACGTCGACACGCATGACTGGCGCGGCGACAATGCGGAGGCGATGTTCGAGGCCACCCTCCCACAGCTCAGCGACGGAGCCGTCGTCCTCGCCCACGACGGGATCGGTCCCGGGGCGCGGCGGGAGAGCTGCGCGGCGACGGTTGCGTACGCGAGGCTCGTCGCCGCGCACGCGGCCGCGGCACACGTCGACCTGCGTGCCCTATGACGACGACCGTGTCGCATCGAACACTGTCGGAGGCACAGCGCTTCTGGCAGGCGATGGAGACGGCGCTCGCCGACATCCAGCAGGGGGCGGGCGCACGCGACCGGGAGTTCCCGCGCCGCTTCCCCGCCGACGCGTTCGAGCTCCTGCGCGACGCCGGCGCGCTGAGTTTCAATGCCCACCCGGGCGAGCGCCGGCCACCCGCCGACCTCGAGCTCTCGCTCGTGCGCCGTGTCGCGGCGGCCGACGGGTCGGTCGGACGGATCTTCGACGGACACCTCAATGCCGTCGAGCGGCTCGCGGTGCAGGCCCCCGCCGAGGTGCGCAACCCCGACCTGCAGGCGGTGAGTGACGGCCAGCTGCTGGCAGGCGTCTGGGGCGGAGAGCCCGGCGCGACCGATGGCCCCCCGGCCGCGCTCATCCGCGCCGGCCGCGATGAGGTCGTCCGCGGGGTCAAGACGTTCTGCTCGGGCGCCGGCGGACTCGATCGCGCCGCCGTGCTCGTGCGCGACCCCGATGGTGGGCCTCCGGTGTTGGTGTGGATCGATCTCGGTCACGCAGGCGTCGAGATCGACCGGTCCTGGTATCGAGCCTCTGGGCTGGTCGCGTCGGAATCGCATCGTGTCGTCTTCCACGACGTCCCCATCATGGCCCGGCTGGGCGCCCCTGGTGCGATCGCGGCTCAGCCGTGGTTCGCCCGCGATGCGCTGCGCACGACCGCCAGCTGGGCGGGCATGGCGGACACCGCGGTGCGCGGCGCGCTCAGCGCGCTCGCCCAGCGCGAGACGCCGTCCGACCTGGAGGCGCTCGCGGCGGGACGGATCCTCACCGCTCAGCGCACGATCGACGCCTGGATCTCGGTGGCGGCGAGCGCCATCGACGGCGCGGACCGCGACCTCGCGGCGATCGCGGTCCACGCGCGCGCGGCCGTCGCCGCAGCGTGCCGTGAGCTGCTGCACGAGGCCGCGCAGGCATGCGGCTCGACGCCGTTCGCACGGGGTGCTGACCTCGACCGTGCGCGGCGTGACCTCGAACTCTTCCTCCTCCAGCACCGGCTCGATCCGCTGCTGGTCCGTCTCGGGTCCGCAGCGCTGGAGCGGTTGCGATGACCCATATGTCGCTCGCGGACTTCGAGGCTCGCTATCGCTGCGACGGGGATCCGTGGTCGTATGAGACCAGCCCCTACGAGCACGCGAAATACGCAGCGACGCTCGATGCCTGCGGCTCGGGGCCGTTCCGCGAGGCGCTCGAGCTCGGGAGCTCGATCGGTGTGCTGAGCGAGCTCCTCGCGCCGCGGTGCGCCCGGCTCACCACTGTCGACGGCGCCCCCACCGCCGTCGCCGCCGCGCGGCGGCGCCTCGCCGGGCGCGGCGGGATCGACATCATCCTCGGCGCGATTCCGGAGGCGATCCCGACGCGCTCGTACGACCTGATCGTGGCCTCGGAGATCCTGTACTACCTGGGCGCGGCGGAGCTCGAGACCACGCT
>Ga0070737_10002910_pt1 | contig 19460 bp, 20 predicted proteins | sample Coa_R1_10_FD_66438 | JGI IMG/M metagenome (GOLD analysis project Ga0070737, IMG submission 66438) | Surface soil microbial communities from Centralia Pennsylvania, which are recovering from an underground coalmine fire - Coalmine... | ecosystem: Environmental > Terrestrial > Soil > Unclassified...
GAGCCGGTCACGAGGCCAACGTTGCGGCGTCTGCACAGTGAAAGTCGGCGCCGACGCGCGGAGGGCGCCTGGGGATACGCTCAGGCGCCCTTTTTCTCTCATGAAAGGTCTTTATATGACGCCCTCAGAGGGTTTTGCGGAAGCGCCGCTCGCGCCGGTATCCTGCCATCAGAAAGATTGCCCTCAGCGTGTTTCGGCGGTCTGTGATCGGTGTGGCCATAGTTTTTGCGCTGAGCATGTGTCTGTCGTCACGCTGGAGCGACGGAAAGAGCAAGAAGAGGGACAAGGAAGCCATAGGCGGCTGCTTACACGCATTCCAACCTCGAAAACACGCTACCTCCTCTGTGCTCTCTGCAAAAAGAAGCCGTTTGACGCACACCAGTTTGGCGCGCTTGATCGCTCTATTTCAGCCGCAGGTTTGTGAAAGAGAGGGATACCGATGACGATGGCATATCAGGCGGAGGCCGCCAGCAACACGCAGAACATGCAGGAAACAGATGAAGCGTTGACAGCGTCCGCAGAACCCACAGAATCCGAGGAAATAGGAGCCTTGCGTGAGCGCGTACGTGAGCTTGAAGCGACGAATGCGACCATGTGCCATGTGATGCTGGTCGTCGCGGAGGGGCGAATGTTTTGGGAGCCGGAGACGCGCATCGAGACGTGTCGATTTTGTACGCTGAAGCGCGGCGGTGAGTTTGGTTATTCAGCCAAGCATGATGCGGAGTGCATCGTTACCGCAGCGCGAGCACTGGGATTTTAGACGCCTACTCGCCATTCTGCGGTATCAGCGCCCGCTGTGCGAGGCCACTACTTGCGCGTGGAACTGCTGGAGCCGCCGTTCTACACGCGCATGAACCTCCGCCGCTGGGACGCCCATCAGCACTTCCAGCGCCTCGTCCACCGTGCTGACCGGCCAGATGGCGAACCACCCCTCGCGCGCGATGGCGTCGGCGACCTCCGCGCGCAGCATCAGGTCGCGCTGATTGACGGCGGGGATCACGACGCCGTAGCCGCGTTCGGACTGTTCTCCTTGCGCACGCCGTTGGCGACAGAGTTCCCAGAAGCCCTCGATGGTCAATTCTCCACGCACATGATCCGAATCGGCTTGTTCGGCGACTCGCTCGATGTCCAGCAGGTCTTCGTCGCGCCCGGGGCTGACGGTGGCGCTAATGCGCGTGGGGACGGCAAAGTTACCATAGCACATTTCCGTTTGCCAGGATAAGGATATGATCTAGCTCACAGTCAGCACAACGTAGCGCCCAACCTCGGCGAAGCCGCATTTCTGCGCGATGCGCTGCGAGGGGAGGTTGTTGCCGCTTGTGCTCCAGATGGGGATGTGGCCACGGCGCTGAATCTGTTCGCAGACGAGGCTGGAGACTGCGGTTGCCAAGCCTTTGCCACGCCAGTCTTCGGCGGTTGCCACCGACACTTCTGCGTAGCGCGCCGATTGGCAGGAGGTGTGCGCGCGGGCGACGATGCGCCCTTCGCTGAACGCTCCCGCCACAATGCCTTCGCGTAGCAGTTGCTCCATCCCGCCATACGCCGCGCCAACCGCCCCGCCGGTGCTGAACGCAAGCTGTGGCGCATCATCGGGAGTAAGCAGGCGCACCGAAGGATCGCTGTAGTGAACGACCGGCGTAGTAAGCGTATAGTAGAGAGTCTCGCCATTGTTCAGCCTACTTCTTCCCTCGTCTTCAATCAACTGGCGCAGGGCGCCTGCAATCTGGGGGATGACACGGATGCTTGCCCATTGGGGAATGGCGTCGAGGACGCGCTTCATGGTCGCAGGATCGTCGCCAAAGCCGAGGTAGGCATTGGCGAACGTCGGAACAACCACTGCTTGAGGATGCGCTCTATCGCCTGTCAGCCAGGCTGTACGTATCCCACGCCGGAGCAGTTGCGCCGCGAATACGGCGTCTGGCTTCTCGCCGAGCGTGTCGGCAAGCTGCGGGCCTTCGTCTGGCGTTGACTGGCGTATGATAGGATCGGTCGGCATAATGAACCTCATTGGGAAAGGGAAGCAAGCATATGGTAACACTATACGATCAACCGATTGCGCCGAGGCGTTGTCCCGAATGTGGTGGCGTGATGGTGTGGGGCCAAATGCGCTGGTCTGTAACCAGTGTTGCGATCCGACACGCGGAGGCTCCGTTTGTTGAGCGGGCGGATATGCGGGGCAAATGGTATCCCGTCACAATCAACGTCTGTACGCAGTGTGGGCATATCGGTTTCTATATCGCCTACCCCTTAACAACGATGATTCCTAAGAGCGATGGTGCGGACGCCTAGCACGACGAAGCGTGGGATGATGGCCTCGCGCGGAAAAGGAAGGTTGTTCATCAGGTCAACTCTCGTGCGGCAATATCCGTTCGCCAGTGGGCGCCGTCGAAGTGGATGCGCTCCACGTTGGCGTACGCCTTCGCCCGTGCCTCGGCCATTGTCGCGCCACTGGCGACCACCGTCAAGACGCGCCCACCGGACGTGACAAGCCGCCCGTCGGCTTCGAGCCGTGTGCCTGCGTGGAAGGCCAGCACGCCGTCATCCAGTGTATCGAGTCCGGTGATGGGCAAGCCTTTCTCATAGGAACCAGGGTAGCCAGCAGACGCCAGCACGACGCCGCACGTCACCTCGTTTGACCACTCTAACGCGGGAGCTTCATCGAGCCGCCCATGCGCCACAGCGTCGCACAATGCGAGCAGATCGCTTCGCAGCCGGGGCAGCACGACCTGCGTTTCAGGATCGCCAAAGCGCGCGTTGTATTCCAGCACATAGGGGCCATCCTGGGTGATCATCAGTCCTGCATAGAGCAATCCTCTGAATGGCGCGCCAGCCTGGGCTAGCGCGGCGACGGTTGGCCGCAGAATGCGCCGCTCGATCTCTTCGAGCAGCGCGTGCGTGGCGAAGCGAGGAGGAGAGTAGGCGCCCATGCCGCCAGTGTTTGGCCCCTTGTCGCCATCATAAACGCGCTTGTAGTCGCACGCGGGGGCCAGTGGGAGGACATGAGAGCCATCTGTCAGCGTGAAGAGCGACAACTCGACACCCTGCAAGAAGTCTTCGATGAGGATGGTCGCGCCTGCCTCGCCAAGCGTGTGTTCTTGCAGGAAACCTCTGAGAGCGGCGCGCGCCTCTTGGCCGTCGTGTGCGATAACAACGCCTTTGCCCGCTACCAGCCCATCCGCTTTGATCACAAGGGGATAACATCCTTTGCCGTGCGCCAACACTGCCTGCTCACGTTGTTCGAGATACGCCAGCGCGGTGGTGTGATCGTCGAAGCGTTCTGCGCGCGCTGTGGGGACACCCGCCTGAGTCATCAGTTGCTTTGCCCAGGCTTTGCTGCTCTCGATGCGCGCCGCAGCCGCCGTAGGGCCAAAGATCGCCAATCCGCGCGCCTGGAAGGCATCCACAATGCCGTTCGCCAGTGGGTCTTCGGGGCCGACGATGGTCAGGTCAATGGCGTTGCGTGCAGCCCAATCGGCGCAGACGGCGGTATCGAGCGGATTCAGCGCCACGCACTCGGCGAGCGCGGCAATGCCACCGTTGCCTGGCGCGCAGTAGAGCGCCGATAACTGCGATGAGTGGCGCAACGCCCAGCAGAGCGCATGCTCTCGTGCGCCGGAGCCAATAACCAGGACACGCATTCAGAGGTTCCCTTCAGGGCAATAGATTCCCCCTCTCCCAATCTGGCAGGATGCGGGAAAGGGGGAATGGTGTTTTGGAATCGCTTATTTGCCGTGTGACTTCATGTAGCGCGAGGCGGCGAAGGCGGCCAGCGCGCCAAGCGCCACACCACCCGCCACAGCGCCGCCAATGGCGAGGTCGCGCATCAGTTCAGGGTGATGCTTCATGATATAGTGGTGCATCTCCGAGACCTGCATAGGAGTGGCTGTGGCAGGATCGATCTGCGCGAGGCGCATGGCCTCGGGCGAGCTACCCGCGACCGTAAGCAATTGCTTGTGGAAGCCTGCGGCGATAGCTTGCAGCTTATCAGGCGGAAGGTTCTCATAGTGCTCGTCGGTCACTTGCTTGACCAGTGCGGGATCGGCGTTCTGGTGGAACGCAGTGAGCGCGTCTGCGGCCTGCTGACCGGAGATTTGATCTGCTGTGCCCGCGTCGTGGTGCGAGGCCAATGTTTGGACATCGGAATGTTCGGGGTCTTGGAACATGGTGAGTGAAACTCCTTCGCCACTATGCGATACGGTCGTTTGTCGCGCCGCACTCCTGGCAGGTGAGCGGCGTATCGTGGGACGCCACATGGCGCCCCCGAAAAGTGTATCACGGTATTGTGCTCTTGTCTAATGGCCGCTTGGCGCCAATGTGATAAAGTTCACACATTTGGCGTAGTGTGGCTAGCCCCGCTGCGGAAAAGCCGCAATATGATACACTGCTTTTCAGCAAAGGTTAGTAACGGTGACAAGGCAGGAATATGTAGACTAGGGCCAGTTTGACAGAAAAGCAGCGTGCGTGTTTGGACGATGTGCGCGCGGTGAGCGAATGGGCGACGCGCATCGCCGGGCGCTACATGGGCGTGGATCGCGCCGAAGAGTATGGGCGACGCAACGGCGTTGAGGGCGAGTTGCTCGTCAGGGTGACGCCAACGCGCATCATCTTCCAGAAAGATGTCGCCGATTAGTCTTGCGCCACGCTACTCTGCTCTGCCACAATCTCTGCTGGGATTGCCGTTTCCGCGCGTGGAGTCATATCCCCTGGGGGAGATGCGGCCAGCGATTCACCCATCTGGCGAAGTTGCTTGCGGAGCACGATGATCACAACGACTCCTAATATGGCCCAGACAGCGACGACCACGGGCACAAGCTCCAGCGCGCCACTGCCCGGCGATGGGATGATCGCAGCCACAAAGATCGCCGCAGAGATGAGCGTGCCAATCGCCGGAAGAATGCCATGCCGGAGCAGCTTGAACTGCGCACGCTGCTTGCGTAGAAAGAACAGGATGCACGCGAGGCAGACCAACGTATAGATAATCAGAATGAACACCGCATCGAGCGTGCTGAGGAATGTATACGCGCCAAGCGGCGTCAGCAGCAGCCCGGCGCCGAGGCCAATTGTCAGTCCAAGAGCGCAAAGCAGGGTGATCGCCCCCGCAGGTGTGCGTCGTTGGGGATGTGTCCAGGCGAGCCAGCGCGGGAGCAGGTTGTCGCGCGCGACGGCGTAGAGGATGCGCGAGCCGCCATTGACGATGGCCAGCGAGGCCGAGAAGAACGAGAACAATCCCACGAGGTCAATAAACGCTGCGAAGACCGGGCCGCCGACGTGACGGGCGAGGGTGTCAAATGGGGCAGGATCGTTTGCGTAGCCGGTGGCGATCTTGCCAGGGTAGCCAATCGTCGCGGCGTAGGCCATGATCACATAAAAGAGGCCAATCACAATCATCGAGGCGTAGACCGCGCGGGGAATGTTGCGGCGAGGATTGTTCGTCTCCTCGCCAAGCGTCGTGGCCGTCTCGAAGCCAATAAAGCTCAGCACGCCAAGCACAATGCCAATGGCAAGGTCGCCCTGCGGTGGAACAACGCCAGGACTGAACGGCGCTGCGGTCAGCGTATTCGTCGCGCCAGCATGCCAGAGGATCACGCCTGCCAGCAACAAACATACACCAAGCTCGAAGGAGAGGAAAACAAGGTCAACCCGCAACGACTCACGCGCGCCAATCACGCTGAGCGTGAAGACGACGAGCGTGATGACGATCAGGTAGAAGCCCCAGTGCAGGTTGAAGCCGAAGAAACGGTAGACGAGTGTCTGTACGTTATAGCTCATCATCATGAAGGTGAAGGGCGCGCCCAGGCCAATTGCTATCAGGCCCACCCAGCCGGTGAAGAATCCCCAGCGTGGGCTGATGCCCTCGCTGACGAAGGTATACGCCGAGCCGCTGGATGGTAGTTCTCGCGCAAGCTCGCTATAGGGATTGGCGACAAGCAGCGCCACCACAAAGCCGATGACATAGCAGAGCGGTATCGCCAGGCCAGCGTACTGCGCCTGGGGGATGGTGTTGAAAAAGATCGAGGCGGCTGGCGACATGACGCCAATCGAGATAATGACAGCATGCCAGAGGCCAAGCGAGCCGCTACGCAACGAGCGTGTTGCTTTGGTGGAGTCGGCGGGCGTGGCGTCGGCCTCAGGGGTTGGAATCGCGGTCATGGTATGTGTTCTCCTTGATGAAAGCAGCGAAGGTGGTGGTAGGACAGGCAGGCGGGCGGGTGAAACCGCACCTCAGGGCTGCGCCACGAAGTCCGCCTGCGCGGACTCTATGGATGAAGCCCCTCTCCCACTGGGGTAGGGGCTGGGGTAGGGGCCTACGCCACGCCAAACAGGCTACGCAGGTAGTCATTCAGATACATGCCCTGTGGATCGAGCGAGGCGCGCACACGTTGGAAGTCTTCCCAGTGGGGATAGAGCGCGCTGAGGCTAGCGGAAGTCTGCGTGTGCATCTTGCCCCAGTGGGGACGGCCCTCGTAGCGCCTGAATATCTCTTCGACCGCCTGAAAATACGGTTTGTACTCCATCCCGCGATACATATGCACGGCGATGTAGGCGGAATCGCGCCCGTAGGCAGGGCTGAGCCAGATGTCGTCGCGGCGCACGAAGCGACACTCGATGGGGAAGTGGACGTTGAATTGGCGTTGCTCGATAGTTGCGCGTATCTCATTCAGCGCCGCCGTGAAGTGTTGCGCGGGGAGGTTGTACTCCATCTCCTGGAAGCGCACGACGCGCGGCGTGGCATAGAGCCGGTGGCTGTAGTCAATCTCCTCTGCGGAGGAGATTGCGCTTGCCGAAATCTTGCTGACCGTCTTCGTCGCTGGGGGCGCGATGCGGCAGATCTCCGAGAGCGCCCAATAGACACCGTTTTCCAGCACGATCTTATTGAACTCGCCCCAGAGGTTGCTCCCCGTCGCTTTGGCGTCCGTCTCATTCAGATATTTGGCCTGCGCCCATTGGGTGTAGGGCATCCAGAAAAACTCGAAGTGTGTGTTCTCTTGCTTCAGCCGCTCCACATTCTCGATGCAGTAGTCCACTTTCTCGCGGCGCACCTGGAAACGCAGCCGCTTCGCCGGAACGACACGCAGCTTCACCGAGGCGATGATTCCTAGCGCCCCGATGGAGACCTGCGCAGCCTTGAATATCTCAGGATTGCGTTCAGCCGAGCATTCGAGCAGGTCGCCGTCAGCCGTCACGAGCGTCAGCCCGACGACCTGGGTGGAGAGCGTGCCGAAGCGTGCGCCCGTGCCGTGTGTACCTGTGCTGATGGCTCCGGCGATGCTCTGTACGTCTATGTCGCCGAGGTTTTCCTGCGCCACACCGCGCGCCAGCAGCGTCTCGCCAAGCGTTTTGAGCTTCGTGCCGCCCAGCACGGTCGCCGTGCCTGCCGCTTCGTCAATCGCCTGCACGCCCTGTACGCCATCCAGTGAGATGAGCACGTCATCGGACTGGACAAGCGGGGTAAACGAGTGGCCGGAGCCGACGACACGAACATGCCGCCCTTCACGTGCGTAACCTTTGATGCGCTGTGTAAGCTCCTCGACGCTTTGCGGCGTGACGATCTCACGTGGCTGCGCCTGCACGGAGCCTGACCAGTTGCGCCAGTGTCGCCGTCGGCCTGCGGTTGCCGCCGCCTGGGCAGTGGATACCTGCGCTGATGATGTGGACGTAGACATGCTGGCCCTCCTTTACAAACCTTACAGAAAGCACTGGCCGTCGCCGCGATACGTAGGAATCTCGTCAACTATCGCGCCGTTTGAGACGAGCAGCAAATGGGTGAAGCGTTCGCAGAGTTCGCCCGCCTTGCTGTGACGTAGGAAGATGGGATCGCCAAGGTTTAGCGGAATTGGCCCACTGTAGTGAATAGGTGTCTGCACCTCGCCGCCCGCCTCCAGCGGATCGAGTTTCGCGCCGACCGGCAGATAGGGCGCGGGCAGCTTATCGGCGCCGAGGCCGCCTGAGGCGACGTAGCCGCCGCCCAGGCAGGTGTAGATGTCTGGACGTGGACGCCGCACGATCTCGATGGCGTAGCCTGCGGCGGGCAGATAGCGAAACGCCCGATAGTTATCGAAGAGCGCCGGGCCATAGAACGCCGAGCCGACGGTCACCTCTGTGACGGCGGCTTCGTTGCGCGTGGTGGCCAGGCTGCCGGTGCCGCCTCCGTTGACGAAGCGCAAGGGACGTTCGGGTGTGGCGAATGTCTGCGCCAGCGCGACGATCTCCGCGCGGCGGCGCGCCGCCTCTGCTACCGAGCGGCGCTGCAAGAAGCGCACAAGCTGATTTTTGAGCGCCTGCCCGCGATAGTTGTCGCCGACGCCGGCGACCTGCGCCTCGTAGCCCATCAGGCCATCCAGCCAGATGTACTGGGATGCGGCAATGCGCTCGATGATGGGACGCGCCTGGGCCGCCGTGCGTATGGATGACCGCCAGACGCCAAAGTGTAGCCCTGGAAGATCAATCGCCATATCAATATCCAGGCAGAGCGGCAGGCGCACACCCTCGCGCTTGGCGATAGTTTCCGCATGCTCGACATGCGCCAGGCTATCCACCATCAGGGTGATATGCGCGCCAGCTTTGGTCACCTGGGCGATGGCGGCAATGTCGTCGGCGCGCCAGCAAGGATACCCCATCAGTAGATCATCAAAGCCTTGCTGAGCCAGGTAGACCGCCTCGTGTGGTGTGAAGGTCATGATCCCCTGAAAACAGGGATCGCTTTCCAGGATGCGCCGCAGTATACCGACGCTGCGCACCGACTTCGACGCCACGCGGATATGCTTGCCTCCGGCGCGCGAGGCGACGGCGCGTATGTTGGCGTCGAGCAGATCAAGGTCAACATAGGCGAAGGGCATACGACGCCCGGAGAAGATGCGCTGGTACGCTTCGTAGGTCGGCTGAGGAAACGGCGCTGTAGACGGCTGTTCGGCCTGCGCAGCCGTAGTCGCGCCAGATTCTTTGTGGTCGGTGATCATGTGTGACTCCTCTCACTTACATGGTGAGAAACCGAGGAGACAGGTGTTTCGAGTAATCCGACGATGGTGGCGATGAAGGTGTTGAGATCGCGCTGGGCGCGGGCGGCGTCGCGGTCACTGAGGTATTGCAGGGTGAGGCCGTCGAAGCCCGCCACCAGAAAGCGCGCGATCTGCTCGAAAGACACACCGTTGTCCATTCGCAGCACGATAAGCGTCTCGCGCAGAATGGTTTCGACGACCGAGACATAGCCTGCGTACTGTTCGCGCGCCAGCCAGGCGGACTCAGGGTGACGCTGTGTGTAGAGCGTCAACTCAAGCTGGATCATCTGCAACTCCGGCTCACGCTCGACATACGCCCAGAACGCCTTCATCGCATCGGCGATAATCGTGCGCAGATTGGCGCTGCCAGAGAGCATCTCAGGGTTGACGACACTCATCACCACCTCGTGTGTCTGGCGCATGAGTTCTTGCAACACCGCCAGCAGCAGATCGTCTTTGCTGCCGAAGTAGTAGCGCAACGTGGCCTGGTTGACCTGGGCCTCGTTGGCGAGCATGCGTGTGGTTGTCTCGGCGACGCCGTGACGCGCGAGCGTGCGCATGGCAGATTGAAGCAACGCAGAGCGGCGGCCATCCCGCGCCTGTTCACGCGAGTTCCCGTTTTTGCGCTGGTCGTTCGGGCTATCCGCCGTGATATGTTCCAAGGTCAGCCCACACTGTCTGGTGTTATTCAACCGCTTGAATAAGACGAAAGAAATTGAGGAAAGTATGCCAGAGAAACGAAGGATTGTCAATGGCCGTCAATTTTTGCCAAATTTTCTTATAGCCGTCGGCTACGCATGTACTCACGTTTGCAATACTCCAATTGGGAGCACCGTCTTTTAGGGAGTGATTTAACCATCTTCTCCCTTCCCCAGCGGGGAAGGGAGAAGATGGCGGCAGGCGGGATCGCGGCCTCGATCTCAATATGCGAGCGAAATGCACGAATGTACACGCTCAACGGACGCGCTGCACATGGAGCAGGTAGTCTTCCCGATGTAGCGGGTTGTCGTCGGTGCGCTTTCTGGTAGGAGGCGAGCCAGCCACTTTGCGATAGCCTGCCTCTTCCACCATCAGCACACCCTCGCCTTCCGTCATGGCGGGTAGCTCCCTTCTGAGCGCCTCCGCAGCGGCCACCGAGAGGGCGCCTGAGACCACGAAAGTCTCGTTTTGCAAGATTGGCTGCTCGTAGGCGCCACCCAACGCAGTCAACCTGAACAAAACGACGCTAAGCGCATGGGCGGGAATGCGCAACTCGAAGCGATTGATAGGCTCGTAGACGTCGGTACCAGCCCGCGCCAGCGCCTCCATCAATACCAATGGAACCAGGTAGTGGAAGTCGGCGCGCTTCGTGCCGTCATCCCGATGGCTGTTGTAGCCCGTGCGGGTAAGCGTCACAAGGATATCCGTCACTTCCCAGCCATAGACACCCTGCGCAAGCGTTGCGCGCGTAGCATCCTCGATGGCCTGGTGAAAGTGCAGCGGCAGCGCGCCAGGAGTATAGGTATATCGTACTCCACTGCCCACAGGCCCAGGCTCGACGCGAAAGCCAACGGTCGCCTTGAAGGGGTTGCCCGGCGCTCCCATGAAGTCAATCGCTTCACCGACGCCATGCGGCTTTTCGACGCAGACGATGACACTCTCGCTGAAGCGTACACCAAGGCCATACCGCTCTTGCAGCATGGATTCGATCACCTCCTTTTGCACCTCGCCAAAGATGCGCAGATGGAGTGTCTGATGGAGGTCATCTTTCAGTACATGGATGAGCGGATCTTCCTCCGCGAGTTCAAGAAGCGCCTGATAGAGTCGGCGCCTATCTTCATGGCGCAATGCTTCGATGCGCGTCTCGAATTGAGGCGTCGCGAAGTGAAGCGATTTCATCTGAGCCGACTGCTCGCCAATGATGTCACCTATCTTCGCCTCGCGCAGCCCCCAGACCTTGCAAAACTCGCCAGCCTCCACCGTTTGCGCCGGTCGCACACCTCCGTTCCAGAAGAGAGAAAGCTTCCGCGCCCTGCCGGTGTACGTCTCATACGCTCCATCTCGCGTTTGCCGATGGAGTTTCACATCCGCTCGCGCGTACAGACAGCCCGCAAACACACGCACATAGGCGACCTTCTCGCCCATTGGCGCCTTTTCCAGCTTGAAGACGACGCCTGATAGAGGAGCGTCTTTCTGCCGTCTGGTGGAGGGGAAGTAGCGACCCAGGTCGGCAAGCAGTTCGCCCACGCCGACGCCCGTCATCGCCGAGCCAAAGTAGACCGGCAAGAGCGCCGCCTCCTGAACTTGCCGTGTGAGCGATATGTGTATCTGCTCATCGGCGATGGGTTGTCCCTCCAAGAAAGGGGTAAGGAGCCGATCATCGCCAAGCGCAAGGCGTTCGATGCAGGCGCGCCGAAACGCCTGATCGCTCATGGCAGAGGGCAAAACTGACGCCTGCTTTGTCCCGATGTGCTCGACGCTTTGGAACGGGATGATCTGTTCGGTGAGTTTTTCTCTGATGCGCTGAATCAGCCCATCAGATTGAGCGCCGTTGCGGTCGATCTTATTGATAAAGATGATCGTGGGGATGCGCAGCCGTCTGAGAGCGGAGAACAGCACGGATGTTTGCGGCTGAATCCCTTCCACAGCGGAGATGAGGAGGATGGCGCCATCGAGGACGCTGAACGCGCGCTCGACCTCGGCAAGGAAGTCCGGGTGGCCTGGAGTATCAATCAGGTTGACTTTCAGGTCGCCAACGAAGAACGAGACGACCGAGGCTTTGATGGTGATGCCGCGTCGTTTCTCGAGTTCCAGCGAATCGGTCTGGGTTGTGCCGCTATCTACGCGACCAACCTCTTCGATGACGTGTGTCTCATACAGGATGCGCTCGGTCAGGCTGGTCTTTCCAGCGTCTACGTGCGCGACAATGCCGATATTGATGGTTGTCACTGCGTGTGAACCTCGTTGTCATGTGCATAGCAAACTCCATTTGTGGTGAGAAAACAGTCTTTCGGGGCATGGTAATACTCTCCTTGCTACATGCTTCCCATGTCACATGCTGCGCAAACTGCTCGAACGACACAACAACGAGTGGGCGCCAATGCTGGCGAACGAGATCGCTTTGTTGGCCTGCCACAGTGTACGCAACGCGAGGGAGCGATGTCAAGTTACATAATTGTAAGCCGTCAAGGGGCAAACTGTAGAAAGTGAGGGGATCCGGCCAAACCCAGGTTTTCAGCAAACCGATGGGCGCCCTTGACACGAACCGTATCTATGTGTAAAATGTATATAGATACAGCGAAAGGAGCCAGGCGCATGAGTGACACCATCCACGATGAAAGTGACCCAACGAGCGCAACGTCCAAATCGGATGCGGATTTTATGGGGGCGCCCACGAACTGGCTTACCCCGGCGGTACTGCTGCTCCTGCGAGACATGAGTTCCTATGGCTACGACCTGATGAAGGCGTTGACCAGATTTGGGTTCGCGATGATGAATCCGGGGCCGCTCTATCGCATGCTGCGGCAGATGGAGAAGGATGGGCTGGTCAGTTCCAATTGGGACACCACCAGGCAGGGACCGGCGCGTCGCATCTACTCCATCACTGAGGCGGGCGAAGCCTATCTCAAACTCTGGGGGCGCTCACTCGACCAGTACCGCAGGATGATGGATCAGTTCTTCCGCCTGTATACCCACCAGCCGGAGGATGAGTAAGTAGCTAAGTAGCGCGGCTATGCCGCACGGGCTGAACAAAAGTTGAACAAGTAGCGCGGCCATGCCGCACGATACAAGAAGGGAAGTTCCACAATGGCAGACACAAAGAAGGCGCAAGCTACAGCCGAGCCGAACAGTGAGAATGAGATGATACAAGCGGCGCGCGCATGGGTCAAGACACTCAACGAGGCAGGCGCGGCGGTTGCCGAGACAGCGCTTGCCTTGCAGGATCGCAATGTGCGTTTCACGCAGTCGGTCGTAGACCAGAGCTTGAAGCAGATCGAGGATCAGACAGCGACGTTGCGCAAGCTCTATGGTGATTTGGCCAGCCAGACCGACGCCCCGCGCGCCGCATTGCGCGATCTCAGCCGCGAGGCCGCCGAGGCGTATGTTGGGCTCCTGACCGCTCCTGTGCGGTTTGCGCGGCGCGCAGCCGAGACCATCCAGGAGGCGGTGGAGCGCGGCGTCGAAGAGTAGCCTGCTCGTCTCCCACGTTGCTAGTGTCTTTGTTAGCTTCCCCTGCGACATCGTAACACACGTCGCAGGGGAATGTTTGTCTTAGACACCTCGCTTGGGCGCCTGGCTACGCTCGCTCAGAGCGTGGGGCCAGCCAGGCGTCTATCTGCGGCCAGGTGCGTTTGATGGCTGCGCTGCCTGCCATCATGCCGATGTGGCCGCCAGGAATCCTCAGCAGTTGTTTGTCTTCGCTGCTGATCTTCTCCATGATACCCTCTGTCTGCTCCGGCGGAACGATGTGGTCTTCGGTGGCGATGAGATTGAGCACGTTAGCGCGAATATGGCTGAGATCCACCGTCTCGCCTCGTAATTTGAGCGTCCCGTTCATGAGCCGGTTGTTGCGATAAAGTTCCATGATGAGCTGGCGATAGGCGCCGCCGGCGATGGGAATGAGGTCAGTCACCCAAGTGTTCATGGCGCGCCACGACTCCACAACGCGAGGATCGCGCAGGTTTTCCCACAGGCGCAGATAGTTGGAGATGTAATTTTCGACGGGCTTGAGGGCCTTGGCTCCGTAGTCGAGCAGTTCGCCCGGCATGTTGCCATAGGCGGCCAGCACTTTGTCTACATCGAAATGCTCATCGTTTACCCAGCGGATGAACCCGCCGCACTGTGGATTGCTGAAGTCGAGCGGAGCGGTGAGCAGAATCAGGTTGCGCAGGCCACTCTCAGGGCGCAGCGCTGCGTACATCGTCGTGAGAAGCGCGCCGATACACCAGCCAAGCAGGCTAAACTCGTCGGCGCCGGAAAACGATTTCAGCTTGCGGATCGCGCGCGGCAGGTAGTCAAGCACATAATCATCAAAGGTATTGTTTTTGTCTTCGAGGCCAGGAACGCCCCAATCGAGCAGATAGACATCGTATCCCTGCCCCACCATATACTCGACAAAGCTGTTCCCTGGCCGCAGATCAAGAATGGAGGAGCGATTCATCAGCGCGAAGACCAGCAAAAGCGGAATAGGATGGCGTTTCTCAGGCGGAAGGACGGGGATGTAGTGATAGAGTTTGGCTTTGTTGAGTGTCCAGATTACCTCTTTGGGCGTTTGCGCAATGGGATAGGGAATCGTAAATGCCTGCTGGAGGGTACGCAGCGACGCTTCGATGTCGCGCAGCTCCGTCTCAAGCGTACTCACCTCGCGGTCGGGGGTTTTTGTTGATCGTGCCATCTATCTCTTGCCTCTCTTGGTCTTACTCCGCTCCGGTTGCTTGCGCGACTCTCGTTCCCCGCGTTGTCCTCGCTGTGCGAGTTGCACGCGCTGGAGCGTTTTCCGGGGTTGGCCCATCGCTCCTGGCAGTTCTCCTACGTCTGGGCGTCGGCTTTGTGGTCGCGGTCGCGGTGGCGCCATTTGCTTTATTCGCCCTGTTCGCCCTGTTTGTCGCCGCAGGAGCCTCTCTGGTGGCTCCATTGGCTGCGCTTGCCGCGCCAACGACCTGAGGAGTGGTCTGAGTATTCAACGTGGTGAGCACACTCAGCGCTGCGATGGAGCTGGCGATGCGCTGAGTGACCCGTTCTATCTCTGCAAGCCGCACATCGAGGTCATCGAGGCGAAATTCGATGTTTGTCATGCGCCCGGCGAGGCTGACCACCTCGGCGCGCGACGGCAGGTTCAATTGATTCAAGAGCTGCGTCATCGTCTGTTCGATAATCTTACGCATCGGCGCCGAGACGGTCAGGTAGGTATCGAGCAGACGCCCGGTTGCCTCGGAATAGGCGTCGGTATTCACCGCCTCAGTCATGGTTTTTGACCAGGAATCGAGCACCGTCTGTTGCGTTTGTTTCCAGAAGCCAAATGGGTCAAACAGGTTACTTGGATCGATGCGATCAGGCGTCTGGCTCATTATATAGCTTGCCTTTCCATCCGCCAGCGACGGACAACCTGGGCGCCGAGACAGGAACGACAGGAACAGATGGGATTGGGGTAGCGTCGTCGGCGACCTCTGCGCCCCACCGCCCTCAGAGAGGGAATTGGCGACGCTACCCCACAGGACGTGCGGCGCCCATGTTTTGTCACGCCTGGTCACAAAGACATCAACCCAAGCGCCAAAGACAAGCGACAATACCGCCATCACAGCCATCACAGCCATCACATATAGATGCCACCGTTGATGTCGAGCGCGCTGCCAGTGATATAGTCACCATCTACGATCAGGTAGCGCACGGCGCGGGCGACCTCCTGAGAAGTGCCAACCCTCCCCAATGGGATACGTTTGAGAATCTGCTCCTTCACATGCTCCGGCACCTGGGTGTACATATCCGTCTCGGTGAAGCCGGGGCAGACGGCGTTCACTGTGACGTTGTAGCGCGCAAGCTCGATGGCGGCTGTTTTGGTGAGGCCGATGATACCGGCCTTGGCTGCGGCATAGTTCGCCTGCCCAAAGTTGCCCATCTTCCCAACGAATGAACTGACCTGGATGATCTTGCCACTCTTCTGTTGGATGAAATGGGGGAGGGCCGCCTTGAGGGTATAGAAGTAGCCGTTGAGGTTCGTCTGAATAACCGCGTTCCAGTCGGCGATGGTCAGGTTCTTGAGCGCACGATCAACGGTGACGCCCGCATTGTTGACCAGCACATCAATCTTGCCGAACTCGGCGAGTGTCGCGTCAATCAATGCGCTGGCCTGGTTGGGGTCAGATACGTCGGCGCGCACGGCAACGGCGCGCCCGCCCGCCTCACGCAGGCGTTTGGCGGCATCCTCGGCAAGCTCCGCGCTTTTCGCATAATTGACAACGAGATGGGCGCCGCCCGCGCCCAATTCCTCGACGATGGCGCGTCCGATGCCGCGCCCTGCTCCGGTAACGACGATCACCGCGCCTGCCAGTTCCGCCATTGAATGGCCTCCCTTCACCCCAGCGCGCGGCCACCATGATGGTATCCTCTCGCGCTGACGACACCCGTGACATCTTCACCACACTCAATCGGTGTGTTCTAGCGTCATACAAGCCAAAACGGCGGCTGTCAAGTGAGCGCGTATTGTCTCATACGAAAACGGCGGCGCGCCTGGGATTACGCTGGCGGTCGCCTGTTCTTCAATCCAGGCGCAAACACTTCTGCTGCCTCCGTCTCCACCGCCTCACGAATTGTCTCCGCCACTACCTCTGGGGTGTCTATCTGTATGCCGCCCGATCCTCCGCCAGGCGGACGCCAACCGGTTGACGCGCCTGGCTGGGTCTGCCCCTGGAGGTTGGCAAGATGCTGATGGAATCCCGTCGCGGTGATAGCAGGATACACCAGACAGACGCGAATACGCTCCAGGGCAAGCTCCTGGCGCGCCGTCAGACTGATAGCGTTGAGCGCGTGCTTGGTCGAGGCGTATGGCCCCACGCCGGGGAGCGTCATGCGCGTTGTGCCGGAGCTAATGTTTACGATCACACCACCCTCAGGCTGCTTGCGCATGATCGGGATGACCGCCTGCATGGCGTTGAGTACACTGACGACGTTCAACTCGAAAACTGCACGATAGAGGCCCAGGTCGGTGTCGGCGATGGGCGTATGCAAGCCCTGTCCTGCATTGTTGATGAGCACATCGATACGCCCATAGTGGTCGTTGGCCTGCGCAATCATCTGGCGCACAGCCTGCTCATCACACATATCCGTCGGCAGGGCGATGGCGTCGGGTAGCTCGGCTGCCAGCTTGTTCAACTTCTCGGCTGAGCGCGCAGCCAGGGCCAGGCGCGCGCCGAGGTTGGCGAAGAGACGCGCTGTCGCCAGCCCGATGCCCTCGGACGCGCCCGTCAGCACAACAACCTTTCCAGCGATCTTCATGCTCACCTCTCTCTGTCCCTTCCCAAAGCTGAGGAGGGGGTACATTGGCGCTACGCGGCGCTACGCCCACTCATCCCTCCCTTCCCATCTGGGGAAGGGGGGCAGAGGGTTAGGTCAGTTCAAGTCAACCCAGACGCTCTTGATCTGGGTATATTCATGGAGCGAGGCGTCGCCAAACTCACGCCCGTAGCCAGACTGCTTGTAGCCACCGAACGGGGCCGAGGCATCGAAGAGGTTGTAGCAGTTGACCCACACGGTGCCTGCCTGCAAGGCTGCCGCCAGGCGGTGCGCCGTCTTCAGGTCGCGTGTCCAGACGCCAGCGGCTAGGCCGTACTCGCTGGCGTTGGCGCGCGCCGCCACTTCTTCAACGGTCTCGAAGGGCATCACTGCCAGCACTGGGCCGAAGATCTCCTCACGCGCGATGGTCATAGTATCCTGCACATCCGTGAAGACCGTCGGCTTGACGAAGTACCCGGCCGTGTTGGCGTCCATCAGGCCACCTGCCGCCAATGTCGCCCCCTCGCGTTGGCCAGCCTCGATATAGCCGGTCACGCGCTTCAATTGATCGGTGGAGACAAGCGGGCCAAGTTGTGTTTTGGGATCGAGCGCATGGCCGACACGCATTTTGTTCGCCGACTCGATCAGCCGCTCCGTCACCTGATCCGCGACGGACTGCTGCACATACAGGCGCGCGCCCGCCGTGCAGACCTGCCCCTGGTTGTACATCACGGCCATCAGCGAGCCACGAATGGCGGCGTCCATATCGGCGTCGGGGAAGACAATGTTTGGCGATTTGCCGCCAAGCTCCAACGAGAGCCGTTTGAGATTGCCCGCCGACATCTTGACGATCTCACGGCCCACCTCGGTCGAGCCGGTGAAAGCGACCTTATCCACGCCCATATGCTTGACGATGGCCGCGCCTGCCGTCGGCCCAAAGCCCGGAACAATATTGACCACACCATCGGGGAAGCCGGCCTCGACCAGAAGTTCACCGATCAGCAGCGCAGTCAATGGGGTCTGCTCGGCTGGCTTGAGGACGACAGTGTTGCCGCATGCCAGCGCGGGCGCGAGCTTCCAGGCGGTCATCAGCAAGGGGAAATTCCAGGGGATGATGGAGCCGACCACACCGACCGGCTCGCGCAGCGTGTAGGTGAAGAAGCGTTGCGCCGGAGCGGCGGCGTTGCCTGCGGGCAGCGTCTCGCCATGGATTTTGGTGCACCAACCGGCGTAGTAGCGGAAGTGATCCACTACCAGTGGCACGTCGGCCATCCGAGCGATGCGCTGCGTCTTGCCCATATCCAGCGCCTCGAGCTGGGCAAACTCGTCGGCGCGCTGCTCGATCAGGTCGGCCAGCTTCCAGAGCATCTGCGCGCGTTGCGCGGGGGGAGTGTTGCGCCAGACGGAGGTATACGCCTGGCGGGCGGCGGCCACGGCGCGATCAATATCGGCGCTGTCGGCCTCGGCGACCTCGACCAGCGGTTCGCCGGTGCTGGGATTGAAGCTGGTAAACGTCTTGCCGCTGGCGGCGTCAACCCACTCGCCGCCAATAAGCAGGCGCTTGGGAGCGGCGAGGAACTGTTCTACGGCGGGCAGCAGCGGAGGCGTAGAAGTCGAAGCGGTGGTCATGATGGCAGCTCCTTTATCTGGCTGATGCGATCATCTGTATTCCTGTATTTTATACCACCGGAGACCAACCATGTATCGTCACATTTCATGCGCTGGGAATCCATTGACATTTGTCAATGGGTGTGATATGCTCTGGTTATGAACACACATACCGCACGTCACTCGCTGCCCGTTCGGCACAAAAATGACCCGAGTTACACTGCATCGGTTGCGCCGCGCCTGACACAGGGCGAGACACAGATGATCGTCTCGAAGCTTAGGGCAATTGCTGACCCAACCCGGCTTCGCATACTTGACTTGCTGGCCCAACAGGCAGAGCCGCTCTGTGTCTGTGACATCACCGGTCAGTTCGCGCAGAATCAGCCAACCATTAGCCATCATCTGAAGCTGTTGCGCGCTGCCAGGCTCATAGACTGCGAGAAACGCGGCATTTGGGCATTCTACTGGGCCACTGATGAGGGGAGGCAGAGTCTCGCAGCCATTGCGGCGTTCGCAAGCTAGGCGCTGCCAGACCTCTTTTTTTCTGCCATATATCGAAGACTGTCAATGTGTCTGAGGAGAACTTTGATGCAATCTTCATCTCTTTCGCGCCACTTCAGGCGAGATGATCTGCCCGTCGCTATCATCGGCGCCGGGCCAATCGGACTTGCCGCCGCCGCCCACCTCCTCCAGCGAGGTGAAACCCCGATTATCCTCGAAGCAGGAGCTACGGTTGGCGCGAATATCGCTAACTGGGGCCATGTCCGCTTTTTCTCGCCCTGGAAGTACAGCATAGACGCAGCAGCGCGTACATTGCTGGAGCCACAGGGGTGGATAGCTCCCGACCCCGAGACCTATCCAACAGGTCATGACCTTCTGGTTCGCTAC
>Ga0070737_10002912_pt1 | contig 19451 bp, 16 predicted proteins | sample Coa_R1_10_FD_66438 | JGI IMG/M metagenome (GOLD analysis project Ga0070737, IMG submission 66438) | Surface soil microbial communities from Centralia Pennsylvania, which are recovering from an underground coalmine fire - Coalmine... | ecosystem: Environmental > Terrestrial > Soil > Unclassified...
CAACGCGGCCGACACCGCCCGGCAGGCTGCGCGGGACTGGTCGGCCGCCACGGCGCTGGCTCGAGCCCGGGCGCTGCACCAGCTTGCCGATGCGATCGCCGCCGACCGGGAGACGCTGTCCGCACTCATCGTCCGCGAAGTCGGCAAACCGGTGAGCGAAGCCGGCGCCGAAGTGGACCGCGGGATTGCGCTCGTCCGCTACTACGCACAACAAACCCTCGATCCGGTAGGCGAAACATATCCAGCCCCGGATGGGACGTCACTGCTGTACACGTTTCGCCGACCGCACGGCGTCGTCGGCCTCATCACGCCGTGGAATTTCCCCATCGCCATTCCACTCTGGAAAATGGCCCCCGCCCTCGCGTACGGCAACACCGTGGTGTGGAAGCCTGCGCCGGAGGCGTCCGGCGTGGCCCTCCGCCTCCACGAACTCTGCGCCGCTGCACTGCCGAGCGGGGTCGTGACTATCGTCCTCGGTGACGCCGAGACCGGCCGCGCCGTGGTGGACACCACGGACGCGGTGTCTTTCACCGGATCCGCACATGTCGGCGCGCTGGTGCGGATCGCGGCCGCGGAGCGTGGCATCCCCAGTCAATGCGAAATGGGTAGCGTCAACGCCTCGATCGTCTTCCCGGACTATCCCGTCGAGGACGCAGCGCGGGTCATCGCCTCGGCTGCCATGGGGTACGCGGGACAGAAGTGCACGGCTACCAGCCGGGTCATCGTGGTCGGCGATCCCGAGCCTCTCGTCGATGCATTGGTCGCGGCGGTGGAGGCATTCCCGGTGGGCGACCCGGCCGATCCGACGACCGGCATGGGCCCGGTGATCAGCGCGGACTCCCTTGAGGCCGTTCTTACCGCGGCGGACGAAGCAAGAGCCTCGGGCGGGGCTCTGCTCACCGGCGGCCGGCGATGCCGCGACGACGGGTGGTACGCGGCTCCCACCCTGGTGCGCGGCCTAGCGCCCGGGCATCGCCTGGCGCAAGAGGAAATCTTCGGCCCGTTCTGCGTTCTCCTCACCGCACGCGACACCGACGAGGCTTTCGAGCTGGCCAACGCCGTCCGCTACGGACTCGTGGCAGCGGTCTTCACCCACGACACTCGGGTCGTCGCGGAGGCGGTCCGCCGGTTGGACACCGGGCTGATCCGGATCAACGCGGCGACGACCGGCGTCGATTTCTACGCTCCCTTCGGAGGTCAGAAGCTCTCTAGCAGCGGCCCGCGGGAACAAGGCAAAGCGGCCCGCGACTTCTTCACCACCGTGCATACGGTGACCATCACACCGGCGTAGCCCGCTCAAGCCCAACCGCCATGGGGCGTGGGGCGTCGACGGTCGCGCGGTCATGGTGTCGCTGCGTGCCGCGCGGCGACGATAGACTCACCGCGCAGGCAGCCGCCGCGCGGGCGGTTGGTGGTCCACGCCGCCGGTCGACTCGACGCGTGAGCTTCGCCGGTTGACGCTTCGGAGCTGCGCAGCCGGCGGGGAAGGGAGATTGTGGAGCAGCACAACCTCGACGTCTCGATCGTCCTGCCCTGTTACAACGAGGAAGACCACGTCGCGCTGGAGATCGAGCGGATCATCGCGGCGATGGACGCCAGCGGATACCGCTACGAACTCATCGCCATCGACGACAAATCCACCGACAACACCCTCGCCCGGCTTCGGGAGGCTGAGCGGAAATACCCGCAGGTGCGGGTCGTCGCGTTTCGCCGCAACGGCGGCTCCGGCACGGCCCGGCGGATCGGCACCGCCGAGGCGGGCGGCCGGATCGTCGTCTGGACGGACGCCGACCTCACTTACCCGAACGAACAAATCCCCGACCTCGTCGCATATCTCGACGAGCATCCGGATGTCGACCAAGTCGTCGGGGCGCGCACCAGCGAACAAGGCCGGCACAAACTGCTGCGGGTGCCGGCGAAATGGTTCATCCGCAAACTTGCCGAATGGCTCGCCGGCACGAAAATCCCCGACCTGAATTCCGGCCTGCGGGCGTTCCGCCGCCAGGTCGCGCTGCCCTACCTGCGCCTCCTGCCGCCCGGATTCTCCTGCGTCACCACCTTGACCTTGGCGTTTCTCTCCAACCAGCACGCCATCGACTACATCCCGATTTCCTACGCCCGGCGCTCGGGGAAATCCAAATTCCATCCCCTGCGCGACGCCTACCGTTACCTGCTGCAGGTGCTTCGCATGGTGATGTACTTCAATCCGCTGAAAGTGCTGATGCCGCCGGCGCTCTGGCTCATGGGAATCGGCGTCGCGAAGGGAATCGCCGACGTCGTCCGCTACCGCTTCCACCTCTCCACCAACACCGTGCTGCTCTTCGTCACCGGCTTGATCATCGCAGCGGTGGCGCTCCTCGCCGACCTTTTCGTCCGATCCCGGGCCGACTAGCCGGCGCATGCGCCACCCCCTCACCCCCCGGACCCGCACCCTCCTGCGGGTGGTCCTGCTCGGCGTCATCGTTGCCGCCTTCGCGGTCGCCGTCCGCGACCGCTGGGGCGCCGTCCGCGACAGCCTCACCGACCTGCCGGTCTGGAGTCTCGCTGCGGCGACCGCCCTCGGGTTCGCCAACATCGGCGCCGCCATGTTCTCGTGGCGCACCCTGCTCGCCGATCTCGGCTCCCCGCTCCGACTCCGGGACGCCGCCCGCATCTTCTACCTCGGCCAGCTCGGCAAATATCTCCCCGGCTCGGTCTGGACCGTCGTCGCCCAGGTGGAACTCGGCCGCGACCACGGGGTCCCGCCCCGCCGATCCGTTGCGGCCAGCGCCGTCTCACTCGGCATCTCGCTCGCCGCCGGGCTGCTGCTTGCGGCCGTCACCCTGCCCTACTCCGCCCGGGCGGCGCTCGAACACTACTGGTGGGCGCTGCTCGCCCTCCCCGTGATCGCCGTCGCGCTGCTGCCCCGCAACGTCTACCGGCTCACCCACCTCATCCTCCGGCTGCTCCGCCGCGAACCCCCGGACCACGAGTTCTCCTGGCGCGGCGTGCTCCGTTCCTTCGGCTGGCAGCTCACCGGATGGCTGGGACTCGGCACCCAGGCCCTCGTCCTCGCCGTCGCCCTGCACGCGGACGCCGGACACGCCGCGCCGGTCGCCCTCGGCGGCGCGGCGCTTGCCTGGTGCGCCGGCTTCCTCGCCGTACCGGTGCCGGCCGGTGCCGGGGTGCGGGAAGCGGTCTACCTCGCGGTCCTCGCCCCGGTGCTCCCCGCCGGCCCTGCGCTCGCCATCGCCCTGGTCTCCCGGGCCATCGCGACGCTCGGCGACGGCATCTTCGCGGCCGGGGCGCTCCTCGCCGCCCGCAGCGGACGCGCCGCCGTTCAGCCGGGTGCGGCTTTTCACAGCCCGCTCGCAGGGAAGTCCCAGCGAACGGGCGGAGAATAGCCGGTAGTGGGTTGGTGAACCCGGAGCGCCGGGAAGGCTGTCGGCATGAGCGTCGAAGCCGGCGGGCGCGGCCGAGGACGAGTGAGGTGATCCGTGGGTGTGACAGGCGACTTCTGGGAATCGTGGCAACCGCCGTCCTGGCTGCAACCGGTCTGGGGAGCGCTCAGACCCGACCAGTTGCGGCGGATGTTCCGGTACACCGCCGGATCGGCGATCTGCTTCGCCGTCTCAGAAGTCACCTTCGTCGTGCTGTTCTACCCCCACCTGCTCGGTGCGAAGTCCTCCTCGGTCGCCGCGTCGGTCGCCGGCATCATCCCCGGGTACTGGCTGAACCGCACGTGGACCTGGGGACGCCGGCACCGGTCGGACTTCTGGCGTGAGGTCGTGCCGTACTGGGCGACGTCCGTGGCGAGCGCCGTCTTTGCCGCCCTCGCGATCGGGGCGGTCAATGACGCGACGATGGCCTACAGCCGGGGTCTGCGCACGGTGATGAACGCGGCGACCTACATGGCGGTGTACGGGCTGATATTCATCGGCAAATACCTGCTCTTCGACCGGCTGCTCTTCCCGTCGGCAACACCGGCGGCCGTCGGTGAGCCGGTGACCGTGACCGCCGAACCGCGGCCGGGCGCAGGAGGGCTGACTGCCGAACCGCGGCCGGGTGCAGCGAACCCGCACCGGGCGAGCCCCCACCCGCCGGTTCCGCGTCCGCGACCCTCACGGACCCTCAGCTGGACGCCGTCCGAGAAAACCGCTCCCGGACATACGTGCGAAGGATGACCCGCGCGTAGCGCAATCCGTACAGCAGGTTGTGCCCCTTCTTGCTCCGCCCGGCCCGGCGCACCCGCATCACCGTCGGCACTTCCGCGACCCGGTACCCCTGCAGAATCGCGCCGATGAGCAGCTCAGAGGTCTGGTACTGCGGCTGTGTCTGCCGCACCGTCGCGGTGATCTCCGCCCGCATGGCCCGCAGGCCGCTGGAACTGTCCGTAACCCGGGTGCCGGTCAGAAAACTGATCAGCCGGGAGAAGAATCGGACGCCGAGGTTGCGCACCGCGTCGGTGTTCTCGGTCCGGCCGAGCTGACGGGAACCGATCACGAAATCTGCTTTGTCTGCTTCGAGAAGCTCGATCATCGCAGGCAGATCCGCCGGATCCCACTGCCCGTCGGCGTCCAGGGTCGCGATGTACCGGGCACCGCCCTCCCGGGCGATCCGATACCCGGTGCGGAGCGCCACCCCGTGCCCGCAATTGCGGGACAACCGGCAGACCAGCGCACCGCCGGCTTCCGCGACCTCGGCAGTCCGGTCCGTACTGCCGTCATCGACCACCAGGACGCGCGCATCGAGGCTGCCGATGCGCGGAGGGATTTCCGCCAGAACGCTCGGCAACGCCGCTTCTTCATCAAGTGCCGCGATGACGATGACCAGCGGCGGCAGGTGTTCCGCCGGGTAACGGGCGCGGAAATCCGCCAGAGCCGCTTCGACGACCTCGCTCGTGCCGGCGGCCTCCCGCAACGCCCGGTGAATTCTGCGTTGACGCACCGACTTTCCCTTCGCGTTTCGGCTCATGAGGGGCATTATTCTCCCATCGCCGGCAGCGGGGTCCGTGCCGTGTTCGGCGTTTCCCGGTTCTCCGGGCCGGCGCTGACCGGCAGCGAGAGCCACCACCACAGGAACACCGCTTGCAGCACAACGAAAAGTCCGACAGCGATCAGCGGAGCGATCGGCGGATTCCACGGCGTGTCACGGACGAAGAGCGGTGCGTTTACGCCGGTGCGGTACCGGTGCAAGGCCTGGACAAAGCCGCTGACCTGCACGGCACCGACCGTCACACCGATGATGAGCGCGGGCACGAGCAGTCGCCGCGCACGAGCCCGGCGGTCTCGCGGCCGGCGGGACATGGCGTAGCCCGCGAGAATCGGCGCCCCGACCGCGACCGGAAGAATGTACCGGCCCTGCCCCACAATGCCGAGTTTGCGGGCTTCGAGCGATGCCAATGCGGTGGGAAGCAGAATCGTCACCGCCACCACCCCGGCAATGACGACGGCGAGCCGAAATTCCCGCCGCACGAGCACCGCCAACGCCAGCAGGGCGCAGATTGCCTCCCACGCGAAATAGCACCAGGTCGGCATATTCGTGTCCAACCAGCCGAAAACCCCGAAAAGCTGGTACATATTCAAACCGACCGCACGGATCGCCGTTGTGAAAATCTGCCAGTTGCTGGCATTCGGTGCGACCGGCTGCCCGGCACCGGCGAGCTTGAGACTCCCCATGGCGAAAATCCACACCAAGGCGAAAATAGAGCTCGCCGCGAGGATTCCGGCGCCGATCTGCCCGTCCCGGCGGCGCAAGACCCGGAGCACCGGTTGCCACCCGGTGACGCCGACGACGGTGAGACCGATGACGGCGAGCAGCAGCGGTGAAAGTCCGCGGACCTGCACGAGCACGGACGCCGACACCGCCGTCCAGAGCACGAGACCGCGCGGCGGCGGGTCCTCGCGCGAGGCGAACGCCGCCAGCGCGCAGGTCCAGGTCGCCAAGGCTGCACTGATCTCCAGGCCGCTCGGATTCACCACACTGGCAAGGAAAAGCGCCATCGGCGTGACGGCCGCTGCGACACCGAGCACCGTCCAGCGCGCGCGCCGGATCCGCGACGCGGCGACAAACCCGACGGCGAGGAAGAGCGACGACAGCGCGGCACTGACCAGCCGCATCCAGAACAGTACGTCCTTGCCGTTGGTGACGAGTGTCGGCAGCCCGACGAGAAGGTAGTACAAGGGGGGATAGCCGCCGACGTACGTGAGCGCCTCGGTCAGTCCCGATTGTGCCGTCCAGCGGGGCAGACAGGCCGCGGATTGCTCCGGCTGAAAGGCGATGCACGCCGGGTTGCCTTGCGCCAGCGTCGCCGGTACCGTGAATGCCTCATACGGTATGTGATCAGCCGGTTGCGGGGTGCCGCGGAATTCGCCGCGCACATTCGCGGCTGCCTTGACGGCATGCGCCGGCTCGTCGGGTGCCGCGTATTTCGGGGTCGTGACCGCCCAGAGCGCGGTGATACCGAAGAGGATGACGAAGCCGAGCAGTGCCCGCACCCATGTCCGCTTCATCGCCGAGAGTGTACCCACCCGGGCAATTTGAGATCAGTCTCTCACCGGGAGCTCCCAGCAAGCTTTGAGGATCACTGCCTAGGATTCCGATGATGAGCTCTCAGCTTGCCGTAGCGTCGCGCCTGCGGCTTGCCCGGTTGCGCCGTCCTAGACCGGACGGCGGATGGCTGCCTGCCTCTCCGCGGGTGCGTCGCGCCGCCGTCCCCGCCCTTCTTGTCATCGTCGCGACTGCGTTGAGTTACGGCTATACCGCGTCCGCATGGCTCACGGATCCGACGACCACCTGGGTCGGCAACGTCGGAGACCCTGAGCAGAATCAGTGGTTTCTCGGTTGGCTGCCGTACGCCATCGGGCACGGTCTCAACCCGCTCATCAGTCAGCACGTGCTGTTTCCTGACGGCGTCAACCTGATGTGGAATACCTCGGTGCTGCTGCCGGCGCTGCTGCTCTCGCCCGTCACCGTGCTCTTCGGGCCCACGGTCGCCTACAACGTCGCCCTTCTGCTCTGCCCGCCGACGGCCGCGCTAGCGGCGTACTTTGCCATCCGGCGCTGGACCTCGCAGTTTGCGGCGGCCGGCGGCGCGTTGCTCTTTGCCTTCAGCCCGTTCTTCTTCCGCCAAGCACAGGATCACCTGCACATGGCGGTTACCGCGTTCGTGCCGCTCTTTTTTCTCACGATGGACGAGGTGTTCCGCCGGCAGCGGCGCCGGTGGTGGGTGGCCGGAGGTCTGCTCGGCCTGGTCGCGCTCGGGCAGTTCTTCACCGCCGAAGAGTTCCTCGCCACCGACGTGCTGCTCGGCGCCGGTGTGGTCGCCGTCCTTGCCGCCTGCTATTGGCGGGTCGTCGCCGCGAAAATCTGGTACGCCGCGCGCGCTCTCGCGGTTGCGGCGGGTGTTTTCGCCGTCGTCGCCGCGTATCCGCTCTGGGTGCAATTTGGCGGACCGCAGCGGGTTCCCGGCACGATCCACGCGCCGAACGTGTACGTCAACGATCTCGCGAACCTCATCGTGCCGGTCGGACAGTGGCTCGCGCTCGGATCCGCGCACGGCATGAACCAGAGCTGGACCGGCAATCCGGGGGAGTGGAACGGGTATCTCGGTATCCCGCTGCTGCTCGTCATCCTGCTGGCGCTGGTCGTCGGCTGGCGCCGCCCGATTGTCCGGGTTGCCGGGGGTTTGTTCGTCGTGGTGGAAATCCTTTCTTTTGGGCCGAATCTGCACATCGGCGGCCACGTCACCACTATCTGGCTGCCCTGGCAGTGGGTGCAGCGGCTGCCGCTGTTCCATAACGCGCTGCCGAACCGGCTCGGGGTGTACGTCTACCTGTTTGCCGGGCTGCTCACCGCCGTCCTGATCGACCACGTGATCGCTTGGGTCACGACGGCCGTCCGGGCTGGGAAATCGGCTGGTGTGCCGGCGCGGCGTCCCTGGGAGAAGCTGCGGGCGGTAGCGGTCGGAGCGGCGGCCGGACTGTTGATCGTCGTTGTGTTGAGCTGGCTGCCGGCCGCTCCTGCGGTGACCACCGTCACGGAACCGGCGTACTTCACCTCGACCGGGGAAGCAGCAGACCTGCCGGCGGGGACCGTGGCCGTCGTCCTGCCCTACGTGTCGGGACCGAACCTCGAGGACGCCGAGGTCTGGCAGGCACGATCCGGCTTCCGCATGAAAATGCCCGGCGGATGGCTGATCGTCCCCGGACCGCATCACGGTGTGGAAGGGCCGACGTACCAGGTCTTCGGCGAGGTATTTCCGGACACCACGACGCTGGACGACGGTCTCGCTGCCGCGGTGCGGGCGGAGTGGCGGCAGTGGGGGGTCACCAAGGTCATTGTCGGTCCCGGGCCCTATGACCAGAACGTCATCGCCGGGCAGGTTTCGTACATTCTCGGCGGGGTGCAGCCCCGGTGGACCGGCGGCGTCGCGGTCTTCGACGTCCCGCAGTGAGCAATATTGGACTGCCGTGGTCACCGGGAATATCGACCTCCCGGGTTGGGCAATCGCGACGTCCCGTAGTGAGCCGGAATCTTGACCTCCGGCAGCCAGCGGGAATCTCCCAGGAATCTCCCGGCAATCTCCCAGCGTCACCCGGTGCACCGGTGGGTATGCTGCGGGCATCACGAGGGAATATCCGGTTCGGCTAAATGATCAGCGGAGTGTGCGATGCGTGTCCTGATTCTCGGCGGTGACGGTTTCTGCGGTTGGCCGACCTCCCTGCACCTGTCGGCACAAGGGCATGACGTGCACATTGTCGACAACTTCGCCCGGCGGTGCGCGGACATCGAATTGGAAGCCGAATCGCTCACCCCGATCGCGCCGATGGGAACCCGGTTGCGCGCCTGGCGTGAGGTGAGCGGCAAGGAGATCGAATTCTCCCGGTTCGACGTCGCGGTGCACTATCACCGGCTGCTCACCCTGCTGCAGGAGTGGCAGCCGGACGCGGTTGTGCACTTCGCCGAACAGCGGGCCGCGCCGTACTCGATGAAATCGTCGTGGCACAAGCGGTACACGGTGAACAACAACATCAACGCGACGAACAACCTGCTCGCCGCCATCGTCGAATCCGGGCTGGACATTCACGTCGTCCACCTCGGAACGATGGGCGTGTACGGCTACGGCACCGCCGGGATCAAAATTCCCGAAGGATACCTGCGGGTGCAGATTCCCAAGGAGAACGGCGAAGTCGTTGAATCGGAAATCCTCTACCCGCCGAACCCGGGCTCGATTTACCACATGACGAAGACGCAGGACCAGCTGCTCTTCGCCTACTACAACAAGAACGACGGGGTGCGGGTCACCGACCTGCACCAGGGCATCGTCTGGGGCACCCAGACTGTCGAGACCCGGCTCGACGACCGGCTCATCAACCGATTCGATTACGACGGCGATTACGGAACTGTGCTGAACCGGTTCCTCGTCGAAGCCGCGATCGGATATCCGCTGACCGTGCACGGATCGGGCGGCCAGACCCGCGCGTTCATCAACATTCAAGACACCGTGCGGTGCATTCAGCTCGCGGTCGAGAATCCGCCCAACCCCGGGGAGCGGGTGCGGGTCTTCAACCAGATGACCGAATGCCACCGGATCATCGACTTGGCCAAGCTGGTCTCCGAGCTCACCGGCGTGGAGATCGATCACGTGGAGAATCCGCGGAACGAAGCGGATTCCAACGACCTGTTCGCCGAGAACCGGCAGCTCCTCGAACTCGGGTTGAAGCCGATCACCCTGGAGGCCGGGCTGCTCACCGAAATCACCGAGATCGCGCGGAAGTACGCCGACCGGATCGACGTCGACAAGATCCCGTGCCGGTCGTACTGGCGTCCGAAGCGGAGTGTGTGACCGCCGGTCGTGCGGGCGGCCGAAGCGGAGTGTGTAGCGGATCGTTCTTCCGGCCGCCGGTTCCGCCGAGACGGTTGGCCGCAGACCGGGGAGCCGTCCGGCCGCCGGTGATTGTGATCAAGGTGGGTGGGTGTTCGCGTTAGCATAGGCGTCGAAACGCTGATGGCTGACGTAGGACGCGAGCGCGAGACGCGCCGGCAGGACGAGCGCGACCGTGACGCCGTCGGGCGGCGGTACCTCGCGCACTTCACCGAATCAGACCGGCGCTTTCTGGCTGCGGCACGCCCCGGTGTCGCGGAGCTGCTCGGCCGCCGACCGGGCGTCGTCCTCGACCTGCTCGGCAGCGAAGAGGTCGCGGCGGCGCTCTTCCCGCGGCCGCCGCAACCGTCCGACGCGCTCGCGATGGTCTCCCCGGCGCTGGCGTTCGCGGTCGCCGTCCACCGGGCCGCCGAGGAGCAATCCGGTTCGCTGTACGTCCCCGAATGGGTGGGACCCCGGCAACGGGTGCCCGTCTTCGCCGGCCCGGAGCTCGCCGCTTTTCTCGCCGAGCCGTGGCACCGGCTCTTTCTCGTCGAACTGCTCGCCTCGTATGCCCGGGTGGCCAGCGGGAGCTACCTGACCCGCACCGCGCACGGGTGGCGGCGGCGGCGGTACAGCGAACTTGACCCGGTGCAGCTTGCCGGGCTGCTGCACGCGGTGTCGCCCGTTGAGCAGGCGGGTGTCTACCGGCGGCTGGGTGATCTCGCGTTGTTCTTGACCGGCGTGTTCCCGGACCACACCGCGACCCGGGCGTTCCGTCCGCTCGACGCGCAGCGGTTGCTGCGCCTGGTCGGGGAATCGCACGAGCACGCCGATCGCGGCGCAGTGGATTTGCTGCAGTGGCTGGGACCGCGGTGGTACCGGCAGGCTGTGGCGCACGTCCCGTTCGTCACCGCGGACGCCCGGATTCTGCAGACGATGGCCGACCAATTCGTCAACGCCCGGCGGATTCTCACCGTCGTCGCCGACCGGTACCTTTTCCCGGTCGGCAATCCGTGGTTTCCGTGGAATTAGCGGCCCTCCCGGCGCACCTCGCTGAACAGCCGCACGTACGCCTCGGCCACCTGCCGGGGTGTCGCCGCCTTTTCGATGAACGTCCGGCCGGCGGCGCCCATCACGGCCGCCCGCTGCGGATCCTCGACGAGAGCGCGGATCGCGGCGACGAAAGCTTTCTCGTCGTCCGGTGGTACGGCGATTCCCGCACCGGAGTCGTGAACGATCCGCGCCACTTCGCTGCCCTCATCGACACTGGCCACCACCGGCCGGGCGGCGGCAAGAATCGAATACGTCTTCGACGGAACGCTGGAGCGGGCCAGTCCCTTCTTCAACGGGACGACGTGAATGTCCGCGGCGGCCAACACCTCGGGCAGCCGTTCGACCGGCTGCAACGGCACGAACCGAATGTTCGGCAGACCGTCCGCCAGGCGCTGCCAGTCGGGGAGAGTCGAACCGGTTCCGTTGACGACGAAGACGACGTCGTCGCGGTCGCGAAAATCACGGGCGGCGGCGATGAGCAAATCCAGCGATTGCGACATGCCGACGTTCCCGGCGTACATGACGACGGTCTTCCCCGCAAGCCCGTACTCGCGGCGGTACGAATTCTCCCGCTCCCCGGGCGTGATTCCCGCGACGTCCACGAAATTCGGGATGACGTGCACCCGCCTCGGATCCCGTACCTTGGCGGCGATGTTGGCGCGCATGTCCTCCGACAGCACGGTGACGGCGGCGCATCGGGCGTACGACCAGCGTTCCAGCGCGGCGGCGGCGCGGATGAGCGCCGGATTGCGCAGCAATCCCAGTTCGACCGCCACATCCGGAAAAACATCCTGCACATTAAGGACGAGCGGACACCGCCGGGCAAGGGACGCCAGCCATCCGGTCGCCGCCATCGGCAACGGCGGTGTCATCGCGAAAGCGACATCCAGGCGGCCGCCGATGCTCGCTGCGACGGCGGAAAGGCCGCAGAACGCGGCAAAACCAAGCGCACGCTTCGGGATGTTCCGTTTGTCGGCCGTCGGGAACGGATACACCCGGGTGACCGAACCCCACGGCCGCCACTGCCGGTGCACGACACGGCCGCGCCACTCCGGCTCGACCGCGTGCCGCTCGTACCAGGGCAGTGACGTCACGACGTGGATGTCGTGACCAAGTCCGCCGATTTCCTCGATGAGCCGGGCGGCGATGATGCCGGTGGGTGCGACGTCCGGCACGAAATGCGGTACGACGGCGAGGATTCTCATCTCCGCTCGGCCACCTCCCGGTACACCGCCACCTGCCGGTCGACGCTGCGCGGCGCGGCGAACTCGGCCGCCCGGCGTCGGCCCGCGTCGGCGCAGCGGCACCGTTCGGCGTCGTCGTCTAGCAGTCGCTCCAGAGCGTCCGCCCAGCCGAGGATATCGTCCGGATCGACGAGCAGCCCGGCGTCACCGACCAGCTCCGGCAACGCCGCGGCCCGGGCGGCGGCCACCGGGACGCCGTGCGCCATCGCCTCCAGGACTGGCAAGCCGAAACCCTCGAAACGGGACGGAAAAGCAAGCACAGCCGCCCGCCGGTACAGTTCGACAAGGTGCGGCCGGGGCAGGTGGCCGAAGAATTTCACCTGGTCGTTGAGGCGATGCCGAGCCGCCAGCGCACGGATTTCCGATTCCGTCGACCGCGCCGACCCCCACGCCCCAGCCCCGGCGGCGCCGGTGAAAACGAGCTGCACCGCGCGGCGGTGAGCGAACCGCGCGAAAGCCTCGATGAGCACGCGGTGATTCTTGTGCGGGTAGAACGCGGCCGGATAGAGGATGAACGTCCCGACGTTGCGGAGCAACGCATCGACGGCCTCCCGGTCGGCGTCCGTCGGTTCTGGTGGGGGAAGGAGCAGCGGCGGAATGACGACGACCCGGCCCGCGGCCGGAAATGCGGCCCTGACGTGCCGGCCGGTGAACTCGCTCACCGTGCAGACTACCCGGGCCCGGCGCACCGCCCGGCCTTGCGCGGCCCGCAAATACGCGCGTTTGAGAATTGAGAAATTCCGCGGATACACCAGGTATTGCAAATCGTGAATGGTCACGACCGCCGGGACGGGCGCGGTCGGCACCAGCCCGCCGAGATGGTGGACGACGTCGAAATCCCCCGACCGGAGGCGGAGAGCGAGCCAGCTGTGCTCGACCGCGACCCGGCGGACGACGTGTCGGCCGGCGGGCAGCGGCGCGGTGATGCAATGGCGGGCGAATTCCGGGTAGCGGCCGGTGAATTCTGGCGTGGCAAAAAGCGTGAGCGCCAGGTCGTCGCGGCCGCGGAGGGCGTTGAGCAGGTCGACCGCATACCGTTCGGTGCCGCCGACCACGCCGGGCACGCACCAGAGCAAGTTCACCGCGACGCGCAACCGGGTCATCGGCCGGCCGCTTCCCGGTAGACCTGCACGGTGCGCTCCGCGGCCGTCGTCCAGGAGTACTGGGCGGCACGGCGCCGCGCTGCGTCCGACAGCTCGTCGTGCCGGTCACCCGCGGCGCTGACCAGCGCGTCCGCCAGCGCATCGACGTCCGTCGGGTCCACGAGCAGCCCCGCGCCGTCCGCGAATTCCGCCATCGCCGACCCTGCCGACGTCACCACCGGGACGCCGTGCGCCATCGCCTCCAGCACCGGCAGACCAAACCCCTCCCGCAGGGACGGATAACAGAACACCCGGGCGCCGGCGTACGCGGCATGCAGATCCGCCGCCGGCAGGAATCCCACCATCCGCACCCCGGGTGCCGGGTCGAGGTGCACCGCGCCCCACCCGGCCGGGCCGGCCAGGACGAGTTCCAGCTCGGGTATGCGCCGGCGGGCCCGCGCGAACGCCTCCAGCAGCCGTGGCAGGTTCTTGCGCGGTTCCACCGTCCCGCACCAGAGCACGTACGGGCGGGAAAGCCCATACCGGGCAAGGAAATCGCGCACCTTCGCCTCGGGAATTTCCGGGACGGACACCCCGTGCGGCACCAGCCGCAGTCGATCCTCGGTGAAACCGGCGTCCACGCACTCGGCCCACGTCGCCCGGGACGGAACAATCACCAGGTCCGCGGCGGATTTCGCCAACGCCAGGCCGCGCCGGAAAAACCGCAAGCCGCGGCGGGTGACGTACTGCGGATTCTCCCGGAAGACGAGGTCGTGGACGGTCACCACCAGCGGCCCGCGTTTCGGCGGAATCGCCAATGTCGTTGCGTGGACGACGTCAACCGGACCGGTCGCAGCCTGCACCGGCGGCCAGCGCAGGTAATGCCAGGTCTCGTACAGCAGGGCGCGCGGCAGACCCAGTCCGGTAACCGGAACCGGCGGTGTCCACGGCTGCGGAGGCAGGGCGGAGTGCCGCGCCGCCACCCCGCGCACCTCGACGTCGTCGCGGCGGGACAATTCCGCCGCCAACGCCAGAATGGACGACGCCGTCCCCCCGGGAACCCGATGCCAGCACTGTTCGAGGGTGAGCGCAACGCGCAACGGAGCTGCCATCAGCGGTCAACGGTCGATCCGCACGGTGCGGCCGGCGAGTTCGTCGCCCAACCGGGCGATGTCGGCGTCCACCATGATGCGGGCCAATTCCGGCGTCTTGACCCGTGCCTCCCACCCGAGTTCCGCTTTCGCCTTCGAGGCGTCGCCGCACAGATGGTCCACCTCCGCCGGACGCCGATACCGCTCGTCGATTTCGACGTACTTCTCCCAATCCAGCCCGGCATGGTCGAACGCCATGGCGACGAAATCCCGCACGGCGTACGACGTGCCGGTGGCAATGACGTAATCCGCCGGTTCATCGGCCTGCAGCATCAGCCACATCGCCTCGACGTACTCCGGCGCATAGCCCCAATCCCGTCGGGCGTCCAGATTTCCCAGGTACAGCTTGTCTTGCAGGCCGGCTTGAATGCGGGCCACCGCACGGGAAACCTTGCGGGTGACGAACGTCTCTCCCCGGCGCGGCGACTCGTGGTTGAAGAGAATGCCGTTCACCGCGAACAATCCGTACGCCTCCCGGTAATTCACCGTCGCCCAGTACGCGTACACTTTCGCAACCCCGTACGGCGACCGGGGGTGAAACGGCGTCTTTTCGTTCTGCGGCGGCGGAGCAGATCCGAACATTTCCGAACTGGACGCCTGGTAGAACCGGCAGGAAATTCCGGAGGCACGGATCGCTTCGAGCAGCCGGATCGTGCCAAGACCGGTGACGTCACCGGTGTACTCCGGCATCGCGAAACTCACCTTGACGTGGCTCTGGGCGCCCAGGTGGTACACCTCGTCCGGCTCGATGGTGTGCAGCAGGGTCACCAGGCCGGTGCCGTCGTGCAGGTCGCCGTAGTGCAGCCGCAGCCGGACGTCCGGATCATGCGGGTCCTGGTAAATGTGGTCGATCCGCTCGGTGTTGAACGTCGACGCCCGGCGGATCAGGCCGTGCACCTCGTAGCCCTTGGCCAGCAGCAGCTCGGCTAGGTAGGAGCCGTCCTGGCCGGTGATCCCGGTGATGAGGGCGCGCCGGCGCCGCTCGGAACCGGGAGTCGCCGGAGCGCTTGACCCCGGGGTGGCCTGGGCAGCGGCACCGGCGGCCGGTGCCGCATCGGCTCGCGGACCGGCGGTGGTTGCGGTGGGCTGCGGAGCAGACGGGTCGGCCACGCCCCAAGGTTAGCCTTGCCGCATGACCTCCCCCGCACCTGCAAGGGATCGCCCGGCATCCCCGATGGACCGCACCGCGCCGACCTACATCGCCGGCCACCGGGGTCTCGTCGGCTCGGCGGTCTGGCGGCACTTCGCGGCGTCCGGATTCACCACGCTGATCGGCCGGACCTCCGCCGAGCTCGACCTGCGGGATCGGGCGGCCACCTTCGCGTTCTTCGAGGAGGTCCGCCCGCGGTACGTCGTCCTGGCTGCGGCCCGGGTCGGCGGCATCCTCGCCAACGCCACCGAGCCGGTCGAATTTCTCTCCGACAATCTGCGGATTCAGGTCAACGTGCTCGACGCCGCCCTCGCGACCGGGGTGGAGCGGTTGCTCTTCCTCGGGTCGAGCTGCATCTACCCCAAGCACGCGCCGCAACCCATTCCGGAGGAGGCCCTACTCACCGGTCCGCTGGAGCCGACGAACGAGGCCTACGCCATCGCGAAAATCGCCGGTGTGCTCCAGGTGCAAGCCGCGCGGCGGGAGTACGGCGTCCGATGGATTTCCGCGATGCCGACCAACCTGTATGGCCCCGGTGACAACTTCGACCTCCGCACCGCGCACGTCCTCCCCGCCCTGATCCGGCGATTCCACGAGGCCGTCCAGAGCGGCGCGGAGGAGGTCGTGCTCTGGGGGACGGGCACGCCCCGGCGCGAATTCCTGCACGTCGACGATCTCGCCCGGGCGTGCGAACTCCTCCTGGACTGTTACGACGATCCGCTGCCGATCAACGTCGGCGTCGGAGAGGACATCTCGATCGCCGAGCTGGCGGAACTCATCGCGGAGATCGTCGGTTATTCCGGGAAGATTCGGTTCGATCCGAGCAAACCAGACGGCACGCCGCGTAAGCTCCTCGACGTCCGCCGGATCACCGCGCTAGGTTTTCGTCCGCGGATCGGACTGGCGGAGGGTATCCGGGCGACCTACGCGTGGTACCGGGAGCAGCTCGGCAACCGGACCGAGTCGCCGCACCAGACCGCGTGATCGGCGGCAGCCGGCGCGGCGGACGGCCCGGTACGTCGTCCACCGACCGGATCGGCGCGGCGGGGGAGCGAGTCACCGGTTCAACCCGGATCAGCAAGGAGTCACCATCGAGGCGATCATTCTCGTCGGCGGACGCGGTACTCGGCTGCGTCCCCTCACGCTCGGCGTGCCGAAGCCGCTGCTGCCGGTTGCCGGTGTGCCGTTCCTCGCCCACCTGCTCGCTCGCGTGCGCGATGCGGGAATCGACCACGTGGTGCTCGCCACCTCCTACCGGGCGGCCGCGTTCACCGAGCACTTCGGGGACGGCGAAGCCTTCGGCCTGGACCTCGAGTACGTCACCGAGGAGGAGCCGCTCGGCACCGGCGGGGGCATCCGCAACGTCGCTGACCGGTTGCGCAGTGCGGCCGACGAGCCGGTCTTTGTCTTCAACGGCGACATTCTCAGCGGCCACGATCTGAAGGCGCAACTGACCCGGCACGAAGAGCGGCAGGCGGCCGTCACCCTGCACCTCGTCCGGGTTCCCGACGCCCGGCCGTTCGGCTGCGTCCCCATCGACGAGCACGGGAATGTGCAAGCCTTCATGGAAAAATGCGCAGAACCGGTGACGAACATCATCAACGCCGGGTGCTACATCTTCCGCCGCGAGGTCATCGATGCGATCCCGCGCGGCCGGGTGGTCTCCGTCGAACGGGAGGTCTTTCCCGCCCTGCTCGCCGACGGGTCCACCGTCGTCGGTTATCTCGATGACGCTTACTGGTTGGACGTCGGGACGCCGCACGCCTTCGTCCGTGCGTCCTGCGACCTCGTCCGCGGTCTCGTACCGTCGTCCGTGTTGCCCGGACCGACCGGGGAGGCGCTCGTCATGCCGTCCGCCGCGGTCTCGGATGCGGCGGCCATTGCCGGCGGCACCTTCATCGGCGAGGACGCCCGGGTCGAGGTCAACGCCCTGGTGATCGGCTCGGTGGTCTTCCCGGGCGCGGTGATCGAGGCGGACGCCGTGGTGCGCGGCAGCATCGTCGGGGCCGGCGCCCGCATCGGCGCCGGCGCGGTGCTGGACGGCGCGGTGATCGGTGAAGGCGCCCATGTCGGGGCGCGGAATGAATTGATCGGCGGAGCCCGGGTCTGGCCTCAAGTCGTGCTGCCGCCGGTGTCGATCCGGTTCTCCAGCGACGAGTGACCGAGGCTCACCGGGCCTGCGGTGCGAAGGGTGGCGGCCGTGGAGCTCGACGACATCGACCGGCGGATCGTCGCGGCGTTACGGGCTGACGGCCGGGCGACGTACCAGCAGATCGGTGCGCAGGTGGGTTTGAGCGCGCCGGCGGTGAAACGCCGGGTTGACCGCCTGCGGGCCCGGGGCGCCATTACCGGATTCACCGCCCTTGTCGACCCGGCCGCCCTCGGCTGGCGGACCGAAGCGTACGTGGAGCTGTTCTGCCAAGGCCGCACCTCTCCCTCCACCATCGCCGCCGCGCTGGCGAAGTACCCCGAAGTGGTGGACGCCTGCACCGTCTCTGGCGAGGCCGACGCGCTCATTCACGTGATGGCCGAGGACGTCAAGCATTTCGAGCAGGTCCTCGAAAGAATCAACGCCGAGCGGTTCGTCGTACGCACGAAGAGCGTGCTCGTGTTGTCCCGCCTCCTGCACCGCTGAGCCGGAGGGGCGGCTGAGCCGGCCGGGCGGGTGAGCCGGAGGGACCGCCGGGCCGGTTCGGTCTCGGGCGGGGGTGGCCGGGCCGGTTCGGCGTCTTGATCCGCGCAACAAATCGACGCCTGCTCCTCCTCTTGCGCAACACATCGCTGGTCGGGCGCAACCAGGTGTCCTTGTTGCCCTGCGGCACCCCCGCGATGGTGAAAGGGAGGAGGTCGTGATGACGCTCACCGCCGTCCGTCCCGAGACCCTGCAGCGGACGCCGACCAGCCGGCGCTACTTGGTCTGCCCGCCGCGGTACTTTGCCGTCCAGTACACGATCAATCCGTGGATGCATCCGGAGGTGCCTACCGACACCGACCGGGCGTGCCGGCAGTGGCAGGTGCTCGTCGCGACGTATCGGCGGCTCGGCCACCAGGTCGACGTCATCGAGCCGCTGCCGGATTTGCCCGACATGGTCTTTGCCGCCAACGCCGCCGTCACCGTCGCGGGGCGCGCGTACGGCGCGAAATTCCGGTTTCCGCAACGGGCCGCGGAAGCCCCGGCGTACCAGGCCCGGCTAACCGAGCTGGGTTTTACGGTCATCCCACCGACATACGTGAACGAAGGCGAGGGTGATTTTCTCGTCGTCGGACGCCGGTTTATTCTCGCCGGCCACGGTTTTCGGACCGACCACCGCGCCCACCGTGAAGCCGAGAACGTGCTTGGGCTTCCGGTCATCAGCCTGGAGTTGGTGGATCCGCGGTATTACCATCTGGACACGGCGATTGCCGTGCTCGACGAGACGACGATCGCCTACTATCCGCCCGCGTTGAGCAGGCCGAGCCGGGCTATTCTTGCGGAATTGTTTCCCGACGCGATTGTGGCCGATGACGCCGATGCCGAGGTTTTCGGCTTGAATGCGGTCAGCGACGGCTACCACGTGGTCCTCCCCGTGCAGGCGCATCGACTGGCGCGGCAGCTCGCCGCCCGGGGTTTCCAGCCGGTGTCGGTCGACGTGTCGGAATTCCGCAAAGCGGGAGGAGGTCCCAAGTGCTGCACGCTGGAGCTCCGAGCATGACATTCCTTACCGGACAGGGAATTTCACCGGCCCCCGACCCGACCCGGGAATACATTGCGCTGGAGAACCACTACGTGGCGCACACGTACCATCCTTTGCCGGTTGTGCTCTGCGAAGGCCGCGGCGCGTGGGTGCGGGACGTCGAAGGCCGGGAATACCTTGATTGCCTCGCCGCATATTCCGCATTGAATTTCGGCCACGGACATCCCGCGCTCATTGCGGCCGCCAAGGA